>Ga0137416_10002212_pt1 | contig 10322 bp, 12 predicted proteins | sample CZODoug3_1_1_16f_FD_108282 | JGI IMG/M metagenome (GOLD analysis project Ga0137416, IMG submission 108282) | Vadose zone soil fungal communities from Angelo Coast Range Reserve, California, USA - CZODoug3_1_1_16fungal (Illumina Assembly) | ecosystem: Environmental > Terrestrial > Soil > Vadose...
AGAAAATAGCACGAAGTGGCCACAGACCGCTTCGCCGAACATGAGAAAGATCCAATGAATCCATCGGAGCATATCGACCAGCTGGTCGCAAAACTCACGGACTGGCGTGGCAAAACGCTCGCCAGCATCCGCAAGACCATCCTTGAGGCCGACCGGGAGATAGCAGAGGAATGGAAGTGGATGGGAAGCCCGGTGTGGTCTCGCGACGGAATGATCGTGGTCGGCAACGCGCACAAAGACAAGGTGAAGCTTACCTTTTCCCACGGCGCCAGCCTCCCGGATCCTGACAAGCTCTTCAACAACGGCTTTGGAGGCAAGGTGTGGCGAGCGATCGATGTTTTCGAGGGTGACAAGATTAATGAGCGTGCTCTAAAAAATCTCGTCCGTGCCGCTATTGATTACAATCAGATCAAATTGAAGAAGAAAGCGCCTGCGGGTACGCGAGCGAAAGTACAGAAAAGCAAGAAGACATGAAGCTACAGCTTTTCTCGCTAATCGTCTCGCTGACTCGAGTCCGCCGCTTTGAGGGTGCCGCGCTTATCTTTCAGCTCTTTGAAACTTGAATCCGACGACCCGGGTCGAGGTCCTCTCATTCATCCTTGCCGGCCGCCTGCGTGCTTTGGCGGCTCAATCCTGGGGCAGGGCGAACACCGCACACGGTGCGGCGATGCCGCGCAAATCGTGCTCGCCGAGCGGGATCAACCTCGTCGTCGTTTCTGCCGCGACCGCGCCCGAGACCAGCACGTTATGGCCGAGCGGCCGACACAGCCCTTCGAGCCGGCTGACCAGATTGACGGCGGGACCGATCGCGGTGAAGTCCAGCCGGTCCGCGGTGCCGATATTGCCCCATAGCATCTCGCCAAGATGCAGCGCGGCGCCAAACGGCATTGGCGGCAGGCCCTGTCGCGCGCGCGTCCGGTCAAGATGGGCCATGCCGGCCCGGGCCGCGCCGATGGCGCTGAGCGCAGCGTCGCAAGCGGCGGAAGGCGACCGCTCGCCGATCGGGAAAATTGCCAGCACCCCGTCGCCGATGAATTTCAGCACCTCGCCGCCGAACGCGTGAACGGCGCCGGCGATGCGGTCGAACCAGGCGTCGAGGGCGGAGACCACGGCCTCCGGCGCCATCGCCTCCGACAGCGCGGTGAAATCGCGCAGATCGCCGTAGAGCAGCACCGCGCGGATGGTCTCGCCTGTCTGTCGCCGCAGCCGCCCCGCCAGCACCTGCGCGGCGCTGCGTCGGCCGAGATAGGCCTCGAGCAATGCTGCGAGCGTCGACCGCGTGGCAAGCGCGTCGAGCGGCGCGGCGGCGAAACGCGTCGCTTGATGCAACAGCGCCGATTGCTGCGCGGTCGGCGGCCGCAAGATCGACCAGTCGAGCACCGGGCCGTCTGACGCGGGGCGGACGACCTCCTCCTGTACCAAATTGGCGCCAAGTCCAGTTAGCCAATCGCGGCCGACCTCGCGCTGGCTAGCGCCGGCCGGGCCCATCGTCCCGAAGCCAAGTGCCTCGATCACCACCCCGGTGTCGGCGCGCCACAACCAGGTGCGACCGGCAATCATCGGATGCGGCACCGCCAACGTCAGTGCTCCGCCGACCAGCGGCACGCCATCGGCGATCAGCCTGGCGCCGAGTGCAGCCAGGAAGTGGTCGGCAGCGGTCGAGGTGCTGGCCTCGTCGAGCAGCCAGGCGAGGGTGATGGGCAATTTCATGCGGAGATAATGCGGCGGCGACGGAGACCTGTCACTATCGCATGGTTACCAAAGTAGGCGCACGGGCAAGGACGTGCTTTCATGCAGGACGGACCTTGTTTTGCACCACCGCCGGTCCCACCTGTCGCCGCATGCTGGCGGGACCGCGCGCTCGTTTCGAACAATTGGACGGGACGGAGCATCGCGCCACGATCTTGTCGAGGGAGGCTTCCGATGATTGAACCGCTCGTCGTCCGCCGCGAGATCCAGATAGCTGCGCCGCCAACGACCGTCTTCGCTTTTCTCACCGATCCGGAAAAAATCCTGCGCTGGATGGGCACGGAGGCGACGATGGAACCGCATCCCGGCGGGCTTTATCTCCTCAACGTCACCGGCACGAACGTCGCACGCGGCCGGTTCACCGAGGTCATTCCGGTCCACCGCCTCGCCTACAGCTTCGGGTGGGACGGCAACGAAGCGGTGCCGCCGGGGTCGAGCCTGATCGAGATTGACCTGATCGACCAGGAGGCGGGTGGGACGCTGCTGCGGATGTCGCATAGCGGTCTGCCCGACGCTGCGGCCTGCGCCAGCCATGAGCAGGGCTGGAGCCATTACCTCGGAAGGCTGGCCGAAGCCGCCGCCGGGCGCGATCCGGGGCCCGATCGCCGCACGGCAGCCTGACGCTGCGCTATCTACCTTTTGCCCCTTCGCCCCGGCCGGCGGACGGCTCTCACTTTGCCGCTGCCGCCGCCGCCGCAGAAGAATTGATCGCCGCCATCGGACTCGAGTCCCGACACGCCCACGCCGGGCGGCATATCGAGCCGCTCCAAAACCTCTCCCGTTCGAGGATCTATCCGCCTCACTTCGCTCTCGTCACCTTCCCAGGTGCCGTGCCAGAGCTCGCCGTCGACCCAGGTGACTCCGGTGACGAAGCGGTCGGACTCGATGGTACGAAGGATGGCCCCTGTTTGCGGATCGATCTGATGGATCTTGCGCTCCCGATGCTGCCCCACCCAGAGCGCCCCTTCGGCCCAGGCGAGCCCGGAATCGCCGCCGCCGCCGGGCGCCGGGATCGTTGAGAGCACACGGCCCGTCTTCGGATCGATCTTCTGGATGCGATCCTCGGCGATCTGGAACAAATGCTGGCCGTCGAACGCCGTTCCCGCATGCGCGGCGACATCGATCGCGCGCACCTTCTTCCCGCTCCCAGGATCGAGCGCGTTCAGCTTGTCTCCGGACGCAAGCCAGACGTGCCGGCCGTCAAACGTAACCCCGTTGACGCGCTCGACACCCGGAAAGGGTCCATACTCACGAATGATTTCGGCGGCTGATCTTTTCATGCTTCCATCCTAGAGCTTCGGTTCTGATTGAATCAGAACCGAAGCTCTAGACCCCTTGTTTTGACGCGTTTTCTTCACGCGAACCGGTACCCACTTCGCTTGAAAACGCTCTGGTCATGCTTGCATCCTAGTCGCTCGGCAGCGGAGCGGGGAGTAACAAGGTCGTCGTGAATCCCGGCACCGGCGGGGTCATCCAGCGACGCGCGGGCCCGCGACCAAAGGACTGCACCTTGCTTGCTGCCGCAAGCGCGTCGAGTGCCCGCTGCACGGTGCGCTGGCTGGCGCCAAGCGCCAGCCCGAGCGCCGAGCTCGACCACGATTCGCCGTCGGCAAGGAAGGCGAGCACCGCCCCATGCCGCTCTTCGACGGGCCGCGCCAGCACCACAACCTCGCGTGCGCGGCGCGGCGCCAGCGCAAACCCTCGCTTGGTCGCGCTCACGCCGGCCAGCGTCCGCAGCATGGCGCGAAGCCGCCCGATTTCGACCCGCAACCGTGCGCGATGCGATTCATCGGCGAGCTTGCCTCCGAATGCCCGGGCAACGAGGATATCCCTCGGCACATCTTCCGGCCACGCCTCGGCCAGCGCGCGTGCGAGCGCGAACAACACCGGCCGCCTTGCGAGCGAGACCGCTATGCGCGGGTCACGCACGACATGACGGCAGGCGTCCACGACCAGCGCTTTCGACGCCTGCAACGCCTCGACTTCCCAAAGCAAGAGGAGGCGTTCCTCGCCACCCGCAATCAGGCGCGCCGCCGGCGTGTTCAGCACGCGGGATGCGCTTTCGACCTCCGCCGTCAGCGCCGGGATAGCGGCGTCGCGCGCGGCGTGTTCGGCCCGGGCGAGGGCTGCGCGCGCCGCCTTGGTGTGGAGGCGCCGCATCGCGATCCCCGCAACCACCAGCTCATGGGCGGCCCTTGACGCCGGCGGGAAGGGCGCGGGGTCGAGCTCGGCGAGCCTGCGCTCAGCCTCGTCGAGGCGCCCGATCAGGAGCAGGCGCCGGACCTCGAGATAGCGCGCATGCGCGGCGTTCACCCGGTCGCCGTGCGCTTCGAGGGTTGCCCGCGCCGCGTCGAGCGCCTTCGCAGGCCAACCCAAATCGCGCGAGACCAGCGCGATCTCGGCCTCGGCGACGACACACCTCGCGCGGGCCACGGCCTCTTTCGGACCGAAGGCGCGCGCCGCGCGTCGCAGCAGAGTCTTCGCCCGAACGAGATCGCCGAGCTGCGCCATCGCGATGCCTCGAAGTGCAAGCGCAGGCGCGTCGTCACGCAAGGCGACCCGGTTCAGCGCGCCGAGGGGATCACCCGCCGCGAGTGCCCGCGCCGCGGCGGTGATCAGCGAATCCATCTGAATCCCGACACACTTGTCACTCCCACCCCTTCGATCTCAGGTCCTAATCTATCGCACGACCACCAACCAGCAAGTCGGTTCGGGAACCAGACGAACGACGAACGACGGGAGAGAACGACGATGACGAAACACATGACCGGAACACGCGAAGAGTGGCTGGCAGCGCGGCTCGAGCTGCTCGAGGCGGAGAAGGAAATGACGCGGCGCAGCGACGAGCTGGCGCGGCGACGCCAGGCGCTGCCATGGGTCCGGGTCGACAAGGCGTACCAATTCGAGACCGATGACGGGGACGCCGCGCTTAAGGATCTGTTCAGAGGGCGCTCACAGCTTCTGGTCTACCACTTCATGTTCGGGCCCGACTATGCGGCGGGGTGTCCGTCCTGCTCGGCGATCGCAGATGGCTTCGACGGTTTCGCCGTCCATTTGGCAAACCACGACGTCACGCTTTCGGCTGTGTCGCTGGCGCCGCTGGCAAAACTGCAGGCGTTCAAGCGGCGGATGGGGTGGAGTTTCCCCTGGGCGTCGTCGCGGGGCGGCGAGTTCAACTTCGACTTCAACGTCTCGGTCACCGAGCAGCAACAGCGCGCTGGGGGCATCGAATACAATTACGCGCGCGGCCGTCACGTGCTCGATGCAAAGCCGGAAGCCGCCGCCGCGGGCCCTGTTGCCTTCGCGGCGATGGCCGGAACCGACGTGGCCGGATTCATGCGCCAAAGGCCGGGCATGAGCGCGTTCACGCATGAGGACGGCGTCGTCTACCACACCTATTCCACCTATGCGCGCGGACTGGACGGCCTCTGGGGCATGTACCAGTGGCTCGACCGCGCGCCTAAGGGACGCAACGAAACGGGTGGCCTCTGGTGGCGCCACCACGATCAGTACGACAAGCGCTGAGCGAAATCGTGGCTGTCACCGGCGCAACCGCGGGACGGGAGATCGCACGCATGGTTTCCGAGCGAGCTTCCCGGCGAGCCTTGTTCGGCGTCTCGGCGCTGCTCTTCGCCGCCAGCGCGGCGGCGACGATCGTCTGGTGCGCGTCCATGTCCGACATGGGCGTGATGCCGATGCCGGGCGGCTGGGCGATGTCGATGGCGTGGATGCGGATGCCCGGACAGACGTGGTCCGGCGCCGCGGCGTCGTTCCTTGGCATGTGGGTCGTGATGATGGTGGCGATGATGCTGCCATCCCTGGCCCCGATGCTGTGGCGCTACCGTCAGGCCGTTGGTGAGACAGGCAAGACGCGGCTCGGTCGGCTGACCGCGCTCGTCGGCGTCGGTTACTTCTTGGTCTGGGCCGGGATCGGAATGGCCGCTTTTCCGTTCGGCGCAGCACTGGCGGCGGTCGAGATGCAGCAGCCGGAGTTGGCGCGCGCCGTACCGATCGCAGTCGGTGTGGTCATGCTGATCGCAGGCGCACTGCAGTTCAGTGCGTGGAAAGCACATCACCTTGTCTGCTGCCGGGAGGCCCCCGGGCGCGGTTTTACGTTGTCGGCAGACGCTGGCACCGCCTGGCGACACGGCCTGCGCCACGGCCTCCACTGCAGCTATTGCTGTGTCAATCTGATGGCGATTCTCCTGGTCATCGGGGTCATGGACCTGCGCGCGATGGCGGTCGTGACGGCAGCCATCACGGTCGAACGTCTCGCGCCGGCCGGCGAGCGTGTCGCGAGAGCCACCGGAGCCGTCGTCGTCGGGGCAGGATTGCTTCTGATCGCGCGAGCCACCGGGCTTGGATGACGCATCCCGCAGGGTGCGCCTGAACGTCGCCCACCGTGCGAGCCTGATGGCGCTTGCGCTTTGGGCGCACGGTCTGCGTAGAGATGAACCACTAGCGCCTCGGGTCGTCGTTGCTGGCAGGCCCATCCCCAGACCTGGTGCCCGCCGCTGTCATAACGTTCGCCGTCGATGTGGCCGATGATGCGGCCGGCACGATTGTCCTGTGCCGCCGCATCGCGGTGCGCAACCATGGTCCGCGCCATCACGCAAAGGCCCGCCATGCTCCATCGCGTCAGCCATTGGCCGATCAAGATGCGGTGCATGAGATTTCACTTCATCGGGAAATGTCCAACCAGCGCCTCAGATGATACACCGCAACTCGCGACTTGAACTCGCGACTTGGCTGGCTCGGCGAGAATCACGAAAGATGAGCAGCTTCCTCCCACCCAAATGATAGCAGGAACCCAAGATGGCACGCGTGCGTTGTATTACCGAGATGGGCATGGGCGTCGACGTTCACGGACGCGATGCCACCAAGGCCGCCAGGCGCGCGGTCTCCGACGCCATCCGCCACTCCAGCCTCGGCTTCTTCCGGATGCTGGGCAAGACCGCAAAGGACATGTTCGTCGATGTCACGATCGGCGTGCCGGACCCCGGCGCGGTCGACACCGAAGCGGTCGCGAAAGAGCTGCCTTACGGAATGGTGACCGTCACCGCGGTCAAAGGCGGGCTCGAGGTTCCTGCCGAAAGTGGCGGCGATGCCATCATCATCGCCAACGCCGCGGTGATCGTCAGTCTCGACGACGGCGCTGCATAACGATCTACCCGGCCGCGCCTGCGCCGTTGAGGTGAAGCGCGAAGCCGGCCGCATCGGGATCGCCGAGGTCGGGCCGGAGCTGCAGGCTCGGAATCAGATAGTCGCCGCCATTCTGCCGCCGATAGGGGATGGGCTGTGTGGTCGCGAGCGTCCGCATCCGCATCCGCAGGCGCTCGGCCACGTGTTCGAAGCCGACCGCATCCAGACGATCGACCCGGTAGGCCACGAACGGCGGCAGCACGTCGTAGCCCGGGTAATACAGGATGCCGTGATTGATCGGGAACAGCAGGTCGTCGATCGGCCCGTTGACTCCGCGGGTTGAATAATGCTGCTCCCAGCCGCCGGTGGTCACCAGCAACATCGCGCGCTTGCCGGCGAGGATTCCTTCACCGAAGCGGTCGCCCCAATGCAGGTCGCTGTGCTCGCCGACGCCATAGGCAAAACCGTAGGCGTAGACCCGATCGACCCAGCCCTTGAGGATCGCCGGCATGGTGTACCACCACAGCGGAAACTGCAGGATCAGGATATCCGCCCACAACAGCTTGGCATGCTCGGCCCTGACATCGTCGGTCAGCGCGCGGGCGGCAAACGCCTCTCCGGAGGCCGCGGCCGGCTTGAGCCGCGCGTCCGGCGAAAGCTGTGGAAAATCGGCACGGTCGACCTCGGATTTCCAGCCGGCGGCATAGAGGTCCGACACCTGCACCTCGTGTCCCCCGGCCTTGAGCTCCTCGATGGCGACGTCGCGCAGCGCGCCGTTGAGCGAGCGCGGTTCGGGATGAGCAAAGACAAGCAGAACTTTCATGAGGGGTAGCCGATCCAATGCGGGGAAACTGAGCATAGCCAAACCGGGCATAATCCGCTACGTGTGGGTAATGCATAAGATCATGCCGAAAAATGGATAGATCGGACGTCACCTTCGAGCGCATGCGCAGCTTCGTCCGCGTCGCCGAGCGCGGCAGCCTGTCGGCGGTCGCACGCGAACTCGGGCTGGGGCAGTCGACGATCACGCGGCATCTGCGGGAGCTCGAGCAGGCCGTCGGCGTGTCCTTGCTCAGCAGGACCACACGGCGTGTCACCATGACCGATGAAGGCCGGCGTTATTATGCCGACAGCGTCCAGATCCTGCGCCTCGTCGAGCAGGCCGGCGAGGAGGCGCGGGGTACGCGCGGCGCGCCCGCCGGCACGATCCGGATCTCCTGCACGGCGGCGTTCGGCGTCTTGCATGTCAGCCGGTTGATCTTCGCGTTTCAGGATCGCTATCCCGACATCGGGGTCGACCTCAGCCTCACCGACGAGCGCGTCGATCTGGTGCGCGAGGGCGTCGACATCGCGCTTCGACTGGGTCCGCTCACCGACAGTTCGATGAAGCTGCGGGCCCTTGGCCAATCGCGGCGTCTGATGGTGGCCGCGCCGGATTATCTGGCGGCGCACGGGACGCCTTTAGTGCCGCAGGACCTCGCCGGCCATGAGGGCATCCGGATGTCGAACATCGCAGGCAGCGACATCGTCACCTTGCAGGGACCCGGCGGCGAGCGCCACACGGTGCCCGTCGGCGGACGCATTCGTATCGACCATGGACTTGCCGCGCGCGAAGCCTTTGTCGCCGGGCGCGGCATTGGACCCGCCCATCACTGGCTGGTTGACGATCTGCTGGCGGCCGGCCGGCTCAAGGCGATCCTGCCGGACTATGCGCCGCCTGCCGTCCCGCTGAGTATGCTGATTGTCCCGGAGCGCGCGGGCATTGCGCGAGTCCGGCTGCTGGTCGACTTCCTCGCCGAGCAGATTGCCCGCATCCCGGGGATCGAGCGGGCGAGGGAGCGGTAGGGGGCTGGCCTTACAGCCCCTGTCGGCGCGGGGCATGCGAGGTCCCCAAGCGGTCAGCCTGCTTGAAACCGCGTGCCCTTGAGTATATATGACTACAGTGGTCATATCTTGAGGTGCTTGTGATATGCGAGAAATTCAACTCCGTGATGCGAAGGCGAGCCTGTCCGCGGTGGTGGATGAGGCGATGCGCGGCAAGCCGGCGGTCATCACGCGTCATGGCAAGCGGCAGGCGGTGGTGGTGAGCTACGAGGAGTGGGAACGGCTGTCGGCCGTTCCCAGTTTCGGCCGTCTGTTGATGGCGGCGCCGTTGACGACAGAGGATTTACCCAACCGCAACAAATCGCCGTTGCGGAAATCAGGTCTCTGACCTTCCGGTGTACCTCGTCGATACCAACGTTGTTTCAGCCGCGGCTCCATCCCGCCCGGCGTCACCCGCGCTTGTTGAATGGATGGATGCGCATTCCGCCTCTCTATTCCTGTCGGCAGTAACGGTGGCGGAGATCGAGGACGGAATCGCCAAATCGCGGCGTGAGGGCGCTACGCGCAAGAGCGCTGATCTAACGGCATGGCTGGAGACTGTCCTGCACCTCTATGGCGATCGCATTCTCGCCTTCGATGCGCGCACGGCGCGGATCGCCGGTGCAATGTCGGATCGGGCTCGTGGCAAAGGCCATGCCCCGGGGCTCGCCGACATCATCGTCGCCGCGACAGCGCAGCGTCACGGGCTGACGATCCTGTCCCGCAATCTTAGGCACATTGAGCCATTGGGCGTTGCCGTCATCGATCCCTTCGTGAAATTGCCACCTGCCTGAACGGATGTTTCGGCACCGGAGTTGATCTTCCGGAAGCTCGGCAATCACCTTCGCCCTGGCCGCGACGCTCTCAACGCGAAGATCGAGGGTCTGTTCCAGGAGGCTCCCGGATTTGTGTTTCGCGCGGCGGGGCCTGGGGAGGTGAACCATGAGGTCGGCCGCTTGCAGTGGCAGCGCGGACCCGCGGGAGCACCGCCCGTTGCCGCGGGCAGGGACGTCGCGATCTTCGCGCATGGTAGAATTCTGGCGCTTTACACCTTTCTCGACAAACCTGCGAGCGGTTGAGGAACTCCGGCGCATCTGCGTCATTTTCAACTTGCCGGTCATGCGAGGAGGGTCGATGTTCGCCGGAGCGCTCCGACCATTTCGACATCGGCCGCAGCTACCCGAGCCGTTTATCCCTCTACCCTTCCTGTACCTGTGAGGTCGTCATGCCATCGTCCGCGCGGTTTCACCCAGTCGCTGTCACGGCCGTCATTTGTGCGCTGATCGGCCTGAGCCTTGCGGGTGGCGGTGCCTGGCTCGCTGCGCTGGGCGGTTCGTTGTTCTATGTCGTTGCGGGCGTTGGCATCCTCGTCACCAGCGCGCTGTTGTTTGCGCGGCATCGTGCAGCGCTTTGGGTCTATGCAGCCGTCCTGATCAGCACATTGATCTGGGCCGTCGGCGAAGTCGGCTTCGACTGGTGGCCGCTCGCGGCGCGCGGCGATGTCATCTTTCCGCTGGGCGTCTGGCTACTGACTCCCTGGGTCGTTCGCGGCCTCGTCCGTGGCGGCG
>Ga0137416_10002213_pt1 | contig 10321 bp, 9 predicted proteins | sample CZODoug3_1_1_16f_FD_108282 | JGI IMG/M metagenome (GOLD analysis project Ga0137416, IMG submission 108282) | Vadose zone soil fungal communities from Angelo Coast Range Reserve, California, USA - CZODoug3_1_1_16fungal (Illumina Assembly) | ecosystem: Environmental > Terrestrial > Soil > Vadose...
GCTCGACCACCTCGATGACGCCCTTGATGGAGAGCAAGCCGTCGATGCTCGGCGCCACCGCATCGATCTTGCTGGCGAGCGTGCCCGCGACCTTCACGATCGAAGCCAGCACGTCTTCATTGATGCGAATCGTCGAGACCGCGTTGGCGCGCTTGAGGTTGAGGTTGGCGTAGATCGTCCCCCGCGACAGCACCTCGCCGGCGCGCTTCTTGGCGAAAGCTTCCAGTTCGTCCCACCCCTGCGGCAGCCGCAGCCGAAGGTCAAAGCCCTTGGCATTGACCGACTTCAGCTCCCATTCAAAGGTGTAGGGGCCGCTCGCGCCGTGGCTGCGCGCAAAACCGGTCATGCTCGACAGCGCCATCGCGTAAACTTTCGGACTGGGTGGGAGACTCGCCAAACGCGGCGTGACCTTAAGACGATTTCCCCGAAAGGGGAATTACGTTGCAGTCAACGGAGCCAGGTCGGTTCGGATCAAATCAGAACCGATCTGGCCCCAAGATTATCTTTTGACGCGTTTTCTTCACGCGAACCGGTACCTACTTCGCTCGAAAATGCTCTGCCCTCAGCGCTGCACCACCGGCGGCGTGGTGGTGGACTGCGCCGCGCCCTGCCGGGCCGGACGCGCGGGCTTCTTCGGCGCTGCCGGCTTTGGCGTGGTCGCGGTCGGGCTGGTATCGGCCGGTGCGCCGGCCGGCGCCGCCGGCGGCGCGTCATCCGCCGGTTCGACGGTGTCGTTCTGGATCTGCTTTTCCATCGTGCGCAGCTTGGCGACGTTCTTCTGGTGCTGGTCGTAGGTTTCGGTAAAGGCATGGCCGCCGGTGCCGTCGGCGACGAAGAACAGGTCGCGGGTGCGCGCCGGGTTGGCGGCAGCCTCCAGCGAGGCACGGCCGGGATTGGCGATCGGCCCGGGCGGCAACCCCTCGATCACATAGGTGTTGTAGGGCGACGGCTGCGTAATCTCGGAACGCTTGATCGGCCGCCCCAGCGTACCCTTGCCGCCAACCAGCCCGTAGATGATGGTGGGATCGGACTGCAACTTGATCTTCTGCCGGAGACGGTTGACGAACACCGCCGCAACCCGGCTGCGCTCATCGGACTTGCCGGTTTCCTTCTCGACAATCGAGGCCAGCGTCACCAGCTGCTCCGGCGATTTCAGGGGAACGTCGGAATTGCGCCGCTCCCAGATTTCCGCCAGCACGCGCTTCTGCGTCTGCTGCATGCGCTGGATCACCTGATCGCGCGTGGTGCCGCGCGGGAACTTGTAGGTCTCCGGCAGCAGCGTGCCCTCGCGCGGGATCTCCCGCACCGAACCGGTGAAGATGTCGTTGTCGGTCAACCGCGTCACGATCTGTTCGGAGGTCAGGCCTTCCGGAATGGTGACGGCGTGCTGGACCACCTTGCCTTCGACGATGGTGCCGATGACGTCGCGCAGGCTGGCGTTCTTCTGGAATGAATATTCGCCGGGCTTGAGGTCGGAACTTGCCTTCAACGCAAACACGCTGCCGATGAAAACCCACGGATTGACGTTGATCACGCCTTCCTTTTGCAGCGCGTCGGCGATGTCGCGCTTTCCGGCCCGCGCCGGAATGTTGACGATCTTGTCCTCCTGCAGCGGACCCGGCGTTTCCAGGATCTGCCTGCCGTAATAATAGGCGGTACCGGCGCCGATCATCAGAATGATGAGAATGGTGATGATGGCGTTGCCGACCACGACGAATGGATTGCGGGCGCGCTCCGACCGCTTCGGCGGCGGCGGCACCTGTTCGGGCTCCAGCGCGGCGCGCGGGCTGCGTGGTGAAATGGGCGGCCTCTCACTCATCGATGCAACTTGAATCCTGCCGGTTCAATCGTGGCCTGACAAACCCCGGCCCTGCCAATAGCATACGCCCGCTGATAGGAGTCACTGCGGAATAAGGCAAAACGGTGGACTAGTACAAAACACTTGCTCGATCATGATCCGATCAAAGGTCCGGATCATGCTCTAATTCGCCGCGCGCTGCAGGATCACGGAGGCGTTGGTGCCCCCGAAACCGAACGAATTCGACAACACGACATTGATCTCGCGCTTGCGCGGCGTATGCGGCACCAGATCGATCGCCGTTTCCACCGACGGGTTGTCGAGGTTGATGGTCGGCGGGGCGATGTTGTCGCGGATCGCCAGAATGCTGAAGATCGCCTCGATCGCGCCGGCGGCGCCCAACAGATGTCCGGTCGATGATTTGGTCGAGGACATCGACACTTTCGAAGCCGCATTGCCGAGCAGCCGCTCCACCGCACTGAGTTCGATCTCGTCGCCGATCTGCGTCGAGGTCCCGTGTGCGTTGATGTAATCGATATCGGACGGGGTGATTCCCGCGCGTTTCAGCGCGGCGCTCATGCTGCGGAATCCGCCATCACCGTCCGGCGCCGGTGAAGTGATGTGATAGGCGTCGCCGGATAACCCATAGCCGGTGACTTCGGCATAGACCTTCGCGCCGCGCTTCTTCGCGTGCTCATATTCCTCGAGCACGACGACGCCCGCGCCCTCGCCCATCACGAAACCGTCGCGGTCCTTGTCGTAGGGGCGCGAGGCCCTTTGCGGCGTTTCGTTGAAGCCGGTCGACAGCGCGCGCGCCGCGCAAAAGCCGGCCATGCCGATCCGGCAGATCGGCGATTCCGTGCCGCCCGCGACCATCACATCGGCATCGCCGAGCGCGATCAGCCGGCTGCCATCGCCGATCGCATGCGCCCCGGTCGAACACGCGGTGACGACCGAATGATTGGGCCCCTTGAGGCCGTGCTCGATCGAAACGTAGCCCGACGCCAGATTGATCAGGCGGCCGGGAATGAAGAACGGCGACACCTTGCGCGGCCCGCGCTCCTTCAAGAGGATCGCGGTATCGGCGATGCCGGACAGGCCGCCGATGCCGGAGCCGATCAGGGTACCGGTCGCGCATTTGTCTTCCTCGCTCTCGGGATGCCAGTCGGCATCGTCGAGCGCCTGCTTCGCCGCGCACATCGCGAAAATGATGAAGTCGTCGACCTTGCGCTGGTCCTTCGGCTCCATCCACTGATCGGGATTGAAGGTGCCGTCGCTGCCGTCGCCGCGCGGGACCACGCAGGCGATCTGGCTGGTGAGATCGGAGACGTCGAAGGTCGCGATTCTCCGCGCGCCGCTCTGGCTGCCCAGAATGCGCGCCCAAGTTGCGTCAACGCCACAGCCGAGAGGTGTAACCATCCCCAGCCCCGTGACGACAACCCGCCTCATGTCAAAAACTCCGGCCTCAAACGGACGGCCAACAACAAGAAACCGGGGGACCGTTCGACAACGGCCCGACCGGCTCCACCAGCACCGCGAAGGGCGTCAGCTTTTAGCGTTCTTCTCAAGAAATTTCGTCGCATCGCCGACGGTCAAAATCGTTTCCGCGGCGTCATCGGGGATCTCGCAACCGAACTCTTCTTCAAAGGCCATCACGAGCTCGACGGTGTCGAGGCTGTCGGCGCCGAGGTCATCGATAAAACTTGCGTTGTCGACCACCTTCTCGGGTTCAACGCCGAGGTGCTCGACCACAATCTTCTTAACCCGCTCGCCAATCTCACTCATCGTTCAACCTCGTTGTTCCATTGGACCCGACCCCAAGACGATACGAGCCATCGTGGTCGTTAATTCAATTCAATCGCGCATAGTCTTGATTCGGCCCGGTCGGTGCCGACTAAGTCCCCGGCGAACGGCAGGCGTCGCCACGCCAATATACAGGGTTTCAACATCCTGCAAGGCGTTCCTTTGCCCATCCGTTGGTGGTTCGGTTATCATACTTCCCAAGCCTTGACTACAAGCCTCAACCGTTGCCGGAAACCGCCTTTCGCCGCAATGCGAGAGCCATAACCGGCTCAAAACATGGCCATTCCGCCGTTGACGTGAATCGTCTGTCCGGTGACGTAGGCCGCCTCATTGGAGGCGAGATAGACCGCCGCTGCGGCGATATCCTCGGGCGTCCCGAGCCTTGCCGCAGGAACCTTCGAAAGAATGGTCTCGCGCTGCTTGTCGTTGAGCGCGTCCGTCATCGGCGTCTTGATGAATCCCGGCGCGATGCAGTTCGCGGTCACGTTGCGCTTGGCGTATTCGGCGCCGAGCGTCTTGATCAGGCCGATTAGCCCGGCCTTCGAGGCCGTGTAATTGGCCTGCCCCGGATTGCCGGTGACGCCGACGATCGAGGTGATCGCGATGATGCGGCCGAAGCGCTTGCGCATCATCAATTTGGTCGCGGCGCGCGCCAGGCGGAAAGTCGCGGTCAGATTGATCTTGATCACTTCGTCCCAATCCTCGTCGCGCAACTGCACGAACAGATTGTCCCGGGTGACGCCGGCATTGGCGACCAGGATGTCGACCTGCCCCATTGCGGCTTCAGCCGCGGGCACCAGCGCCTCGACCTCGGCGCTGTCGGAGAGATTGCACGGCAGCACGTGAACGCGCCCGCCAAGCTGGCCGGCAAGGGTGTCGAGCACCTCGCGCCGGGTGCCCGAGATCGCCACCGTCGCGCCCTGCGCGTGCAGCGCCTGCGCGATCCCGCCACCGATGCCGCCGGTTGCGCCGGTGACGAGCGCGGTCCTGCCAGTTAGATCGAACATCGTATCCCCCCGGAACTGTCGCCGTCGCGGTTTTGGCAAAAATGAAGCTTCGTTTGCCGCAACAAAACGTATCTCGTCAATGACCTGCCCGCCACTTCAGCCGAGAAAGTCCCAGACGGCGCTACTCACCCGGGCAAAACCCTGCGACAATGTGGCATCCTGCTTGCATAGCGCATTGCATCAGCGGCAAGGAGAAGTAAATGTCCCAATCGCCAGCGTCACCATCGCCCCACGCCACAGGCCTGCAAAAGGTGCTTGGTCCGTTTCAACTCTGGGGCATCGCGGTCGGACTGGTCATCTCCGGGGAGTATTTCGGGTGGAGCTACGGCTGGGCCACCGCTGGAACACTCGGCTTTCTGGTTGCCACGGTGCTGGTTGCGACCATGTATGCCACCTTCATCTTCAGTTTCACCGAACTATCGACCGCCATTCCGCACGCCGGAGGCCCGTTCGCCTACGCGCGGCGTGCCTTCGGGCCGACCGGCGGCTTCATTGCCGGCTTCGCCACGCTGGTGGAATTCGTTTTCGCGCCGCCTGCGATCGCTCTTGCGATCGGTGCCTATCTCAACGTGCAGTTTCCAGGTATCAACCCGAAATGGTTCGCGCTCGGCGCGTATATCGTCTTCATCGGGCTGAACTGGATCGGGGTCGGTATCGCGGCGGCGTTCGAGCTGTTCGTGACCATTCTGGCGATTGCGGAACTGCTGGTGTTCATGGGCGTGGTTGCGCCGGGATGGTCGATGACCAATTTCGTCGCCAATGGCTGGGCTGGCGGCAGCGTGCTCAATGGCGCCGCCATCTCCGGCATCTTCGCCTCGATTCCATTTGCAATCTGGTTCTTTCTTGCGATCGAAGGCGCTGCGATGGCCGCCGAAGAGGCGAAAGATCCTCATCGCACCATCCCTATCGCCTACACGACGGGCATTCTCACTCTCCTCGCACTTGCGTTCGGCGTCATGATTTTCGCAGGCGGTGTCGGCGACTGGAGCAAGTTGGCCAATATCAACGATCCGCTGCCGCAGGCCATGAAGGCGGTAGTCGGTGAAAACAGCGGCTGGCTTCACATGTTGGTGTGGATCGGCCTGTTCGGGCTGATCGCCTCGTTCCACGGCATTATCATGGGGTATTCGCGCCAGATTTTTGCCCTCGCGCGCGCCGGTTATCTGCCGAAAATGTTTGCCGCGCTCAGCCCCCGCTTTAGCACGCCACACCGCGCGCTGCTCGTAGGCGGCGTGATCGGCATCGTTGCGATTTTTAGCGACGAATGGGTGCAGTTCGGCGGGCAGACACTCACAGCGAATATCGTCACCATGTCGGTGTTCGGCGCCATCGTGATGTACCTGATTTCGATGGCCGCCCTGTTCAAGCTTCGCCGCACCGAACCAGACATGGTCCGAGCCTATCGCGCGCCATTCTATCCGGTGTTCCCGGCCATCGCGTTTGGATTGGGTCTGGTTTGCCTGTTCGCGATGGTCTGGTTCAATGGTATACTGACGCTGCTGTTCCTCGCCCTGATGGCCCTCGCCTACGGGTATTTCAGTTTGACGGCAGAGCAGCGCAGGAGCGCAGCGCCAGATGAAATGCTGTCCGTTACTGTTTAGGTTGTAGGTCCGATGCGCTACCGTATAGCCATCGACCAGCATTTGTTCGCCTTCGACGATCTGAAGCAGGTGATGGCTTGTGCCAGCCCCGCGCGCTCAGGTGATTATCTCGCAGGCATCGGCGCTGCCACCGCTCAGGAGCGCATGGCGGCGCGTCACGTGCTGGCAGAAACGCCGCTCAAGCAATTCCTGACCGAAGCGCTGATCCCCTACGAAGACGACAACATCACGCGCCTTATCATCGACAGCCACGATGCGACGGCCTTCGCACCCGTATCGCACCTGACTGTGGGCGGCTTCCGCGACTGGCTGTTGTCCGAACAGGCAACGCCGGAGGCGCTCGCTGCCCTCGCTCCAGGCCTAACGCCGGAAATGGTCGCCGCTGTTTCCAAACTGATGCGCAATCAGGACCTGATCGCGGTGGCGCGAAAATGCCGCGTGATCACCCGTTTCCGCAATACCATCGGGCTTGAAGGGCATCTCTCGGTACGCCTGCAGCCCAACCACCCCACCGACGACTTGCGCGGCGTGGCCGCCTCGACGCTCGACGGACTGCTGATGGGCTCGGGCGATGCCGTGATCGGCCTCAATCCCGCATCCGACAGCATGCCGGTGCTGGGCGACCTGCTACGCATGCTCGACGAGGTGATCCAGCGTTTCGGAATTCCGACACAGAGCTGCGTCCTCACCCATGTCACCAACACCGTCAAACTCGCCGAGACTGGCGCGCCGGTCGATCTCGTGTTCCAGTCGATCGGCGGTACCGAGAAAACCAATCGTTCGTTCGGCGTGACCCCGGAAATTCTCGATGAGGCCCAGGACGCCGCCCTGTCACTCAAGCGCGGCACAGTCGGCGACGACGTGATGTATTTCGAGACCGGACAAGGCAGCGCGTTGTCCGCCGACGCCAATTTCGGTGTCGATCAGCAGACCTGCGAGGCACGTGCCTACGCACTGGCGCGGCGTTACAAGCCGCTGCTGGTCAACACCGTGGTCGGCTTTATCGGCCCCGAATATCTTTACGACGGCAAGCAGATCATCCGCGCCGGTCTCGAAGACCATTTCTGCGGCAAGCTGCTTGGCCTGCCACTGGGCTGCGATATCTGCTACACCAACCATGCCGAGGCCGATCAGGACGACATGGATACACTGCTGGTGCTGCTCGGCGCGGCGGGGATCAGCTTCATCATGGGCATTCCGGGTGCCGACGACGTGATGCTGAACTATCAAAGCACCTCGTTCCACGATGCACTGTTCTTGCGCGAAACCATGGACCTGAAACGCGCACCGGAATTCGAGGCGTGGCTGCAACGCATGCAGATTACCGATACCGACGGGCGGCTACGCCCACCCTCGCCCAACCCCCTGCTCGGCGGCATGGGCAATCTCAAATCACTAGTCGCATGACGAAGGATTCGGTCACACCCAGTCCCTGGGGCGAATGGCGTAGCGTCACGCCGGCGCGGCTTGCACTCGGCCGCGTTGGCGCGGGCATGCCCACCGACGAGGTTCTGCGTTTCGGCTGGGCACACGCGATGGCGCGCGATGCCATTCACGCGGCGCTCGATATACCCGCGCTCGAAACCGCGTTGCATGCGCAAGGCTGGACCACCGCACAGGTGCGCAGCCAAGCACCGGATCGCGTCACCTATTTGCGCCGCCCCGATCTCGGGCGCGTTCTTGATCCGCACGAGTTCGCGAAACTGCGCGCCATGAACACCCCGGCCGCGAGCATATGCATCGTGATCGGCGATGGGCTGTCCTCGCTCGCCGTCGATCGTCATGCCGCGCCATTGCTTGCCGCGCTGAGGCCGCTCCTCGCCGATGAACTGCAGCAGGCCCCCGCCGTCATCGCGACGCAGGCGCGGGTCGCGCTGGCCGATGAGGTCGCTGATGCCTTGAAGGCGAAACTCTCGATCATGCTGGTCGGCGAGCGTCCGGGATTGAGCTCGCCCGACAGCCTCGGCATCTACATCACCCATGCGCCGTTCAAGGGCCGCAGCGACGCCGAACGCAATTGCATTTCCAATGTCCGCCCCGAAGGATTGAGCTATGCGGCCGCGGCGTTCAAGCTGGCGTGGCTGGTGCGCGAAGCGATCGGGCGCGGACTGACCGGCGTCGATCTCAAGGATGAAAGCGACCTGGCATTGCTGGGAGACGGCAATGCCAATGTCCCGCGCCTGCCTAAGCCGCCAGGCAAGGCTTGAATTCAGGCGCCTTTGGCCCCCGCCAGCGCATTTCTTGCCGCGTCAATGTCGCCCGGCCCGCCGACCGAAACCCCAACCGCGCCGTCGGCGATGCGCTTGACCAGCCCGCTCAGCACCCGGCCGGCGCCGATCTCGAAAAACCGCGTGACGCCCTGGCCGGCCATATACGCCACCGATTCGCGCCAGCGCACCGTGCCGGTGACCTGTTCGATCAGGCGGCGGCGGATCTCGTCGGGATCTGTGATCGCCGACGCCAATACGTTGCACACCAGCGGCGCCGCCGGCGCCCTGATGGTGACGTCGGCCAAGGCTTTGGCCATCGCGTCGGCCGCCGGCTGCATCAGCTTGCAGTGGAACGGCGCCGACACCGGCAGCAGCATCGCGCGCTTGGCACCCTTCGTTTTGGCGATTTCCACCGCGCGATCGACCGCGGCCTTGTCGCCGGACACCACGACCTGTGCGCCGCCATTGTCGTTGGCGGCCTGGCAGACCTGACCCTGCGCGGCCTCGCTTGCGACCGCCATCGCCGCCTCATAGTCGAGGCCGAGCAGTGCTGCCATGGCGCCGGCACCGACCGGAACCGCCTTCTGCATCGCAAGGCCACGGGTGCGCAACAGCCGCGCGGTATCGCTGACGCTGAGGCTGCCGGCGGCGGCCAGCGCGGAATATTCACCGAGCGAATGGCCGGCGACGAAGGCGGCATCGCGCCCGACCGAAAAGCCCGCCTCGCTCTCCAGCACGCGCAGCGTCGCGATCGAGACCGCCATCAGCGCCGGTTGGGCATTTTCGGTAAGCTGCAGCGTCTCGGCCGGACCGTCCCAGATGATGGCCGTCAGCCTCTCAGCCAGCGCCGCATCGACCTCGTCGAACACGGCCCGCGCCACCGGGAACGCCTCGGCGAGCGCCTTGCCCATGCCGACCGCCTGCGAACCCTGCCCCGGAAAAGTGAATGCTGCCGTCATCGGCGCTCCCTGAACGTCCCGAAAATCCCTAGATTGCGGCGGAAAGACACTGCGGGGGGCGGTTGTGTCAAGCCATCGGGCGGTTCCCGGGCCTTTTCATGCGATTTTAGCGGCACTTTCCCTGGCCTTTTCCTTGGGTTTCTCTTGCCTTGGCGGGCAAAATCCTTATAAACCGCGCCATCCGTGGATCCCGGCCGGGAGCTGAACGGACGGTCTCAGCAATCTCACCTTTTTGGCGATGTTGATGTGGCAGGGCCAGTCGGCCCGTCGTCCCGTGCTTCCGCCTTCTGAGCATTATCGAGTCCTTTCCAAGAGGTCTCGAAGGGCTTGCCGCCGGGAACCGCGCCAACACTAGGAAAGGACAGCCATGCCTCTTTATGAGCATGTTTTTCTCGCGCGTCAGGATGCGAGCACCCAGCAGGTCGAAGAACTGACCACCCAGATGTCCGGCATCGTCGAACAGGCGGGCGGCAAGGTCACCAAGACCGAGAACTGGGGCGTACGCTCCCTCACCTACCGCATGAACAAGAACCGCAAAGCACACTTCGTGCTGATGAACATCGATGCGCCCTCGGCCGTGGTCACCGAGATCGAGCGCCAGGAGCGGATCAGCGAAGACGTCATCCGCTATCTGACCGTGCGCGTCGAAGAGCACGAGGAAGGCCCGTCGGCGATGATGCGCAAGGCCGATCGTGACCGCGAGCGCGACGATCGCGGCGGCGGCTTCCGCGGTGAGCGCGAAGGCGGCTTCCGGGGCGATCGCGAAGGTGGCGGCTTCCGGGACGGCGGCGGCTTCCGGGGCGACCGTGGCCCGCGTCGGCCGCGTGACGACGAAGCAACCACCGCAGCGGTTGAGGAGTAAGAATCATGGCTGAAGCTGGTGCACGCCGTCCGTTTTTCCGCCGCCGCAAGACCTGCCCGTTCACGGGTCCGAATGCGCCGA
>Ga0137416_10002214_pt1 | contig 10315 bp, 4 predicted proteins | sample CZODoug3_1_1_16f_FD_108282 | JGI IMG/M metagenome (GOLD analysis project Ga0137416, IMG submission 108282) | Vadose zone soil fungal communities from Angelo Coast Range Reserve, California, USA - CZODoug3_1_1_16fungal (Illumina Assembly) | ecosystem: Environmental > Terrestrial > Soil > Vadose...
AAGGCTCGCGGGTACGTCCGCTTCCGCACCATCCGTACCGTCATCTTCCTCATCGCCGGCAAACTCGACTTCTCCAGGCTCAATCCCTACGCCGCTAAACCCACTTAAAATTCAACAGAGCCACATTTTATTGGCTTGCTGTTGTCAGCACTCTCTTTCTTGTATTCGCTCTGCGCATCAGTAAGCCTCTGAGTCTCGAGACTGCTGCGCTGATTTCGACCGTCGTCTGTCTCATTCCAGTGACGCAAAGTGCCATGGTCTTCACGAGAGCATTTGCAGCAGGTGCAAAGGCATATTTTCCGATTCTGACTTAGACTGCGAGCTCGGCTTCACTTGGATCCGCAGCAACATTCCAAGGCAGTAGCGCTGAATCCTCGCAATGCGTACACCGACACCGGTTCGAGATCTTGCAACACGCCAGTCGCGTTATCGGCGACTGGGCCAGTTTCTATAACAACAGGAGACCCCACCAGGCGCTGGGCATGAAAACGCCCGCTATGGCCTTTGCATTGGCGGCATGAGTTGAGCAGGAACTGCTGGGTCATTACACTCGGAACGTCAGTCGCAGGTTGGCGATGAGCCTGAGTGAATGGAGCCTCGGCCAGAACGCTGAATAGCAAAGGTGGTACTGGAGGTTTTGCTCGGGATACATTGAATCGTGTTCTTCACCAGGGACGTGTAAGACGAATATGCAAGAAGTGCAACGTTGAGGGTGTGGGCAGTTGTCACAACGGCGTGGTGGCGATGGGCCAGGGTCCCGGCCACGTACATAGCGAGCGCTTTCCTATGTCTGGTAGGGACCGGGATTTATCCGGCTCTCGCGCAGACGGACTTCGAGACACCTCTGAAGCTCCAAAGGCTGTACCGCATCTTCTTCGGGAAGGATTACGCTACAACGGCGAGCCCCGACGATAGGGACGCGCACGCCCCGAGTGGCGTGTTGTTCTATGTTCCTGCACAGAACACCGACGTCGCAGGTACGCCTATACCTGGCGTGACGCAGCTCTACCTGTTCAATCCGCCGTTGTTGGATCACATGGACTCCACAGGGCCGGGTGAGGGGGGTTACACGACTGAGGGTCCGCTAGGCTTCGTGTGGACGAGTCTGACGGCGGTGCCAGGACTTGCTCCCCTGACTCGGATCTACGACAGTCGCGCCCGCTACTGACAGTTCTGCGCGGGTACTCAGCGCAGATTGAAGTGCGCCCGACGGTGTTTCACCTGAACGGCAAGGACTTTTTGTCCATTTCCACGAAGACGACGAAGGCGTCGGTATCTTCGCCGATGCCCGCCTTTCGAAAGGCCAGGCTCGAATGTCCGTCTCTACGCCGACGGAGCAGTCCGAGTTGCTGGAAGGAATCGAGGGGCCTTGGCCACACTCGAGTCGCACACCACCGATAGGTGCGGCAGAAGTCATCGAAGTCAGTTAGTCAAGCGGGCCACGCTGAATGTGGACGTCGGCAAGCCAGCGAGCTGAAAGCCAGTCGCGGCTTTTTTTTGTGAGCGCACAGATCATCGCGTGTACGTAAGCGTAGAGGCGTTCGAATCCGGAACGTGATTACCGACACCGGGGCACCCAGGAACATTTAGTTAAATTGCACGATGGTCCTGTTCAGCATGCAACACCGTGAACTGGCGACTCCGTCCTCTGCCCAAAGAGAGAAGTCTCATGCGAGAAATCTTGACCGCGGCATCTTGCACAATTGTGTCTTTAGCGCGATGCTGTGCGACGCTACGGAAGGTAAAACGAACAAATCACAAGGAAACTCGAGCGCCTTCCGAGGACAATCAGGGGATTCGTCGCCATACATTCCTTTTGTCGACGAAGTCGCTAGGGGGCTCGCGCGCTCTTTGCGCTAGCTACAGCGTGCCCCGGAGCAACGCTCAATGTCTTTAAAGTGACTCGGATGTAGTGCCTTTCCAGAGAACAACAAACTAGGTCAGATACAAGATCGCTCTGACCGACAGCTCAGAGACTGACGCACTCCTTTTGCACGGCGCCACCGCTGGGTCCTGCACGTCAATGAGTGGGGCTCACTGTTTGATTCGAAGGCAAATAAAAAAGATTCGAGACAGCGTGAGATAAATCCGACTTACTGCACAGGTACATCTTTAGGCATTCGCTTTTGTTGGCAAAGCGGGGTTCGCATGCCAGGGGAAAGGGACTTCTCGGTCCGCACTCATCGCAGATGTACGTCGGCGGTCGAGTCACCGCTGCCTGCGTGGGAATCAGTTCCTCGTGGGGCGATCGAGGTCAGTGAGTTTTCACCTCGACAACATTCTTCGCTGTTTGAGTCGCGCACCTTCGTTATAGCCGGTTGTGCGGCGGTCACGACACTACTGCATCTGGCGCTTATAACAGCGGCGATCTGGCCGGCCAGTCGAGAAAGCGCCCACCCTCATCCACTTGAAGGCACCACGGCTCCTCGCGGACAGGCGACCGACGACATCGACCTGACCTGGGTCGCCGTTGATGAACACGCGACGGGCAATACCAGCCGTCAGGTGCCGCCTGTGCTGCACTCACCGCGGCTTCTCCGCATCGCGATGTCCGCGCCGATTTCGGAGCTTGCGACCAACTTCCCGGACTTTGCAACCGGCGATGCTCACTCCGGCGGCGCGAATGACAGCGATTCACGCGCAAAAATCTATGGACAGTACCTAGGACAAGTCAACGCACGAATCGATCGTGCATGGATACGTCCGCACGCATCCATCGGTGCCGCACAGTTTCTGTGTCAGGTGCTCATCGAGCAGGACGCCGTCGGGAATGTGAAGGAAGTGACGCTCGACCGTTGCAATGGGACTCCTGCCTGGCAGCGCTCGCTCGTGGATGCCATCAAGTCCGCCTCGCCGCTATCCGCGCCAGCGGATCCGGCTGTCTTCGCACCCAAGATCCAGATGGTCTTCCGCGAAGAAGCGCCCGACGAGGCATTGACGGCGGACTCGCGTCTGTCCGCTTCCAGCGAGAACGCGTCGATCAACTCCGAGAGTATGGCTACCTCACTTGCCGTATTCCGACAGATTCGGAATACGAGCGCGCATTCCATTGGGACCGCCGTCATCGATCTTCGGATCGAGGGCCATGCCACTGAGCAGGCGCGCATTCGGCCAACAGCAGCGTCCCAACCCTCTGACCGGATGACGGTCAATTTGAGCCCCAAGCCAGGTGAGGCGGGCGAAACGCCTGAGTCGAAGCAGTATCACTAGACATGTCACAACAAACAAAACCGAGTAAGGGAATATTCGTGAAAAACATGAAGTCTTGGATTCGTTGCGTGGCAGGCCTCCTGGTCTGTGTGCTCCTGTGTCTAACCGGCATGTCCTCTGCGCATGCAGCGATTGGCCGCACGCCGGGCAACTTCGTTGTATCTCAGACGGGCGCTGCGACTTACACGATTCCGATCTGGGCGCCGCGCGGGCCGGGGGGCGTGCAGCCGAACATGGCTCTCGTTTATAACAGTCAGCAGGGAAACAGCACTCTCGGCATCGGCTGGAGTCTAGCGGGGTTGAGTTCCATCTACCGGTGCAATCTCACCTACGCCCAGGATGGAGTACCCGCTCCCGTTGCTCTGTCGACCGCTGACGGGCTCTGCATGGATGGCAAGCGGCTGCGTCTGACCTCGGGTACAGCGGGCACGGCTGGCGCTACCTACCAAACCGAGATCGCGGACTTCTCCAATGTGACCGCGGCCGGCGTCGCCGGAAATGGACCGGCCTCCTTTAGCGTGCGAGCCCGAAATGGATGGACCTACGAGTACGGCAACGGCGGGAATTCCCAAGTGCTCGCGACGGGGACAACCACTGCCTCCCAGTGGATGCTCGACAAGGTGAGTGACCGGGCCGGCAATACCATGAGCATCACGTACACGAGTGTAGTTGGCGCCGTGGTACCCGACACGATCTCATGGACTCCCACCAGTCACGGGGCCACTACGTACAGCTACACCATGGTATTCGGATACGGGACCGCGCCTCCTCAAAGTTCCAGGTACGGCTATGTGGCCGGGACGGCGGTCACCAACACGAAGCTGCTGCAAACCATCGCCATCAATTACGGCAGTGTGGTCAAAGAATATTTCCTGAGCTACCAACCCTCACCGACGACCAGTCGCTATCGGCTGTACCAAATACAGGAGTGTGCCGATTCGGCGCAGACGAACTGTCTTGCGCCGACAAAGATTTCTTACCAGGACGGCGTGCTCGGTGTTTCATCAACGCCCACCAGTATCGCCAGCAACCTGAGTACGTTCATGGGCGTCTATGATTTCGACGGCGACGGCCGTGACGATCTGCTGTACGCCGATTCGAGCAGCAACCTCTACGTGGTTTTTGGTGCGTCCGCTGGCTTTGGTGCACCGGTGCCGGTCGGAGTCACCATCCCAAAGCAAGTCTTCGGCCCGCTGCCGCATTACCCCTTTACGGTGGCGGGAGACGTTCACGGAGCGGGTAGGGCGAGTATATTGACTGTGCGGAGCGGTCTGTGGTGGGAATACCAATGGGTCAGTTCATCTAGTTCGTTCGTTGGCACAAATACCGCTCTTGCAGTGGATACCTCAACCGAGGCAGTCGCTGCATTGGCCGACATCGATGGAGATGGACTGTTAGATCTGGTGACTGCATCCGCAAACAGCGCTGCGCTAAATCTGTACACGCGCCGCAATTCCACAGTGCCTGGTGGCGGTCTCTCATTTTCACCCGGGCGAACGACGGCATATAGCGATGCGTCGCAAGCATGCGGTGACAACGCCTGCGCGATTCAAATTCTGACACGTCAGTCGAATACTTCACGTCCACTGGATTTCGACGGCGATGGGCGTGGAGACCTCGCCGTCTTTACGAACTACGAGTCCTGTATCACGATCTGCCGACCGGACGCACAGCATGAGTCGATCTTACTCTCTCAGGGAAGTACCTTCAGCCTGGCGCCAGCTACCTTGACGTCCATCAGCAATACTTACAACACGCACCTGGCGGATGTTAACGACGATGGTTGCACTGATGTCATCGTTGATAGCATTGTGAGTGTATCAGGTTGTAACGGCGCGTCTCCGTTTCAGGTGACCCTCGGTGCTCCCGTAGTTGCCGTGATGGATTGGGACGGGGATGGACGCACAGATATGGTGGTGCAAAACGGCTCCACGCTCAGCGTGTATCTGTCTACCGGCAATAGTTTCACCCCCATTAGCACAACCATTTCCTACAGTAGCGCGAATGCATACTTCACGGCCTCTCCAACTGGAGATGGATTGAATGCTCTTGCGTATTTTTCGACAGACGCGACGATCAACTGCTACTTGCATGGCGGTGGCGGTAAGTTGCCCGACTTGATGTCGAGTGTCGAGGACGGCTACGGGAATTCAGTGACGCTCAGCTACGTATCTGTCGCACAAACCGCGAATGTGCATTATTTCAACTCGAATGACGCCGTCTTTCCTTATGCAAATTACACGGGGTCTCTGAACGTCGTGAGTCTCGGGACATTCAGTGATCCCACCGCGGCGTCCGGCGCGACGTACCAGCTGAACTACTATTATGGTGCCGGCTGGACGAACCTGCAGGGCCGGGGCTTTTCCGGATTTGGCAACGTACAGATCAACGATTCCCGCGACGGCAGCTGGAAAACGTGGGGATATGGCCGCGCCTTTCCCTATGCGGGCGTGTACGCGGGGGAGAACGCAACACAGAATAATACAAGCGCCACTACGCTCTGGAATATCAATCTCGCGCTCTCTTTCATTCCGCTGAGCAGTACGCTCCATCAGGAGCGCTATTTTGTGCGTACGGACAGCACGGTTCGGAAGGACTATGAGCTCGGGCTCGGAAGCAGCCAAACCAGATTGGTAAAGACAACGTCACGCAGTTTAACGTACGACAATTACGGCAACGCGCTGACCGATTCCACGACGACGACGGATAACGACAGCAACTCGCCGTATTTGAGCCGGACATGGACATCAGCCGTCACGAACACTCCGAGTGTCGATGTCGCAAACTGGTGCTTACCCTTGATTACGGCAAGCACAACCGTTTACTCCGCATCGAATGCCAGTCCGGCTGGTTCGATCACACGTACACAGAATTTCACGCCAGACACGGTCAACTGCCGATTCACTGAGATCGTGACAGAGCCCAGTAGCGCGACTTATAAGGTGACTGAGGATATCGGTTATGACAGTTTCGGCAATGTTGCCAGTGATACCGTAACTGGCGTCGGCATGACCGCGCGGCTCACCGCAATCAACTGGGGCACAACGGGCCAGTTTCCGATGAGCGTGACCGACCCGGCGGGTGCATTCACGCAGTTGAGCTATAACTTCAGTTACGGGGTGCCGGGCAGCGTGATCGATCCCAACGGATTGACCACGTCCTGGCAGTATCTCGACGGATTCGGCCGCAGAACCCGGGAAGATCGTCCGGACGGCACATACACGGCCTGGCAATACAACGACTGCGTCAGCTTCGGCGGTTGTCTGTTTGGGACGCATGAGCTTGCGCTCTTTCAGAGCATTTACAACAAGGACGGCTCAACGCAGCAGAACGGGACAACTTACATGGATCCGCTGCAGAGGCCGCTGGTATGGAATAAGCGGCTGCTGGTGAATGGCACTTATGATCGCAACGAGATTCGGTATGACAGCCTGGGACACATGCTGCAACAGGCGGAGCCCTGTGTCTGGGGCGGTTCGACGACCACAGCCTGTCCGTACTGGATCACCTACACATACGATATCCTGGGCCGCGTCACGCAGTCGCAGCGACCTATCAATGCTTCAACCAGTACGCTCGAGACACAGACCGTCAGCTATCAGGGAGATACCGTCGTATCTACGGATCCCTATTTGAAAGCAACGACCAAGATGATGACACCCGTCGGCACCCTGGGCCGGTCCCAGGATAATGGCGGCTATTATCAGAATTTCGCTTACGATGCTGCCAACAGTATGACTGGCGTTGCTGACAGCCTGGGTCACACGCTGATCAGTTCGACCTACGACTATGGATTGCAGCCCTTACTGCGTTCGTCGACCGACATCGATCTGGGTGTACGTTCATACACATACGATGCTCTGGGGGAAATGACTCACTGGTCCGATGCGAAGGGGCAAAACTTCTCCGCTTCATACGATGCGCTTTCGCGAATGACGGATCGGTACGAGCCGGATCTATACAGTCACTGGCTCTGGGGCACGAGTGCGGCGGGGCAAGAGATCGGGAAGCTTCACAGCACCTGCAGCGGCCTGGGAACCAATCCAACTACCTGCACGAGCTCGCCGGGATATTCAGAGTCGGAAATTTACGACAGCCTGGGACGGCAATCGCAGAGGGTCATTACGAACCCGTTAGATTCCACGCCCTCATACACGTACACTTGGCAATACGATACAAATAGCGGATTGCTTCAGTACTTGACCTATCCTGCGGCCTACCCGAGTACCTATGCTCTGAAGCTTCAGTACAATTACGCAAACGGAAACCTGGCGTCGATTACCGACATCGCGGACTCTCCCAATGTGGCGATCTGGACCGCAAATGCTACAAACCCGCGCGGTCAGCTGACACAGGAGACTCTGGGTAATGGCGTGGTGGTCAACCGGACTTACGATGCTGTCACCGGCCTCGTAGCCAGCCTGCAGGCAGGCGTCGGCGGCGGCACGGCCCTTCAGAATCAGTCCTATCTTTTCGATGAGGTGGGTAACCTGATACAGCGACAAGACAACAACCGAGCGCTTACCGAGAGCTTCTGTTACGACGATCTATATCGCCTCGATCATTCGACGCTAACCGGGTCGTGCAGCGGTACTACGAATTTGCAAATGACCTACGATCAGATGGGCAACATCACCAAGAAAAGCGACGTCGCCACGACGAGCTGGGTCTACGACACCACACACATACATCAAGTGAAAACGGCTGGCACCAACACGTACACTTATGATGCCAACGGCAACATGATTACCTACCAGGGGGGCGCCAGTTTCCCAATCCAGTGGAACAGCGCGAACTATCCGACCCTACTGACTTTTGGCAGTTCGACGGATACAATTAAATATAACCAGAGCCGAGAGCGGTATTACCAGCAATTTGTCTCTACGACCGGAACGGAGACCACCTTCTATGCTGGAAAACTCCTGGAAAAGGTCACCGAGACGAGCGGCGCGGTGGATTGGCGGCATTACGTCTTTGCGGGCAATACGCCTGTTGCGCTCGTCAGTCGTCAGAATTCAGCGACAGCGATCAGCTACGTCTTGAAGGATCACTTGGGCAGCACGTCAGCATTCGTCAACTCCGCCGGGACTGCGCAGGTGAATGAAAGTTTTCGTGCGTTCGGTGTGGAGCGCAGCCCCACGGACTGGGTATCCAATACATCCAGTGCCGACACCACCACGATTGCCGGTATCAGTCGCAGCGGATTTACCGGCGAGTCAACTGTGACAAATCCGGGCACTTTTGGCGGTATGCTGGTTCACCTGAATGGACGCGTCTTGGACGGATTTATTGGGCGCCTATTGTCGGCAGACCCCCTCATTCAAGACATGGGTAACACGCAGAACTTCAATCGCTACAGCTACGTAATGAACAACCCGATGACGTTTCGGGATCCGACCGGATTCGCTTGCGAGAGCGGTGGCGGCTCTGTGACCGAGGCTGGCGATTCGCCCGACGGGGTAGGCGAAGTGGGCATCTGTCTGGACCGGGGCGGCGGCGGTGGCGGCGGCGGCGGGTATCCCGGCGGCGGTGGCGGCGGCGGTGGCGGTGGCGGCGGCGGCGGCGGTGGCGGTGGCGGTGGCGCTACACCGCCACCGCCACCGCCAGACATTCCGCAAGCGACTCTGCCGGTAATTCCTGTCCTGGGGCCCCAAGGGAATCAGAACCAGAACCTGCCGGAAGTCTGTGTGGGAAGCGGATGCCCTGGCCATGCTGCGCCACCTTCAGGCGGCCTGATCAAGGTGCAGGAGATCTTCTTTGGGATGAATGACGAGGAGTTCGATCCCCTGCAGGCCATCGAACAGAATAAGCCAGTGACACCCGAGCAATTATCACGGCCGTACCCCTATCGACCGCAGATTGGTGTGCCCCCGCCACGGGGGGCCTCGCCGCCGCCGCCGCCGTTGTGGTTTCAGATGCTACAGCTTCTGGAGAAGCTATTCGGTGGCGGGGGCTCAGCTAGCGCGCCACCGGTGTTACCGGACTGCCCACCTGGTTACCTGTGTACCTAGCAGGGGTGCTGGCTTTGAGGTTTAGCCGGGACCCAGGACTCGCACTTGCGGATGTCACAAGGGGGACGGTTGCAAGTGTCGGGTCCGACCTCACCAATGGTGTTGGCGGTTGATTGCCGATCCTTTTAATCGGGGAAGGGCCGTGGAGAGATTGACTGTAGTTTGCGACGTTTTTCGTCAGTACTTGAAATCGAAGCGCGCGTTCCTAACCGTGGCGGAGAGATGTACGATCAAAGGGTGGCCAGACCTTAAGCCTGCGATACTTGGTGCCTACAAGCTCCAGTTCCTCTTCAACGAACGGGAATCCCTACGGTTCGAATATTGCATCGAGACTGACGGTTTCTGGACGGGCTGCTGGGCATCTGTCTCGAGTATTTCTCGGCGGCTCGATCGCCATTGGACCGAAGGCGAAGAGCGAGAACTCGTTCGGAGGGTTCCTCGGTATAAGGAAATTGTAGATGAGATCGCAGGACTCCAGGAAACATTGGTCGCTGGTGCCATCCACAAGCCCCTGGAGGCAGCGCGGCGTGATCCTGAGTACGGCGCAGCGCTATTAGCCATCCAAGAAGAGTTGCGCACGCTTGACGCTCGCTTAGCCAGCACAAGTGCTGGAACCGGCGGAGCTGGTTAACCGCACGATCGCCCGACTACGCGAGCGGGGTGTGCGTGTGTAAACGATCGGGGCTGCCGTGGGGACGGGCGGGCAGGATAGGCTTGCGGCAGCTCTTGTTATAAACGCCGGGCACGGGGGGCAGTACCGATCAGGTGTGCAATAGCGCCCCCTGAGTGCCTGTTGGAGGGCCGAATCCGGAACGTTGCGGCGGCGAAATCCCCCGCCGGTTCACCGCCGAGTCTTCCGAAAAATCTCCCCCCCAAAAGTAAGCGTAACGCCATCACCCATGGATTTGGGATTGCTCGCTGTGGGAGGCTACGTCAGCGTGGCGAAGCTGCGTGCCCATTCCCTCAATCGGCGTAAGCGTGTGCCAGTGGCCCATGTTTGAGGGCTGTCGCTAGTGTGATTATGTGCCCACGTAGTTTTACGTGGGCACGAACGGACGTGTCCACTGGGAGCACAAGTGGGCACGACGGCAAAG
>Ga0137416_10002216_pt1 | contig 10311 bp, 10 predicted proteins | sample CZODoug3_1_1_16f_FD_108282 | JGI IMG/M metagenome (GOLD analysis project Ga0137416, IMG submission 108282) | Vadose zone soil fungal communities from Angelo Coast Range Reserve, California, USA - CZODoug3_1_1_16fungal (Illumina Assembly) | ecosystem: Environmental > Terrestrial > Soil > Vadose...
AGGTGACCGCCAGGAAGATCAAGGCGCTAGCGTCTGCCGCGGACGTCGGCGGAGCCGGCGAACTGCATCCGTTTCTGGTGATCCTGCCCATCAGGTCATACCTTCATTTCATCGCGGTACAATTAATCTTGCGCGCGCGAGGCAGCGGGACCACGAAAGACCTGGATAAGGTCGGTACGCCGCACTTCGCACAATTCATTCCGCTTGAGGACAACCAGATTGGTTTCTTCACCGTCTATGACGGCTCATTCGACAAATACATCGCGGATTTCACCAAGAACATCGGGGAGGTCTTCGATCTTATCTTCAAGTTCACGAAGAATCCGCCGCCGTCACCATGCCGAAAGTACCTTCAGGAGTTCGTCGACTTTGCGGCAGGAGCAAATCGCGCTCCAATCGGATTCTATCAGGCCTATCCCGGTCTGTCGGTTCAGGACATTCATGCCCTGATCGCCGACAGCAAATCCCCATCCGCCGCGGCAGGATAGGCGTACGTGCGGCAGGAGCGAACTCGTGGTTGAGAAGGCAAGTGAGAGCGGCGGGTTTTTCAGCCGGCTGTTTCGAGGGACGGCATCGGAATCGCCGCGCCGCGCCGGGGCCGCACTGGATCTGGCGGATATCCAGGGTTTCATCCTGCGCGGGTACAGGATGCCGATGGTGCGGCATTTCCTGCTTAACGTGGGCGTCCCCGCCGAAGCCCGCAAGCTGCTCGGACGATTCGTGAACGGCAACGAGTCCGACGCGCCCCAGATCACCACCGCGGAGGACTGGCACGTTGGGTTTGAGCCGGGCCCGGGAGACAATGCGAATGACACCCCGCGCCGCAAGCCTGACTATTGCCTCAACCTCGGCATTACCTGGCCCGGGCTGATCGCACTCGAGATCAGGGATCGTCTCCCGGCCCTCTCATTCAAGTCGTTCGGCGCCTTCGTCGCGGGCGCCGCCGAACGCGCGAAACTGGTGGGCGATACCGGCGAGAGCGACCCGCAACACTGGATCGGCGGCTTTGGAGCCGGCGGCGATCATGTTCTGGTCACACTGCACGCAATGAATCCTGAAGCGATGGCGGCCTATAGCGACCGCCTCAGCGCTCTGTTTGCCGAAGGAGGTGCCTTTCGTGAAATCTGGCGTGCCGACGGAATGGCGTTGATGGAAGTCAGGGAGGGAGAGGCTGTCCCCACCTTCAAGGTTCACTTCGGCTACACCGACGGCATCAGCTTGACCACCATTCGCGGCGGTCCCGAGCGATATCCAGCGGATCATCAGAAGCCGTGCGAACCTTGGTTGTTTGTGTTGCGGGACGACGCCGAGAATTATTTGATGCCGGAGCCGCGAGAACTCGGATTGAACGGGAGCTTCGCCGTTTTCAAGATGATCAAGACCGACGTGGTCGGGTTCGAGAGCTTTCTTCAGTCGAACAAGGACACGATCGATCCCGAACTGCTCGCCGCCAAGATCTGTGGCCGGTGGCGCAACGGCGTTCCCCTGGCCTTGTCTCCGGACAGCGATAGCCCCAAGGGTGGATTGCCACCCGACCAGTTCAATAATTTCGAGTATGTGAATGCGGACGGCTCGGGCGATCCCAGGGGACTGCGTTGCCCCGTCGGCGCGCACACGCGCCGGATCAATCCGCGTGGGCAGCCGGTCACGGGCCAGGGCCAGCCCGGCGGCAGCAACAACACGCACCGCCTGATCCGCCGCGGCCTGCCATACGGACCGGTCTACGATCCCACGCAGCCATATGACGGAATCGAGCGTGGCCTGCTCGGCTATTTCATCAATTCGAGCATCGAGAACCAGTACGAGTTCGTGCTCGGGCACTGGGTCAATGACAGCGAGTTTGCGGGATCGGTGAGGCTGAATCCGAAGGCAAGGGACCCGATGATCGGAACGCAGGACCCGGCGGAGAGCATCTTTGTTATTCCACAGGCCGACGGCCGGCCTCCGATCAAACTCGCGGGGTTTTCCAGTTTTGTTGCGACACGCGCCGCTGCGTACTGCTTTCTGCCAAGTGTCACCGCGATCAAGTTCATCGCCAACCTGGGAAGCGGCGTGGCGCATCCAGCTTCAGGAAATTGACATGGTTTTGACCCGATGGTTTGGCGTGACCGTAAGCGATGCCGACAGGTGCCCGGCTAACGAAAAATCGGACATCGAAGCGATCGCCGAGAAATCTCTCCTGATGCAGTCCAACGCCGCGGCACGACAGCACCGGTCGCTCTGTCGCGGGACGCATGCGAGCGGCATCTGTGTCCGTGGCCAATTCGAAATACCCGACCTCTCCGTCGGTCGCGAGCCTGAACTGGCAGCGCGACTCGCGAAGGGGATTTTCGCGAAACCTGGCGTGTATCCCGCGGTCGCGCGGTTCGCTAACGCCGACTCAAACATCAATTCCGACTTCAAGCCGGATGTCAGGTCATTGTCGTTCTCGGTCGATCTCATTCAAGGCGGCACGGCTGACACGGGCGCTTCGCGTCAGGACTTCTCGATGCAAAACGCGACGACGCTGCCGATCAATGACTCTCCCGCTTTTCTGGCAACCATCAAGGTGCTGACCGCGTCGAACCCGCTCGCCGGTTTGTGGTCGCTACCCTTCAAAGACAAGTTGAGAGTGGTGCGAACCCTCGCCCTGGCGCAACTGCAGGCCCAGCAGAAAATAAGGCCTTACCAGCAGCTGCGCTATTGGAGCACCGTTCCGTTTCGTCACGGACCGAATGATGTTGTGAAGTTTTCGGCCATACCATCTCCGGACAATCCGGCGCGTCCCCTGCAGAAGAGCAATCCGAGGGGCCTGCAGGACGAACTTGCTCGACATGTCAGGGAAGACGGTCAGTTGAGCCGGTTCGACTTTGCCGTTCAGTTTCTCGACGTCGGCAAAATGACATATTGGGGCAAGACGAGGGACCCCAGTTTCTGGACTGAGAACGCAAGCATCGAATGGAAAGAAGCCGAGGCGCCGTTCCACAAGATTGCGAGGCTGACCTTGCTTAGCAACTCGCAGTTGTCACCGGAAGCAAGCGAGGCGATATATTTTGACGTGACTGGTAACTCTGCACCCGAAAGCAGGCCGGTCGGCAGCATCAATCGCGCCCGCTGTCCTGCAGAATTCGCCAGCAGGAAAGCCCGAGCGCAGGCCCATGGGCTACGGCTCTAACTCGATCAACTTCGTTATATCACGTAGCTAATCGGTAGTTTCTCAATCGAACCAATGGGATACGAAATGAGCGAACAGAATGTGAGGGCTTTGCAAATCTCGACTGCGGTAATTGAAATAAGCACTGGCTTCGCGTTGCTTATTTTTCCCTCAGTTACGGCGGAACTTCTGCTCGGGCAGAAGCTGGAATCTCTCGTCGATTTGAGCATGGCACGCTTCAGCGGAGCTGGTTTATTGACGCTTGGGATCGTTTGCTGGATGGTGCCCGGCCAGCTGCATAGCCCCATCTCGCGCGGATTGGTTGTTGCAATGTTGTTTTACTATATTGCAGTGGCCGGTGCGCTCGCGTTCGCCAGTCTCCATCTTGGATTGCACGGCTCGGCGCTATGGCCGATCATAGTCCTCCATGCGGCCATGAGCGCCTGGTGCGCCATAACGATGAAGCAGAGGCCGCCAGCTTCCACCGTTTAACAACACGCTTGCAGCGTGTTGAACGAACATTCGCTCCAGCCGGACTATCTTCGCCCTGGATGCAAACCGGATATTCGGAGATGGCAGTCCGTGCAGGGGCTGCCAGTCCAAATCCAAAGCGCGCAAACGACGTTAAAAGCTAACGCGTGAAACATTTCGTTCGCCCTTCAGTCCGTTTCGCTTCCATCAGCAATTAGTAAGCGAAACGTCACGTGTAATCGTGCGCTCCGCTTGCCGACGAGGGCCGTTGCCTCGAACTCGGCACCTTCATTGTTATATGTTCCGGTAAATCCCATGGTGACGATCTTACGTGCAAACAGTTTCGTAATCACCTCAGGCACGTGCTCTCGCGTCGTCACTTGACCTTTCCATTTGCCGCCGGAGCAAGTGTATTTTCCGGTGTGGTAATAGATCGAGCCGCCACCCCGCATGGTGCCGTCCTGCAGCACAGATACGCCCGATGCGCCGCCTTCCTCCCCATCCAGCAATCTGGACGTGACAGCGTAAAGCCCGTTTTTGATCATCCCGGCTACCGCGCCCGACTGATCTTTTCCCCGTCGGAGGGGGCCTGGTACTCCAGGCCACAGGTAGATTGTTCAGCACGATCGAAAGAAGCGCAAGGTAAATTCCGGCTCGCTGCGTCACACTCTGGGTGGGTGGCACGCGTCAAAGCGTGCCGCGTGGCGCCGATCGTCACTCGCGGTAAGGCCGAGTGATGTGCGCATATTCTTCACCTGCCGTGAGATTAGCCGGCAAAATTATAGTGTTCCTCCGTGACTTGCGTGCAACGGTGATTCAGAAATGCGTTGGCGAGGTGCGGATGTGGGCGCGCAGGGCAGGTCACAGGTTATTGCCTTTCGACAAGCCCGAGCTTCTTGATCCGCGACTCCAGGGTTGTCGGCTTGACGCCGAGCTGCTCGGCGGCCGCATTCGCCCCCCGGATGCGCCAGCCGCAACGCTCAAGCACACGCAAGATATGGTCGCGTTCAGCTTCCTCGAGCGTTCCTGACGTGCTCGCGGCTTGCGGCCGCAGCGCCGGATTGCCGAGCTTGATCTGCAGCGTCGACCCGCGGGTAAGGATCATCGCGCGCTCGATCACGTTACGAAGCTCGCGGACATTACCGGGCCATGGATAGGCCAGCAGGGCGGCCATCGAATCCTCGGCGATGGCATCGATCGCCTTGCCCATCGAGTTGCTGAATTCCTTGACGAAGGTCCATGACAGAAGGGGAATGTCCTCTCGACGCTCGCGCAACGGCGGTACTTCGACCGGGAATACATCAAGCCGGTAGAACAGATCTTCGCGAAATCTGCCTTCCTTGACGGCCTGTGCGAGCGGACGGTTGGTCGCAGCAATCACCCGCGCATCGACCTTGATCGTTCGCGAACCGCCCAATCTTTCAAATTCACCTTCCTGAAGCACGCGCAACAGCTTCGGCTGCAATTCAAGCGGCAGTTCGCCGATTTCGTCAAGGAAGATCGTCGAGCAGTCGGCGATCTCAAAGCGGCCGGCCTGCCGCGCCAGTGCGCCGGTGAAGGCCCCTTTCTCGCGACCGAACAGCTCGGATTCAATCAAGGCGGCAGGAAGTGCGGCGCAATTCACCTTGATCATCGGACGATCTTTTCGAGCGCTCGCATCATGGATGGCCTGCGCCAGCACCTCCTTGCCAGTTCCGGTCTCACCTAGCAGCAGGACTGTAGAATCGGTTCGCGCGACCTGTGCGATTTCATCCAGCACACTCAGAAAGCGCGGTGACTTGCCTACGATTCCCTGCGGCGGTCTGATTTGTGCGGCGTCCTTCAGATAGGCATTCTCTCGCTCAAGCCGGTCCTTCAGAATCTTTATCTCCGCCATCGCCTTGAGAAGCTTTTCGTGCTCGCGCTTTCGCGCGACGGCATGGGCGAATACCTCACCCACGAGCGTCAGCCTTGCGATCAAATCGTCCGGCCAGGGGCGGGTATCGCGAAAAGCCGCGAAAGCAACGGCGCCGATGATGCGCCCGCTGACGCGAAACGGGATGCTCAAATGAGAATGCATGCCCGTCCGTCTGAAATATTCCGCCTCGCCAACCGCTTCGGGTGGAAGATCATTGACAGGGTTTTGTACCGCGAGCAATTCGCCGACGCGAAGTCTGGCAACGAACCAGTCAAGTTGGGCAGGAAGGGGACCTAACGGGGTCGCATCGACCCCCTCGACAGCGGTTGAGGACAGAACGACAAGCGAGCCGTCGTCCCGGAATTCAGCAAAAGTGCAGCGATCGAACCCAAGGAATTTCAGAAGTATCGCCTGTACAACCCGAATTTCGACTTCGACGAGTTCGGCGGGAATGTTGGCAAATCGCGCCGACAGGTCGGAGAGCATTCGTTCGAATGCCAGCAGTTCTTCAATCGACGCATCACTTCTTGACGCGTTCTCTGCCTTCGCCGATCTGTTGAAGGGTATTACGTCTGGCATGGCGTCGCTTCTCCTAGCGCGGTCCCGGAAAATCCGGTCTGACCTGACGGCATTGATTAGCGAGCGGCCTTAGACCTTCCGGAGGCTGCCAACCGGAATTGAGTGGAAAGTGTATAATGTCGGGTATCCGACGCAAGGGGCTAATTCGTGCGCAATCGCTTAAAGGCTTCTGGATTCCATCGGCCACGGGTGATCAAATAAATGAAATGGTACGAAAACCATCAGATGTAGGGCTAATCAGCTGAAGGCTCTCACATTTCTTGTGACTAAGGCGCAACCAAGCTTTGCCGTATTAATGCCAGCGCTCGATTTTCAAATCTTCCGCAACTCGGCTACGTCTTTCCATTGAATGGAGGCCGCGAACGGGGCTTCCTCGGCTTGTTGAGAAGCCGATCCATCTCGTTCGTCTTGGCGGTCGGGGTCAGCATGGTCCGCACGACCGAGATCGCGAGAGCTGCGATCATTGATATTGCCTTAGTCATTTCTCGTCCAAGTTGCGGGCAGACGAATCGGTCCGCGGGAAAAATGCACGATTCAAGAAGTGTCTGATGTCATTGGTGGGCCTGCCTGGACTCGAACCAGGAACCAGACCGTTATGAGCGGTCTTACAGGGGAAGGTCAGCTTTCATCATTCGGGAAGTCCCCAGTTGCGCTTGGCGTCGTTGCGTCGATTGTTGATGTGCTCGTTCTTGATCTCGATCGTGCTGCCATCGGAGCCTGTCAGGTAACCCATCCAGCGCGTGGTCTTGCCGCTGTTGGAAAGCTGCGGCGCCCAGTGATCCCGATACGTGACGCCGTTGAACTCGAACGTCGGGTTTTCCTTCTTCCAGGCCCGACGCTTCTTGGTTTCCCACCAGCCATATGGACACTTGTCCATGTGGTTATAGTAGGCGTCGATCGGCGACTTCGGATTCCGACGTCGCTCCTCGCGCTCAGCCTCTAGTTGGCTTCCCTGGCAAGCCGACGCTCCTCAGACCGCTCTTCCTTCTCCTCGGCCTTTCGGCATTCTTCGGCGAACTCCGGAGAGTTGATCCATGCATCGAACTCGGAGTTTATCTCTGCGGCGGACGCCGGTTTCTTTGCCGGCCGGACCAGCGATTTGATGCTGAATTTCACTTTCAGTTTTCCACGTCGTAACGAGAACGCTCCCAGAACAGGTCGCACACATTTTGCACACCAATGCACACATGTTCCTGCTATGTCCTGCCTATCAGCGCACGTCGAGGCAGGACCGAGAAATTCGAGTTATGCAGTATTTTCAGGGGTTTCTCTGGTGGACGCACAAGGGATCGAACCTTGGACTCTCCCGTGTGAAGGTTGAGGTGTCAGAGTATCCAGATGACTTGGCACGATGAAGAGGGCCTCATCCACATAGAATCAGGTGTTTGGGAGCCAACCGGCCCTCTGAAGGTGAGACAGTACTGCCGTCGAAATCGTTTGGGCGCCTGACAATCCGTGAGATATATTGCCGACTCGTCGCGACCCCAATTTCGCAATCGACTTCGGCACATTTGCTTGGTACAAAGCGTCGATCTGAGGTGGCGTTAAGTCATTGTTTTTGCTTTAGTTGGTAAGGCCGGGCGACAACCCGCCCCTGGGCACCAACGCTCTCACCGACACTTTGCCCGGGTCGGGCTGCATCAGGGCGGCTAGGCGCCCGCGAACCTCGAAATGGATCGGATCACCAGGCCCGACCCGCGGCGCGACGACGATGCAATCGATGAGTTCGCGCAGCTTGAGGCACGCAGCCTTGGCATCGCTGGCCGAAAGCGCTTTCGCGAGCTGCTCCACCGCATTGAGATAGACGGCGATAGTAGCCGGATGCAGCGCGACGACGTTCTCCTCGGTTGCCCGCACGAGACGCGCTTCCTGGCGATCAATCTCGGCCTCGAGCTCCGCGAGCTTGGCGCCGACCATGCGTCCCGTCATCTCCCCCTTGGCAACTGCATCGACCAGACGGGCAGCCTCGCGGCGCGCATCCTGCAGCTTGCGCTCGGCCGCGGCGCTTTCGCGCGATCGCTCCTTCGAGAGCCGCGCCCACTCTTCGGCAAAGCCCCTGCGGGCGGCCTCAATTACGGCGGGGTTCTTGAGTTCCTCACGCAGGCCCCCCAGCACTGCCTCCTCGATCCGGTCAAGCCGGCATTGGCGGCTATTCGTGCAATCTCCCGACTCGATCGAGCGAGAGCACCGCGCCATCGGCCGGCCGCGCTGTGAGCCAGCCGAGACGAGGCTTGAGCCGCACGCCCCACACCGCAGGAGGCCCGACAGGATGCGACGAGGTGGGACGCCCTTCCAGCCGCAATGCGCGTTTCTCGCTTTCGCAAGGCGTGCGGCCGTTTCTTGCCAAAGCTCTTCCGGAACGATGCGCAGATGCGGCGCCTCGGTCCGATGCCACTCACTGCGCGGGTTGACACGCGGCACCTTGCGGCCCGTCTGCGGATTGCGTATTTTGCCGACGCGGTTCCAAATGATGACGCCGCGATAAATCTCGTTGCAGATCATTCCGGAGGCTCGCTTCGCAGATCCGTGAATGGTCGAGGCGTTCCAGGCGCGGCCGCGGAACGGCTTAACTCCCTCATGGTTAAGGGCGGCCGCGATCTCGCGACAGGTGCTGCCCTCGGCATAATCACGGAAGATGCGCAACACTACAGCCGCCTGGTCACGGTCAATCTCGTGCTCGCCGGGCCGGCCAACGATCGGCCGGTAGCCGTAAGGCAACCCGCCAGCGCGTTGGCCCTGCGCGAGCTTGCCAGCGAGTCCGCGGCGCGTCTTCGATGCAAGGTCCGTGAGGTACAGTGCGCCAACCAGGCCCCGGACACCGATCGAAATCTCGCTCGCGCGACCGTCGTCGACGGCGATAAGTTCACAGCCACAGAAACGCAACATTTCCCAGACCTGGGGTAGCTCCGATTGCGAGCGAGCAACACGATCGAAGCTTTCGACGACAACGACGTCGAATTGGCGTTCAACAGCGCCGGCTATCATAGACTTGAGACCGGAACGGCCATGGATTGATGCGCCAGAAAGCGCTGCATCAGAAAAGGTTGCGACGACACCATGACCTTCGCGCTCGCACCACCGGCGGCACAGCGCCTCTTGATCCTCAATCGAGCGAGGGTTCTGCAGGTCGGATGAGTATCTGGCGTAAATCGCAACTCTGGCCATGGTCGCCTTCTTCGTCCCTTTGAAGGCGCTCTGCCGTTTGCTCGAGCCTCGCGAACTCCCGTCGCGCGAGCATGCGGCCGAGCTCCTCGGCAAAAGCGATGATGGCTGGGTCCGGCGGGTCCTGCAAGAATTTTCGACGGCTGCTCATTTCGCGTGAGCCTAGACGCGCACTATGTAGTGGAGCATCGCTTGATCGCAGGCGAGCTGGGTCAGGAGTTCGAGCGCGCCAGACCGATTTGTACCGCAAGAGATCGCCGGTCCGGCAAGCTGGCGACTCGCTTGGTGGATATCGGAAGGCATAAAGCAGCTTTCGGCTTTGCGGCAATCGGAGGCCGAGCATGCCGAGCCGAATAATCAGCTGAAAGAAAATTCGAAGGTAGTAGTAGAAAAGGTAATGTTGGCGCACAATTGGTACGAATTGGGCCAAGTGTCGTCCGCTGACGTCGTCTGCGTATCGGTCATCACCATCTTCGAAACACTATGAACATCAGCAATGATCTGGCTTGAGACCGCCACTCGATAGATCAGTTGAACCCAACAAATTTTCTGAGATTGCGATCAGGCTCATAACCTGAAGGTCACAGGTTCAAATCCTGTCCCCGCAACCACCGATACCGACACTCCCGTAGCGAAAGCCGCGGGAGTTTCGCGTTTCCGAGTCTTTTCAATGGCTTGTGCTTCGATCCAGCCGAGGATCGTGCCTAATTCGCCATGCAAGGTGGCGTCAATTTCGCCCCGGTTCGGGCCAGGGCGCAGCGTAATCTTCTCAACCAGCGCGCGGATCGCCTCCGCCGCCTCATTGCGATCCTCGGGGTTGTTGAGCGCTTCCATCAGTCGCTCGACCTTCTTCCGATAGATACCGGACACGTTGGGATGGATGTCCGGAATATTCGCTGGTTCCTGAACTAGAAGTCCCTTGAGCACATCCTCGCGGGCCTCCAATTCGCGCATACGTTCGGCCATACCGCGGGTGTGTCCACCGACTTCAATCGCACTCAGCATTTGCTTCAAGGTGCGGTGGATCTTCGCCAATTCCGAGTAGTGACCCTCGCCGCTGGGGCGCGGC
>Ga0137416_10002217_pt1 | contig 10310 bp, 10 predicted proteins | sample CZODoug3_1_1_16f_FD_108282 | JGI IMG/M metagenome (GOLD analysis project Ga0137416, IMG submission 108282) | Vadose zone soil fungal communities from Angelo Coast Range Reserve, California, USA - CZODoug3_1_1_16fungal (Illumina Assembly) | ecosystem: Environmental > Terrestrial > Soil > Vadose...
CGTCCCCGAGCGCCGACCCCGCGGCTGAGCCGACGGCGCCGCACTGATCGACCGAGCAGGCGCAACCCGGCGATTTCCGAACCACGGGTGTCGAACTCTCGAGCCCCGGGTGCTGTGGAACATCCCGCGCTCACACCGAGCCCCCGGTGGGGCGTGCTATACTCGCGCGGATTTTGCGGCGCAACGCCTCATCGCCTTCGAGAGGAAGGGGCGGCATGCGGCTCAGGAACAAGGTCGCGCTGGTGACGGGAGCCGGGCGCGGCATCGGCCAGGCGATCGCGCTCGCGTTCGCGCGCGAGGGGGCGCGGGTGGCGGTCGCGGACATTGACCCCCGGACGGCGGCAGCGACTGCGCGACGGCTGGGCCGCCGGGCGGTGGCCCTCACGCTCGACGTCGCGGACTCGGCGTCGGTGCGCGCCGCGTTCGCCGCCATCGACCGCGCGTGGGGTCGGATCGACATCGCGGTCAACAACGCCGCCGTCGAGCCGATCGTGGCCTTCCTCGACCTCACCGAGGCGCAGTGGGACCGCATCCTCGATGTCAACCTGAAGGGCGCCTTCCTGGTCAGCCAGGCGGCGGCGCGCCGCATGGTTCGGGCCCGCCGCGGCGGCGCGATCATCAACCTCTCGTCAGTCAACGCGGTGGTGGCCCGGCCGGAGTCGGCCGCCTATGCGGCGTCCAAGGGCGGGATCCGCCAGCTGACCACGGCGAGCGCGATCGCGCTCGCTCCCCACGGCATCCGCGTCAACGCGATCGGTCCCGGCACCGTCGTCACCGGGCTCACCCGCCATTTGCTGGAGGACCGGGAGTGGCGCTGGCGGACGCTCGCGCGGACGCCGCTCGGGCGCACGGCCGAGCCGCGGGAGATTGCCGAGGTGGCGGTCTTCCTCGCCTCCGACGCGGCCTCCTACATGACCGGCACCACCGTGTACGTCGACGGCGGGCGGCTGGCGCTGAACGGCCTGATGCCGGTCAAGACGTCGCGCTGACGCCGACGTCCGGTTGCGGAGCGTCCGCCCCGGATGGTACTGTGGCGGGACCGAGGAGGCTCTGATGCCGACCGAGCTCACGTCTCGCCGTTATCCCGCCGACGATCTTCTCCAGGCGATGGAGCTCTGCTTCGAGAAGGGCTGGACCGACGGCCTCCCCGTCATCCCGCCCACGGAGCCCCGCGTCCGCGCCCTCCTCGACGCGGCCGGGCTCGAGCCGGGCCGCGAGATCGCGTTCATCGCCCACCGGAACGTCGCCGTCACCGCCGAGAAGGCCGCGATCAACGCGGCCATGGCCGGGTGCCGGCCCGAATACTTCCCGGTCGTGGTCGCCGGCGTCGAGGCCATCGGCGATCCGCGCTGGGCGTACCACGGCCCCGGCACCTCCACCGCCGGCGCCGCCGTGCTCATGATCGTCAACGGGCCCGTCGCGCGCGAGCTCGACATCAACGCGGGCGACAACCTGTTTGGGCCCGGCTGGCGGGCCAACCTGACGATCGGCCGCGCGATCCGCTTGATCATGCGGAACGTCTGCGGCTCGCGCCCGGGCACGCTCGACCGCGGCACCATCGGTCACCCCGGGAAGCTCTCGTACGTGATCGCCGAGAACGAGCGCGAGAGCCCGTGGATACCGCTCCACGTGGAGCGCGGCTTCGCGGCCGACCAGAGCGCGGTGACGGTGCTGGCCGCCGAGGCGCCCCACCAGTTCTACAACCAGCTCTCGGCGACGGCCGAGGGGGTGCTGACCACGCTCGCCGATGACATGCGCATCTCCGGCAACGTGATGGGCCAGCCGCAGTACGCGGTCGTGCTCGCCGGGGAGCACACGCGCACGATCGCGCGGGAGGGCTGGCAGAAGGCGGAGATCCGCAAGTTCCTCTTCGAGCACACGCAGAACTCCCACGCCCACCTCAAGCGTACGCAGCGGATGGCCGGCGCGGTCCAGCCGGGCGACGAGACCCGGATGCGCCCGCTGGTCGAGTCGCCGGACGACATCCTCGTGGTCGCCGCCGGCGGGCGCGCCGGCGCCTTCTCGGCCTACATCCCCGGCTGGGGCAGCAAACGCGCCTCGCAGAGCGTGACCAAAGAGATCAGGAGGCCCCGATGAGCCCACTGGACATCCTCGACCCGACCGTCGAAACGCCGAAGACCGCGGTGGCGTTCGTCCCGCGGCCCGACTCCCTCCTCGGCAGGCGCATCGGCCTCGTCGAGAACACGAAGTTCAACTCCGACCGGCTCCTCCTCAAGATCGGCGACGTCCTGAAGGCGGAGTACGGTGCCGCCGAGACGCGGCTCTTCCGTAAGCACAACTCGAGCGTGCCCGCCCACCAGGAGATCATCGACGAGCTCAAGGCGACCTGCGACGTCATGGTCGCCGGCATCGGAGACTGAGGCTCCTGCTCGTCGGGCAGTGTGCTCGACGGAATCCTGTTGGAGCGGGCGGGCGTGCCGTCGGCGTCGATCGTCACCGATGTCTTCGAGGTGACCGGTCGCGCGATGGCTGAGCAGTGGGGCCAGCCGTACTACAAGTTCCTCGTGATGCCGCATCCGGTCGCCAACCTCGCGGAGGGCGAGCTCGACCAGCGGGCGCGCGAGCTCGCGCCGCAGGTGGTGAAGCTCCTGCTCGAGGGCCAAGAGTAGGGGACCGGCCGCGAGGCGCGGGCGCGTGAGGCAGGGCGCCCGCGTCCCCCGGTTTCGCCCGGCCTGGTGGTGCCGGAACGCGCACCTCCAGACCATCTGGGGGCCGCTCTGCCGCCCCGGCTGGACGGCGCTCCGGCGGGAGCGTCTCGACACGCCCGACGGCGACTTCGTCGACCTCGACTGGCTCGACGGCCCGGCGGGCAGCCCGGTCGTCCTCGTCCTCCACGGTCTCGAGGGCTCGTCGAGCTCGCACTATGTCCAGGGGCTCGTTCGCGAGTGCCAGGCGCGGGCCTGGCGCGCGGTCGCGCTCAATTTCCGCTCCTGCAGCGGCGAGCTGAACCGCCTGCCGCGCTTCTACCACTCCGGCGAGACGAGGGACCTCGACTGGGTCGTCCAGCAGGTCGTCGCCCGGGAGCCCGGCGTGCGACTGGGCGCCGTGGGCGTGTCGCTCGGGGGCAACGTCCTGCTCAAGTGGCTCGGGGAGCGGGGAGAGGAGGCGCCGACGGCGCTCCGCGGCGGCGTCGGGATCTCGGTGCCGTTCGACCTCGCCGCCTGCGCGCGCGCGCTCGACCGCGGTCTCCGCCGGCGCGTCTATACGGCGAACTTCCTCTGGTCGATGCGGCGGAAGGTGCGCGCCAAGAGCCGGCTCTACCCGGGGTTCGTGGACGTCGACACCGCCTGGCGGGCGCGGACCTTCGCCGAGTACGATCGGGTGGTGACGGCGCCGCTCGGCGGCTTCGCCGACGCGGCCGACTACTGGCGGCGCGCCAGCGCGGGCCCGTACCTGGCCCGGGTCCGGCGGCCGCTGCTCCTGATCAGCTCGCTAGACGACCCCATCGTCCCGGCGACCGCGCTGCCCGACCTTCCGGCCCTCGGGTCGAATTGGGTGACCGCGGAGGTGACGGAGCGGGGCGGCCACGCCGGCTTCCTCGCGGGCCCGCCGTGGCGGCCGCGCTTCTGGGCGGAGCTTCGGGCGATCGAGTTCCTCGCGGACGCCCTCTGAACGGCCGCCGGCCCGGGTACGGACGAGCGCCGGCTCCGCCGGCGCACTCGGGCCTTCGGCACTTCGCGTCGCGCACTTCGCGAACCGCCAGGCTCTGCGGGATCGAGACTGTCCGGCCTGCCGTCCCCGACGCCGCGCCGACCGGGGAGTCCTCGGTGGCCTCAGGGGCAGCGGGTGCGTCGGGCTCGCGTCGGATCGGGACGCCGTCTTCAGCTCCCCGGTCGACCGGGAGCGGCGGCGGCGGTCGTGGTCAGAAGGACCGGATCAGGCGCTCGACCCGCTCGTCGTGGGACTGGAACGGGTCCTTGCAGAGGATCGTCTCGCGCTCCGGGTCGTTCAGCTTCAGGTAGACCCAGTCCACGCGATAGTCCTTGCCCTTGAGGTTCGCCTGGCGGATGAACTCGCCGCGGAGCCGCGCCCGCGTGGTCTGAGGCGGGGTATGCTTGGCGCGCTCGATCGACTCGTCGTCGGTGAGGCGTTCCACACTGCCCCGCTGCACGAGCCGGTAGTAGATGCCGCGATCGGGGCGAATGTCGTGGTACTGGAGGTCGAGCAGCGAGACCTTCGGGTCCCGCCACGACAGCCGGTTCCGCGCCATGTAGGCTTCGATCCACTTCCGCTTGATGACCCAGTCGAGCTCGCGGTCGAGCTGCATCGGGTCGCTCTCGAGCTTCTCGAGCACGTCGATCCATTGCGCGAGCACGTCCTTCGTGACCGGATCGGCGCCAGAGGCGTCCGCGAAGCGGACGGCGTGCTCGAGGTAGTCCATCTGCATCTGGAGGGGGGTGATCGTCCGCCCGTCCTTGAGCTTCACGATCTCCCGGAGCGTCGGGTCGTGGCTGATGTCGCGGATCGCCTGGACCGGCGACTGCAGCGAATAGTCCTTGTCGAAGTAGCCGGCCTCGATCATGTCGAGCACGACCGCGGTGGTGCCGACCTTCAGGTAGGTCGCGACCTCCGACATGTTCGAGTCGCCGACGATGACGTGGAGCCGGCGGTAGCGCTCGGCGTCCGCGTGGGGCTCGTCACGGGTGTTGATGATCGACCGCGACGACGTGGTGGCGCCCGAGATCTCCTGGCAAATGTGCTGGGCGCGCTGGGAGAGGCAGTAGTGGAACCCGCGCGGCGTCTGGAGGACCTTGCCCGCGCCCGCGATGATCTGGCGGGTCACGAAGAAGGGGATCAGCGCCTCCGCCAGCCGCTGGAACGACACGTCGCGGGAGACCAGGTAGTTCTCGTGACAGCCGTACGAGTTCCCGGCGGAGTCGGTGTTGTTCTTGAACAGCAGGATATTGCCCGAGATCCCGTCCTCCCGCAGCCGCTTCTCGGCCTGGTGGAGCAGGTCCTCGACGATGCGCTCCCCCGCCTTGTCGTGGATGACCAGCTCCGTGATGTCGTCGCACTCCGGGGTGGCGTACTCGGGGTGGAAGCCGGTGTCGAGGTAGAGGCGGGCGCCGTTCTCGAGGAACACGTTCGCGTTCCGGGCGCCGGGGATCACCTTCTCGAACAGGTAGCGGGCGACGTTGTCGGGGGACAGGCGCCGCTGGCCATTCAGCGTGCAGGTCAGACCGTACTCGTTCTCGAGGCCGAAGATGCGGCGCTTCATGACCTGGCTTCAGCCTAACACGAAATCAGCCGCCGGCACGCAGGAGCTGCGCGAGGGCCTCGGGCGGGATACGCCGGAACTTGCGCCGCTCCTTCGTCCGGTCGAGGACGGCGACCTCGAGGTCCTTCTCGGTGAGCGTCTTGTTCTGCGTCACGCTGAGGGCGCGGACGCCGAGCTGGATGGCCGCCTCCAGCGCGAGCGTCTCCCGGTAGTTCTCCTTCAGGAAGCGGCGGATCTCGTCCGCCTGGCCGCCCATCGCCGCGTAGTTCTTCTCGTCCTCGATCGTGCCGTCGTAGAGGATGTGGTAGATCTCGTTCTTCGAGTGGTTGCCGTCGGCGACCTCGGCCACGAGCACCTCGACCTCGAACGGCTTGATGTCCTGGGTGAAGATGTTGCCGAGGGCCTGCGAGTAGGCGTTGGCGAGCGCCTTGGCGGTGACGTCGCCGCGGCTGTAGGAGTAGCCCTTGACGTCGGCGTGGCGGACGCCGGCGATCCGGAGGTTCTCGAACTCGTTGTACTTGCCCACCCCCGCGAACGCGATCCGGTCGTAGATCTCCGAGATCTTGTGCAGGAGCGTCGAGGGGTTCTCGGCCACGAGCAGGATGCCGTCCGGGTACTCGAGCGACACGATGGAGCGCCCGCGGGAGATGCCCTTGCGGGCATACTCCGCCTTGTCCTTCATCATCTGCTCGGGGCTGACGTAGTAGGGGAGGGGCATGGCGCTCACCCGGCGGCCTTCTCGGCCCGGGCCCGCTCGCCCAAGAGGTTCTCCACCACGCGGCGGATCTCGTCGTCGGCCACGTCGCCGAAACCGCTCCGCGTGATCGTCTTGATGGTCGGGAAGATGCCCCGGATCAGGTCAGGCCCGCCGGTGCCGACGTCCTCGTCCGAGGCATCGAGGAGCGCCTCCACCGCCACCCGGAGCGCGTCGTCCCGGCTCATGTCGCGCTTCCAGCGCTTCTTCAGCGAGTCGCGGGCGTCCTTGCCGCCCGAGCCCTGGGCCCAGTAGTCGGTGTCCTCGTACTTGCCGCCGGTCACGTCGTACTTGAAGAGCCGTCCCACCCCGAGCCTGTCGTCGAAGCCGGCGAAGATCGGCACGACGACGAGCCCCTGGAGAGCCGCCGGCAGGTTCATCCGGATCATCTGCGAGAGCTTGTTCGCCTTGCCCTCGAGCGACAGGTTATCGCCTTCGACCTTCTCGTAATGCTCCAGCTCGGTCTGAAACAGTCGGGCCATTTCCATCGCCGGTCCCGCGACACCGGCGATTCCCACCCCGGAGAGGTCGTCCGACTTGAAGATCTTTTCGATGCGGCGGCTCGCCACCTGGAAGCCCTCGGTCGCCTGACGGTCGCCCGCCATGATCACGCCGTCCCGGTACCGGAGTGCCAGGACGGTGGTGCCGTGGGGCGCCCGCACGGGCTCGCTCCCTGGCTCGACCGCGAGCCGCGGGAGCAGGTCCGGGGAATGGCGCCGGAGCAGGTCGAGAAAGCTCGGGTTGCCGAACTCGCCGAACAGCTCGAGCGGCTCGTCCATCTACACGCCGTAGTTGGGCCGGGAGATGTTGCGCAGGAGGTCGGCGGCGCTCGGCGAATCCGTCAGGAGCTGACGGACGTGTGCCTCGGTGCCGCGCAGGGGCTCGAGCATGAAGATCTTCTTGAGCGGCCCCTCCTTGAGATCGAAGATCACGGAGTCCCAGCTGGCAGAGGCGATCTCGTCCGCGTAGCGCTGCAGGCACATGCCGCGGAAGTAGGCGCGCGTGTCCTTGGGGGGATCGTACATCGCCTTGGCGATCTCGTCGTCGGTGACGATCCGCTCGACCGCATCCGACTCCTCGAGCTTGTAGTAGAGCCCCTTCCCCGGTCGGATGTCGTGGTACTGGAGGTCGATCATCGCGACCCGGGAGTCGCTCCAGTTGAGCCCGTGCTTCGCCATGTAGTTCTCGATGAGCTCGCGCTTGATGACCCAGTCGAGCTCGCGCGCGAGCTGCATGGGATCCCGCGCCAGGCGATCGAGCGTTGACTCCCAGCGCGCGAGCACGTCGCCGACCCACGGGGGCTGCTCGCGGTCGCGGTAGTAGCGCTGGGCCAGGCCCAGGAACTCGCGCTGGACGTCGACGGCGGTGACCGTGCGACCGTCGCGGAGCCTGATCGGCTCGCGGCAGCCCAGGTCGCGCGAGACCTTCCGGTACGCGAGCACCGGGCCGTCGATCGAGAGGTCCACGTCGATAAAGTCGTCCTCGACCATGCTCAGCACGATCGCCATCGTCCCCGTCTTCAGGTAGTTGGCGATCTCGCTCATGTTGGCGTCGCCGACGATGACGTGGAGCCGCCGGTACTTCTCGGGATCCGCGTGCGGCTCGTCGCGGGTGTTCACGATCGGCCGGGAATGCATGGTCTCGAGCCCGACCTCGGTCTCGAGAAAGTCGGCGCGCTGCGAGATCTGGAAGTCGCACGGGTCCGCGTTGTTCTCGGCTCCGACCTTGCCGGCGCCGGTGTAGACCTGGCGCGTCACCAGGAACGGCATCAGGTGCTGGACGATCCGGGCGAACGGGACCTTCCGGTCCAGCAGGTAGTTCTCGTGGGTGCCGTACGAGTTGCCCTTCCGGTCGGTGTTGTTCTTGTAGATGAGGATGCGCTGCTCCGGCGGCGAGACCGCTTCGGCCCGGGTCCGGGAGAGGTTCAGGATCCGCTCGCCCGCGCGGTCCCAGATCACGAGGTCGCGGGGGTTCGTGGTCTCGGGCGAGGAGTACTCAGGGTGCGCGTGGTCGACGTAGAAGCGCGCGCCGTTGGACAGGATCAGGTTGATGAGGCGCGACTCCTCCTTCGAGGGCACCTCCTTGTCCTCCATGTACTCGAAGCCGCGCGCGTCGCGGAGCGGACTCTCGGCCTCGTAGTCCCACCGGATCCGGGAGGAGCGGAAGGTCTCGTAGGAGTTGATGAGGAGCAACGAGGACAGGATGGGGTTGAAGTCGGGCTGGTTCTTGACTGTGATCCCGTACTCGGTTTCGATGCCCATGACCTTTGGAATCGCCATCGCTGCCTCGTCGTGAGAGTCGGGACGCAAAAAGGGGTGAGGGACCGAGGGGGAGCAGGTCCCTCACCCCGTGCGCTTAGAGGTATTGTCCGGTGTTGACGACGCGCTCGACGTTGCGCTGCTTTTCTTTCGCTTCGCCCATGAGCGGCTTCACGTACACGATCCGCTCGCCCTTCTTCCCCGCGATCTTGGCCCAGTCGTCGGGATTGGTCGTGTTCGGCAGGTCCTCGTTCTCCTTGCACTCTTCGCGGACCGCCGTCAGCAGATCGTCGACGGTGATGCCCTTCTCGCCGCGGCTGATGTAGCGCTTGAGGGCGAGCTTCTTCGCGCGCCGCACGATCGACTCGATCATCGCGCCCGAGGAGAAGTCCTTGAAGTAGAGCACCTCTTTGTCGCCGTTCGCGTACGTGACCTCGAGGAAGCGGTTCTCGTCGCGCGTCGAGTACATCTCCTCGATCGTGATGCCGAGCATCCGCTCGATCGCGGCGGTCAGCTCTCCGCTGTTCTGGCGCGCCTCGGACTCGGCGATCGGGATGTCCGGCGTCAGGTACTTGAGAAAGATGTCGCGCGCCGCCATCTTGTCCGGGCGCTCGATCTTGATCTTCACGTCGAGCCGGCCCGGCCGGAGGATGGCCGGATCGATGAGGTCTTGGCGGTTCGAGGCGCCGATCACGATGACGTTCTTCAACCCCTCGACGCCGTCGATCTCGGCCAAGAGCTGCGGCACGATCGTCGTCTCGACGTCCGACGAGATCCCGGAGCCCCGGGTCCGGAAGAGGGCGTCCATCTCGTCGAAGAAGATGATGACCGGCACGTCCTCGGCCGCCTTCTCCTTGGCCTTGACGAAGATCTCCCGAATCTTCCGCTCCGTCTCCCCCACGTACTTGTTGAGGAGCTCGGGGCCCTTGATGTTCAGGAAGTAGCCCTTGATCTTCTCGCCGCGCTTCTCCGAGATCTTCCGAGCGAGGTTATTGGCCACGGCCTTGGCGATCATGGTCTTGCCGCAGCCCGGAGGGCCGTAGAGGAGCACGCCCTTGGGCGGGGCGAGCTTGTGCTCCTTATAATAGTCGCCGTAGAGGTACGGCAGCTCGACCGCGTCCTTGATCGCCTCGATCTGGGGGCCGAGCCCGCCGATGTCCTCGTAGCCGATGTCGGGCACCTCCTCGAGGGCGAGGTCCTCGACCTCGCTCTTCGGGAGCTTCTCGAGCAGGTAGCCCGACTTGGCGTCCATCAAGATGTGGTCGCCGACCTTGAGGCGATGGATCCGGAGCGGGTCCGCGATGATGCCGACCTTCTCCTCGTCGGCGCGGAGCGTGACCACCGCACGCCCCTCGTCGAGCTGCTCCTTCAAGATCACCACGTCCCCCTGGATCTCGTACCCCGCGGTCTCGACGACGTTGAGCCCCTCGTTCAGGATCAGCTCCTGTCCGGGCTTGATCTCGTCCGACTTGATCGAGGGGTGGAGGTTGACCTTGACCTTCCGGCCCTGGGAGAGGATGTTGACGGTCCCGTCGTCATTGACCGAGAGGTAGACCCCGTACGTCGAGGGCGGCGCGCAGAGCTTGTCGACCTCCTCCTTCAGCGACGTGATCTGCTCGCGCGCCTCGTAGAGCGCGTTGACCAGCTTCTCGTTCTGGTTGAACGCCTGCACGAGCTGGCGGTTGGCCTCACGGAGCTTGTTCTCGAGGACCATGAACTCCTTCGGGGTGTCCTCGAGCTTCTTGCGGAGGTGGACCGTCTCCGCCTCGAGCGACCGCACGTAGGCCTGGAGGTCCTGGACCTGGAGCTCGTACTCGGTCAAGCGCCGTCGTGAGGTCGAGTCGGACATGGGCAGGAACTTGGACAGGCCCTTCACGCCCTCGGCGGAGGGTTCGCGGCTGGGGTTACCCTTTTTTTCGAACTCCTTCATACGCTTGCATCCCTCTCTCTGGTTGACCCCGCGTGCGCCGCTCTGTCCTGGTCACGTGTCGTCACGCCGCGACACCACACCAGACTGTTTGCAGTATAGGCGTCCGCAAAAAAGAAAGTCAAGATCAGA
>Ga0137416_10002220_pt1 | contig 10306 bp, 7 predicted proteins | sample CZODoug3_1_1_16f_FD_108282 | JGI IMG/M metagenome (GOLD analysis project Ga0137416, IMG submission 108282) | Vadose zone soil fungal communities from Angelo Coast Range Reserve, California, USA - CZODoug3_1_1_16fungal (Illumina Assembly) | ecosystem: Environmental > Terrestrial > Soil > Vadose...
CTTCACCCCCCCTTCCGCGCCACTAACTAATTTATATTCACTAAGTTACAATGGTATTTATCAAGTCTGTACAATAATCGTACAGCGTTTCCACCGTCCGGAGGCAACCCAACTGTTATTTCCTGCGGTCCACCCCTTTGCGGCTTTTCAGTCACCCGACGACGCACCAAAAAACCAAGAGCGCAATTTGGACGCTACCAGGACAGCTTTTCCGGTAAGAATTCCGCGAAGAGATCATCATAGTAGGATCTCAGGTGCTTCAGGTCTGGTTTGGCGTGTCCCTTGGAATAGAGGTCATAGGGATTGAACTTCCTCACCCATTCCAGCATCGCTTTATCTTTCTCATTTTCAAGGTGCTGATAAGCGCCGTGACGATGCCAAGCATAGAAGGAGTGGAAGCGCAGCGTGTAAATCGCTTCATCCGAGAGATAGGACTTCATCACTTCTGCGATGTAACCGTCATGACCGAACGACATGTGGACATTCTCCAAGCCGCAATTCGGCTCATAGATCCCGTACTTCGTCTGATACTCGGGAACTTTTGCGTCCGGATTCCGGGTGAAGTATTCAGGGAAGACTACCTGATCGGACCAGGCGCACCCAACCGGGAATGTATCGCCTACGACACCCCACTGCGGCTCGCCATACAAGCAAAGACACTTCCCAAGATCGTGGATGAATCCAACCAGAACCATCCAGCGGGGGTGACCGTCCTTGCGGATCGCCTCTGAGGTCTGCAAAAGATGCTCGATCTGCGTGAGGTCAGTATCCGGATCGCTGTCATCGACCAGAGTGTTCAGGTATTCCGCCGCTTCCCAAACGCTCTTCTTGCCGCGCATCAGGCCGAAGTACTGCTTCTCTTTGCCCAACACAAAGCTGACTGTCTGCTTCTCGTGATTCGTGCAGTAGAACTCCGCCACACCCGGGTTTGCCTGGGCGTCATACTGGCGGAAGTCGAATTCAGACTTTCCTTCTTTGTATCGACCCTCCAGGAAGTCCTCCCACTGATCCAGATTGGGAAGGGAGTTTCCGGATCCTGGATCTGTTGCGCTCATACCTCTGCCTCCTCCAGCCGGCCTACCCATAGTGTAAGTCCTGCGTGCTTAGCAACCAAGAGTTTTCAAGGCCGGTGAATGGGATGCTTGTGGGGATCCAAATATCTCTTTGGCAAGGGGCAGAGGCACTCGCATCACGAGAACCTCGTCGCTTTCCAGAGAGCCCAGACGCAGGCTCCAAGGGTGACGACGAGGGCCATCGCGAGGGCAGCAAGCCAGTAGAAGTTCATGGCGATCGGTGGAACCTCAGCCCGCCGACCAAGCCAGATGAAGATGCTCACTGCAGCAGCAATGATGAGATAGTCCCACCATCCACGTTTCTCCTTCTGTTTGCCAAATTCCTTCCCGGAGTACTCAGCCAAGACAAGGTCGTAGTCAAGGTTGTAGCGGTCGCACTCACGGAGAAGTGCGTCATCCGCGGACGAGCGCTCACGTTGTCCGGCGACCGCTGAGCTGATGGACAGTGCTCCGAGCACCATGATGACGGACCCGGCAAGGACGAGAAACTTCTGCGTGACAGAAGCATGCGAGAGTTCTCCGAACACTAGTGCTCCCCAAGCAAGCCCCCAAAGCTGGTTCGTATTCGACAGTGGTATGCCTCGTCCGATTCCCAGGTATTTGACCGCAAACTGCTGGAGCAGGTCTCCGACGACCCAGACGAATCCGCCAAGAAAGAGCCAAAAGAGCATGGACCTTACTTGGGTCGAGTGGAAGACGGTGGAATGCGTGCCACCGTCAAGGGCAAGAACGAGCGCAAGCACAGTGCCGAGCTCCCCTACCGTAAATGCAGTCACAAACGATAGCGGATTCATCCCGCTGATGTAGGCCTTGCGGTAAGGCACATACATGGTTCCCCAAAGCAGACTTGCCCCAGCCGCCGCAACGATCCCATGAATCGCGTGCGAAGGCACCACGATTCCACCGTGAATCGTGCTAAAGCCCAGCATGATAGCCGCGGCGACAATGCCAACGCCGCCGATCACTACTTTGGACACGATTCTCCGACCTGCGCCGCGCAACTCGCCGAACAGGAGCCATCCCCAGAATATGCCGACCAAAGCATTCGCATTCCAGAGTGGGAATGCTATGGCAAGACCAACATCGCGGATCGCGAATATCGTAAGCGTATTCGCCACCGCCCAAAGAGCGCCCGCCAGAAGCGCCCAGACAATCAGGTGTTTTTTCCGCATGAGGTCGGACATGACGTAGCGAGTGCCCTTGAGCAGAGTAGGAAAAGTCCACCTTGCGGTAAAAACCCCGGCGACCATGCAGAGTGAGACGGCAAACGGGGACAAACCAGAATTGACGAGCTTGGTCGGCGCCTCGGCTGCGCCCAGCCATACGCCAGCGCCGAGTCCGCAAAAGACCCCCAGGCCGTGCAAAGATCCGAACTGCTGAGAAGTTGGAGCTTGGGTCGCAGTGCTCATGCATCTGATCTTGATGGAGCAGCCTCAATCCGTGGCGTGAACACGAAGACGCTCGGTGTCAATGCAGCTTGATCAGCAGACTGACCCCGATCAACAACACCATCAGAGGAATGACGAAGTGAATGTCGGTAACGACGGCTTTGGCGGTCTGCCGAAAACTCATTTGACCTTTCACCGTTCTTGCGTCATCGATGACGCACGTAAGCCGCCACTGTAAGGTTTGGCGGCGCGAGTGTCAAACCGAATTCTGCTGGACATCGTATAGTCGTGTTAAGTAGCGAGGAATGTAGTCCTCTGCCCTGGCGTTGCGGTTGCCTGCAAATCTCATCGCACTCGCGACCCGCCCAAATACCCTTAGACTGCTAGACTTTTCTCACTGCATACTCTTATCACAAGGCGGCTTCGATGCCATACTTGTTGTTTCTCTCAGGAACTCGAGGTTGCGCCGTAATCGCGTTGCAGAACAACGCACGTAACCAGTCGGTTGCGTTCAAGACATTTGTCATGGAGGGCCAGTAATGCAAGCAACATCGCGGTGGTTGCTGCTGTTGTTTTTGTGGGCAGGCGTGGGGCTGAACTCTGCAGCCGCGCAGATGGCAAAACACTCATCGTCCCACCAGAAGAAACAATCACCTACTGCCAGCTCCATAGATTTGACGAAACAGCCGACGCTGTACGCGGTTGGCTACGCACACCTCGATACCGAATGGCGATGGGAGTATCCGCAAACCATCCGGGAATATCTCAGCAAGACCTTGCGGAATAATTTTGCGCTGGCGGATAAGTATCCGCATTACATCTTCAATTTCAGTGGCGCGAACCGTTACCGGCTGATGAAGGAATACTACCCGGCTAATTTTGCGAGACTCAAGCACTACGTCGCTGCGGGCCGATGGTTTCCGGCGGGTTCCTCGATGGAGGAAGGCGACGTGAATTCGCCGAACGCCGAATCGATCTTCCGGCAGATTCTTTACGGCAACAGCTTCTTCCGTCGCGAATTCGGCACCGCCAGCTCCGAATACATGTTGCCGGACTGCTTTGGCTTCCCCGCTTCCCTGCCAAGTATTTTGCATCACGCCGGAATCAAAGGTTTCTCGACTCAGAAACTTTCCGCAGCCTGGCAGCCGGCGCCTCACGTGGGTGGTCCGGACTCGCCTGAGAAGACTCCTGAGGGTATTCCCTTTAACGTCGGCATCTGGGAAGGCACTGACGGCAGTTCGGTGATCGCGGCGCTGAATCCGCTGACCTATGGCAGCCAAGTGACATATGATCTCAGCAAAACACCGCCTCCGCCGCCCCCGGCAGATCCCAACCTGAGCGAGCAACAGAACTCGTTCCGAACCAGACCCCGAGAAGATTGGGTCAACCGCATCCAGATCAACGCTGACCTAACTGGCATCAAGGCTGATTATCACTATGTCGGCACCGGTGACATTGGCGGCGCCCCGACTGAATCATCCGTGAAGTTGATGGAAGCCATTGTGACCAAAGGCAAGGCCTCGCTTCCGGGACCACCATCGTCACCGACCGAATGGGAGTCGGACCAACAGCCGGAGGAATCGCACTCGAGTCCAGTGCGGGTGGGCGATGGCGCGATTCAAGTTATCTGGTCGAAGGCCGATCAGATGTTCAATGACATTCTGAAGTGCTGCAACACCGATCGCATGCCGCGCTACAAAGGCGATCTTGAGTTGATCAATCACTCGGCCGGATCCATCACCTCCCAGGCATATCAAAAGCGCTGGATGCGCAAGAACGAATTGCTGGCCGACGCCGCGGAGAAGGCGTCACTTGCTGCTGCCTGGCTGGGTGGACGGCCCTATCCGTTGGAGCGCCTGAATGCGGCCTGGACTTTGGTCATGGGGGGGCAATTTCACGATCTTCTTCCGGGCACCGCTACTCCGAAGGCGTTTGAATTTGCGTGGAATGACGACATCATTGCGATGAATCAGTTCGCCGGCGTGCTCACCAGCGCCACCGACGCGGTCACCTCCGCAATGAATACTCAAACTCAGGGCATTCCGATTGTCGTTTACAACCCGCTGAACGTCGAGCGCGAAGACATCGTAGAAGCGCACATTCAGTTTCCCAACGGAATTCCCAAATCGGTTCGAGTTACTGGACCCGAAGGAAGAGAAGTGCCCGCGCAAGTCTCTGGCGAGAAAAACGAAGCAGCAAGAGTTCTCTTTCTTGCTCACGTGCCTTCCGTCGGCTACGCCGTCTTTGATGTGCAGCCAACCGAGGCTCCAGCTCCGACTTCGGAGCTGAAGGCGTCTGAGTCTCTCCTGGAGAACGCTCGCTACAAAGTGAAGCTCGATCAGAATGGAGACGTCTCCAACATCTTCGACAAGAAAGTCAATCGCGAACTATTGTCCGCTCCGATTCGCTTGGCCATCTCCACAGATAATCCGGAGCGCTGGCCCGCCTGGAACATGGACTTCGAGGACGAACAGCGTGCACCCAAAGCCTACGTGAGCGGACCAGCGAAGATCGCTGTAGTCGAGAATGGTCCAGCCCGCGTGGCAGTTCAGGTGGAGCGCGAAACCGAAGGTTCCAACTTTGTCCAAACCGTTCGCCTGTCAGCTGGCGATGCAGGCAACCGCGTTGAGTTCGCCAACCGGATCCATTGGAAAACCAAGGGAGTCAACCTGAAGGCCACATTCCCACTCAGCGCCAATAACAAGATGGCGACCTATAACTGGGATGTTGGCACGATTCAGCGTCCCAATGAAGAAGAGCGTCAGTTCGAAGTCGCTTCGCACCAGTGGATCGACCTCACCGACCAAAGCGGCAGCTATGGCGCCACAGTGCTTACGGATTGTAAGAACGCCTCCGACAAACCAAATGACAACACTGTGCGCTTGACACTAATCAGAACTCCCGGAACTCGCGGCGGCTACGCCGACCAGGGAACTCAAGACTTGGGCCATCATGACATTGTGTTTGGACTCGCCGGGCATAGCGGCGATTGGCGTGAGGGACAAACGGATTGGCAGGCCTATCGCCTGAACGATCCCCTGGTCGCCTTCGAAAGTACCAAGCACCCGGGATCGCTCGGCAAGCAATGGTCGCTTGTCAAAGTGAATAGTAGCCGCATGCGCATGCTGGCCCTCAAGAAAGCGGAGCAGAGCGACGAAATCGTAGTGCGAGTTGTCGAGATCGATGGTAAGCCGTCGAGTGATGTTCACGTCGCCTTCGCTTCTCCCATTCTCTCAGCTCGAGAAATCAACGGACAGGAACAGCCGGTGGGTCCCGCCAGAGTTCAGGGCGGCGAGTTGGTTGCGTCATTCGCCGCATATCAGCCGCGCAGCTTCGCCGTAAAACTCAGCGCGTCGCCGACCAGAGTGGCCGTGCTGCAATTCGCAACCGTACAGCTGCCCTATGATGTTTCCCTCGCGAGCCTCGAAAACAAGCCCGCGAGTGGTTGCTTTGACTGCTCTTTCGATCGCCCGACCGCGCCGCAAGGCAAGGCTCTGCCTGCCGAGATGTTGCCTGGCAAAGTCGATTACGCTGGGGTCAGCTTCAGCCTTGCTCCCGCGACTACCGGCAAACCCAATGCAGTGATCGCTGACGGTCAGACAATCCATTTACCCGCTGGCAAGTTCAACCGGCTGTACCTGCTGGCCGCCGCGGCCAACGGCGATCAGACAGCCGAATTCAAGGTGGGAGACAAGTCCGTTCACTTGAACGTGCAGGACTGGACCGGATTTGTCGGTCAATGGGACGACCGAATCTGGAAGAGCACTGAAGAACCTATCCCGCAGCGCCGCGGCGCTCCGTCCCAGGGCAACTTGCCGCAGGCTCGCTTGAATGAATACGGAGAGATGATTGGCATTCGTCCGGGCTACATTAAGCGCGCCGACATCGGATGGTTTGCTTCGCATCGTCACGATGCTGCTGCGAGCAATGAGCCCTACGCCTATTCTTACTTGTTTGCGTATGCCATCGATGTGCCGTCGAGTGCGTCAACATTTACCTTGCCGCGAAACCACAACATTCGTATTCTTGCGGCAACTGCGGCGAACCAGAACGCACAAGCCTGGCCAGCACAGCCTCTGTACGATGTACTAGACCCGGACGAGGATCGAACACGGGAATGATTTAAAGAGGCGAACTGCACCGAGATGGGTGTCTGACTCTGTGCCGTTCAGGCAGCGTGCGCCGGTGACCAGCCAAATCGACTGATCGAACGTGACGCGCTTCGATCCGAGCCTTGCCTTGCTACTCCGCCAGCCTTTTCGAACAGGAGCCGGCAGGGGGCGGGCTCGGCCTTTGAGGTGAGATGCTTCGTCTGGCATTGTTAACGGGCTTATTGACGATTGTCCCCTGCGCAAGCGTTCCTTCGCAGGAGCCCGACCTTGTGCCGCGCGGAACGGTGAAAGCTGACCAGAACAACACCTACCTCGAAGTGCCATTCGAGGTCCCTGTCGGAACTCGACCATAAGCTGGGTCACTTCTGATACGCAGACCTGGGTAACTCCTCGTGAGCGCCGAAGCCCGCCCCGCCGATGATCCGAAATCATCGATCCAAAATCATCCATGAAAAACCACACTCGGAGCGTGGCCTAGCCTGTCGTTCCTCACTGTCACCATGATTCGCGGGAAGAAGGCAGCCAAAGACCTCGTCCCCCATCGTCGGTTCAGAATCGTATCCCAAAGCCCTTCCATGGAAACTCCCAACACGGAATTTTGGCGCGCGACGGGTGTGAACTTGAAAGCAATGAGGTGAACGATCCCTGTGCGTAACCGTCAGCGGGCAGTGAGCAAAGTAATGAACCCGTCCTTCGGTCCATCTCGATGGATCCAGGTGAGCTCCGCTTTGAACAAGCAGGATACGACTCGACAGGATGGAGCGTCTACAGAGGCGATAGTTCATCCTCCTTCTCCTCCTTTTTCCCGGTAACGAGTCTTTTCTCCAGGAACTCCCGCGCCACGTCCTTGCCTCCGATGCCGAACGCAATCGCCAGGCCGAGCATTACCGCGCCAAACGCGGTCCCGAAAGCGATCAGCATCGTCTCTTCTGCAACTCCCAACACTTCGAACACCATGGACAACGCAAAGATGCTGATGATGATCCGGATCGAAATACTCAACAGTCGCGACGACCGAAAGTTCGCATTGACCGCTGCCAGCAGGGCCGCACGGGAGAAAAAGCTGGCCGCTAACAATCCGAAGAAGAGAATGACCAGGGCCACAAGCAACCGAGGCAGGAAGAGAAAGAACCGCGAGATGTACTCTTGCAAACCCACGATCCCAAGTACGCTCACGCCCAGGAGAATGAACCCGACCCAGGCCACCCAAAAGACACACCGGCTCAACAGTTCCGTGGAAGACGGCAATGCCGCCTGATTCAGTAGACGCGTGGCGCCTGCGTTTTCCGAGAGCTCGGGAAACTTTGTCAGCCGCAGGATACTGCGTGCCAGCACCTTCAACAGGTAGGCAACCACCCATCCTACGAAAGCGATGATTAACATCACAATCAAACGGGGCAGGTAGTGCGCAAAGCCTCTGGCCAGCTCCTGCAAGGCCTGGGTCAGTTCGGTGATGATGATTTCCCGCATTGGCGTCTCACTTTCTATCAGCCCAGACTTCGAGCAGGTACGGCTTCAGACGTTCGAACTCGCCGCACAGAGATTCCAAACTTCTCTCGATGTCTTCCCCGGAACCATCTCGATTCTCCCGCAACAAGGTCAAAATCCTTCCACGGTAGAGAGGAACCAGAGCCTGGATAATATGGTCACGATTGATGACGGATTTGTGATAAGAAGCCGCGAACTCAAACACGCTCTTAGCCCACACGTCGGCTGGGTAATTGAACTCACTGACTTCGAGAGTCGCGATTCTTTGCAGTTCGGAAAGTGTCGACGCCGAGAGGATCGACCGGAAAACAGGTTCTAATTGGGCAACGCCAGTGGCAAACATCTCCCGAAGCCGCTTCCGGTTTACCCGGACAGGTTCCAGGATGACTTCTGATTCAGCGCCTAAAGTGGGCACAGGTTGAGAGCCCGCGATCGTACTCCAAAGCGGAAAATCACTATCCAGGGAAGAGAACAGAGCACCCACCGTCCGGCGCATGGCGGCAACTAGATCGCTGGCACTTCGATCCGGCTGTGCCTTCGTTCCCAGGAAAGACTGGCACACGCGGTATTTTCCTGTGATGGCCGTGATGGTGAGGCAGATTTCGGGGCCGATTCTGCTCCGCTCGTCGTTCCAGGTTTCTTTGGTCAGGAAATCCGTTGCCAGGCGGCCCGAGATAGCGAATTCCGAGGCGTAGGGCTCACGGACTCTATAACCGTAGATCGCGCGTGTCATCGGGTAAAGCAGATTTCGCATGAGGACGCCTTCGAACTTCTGCCTGCGATAGATGGGGGAAACCAGGTCGAAGTTGTCGTTGTAGACAGGACGGACAAGCCGCTGGAGCCAGTCCGGTTCGATGGTTGTCGAATCGGGTGAAACTACCACACAGGCCTTGGCGCGCAGCAAGTCGGCTGCCGCCAGGATCGTTCGCAGCGCAGTTCCGGGTTCTGGACTGCGCGCATACCGCGTGCTGATGGAGTGCAAGGTGCGTAACGCATACACTTTGGACACGCTCCACACGTCATCGATCGAGGCACCGATTACCAGTTCCGGAGTCCCGTCTTGCGATCCGCCATCGGCATTAATGATTACGGCTCGTTCGCGGGGAAAGCACTTGAGAATGCCGGTCTGAATGGCCCGGATGACGGGCTCAATGGTTTTGGCGTTGTTATGCGTCCGCAGGCCTACCAGGATGTCCACCTCGCCCACGTTGATGAGCTGGCGAAGAAAATCATCCGTCAAAAGCGTCTCTTCCGCCAATTCAACCTCCGAGCGAAGCTTTAGAGCTGTGAGTCAGTGCGCATGTGCAACGAGACTGCGAATATCCCCGGTGTCAGGTCAGATCCGTCGCAGTCGGAACCAGTAAAACTGGTAAGGGCCAATGGTTAAAAGGTAAGGCAGATCACCGATACGGGGAAAAATATTCCTGCCAAACATCTCAATCAGAATATTTCCCTTGTAGCGTCGCAGATCCAGTTCGACCGCTTGCGCGGCACTGGAGAGATTGTTCACGACCAGAACCGTCTCCTTTTCCAATTGCCGGACATAGGCCAGCACCCGGTGATTCGCCGGGTACAGAAACTCGATCGAGCCAGAGCCGAACACCGGACTTGAACGGCGAATCCGCATGATGTGCTTCATCCAAGAGAGCAGTGAGTGTTCGGTGCGCTTTTGGGATAACACGTTCACCGCCTGGTAGCCATAAACGGGGTTGAGAATCGGCGGCGAGTAGAGGCTTTCCGGATCAGCGGTAGAAAAGCCTCCATTCCAGCCACCGCTCCACTGCATCGGAGTTCGTACTCCGTTGCGATCTCCCAGGTAGATATTGTCCCCCATGCCGATCTCATCCCCGTAATAAATGATGGGAGTGCCGGGCAGCGACATCAGCATGCCATTCATCAATTCGATTCGCCGCCGATCATTGTCGAGCAGGGGAGCCAGACGCCGCCGGATGCCGAGATTCAACCGCATCGTCTTGTCGCTGGCATAGATGTCATACATGTAGTCGCGTTCGATATCGGTCACCATTTCGAGCGTCAATTCGTCATGGTTGCGCAGAAACAGGCACCACTGACAGGAGGCGGGGATCTCTGGCGTCTGTTGCAGAATTTCTGTGATCGGCTTGCGGTCTTCCAGCCGCAGCCCCATGAACATCCGCGGCATCAAGGGAAAGTGAAAGGCCATGTGGAATTCATCCCCATTGCCAAAGTACGGACGAAGGTCAGCCGGCCACTGGTTGGCCTCCGC
>Ga0137416_10002222_pt1 | contig 10303 bp, 8 predicted proteins | sample CZODoug3_1_1_16f_FD_108282 | JGI IMG/M metagenome (GOLD analysis project Ga0137416, IMG submission 108282) | Vadose zone soil fungal communities from Angelo Coast Range Reserve, California, USA - CZODoug3_1_1_16fungal (Illumina Assembly) | ecosystem: Environmental > Terrestrial > Soil > Vadose...
TACCGATTTTTTTGTGCCGGCTGATAAGGTCCATCGTTTCGCGGCCTGTTACTCGGCCGACCCGAAAGGCGGCATGACGTTCCATGCGACCGATCGCAAAGGCGACCTGACGCTGCAGGATGACCCGACCAAAAGCGCTTTCCTCTCGCCGCCGTCGTTTTTTTCCGGAGGCGGCGGATTGTGTTCGACCGCGGCCGATTATCTCACCTTCTGCCGCACGCTGCTTAATGGCGGCGAACTCGGCGGCGTCAGGCTGCTCGGTCCGAAGACGCTGGCGTTGATGACGTCAAATCATCTGCCCGGCGGACGCGACCTGCCGGAAATGTCGAGGTCGCTGTTCTCTGAGGCGACCTATAACGGCATCGGCTTCGGTCTTGGCTTTTCCGTCACGATGAACCCTGCGCAGACGCTCATTCCAGGCAGCGCCGGGGAATATGCTTGGGGAGGTGCTGCAACGACCTCGTTCTGGATCGATCCGGCGGAGGAACTGATCACCATTTTCATGACCCAGGTGCTGCCGTCGAGCGCATATCCGCTACGGCGCGAGCTGCGCACGATGGTTTATGCTGGCATCACCGACAGCAACCTTTAGTAGCGCAGGTTCCGCCATACCGCCCGGCTGGAACCGGCCGCGGGCCTAAAATCCTTGGCGAATTCAGGCGCTTCTCTTATGCTCGCCACGGTTTGGCGCTACCCCGCGTCAAATGCATCGATGCGGGACCCCGCGTGCCAAAACCCTCACTGTCAGTGCGTCTTGCTCTTCTGGTCGCGGGAACCGCGCTGCCGCTGATTATTTTTGCCGCCTTCATCGTTTTCAATAACTACGAGCAAGACCGCAAGATCGCTTCCCAGCGCGTTCTTGAAACCGTGCACAGCATCCGTCTCGTGCTCGACGCGGAGGTTCAGCGCATGACCGGTGCGCTGCAGGTGCTGGCGCTGACCAACCCGCTGCGGGAAGGCGATTTCAAAGCATTCCACCGGATCTGCGAGGGGTTCCTTGACCAGTATCCCGAAGGCGGCGTCGTGCTGGTGGCGAACCGCGAAGGCCACCAGCTGTACTCCTCGGTCGCATCGGACACCGCGGGCCTCCCGCCGCGCAACAACCTCGACATTGTGCAAAAGGTCTTCGCGACAAAAAGACTGCAGTACTCGAATCTGTTCATCGGCGCGGTGAAAAAAAAACAGATCGTGACCGTCGAGGTCCCGGTGTTTCGCGGTGGCGAGGTCGTCTACGACATTTCGTTCAGCCCGCCGATCGAAATCTTCCAGGCCATCATCAACAAGCAGCGCCCAAGCTCGGATTGGACGATCTCGATATTCGACGGCGACGGCATCAATTTCGCGCGGGTGCCGAACCCACGGGAGACAATGGGCAAGCGCGCCGCGCCGACGCTGTATGCCGAGATGTTTCGCACGCCCGAGGCAACGCTTCAGACCGTATCGCTCGAAGGCGCACCGCTGATCACGAGTTTTGCACGATCGCCGCTCACCGGTTGGACTGTCGCCGCCGGCATTGCGGAAGGTTCGCTGGTCGGGCCTTTGTGGCGCAAGCTCGCGATCACCAGCGTTATCGGTAGCGTCCTGCTGTTGACCGGCCTCGCCTTTGCGGTGCGGATGGCGACGACGATCGCCCGCGGCGAGATGCTGCACAACCTGTTGATCGAAGAACTCAATCATCGCGTCAAAAATACGCTCGCCATTCTGCAGTCGATCGCCACGCAAACCTTTCGTAGCGCGAGCAAGGCCGAACGCGAGAAATTCGAGGGTCGGCTCGGCGCGCTGGCCGAAGCGCACAATTTGCTGAGCACAGAAAAGTGGCAGGGCTCCGAACTGCATGATGTGGTCCGCCGTGTCTTGCAGCCATATCTGCTTAACAACCCAGAGCGGATGCGAATGTCCGGACCGAGGATACCACTATCTCCGCGGCTTGCGGTCGTGCTGTCGATGATCGTGCATGAGATCGCGACCAACGCCGCAAAATATGGGGCGCTGTCGAACGACGGCGGCACCGTTGCGTTGGATTGGGAAGTCATCCCCGAAAGTGCCAAGCAGAAATTGCGGCTGATCTGGGCCGAGGCCGGCGGTCCCCACGTCGTCGCACCGGTACAGCGCGGTTTCGGATCCCGCTTGATCGAACGCAGCGCGCGCGATCAACTCGGCGGCGAAGCCACGGTCGATTTTCTGCCCCGCGGCGTAGTCTATACGGTGATCTGTGCGCTGGAGGACGTGGGCTAGACTCCAGGTCATGATCCGATTGAATTGAACCAGACTGGCAAGCAAGAGAGGGCTTTTTCTAATCACCTGAAAATGATTCGCTTTTTCGTCATGGCCGGGCTTGTCCCGGCCATCCACGCCTTTCTCGCTTAATATAGCCAAGACGTGGATGCCCGGCACAAGGCCGGGCATGACGAACTCACTACAAAGCGCTCGTTTCTATTGGCTGCGTTTCGAGTCAGGCTCTCAGGATGACGTCTCAGCGCCAGGCGATACGCATCACGAACGGTAGCAGCAGTGTGGCCTGCCCGGTGCCCTTCGGGCCATAGAACGAATCCATCGCCGCTTGTTTTGGCCAAGCCGGTTTCGCCGCCGGCGAGTCGACCTTGCTCGAGGTGATCCGCCGGCAGCGGTCGGCTCCGCACGGCATGCGGCGCGGCCCCAAACGATATTGCCGGATTTATTTGCCCGCACATCGCAAGCATAGTTGGCTGCCGAAAAATTGGTGCCGTAGGCAACGGTGTAAGTGCCAACGCCGGCTCGGGTTGCCGTCGCTCTAACTAGCTAGCCAAAATTCTGCAGCGCCGGAAACGTCTCCAGCAACCAGATGCTGACGGCGGATACGGAGCCGGTGAGGAAGCCGATGCCGGTGATGACCATCAGCACGCCCATCGCGTGCTCGACACTGGCGAGATGCCGCTTCATCCGAGAGAACAGCGACGAGAACTGTTCAACCATGAAAGCCGCGATTAGAAACGGAATCCCGAGTCCTGCGGAATATATTGCGAGCAGGCCCGCGCCCTTGGTCACTGTCGCCTCGGCCGCGGCGACTGACAGTATAGCCGCCAGGATCGGGCCGATGCAGGGAGTCCAGCCGAATGCAAACGCCAGGCCCATCACATAGGCTCCCCACAAGCCTACGGGCTTTGGGATCGGCAACCGCCCTTCCCGCATCAAAAATCCGATCCGCGTCAGCCCGAGGAAGTGCAGGCCCATGACGATGATGACGATGCCGGCGACGATCGAGAGTTGCGCCGACCAGGCACGGATCAAGCCTCCGATCAGGGAGGCGCTGGCGCCGAGGGCCACGAACACAGTGGAGAAGCCGAGCACGAACATCACGGCCGAAATCATCACCGCGCGCTTCGAGGACGAAACCGTCTCCGCATTGGCGACATGCTCGATGGTCGCGCCGGTCAGGTAAATCAGATATGGCGGCACCAAAGGCAGCACGCAGGGCGACAGAAAGCTGACAAGACCGGCAATCAGCGCCGCGGCAATTGAGACATCGTGAATCATGCAATCGTCGAACCATGTTGGCCAAGGCTGGCGTGAGGATCCGAGTCTTGCCCAGTTGAACTATCCAACAGCTTTCCAATCTCGACCGGGTCAGAGCCTGCAAGAAACCGCTGGAATCCCAACGATATCACGGAGTTTCCGCCACCTTCTCTGGAAGCGCCTGTTTGGCACATTTGTTGCTCGAAGTAAGCCCATCGAGAAGTAAGCCCATCGATAACGGGAGCAAGGCATGTCAACCATCTCTGCGACTGCGGTAAGCGTACGAAAACCTCTCTACCAATCACTTTTCGTTCAGGTCCTGGCGGCTTTGCTGCTGGGAATTGCGCTTGGCATGGCCGTGCCGGATTTTGCCGTCGGGCTCAAGGTTTTCAGCGACGCCTTTTTGAAGCTGATTTCGATGATCGTCGCGCCGATCGTGTTCTGCGTCGTTGTGCACGGCATCGCCGGCGCCGGCGACCTCAAGAAAGTCGGCCGCGTCGGCGTCAAGGCGCTGATCTATTTCGAGGCGATGACCACGGTCGCGCTGGTCGTCGGACTGCTTCTTGCCTACCTGTTCGGGCCGGGTCACGGCATGAACATCGATCCGTCGACGCTTGACGCCAAGTCGCTCAACACCTATGCCGACAATGCGCACAAATTGCAGGGCGGCGGCATCGGCAGCTTCCTCCTGAATATCATCCCGACCACCTCTTTCGACGCGCTGGCGCGCAACGACGTGCTTCAGGTGCTGTTTTTCGCGATCATTTTCGGCGTCAGCCTCGCCCTTGTCGGCGGAGAAAAGGGCGAGCGCATCGGTTCGTTCATCGATGCGGTATCGACCGTTCTGTTCCGGGCGATGGGATTGATCGTACGCTTGGCCCCGCTGGGCGTGCTGGGAGCGGTCGCCTATACGGTCGGCAAATACGGCGTCGGTTCGCTCAAACAGCTGATCTCGCTGGTTGCCTTGTTTTATGTTTCAGTCGCGATCTTCGTGCTCGGGGTCCTCGGCACCGTCATGGCGCTTGCCGGGATTAACATCATCAGATTCCTCGGCTACCTGCGCGAAGAGCTGACGATCGTGCTCGCGACGGCATCGTCGGACGCCGTGCTTCCTCAGATCATGCGTAAACTTGAGCGGCTCGGCATAAAAGACTCGGTCGTCGGGCTGGTTATTCCGACCGGCTATTCGTTCAATCTCGACGCATTCTCGATCTACCTGACGCTTGCAGTCGTTTTCATCGCCCAGGCGACCAACACGCCGCTTTCTTTCGGGGATCTGATGCTGGTGCTGGGCGTATCCCTGGTCACGTCCAAGGGCGCGCATGGCGTTCCCGGTTCTGCGATTGTGATCCTTGCCGCCACGCTGAATGCCGTTCCGAGTATTCCCGCGATAGGCCTGGTGCTGGTGCTTTCAGTTGACTGGTTCATCGGCATGGCCCGCGCGCTGGGCAATCTGATCGGCAACTGCGTGGCCACCGTCGTCGTTGCGGCCTGGGAGGGTGATCTCGACCGCGCCAGAGCAAGCCGCGTTCTCGACGGCGACGAATTGGTGGACGTGACGGCGGGTTAAGATCAGGCCGGGTACGCGGCTCCCCGCGGGAAGAGAAATTTTTAATCGGCCGCAACAGGACGCGTGCACCGGCATCCGCGTCGGTCACATATGGTCGTCCGGATGATGGCCGGTCCCGCAGCGGCATTGAAAAGCGGCACTTGCTGGAATCCGGCGGACGTTTGCTATTTGACCAGCTTCAGCAAGGCACGCCGGCGCTGATCCTGCGGCGATTTCGGATCTTCCGATATTTCCGCCGGCCCGTCATCCGGCACCATCGCATCACATAATGCTTTCAATTCAGAGTCTGCGATCTGATTGAGTTTCATCCGAAGCTGGAGAATTGCCACCGACAGCAATTGCACCGTCTCCCGGTTTGTAGTTTCGGCCAGAACCGCCCGGCACTGCTCGAGGGTGGTAAGGACCGAATGCAATCGCTCTTCTGAACTAGCCACCAGCGTTTTTTCCGACACCGAGCTCGCGAGGTAAAGTCGAGGTAATCCAATCGGTCGTTTCATACACCTCTCCATAAAGTCCGGATATTTTCGAAACGGCGCGGTGGATTTCATCCGCCGATACGTCCTCGAGTGCGTGACTGGCCGACGCGTCGCACAAATAGGTCACCCTGTGATTGCGGTGGAACGCATCTATCAAAGTCGACAGGCAGGCTGATTCGCCCGCAAACCCGGCAAGCACGATACCTCCGCGGCTCTGGTTCACCAATGCGGTGAACGGTTCGCAAGAGTAGCACGACGGGCTGCCACGTTCGAATACCATTTCGTTACGATATGGTTCAAAACCTTCGATCCAACGGGCGAAGGGCGTTGCCCGGTTGAAAAAGGCGGACTCATTGAGCATCCGCATGAATGCGACCGGCAGACCGATCCTGCGCGAGTGATCCAGAACCTTTCGGCAATTGTCGAGCGCGCGATCGATCTCGGAAATCGCGAGCAATCGCGGTTTCGCCAGATATTCCTGCTGCATGTCCACAAGGACGACAATCGGAACACTTGAAGAGTTTGCGAATGTCCGAAGGCTTACGACTGAAGTCACGCGGCTGCCCTTTCGACGGCGAGACGACTGGCGGCCGAGGCCCACGACATTACCTGGACACCGGCTAAGACGGCAAGTATGAATATCAAAGTAGGAACCCTTGGACCCGGCCTGGTTGTGGTTCGCGCGATATTCTGCCAAGTTTAGCTGGCGGAAAGGGCTGTGTATGCGTCTGGTGCTGGAAAGGGGCGTTCCTCAGGAGGAACGCCATAAGGTCACCGTCGGAAGTCTCACAGATTGGGACGCGGCCAGGGTTTTTCTGGAGGTTGTGCGTTGCGGAAGTTTCCGATCCGCAGCCGAACGGCTGGAACTGTCCATCAACGTCGTTCGCAGGCGAATTGACGATTTTGAGCGGCAAATTGGTGCCACGCTGTTCACCCGCGACGTCCACGGCACCCGGCTGACCGACGAAGGCGCAGTGGTTGTTTCGGCCGTCGAACGCATGGAGGCCGCCTCGTTCGACCTGCTGCGCGCCGGTAATTCCGTCACCAACACGCTCTCGGGCGAAGTCCGGGTCGCCGTTACCGAAGGCCTGGGAACATTCTGGCTGGCCCCTCGCCTGGTCGAATTTCAGCAATCGTTTCCTAATATTCTCGTCGATCTCCACTGTGCGATGCGCTCTGCCGACGTGTCGCGGCATGAGGCCGACGTTGCGATCCATCTGTCGCGACCGACCGCACCCGACGTCAAACTCGTCCGGCTCGGCAGAATGCATTTGATGTTCTTTGCCAGCCAGAAATACATCGACACCTACGGCGCCCCGAGAACCTCAGACGAATTCGCCAGGCACCGGCTCGTGATGCAGGTCGCCGACCAAACCGCCGCCAAAGAAACCTTCGAGAGCTTTTTTCCGGGTTACTCCCAGCGCGATCTGCTGGTGATGAAAACAAATGTCAGCAGCGCCAATTACTGGGCCGTCGCCAATGGCGCCGGGATCGGCGTGTTTCCGAGCTACGCCTGCGAGCTTGGGGGGAAGATAGTCCCCCTGGAGATCGAATTACGCCGGCCATTCGATATTTGGCTTTCCTATCATCCCGGTAGCGGCCGTATCCCCCGGGTGCGGCGCATGATCGACTGGCTGGTGGAAGCTTTCAATCCCGCAAAATTCCCGTGGTTTAAGGACGAATTCGTCCATCCAAGCGAGTTTAAAGCGGTATATAAGGGTGAATCCCTGACCCATCTGTTCGGGGGCTTCTCGACCGAAGGACGGTAGAAACAGAATGAAACAGTCAGCAGCAAAGAAAATGAAGCAGCGAAGTGCCGGAAAACCCGACATTGAATTGGGCAAGCGGATTCGGCTGCGGCGCGTTGAGCAAAAAATCTCGCAGGCGGAGCTCGGCGACAAACTTGGCGTCAGCTTCCAGCAGGTTCAAAAATATGAGAAGGGCGTCAACCGCGTCGGTGCGGCCCGCCTTCAGCAAATCGCCACTGCCCTCGACGTGCCCGTCACGTTCTTCTACGACGGCGACGGCAAGGCCCGGGAAGTCGAAAGCCTGCTGTTTCTCGACAGCGCGTTCAGCCTGAGATTGCTGAGGGCCTATAGCAAGATCAAGGATCAGACCGTGCAACGTCAGCTGGTGTCCTTGATGGAATCGATCGCCGCGAACGAAGACTAGGCATCGATTGAGACCGCCCAGCCGCGGTCCTTGCAAATCTAGCTTGCTGCACCGCGGACGCGATCAACCAACGCAAGCGGATCGGCCGGCAGCCTATCACCGCGCCAGGCCACATGCTGGTCCGGGCGCGACAACACCAGCCCCCCGCCATAGAAACTGGCGGTCTTTGGCCGTTCGATGTCGAGGATTCTCAGCGGCACGCCCCTGGTGCGAGCCGCGGCCTCGAGCGCGGCAACATCGACAGCCCTGTCGAACCTCAGCAGCGTGAACTCCGGCCCCATTGCATCGTAAAGCGAGCTACCGTCTTCGCGCCACAGATGCGGCGTTCGGCAGCCCGGCACGCTCGACGGCGTGTAGCTGTTCATCGTGTAGGCCGGATGCTCAGAACCGTCATACGCGACGATCGGCGAGCGATCGTAATAGGTGCCGAAGTTGAGACCGGCACAGGCATATTGCTGGACGTTGATCTCATAGGCGAGACGTCCCACCTCGCGCCGCGCCAGTTCACCCAGCGACCCCGCATCCTCGATTTCATCGGGTACCGCGCCACGGCGGCGGATTTCAGCTTCGGCATGCGACATCGCAAATCGCGAGACCTGGCTGGTGATCGGCCAACGCTCCGCCTCATAGGCGTCGAGAATGGAAGCCGGCGCCCAGCCATTGAGATGAGCCGCAAGCAGCCAGGACAGGTTCATCGCGTCGGCGATTCCGGCATTCATTCCGTAACCGGCATACGGCACCCAGATATGCGCTGCGTCGCCGGAGATGAACGCGCAGCGGTCGCGAAATTTGCTCGCGATCAGCCGGCGTCCGTACCAATCCTCCCTGGAGAGGATGTCGTACTTGAAATCCGGCCCCACGCCGAGAATGGTTCGGATGCAGGCGTCCCGATCCACCGAATCGAAATCCGCCTCGCCGGGCTTCATGTAATTGTGCACCAGCCATCGCTCGCGGCCATCGATCGCATACACCATGCCCGCGCGCCTGGGGTTGACGACACCGGTACCCCAGGCGCGTTCGTGCTGCTGACGATCGATAAGGTCGGGGGCGCGGATAAAGGTCGACTGCACGCGCTGCACAACGGCGTCGCCGCTCAACTCCGCGCCAATCGCCTTGCGGACGACGGAGCGCGCGCCGTCGCAACCGATAAGATAGCGACAGCTCAAACGCCTGGCAGCGCCGGTTTCGAGATCGCGCAGGCCGACATTGGCGGAGGTATCCTCCACCACCACGTCTTCGACCGATGTCCGGTTGATGATGCGGATACGCGGCCGGGCGGCGGCATGCTCGAACAGGATCGGCTCGAGAAATATCTGGTTGATGCGATGCGGCGGCTCGGGGGTCGGCCAGTTGCAGTCCGGGCCATCCTTCGTTGTAAACCGGTCGCGGCGGCAGGGGATCCGAATGCGCGTCAGCTCCTGCCCGGTAAACGTGGTGCGATAACTGATGTCGTGTGGATAATCCGCGGGCAATCCGGCGTTGCGCACCTTTTCCGACAGGCCAAGCCGCCGGAAGATTTCCATGGTTCGGGCGGCGACGTGGTTGCATTTCGGGTCCGGAGGTGCTGCACGGGCGCGGGTCTCCACAACCGTGACGTCGATACCTCGCCACGCCAGATCGATCGCCAGCGTGAGCCCGACCGGTCCTGCGCCAACGATCAGCACGTCAGACTCAGTCATTCGGGCATGCCGTGAATATCTCCAACTGGTCGCGGGAGGTTGTCAAAATATCATGGACCTTATTCTGAGGGGCCGCGCCTGTTCGCGCGGCGTCTCGAAGGATGGACGCGCGAGTCCATGGGCTGCGTCCATCCTTCGAGACGCAGCCAAGCGGCCGCTGCTCAGGATGAGGTCTGCCTTGTGACCGGGCATCTCCACAATCATTCCAGCTCGGCACCCGAATTCTTGACGATATCAGCCCAGCGATCGACCTCGGTCTTGATGAAGGCCGCAAAACTGTCCGGCGTCGATCCAGCCAGGGGCTCCAGCGCAATCGTCGTGAGCTTGTCGCGCGTTGCGGGATCTGCGACCAGCTTTCCGATCTGCTCGGCCAATTGGTCGATGATCACCCGCGGCACGCCGGCGGGCGCGACGACGCCCTGCCACGCGATCAGTTCAAAGCCGGCAAGGCCGCCTTCGGCCAGCGTCGGGATGTCGGGTGCGGCGGCAACTCGTTTGGGCGTGGTCACACCAAGGACCTTCACCTTGCCTTCTCGAATCTGCTGCAACGCCGGCTGAAGATCCACCACCATGAAGGGAATGTGTCCCGCGATCACATCGAGCATCGCCGGAACGCTGCCGCGATAGGGCACGTGGCGGATATCGATTCCCGCGGCAGCTTTCAGCATTTCGGCGCCGAGATGCTGCGGACTGCCGTTGCCGGCCGAGCCATAGGCCAGTCCCGGCATCGATTTGGCGTAGGCGATGAATTCGGACAGCGTTTTTGCCGGGATCTGTGGGTTGATAATCAGCGCGAACGGCACGCCGGCCACCAGCGCGATCGGCGTGAAATCCCTCACTGGGTCGTATGGCAGCTTCTTGTAGAGCGTCTTGTTGATGGCAAGCGTGGTCGAGGTTGCCATCAACAGCGTATA
>Ga0137416_10002225_pt1 | contig 10300 bp, 7 predicted proteins | sample CZODoug3_1_1_16f_FD_108282 | JGI IMG/M metagenome (GOLD analysis project Ga0137416, IMG submission 108282) | Vadose zone soil fungal communities from Angelo Coast Range Reserve, California, USA - CZODoug3_1_1_16fungal (Illumina Assembly) | ecosystem: Environmental > Terrestrial > Soil > Vadose...
GACAACTCGACCAGCCGCGCACGGGGCGTGCTGAGATCGATTCCGGGGATGCCTAGGGTCGGAATGGTCAGCCCCGCGTTCGGGAACGCGCGCCCCTGACTGAAGACCAGGTTGGACGTGAAGATTGCGAACGCACCGGTGGCCAGCGCTAGGTAGATCCCCTGAACCCGCAGCGCCGGGAGCGCGATAACGGCACCGATCGCCGCGGCGATCAGCATCGCGCCGACCAGCGTGAGCACGCTGCCGTGACCGGGCAAGTGGGCCATGAGCATCGCCCCCAGCCCGGCGAAGGTGAGCGGAGCTAAGGACATTTGCCCGGCGTAACCCGTCAGCGGAACCAGGGAGAGCGCACAGATCGCGAAGAAGAACGCATCTACGAGGTAGAGCGCATCCGAACGGGCAAGCATGCCCGACACGGCGATCGTTGCGGTCACCAGGAGCGCGGCACCGAGCAGCGATGTCGACCAGGCGGGAACCTTCGCACGCTGACGCACCTTCAGGACACCGGCGTGCAGGCGGGTATGTGGCAAGACCAGCAGGACCACGAACAGCGCGATAGTGGGGACCGAGCCGCGCAGCCCGGTCAAGTCGAAGCCGAATACGGTACGGGGGAACCACGAGTCGCCGGAGTAAGCAACGTAGTAGGAGTCGACCAGGCCAAGTATCACCGCGCCCAGGAAGGTGAAGGGCAGGCTGCGGAGCCTTCCGAATATCGCGGCGGCGTAGGCGTTTACGACGAGCAACGTCAACGGGACGATGTTGAGCTGTTGCTCACCAGCGAGCAGGATGCCCGCCAACCCGGCCAGACTCGCACTGCCGGCCCAGGCGAGCATCGAGATTCTGTCGGGACGGCCACCGTTGATTTCCAGCAGACTTCGGTCGTCGACAACCGCGCGCATCGCAACCCCGGTCCGGGTGCGAAACAGCAGGTACCGCAGGCCGATCGCAACACTGATCGCGCATCCAGCCGTAATGATCTTCTGCCAGCTGAGGTTGTAACCAAAGACCTGCACGGTATGACCCTCGAAGAGGGCTTGGAACGCGACATGGTTGCCGGGAGGCCACACCCAGTTGGCAAGACCAATTGCAGCGACGAGCAATGCCACCGTCACCGACAGCCGGACTACCTCTGACGTGTCGCGTAGGCCCCGCATGAGGAACTTCTCGACGAGCGCGCCGTAGAGGGGGCAGAGAATCAGCACGGTAATCACTAACGCGAGGGGCGCCGGCCAACGCCAATCAAATCGCATCTGCCAGTACACAAAGGCACTGAGCATGCCGGTCGCGCCATGGCTGAGGTTGAAGATTCCCGAGGTCGTGTAGGTAAGAACGAGGCCGCTGGCGGCCAGCGCGTAGATCGCCCCCGTAGACAGGCCGATAATTGTGAACGCGATGAAGCTCTCCATCTTGACCGCTCACCGTCCTCTCGACCGCTGACTCACTGACTCACCGACTCGCTACTTCTCGACGATCTTCATCAGTCCCGGGTCGTAGCAGCGATAGCCCTTCCCGCTGTCGTCCCCGCTGCCGAGCTGGGGGAACTCTCGGGTCCACTTGCCGTCCTTGATCTGCAGAATCGCAATGCACTTGGAGGGCAGCCCACTTGCTGGATCGGTGACGGCGTGCAGGCCACCGCCGGTCCAGCTGGTCACCTTCTTTGCCGCAGTCAACACGCATTGGCGCTCGAGAACGCCGCCGTTCGTGGCGATACAGGACTTGGCGGCCGTGGCGAACAATAGGAACGCCGACGTACCCTGCATGCCTTGCTGCGCCTTCAATCCCTTGGGGTTGTAGGTGCTCATCATGTTCTCGTAATCCTGCAGCGCCTTGTTGCCACCGGTCTCCTGGAAGGGCACGAAGACGGTTCGGGTCGACATTCCCTCGGCATTCTTCACGTTTCCGGGCTGGACGAGCAGATCGGTATAGAAGTTCGCCTCATTCAGTACGAGGTCCGGCTTGTACCCGACCTCCGTCATCGCCTTCGCCAGCAGCGCGTAGTTTCCTGGCGAGCCGACAAAGGTCAGCGCCTCGATTCCGGACTGCTTGAGTGTCTGCGCGAACGGAGCCCAGTTCGCCTCGCCGGTGACTGCGTAGCTGATCTGCTTGACATTGGTTATCCCGACGTGGGACATCTGCTGAAGCAGGGTGTTCCTCGTTCTGATGATCGTTGGATTGTCCGCGTACACGATCGCGGTCTTCTTGACGTCCTGTGGGTGCGATTGGGCCGCCCAGGCCCACCAGCCGTACGGAGCTTCAGAGGTGTTACTGGGCACCGCTTGAATGGTGTTCGCATCGCCGTTCGCCGCAACACTGGTGGTCGCTCCGGGGAAGCTCACCATCTTGCACTGGGTAAACCGGGGGAATTGCTGCTCATCGAAGACCCACGAGCCGCCAACCATCGCGAACACACTCGAGCACGCTTGCTCGATCGCGGCCGGGACCTGAAACAGCTTGCCGTCGAGGTCCACCGCTTCGACCTTGAGGCCGTCTATACCGCCCTGGGCGTTACACCACTTCGCGAACGCGACCGCGGAGTCGAGGAACTCTTGGTTCGTGCCGGGCGCGGTATCGGCGCCGCGATCGCTCGCGGTGCCGAGCTTCAATGTGCTGCCACCGTTCTCGCCGCCCGCGATCTTCGCCGAGCCGGGCCCGCACGGACTGGGCAGATCGCCGAAGGTCGTCGCGGTCGACGAACTCGAGGGCTGCGACCGGGCCGAGTTCGAGGTCGGGACATCGGTGTTCGCGTTGGTGGACTGGTTGCTGCAGGCGGCCGCTGTCGAGCACGCGAGAACCACCGCAATGCAGCTAACCATCATTCGGTTGCGCACATTCATAGAGATCGCTCTCCTGGCGCTCGTCGGTCCTGACGCCGCTCCTGGAGCGGTGTGGGTTGGATCACCCTCGGAAGGAGGGTAGTCGTCGATTGCCCGGTCGTCTAGAGATAACTAGAATCTGATTTCGCTACTGTACGGAAAGCCGACAAGCCGGATCATCCGCGATGCCTACCGCACGCAGATAAGCCAAATCGCCGCCGGAAGGTGGGGACGCCCGACGGCATCTTCGGCATCCAGGCAGAGCCCATCGGGAAGCGGCCGACTACTTTCCGGTCACGGTCATCAGTCCCGGGTCATAGCAGCGATAGCCCTTGCCGCTGTCATCGCTGCTACCGAGCTGCGGGAACTCTCGCGTCCACTTGCCGTCCTTGATCTGCAGAATCGCCATGCACTTCGAGGGCAGCCCACTCGCCGGATCGGTGACGGCGTGCAAGCCCCCGCCGGTCCAGCTGGTCACCTTCTTCCCCGCGGCCAGCACACATCGGCGCTCGAGGACGCCACCGTTCGTGGCGATGCAAGACTTGGCAGCGGTGGCGAACAGCAGAAACGCCGACGTAGCCTGCATTCCCGTCTGCGCCTTCAACCCCTTGGAGTTGTACGTGCTCATCATGTTCTCGTAGTCCTGGAGCGCCTTGTTGCCCCCAGCCTCCTGGAACGGCACGAAAACAGTCCGCGCGAACATGCCTTCGACGTTCTTGACGTTTCCGGACTGCAGGAGCAGATCGGTGTAGAAGTTCGCGTCGTTCAGGATAAGGTTCGGCTTGTATCCGACCTCCGTCATCGCCTTGGCCAGCAGGGCATAGTTCCCCGGCGATCCGACGAACGTCAACGCCTCGATCCCGGAGTCCTTGAGCTCCTGCGCGAACGGCGCCCAATTTGCCTCACCGTTGATCGAATAGCTGACTTGCTTGACATTCGTGATCCCGACGTAGGACAGCTGTTGGAGAACGGTATTCCTCGCGATGATGATCGCCGGATTGTCGGCATACAGGATGGCGGTCCTCTTGACGTCCTGTGGATGCGACTTGGCCGCCCATTCCCACCCGCCGTACGGCGCAGCGGTCTTGACACTCGGCACCGCCTGAACTGTGTCCGCGTTCCCCACTGCTTGGGCACTGAGGAGCGCTGCCGGGAAGCTCACCATCTTGCACTGGGTGAACCGGGGGAATTGTTGTTCGTCAAAGACCCACTCACCACCGACCATGGCGAACACACTCGAGCAGGCTTGCTCGATCGCGGCGGGGACCTGGAACAACTTGCCGTCGATGTCCTCCACTTCGACCTTCAGTCCCTCGATTCCACCCTGGGCGTTGCACCACTTCGCGAACGCAACCGCAGCATCCAACATCTCCTCGTTCGTGCCGGGAGCGGAGTCGGCTCCGTGATCAGTCGCCGTACCGAGCTTCAAGGTGCTGCCACCGTTTTCGCCGCTCGCGATCCTCGCCGAGCCGGGTCCACAGGGGCTGGGCAGGTCGCCGAACGTCTTCGCGGCCGACGAACTCGACGTCTGAGCGGGGGGTGCGTTCGAGATGGGCTCCCCGACGTTCGCGTTCTTCGGCTGATTGCTACAGGCGGTTACTGCCAAGCCCACGAAAGCCACTGTCACGCAGCAGACCATCGCTCGGGTGCGCGCATTCATACAGATCGCTCTCCTCGGCGCTGGTTTGATCCTGACGCCGCTCCCGGAGCGGTGTGGGGTGAATCACCCTGGCAGCAGACTAGCCGTCGGAACTTCGACCGTCTAGAGACAACTGGAATCTGATTTCGATCCATCCACGCGTGTTCACGCTGGCTGGCTGACTCGGCTTGTACCGGCGAGCCGCTCGCGGCGAGAGGCAAGGCAACGCGTCGACTGACGAGCGAGCGAGGTGTTAGCTACTGCCAATGTGAGTCCACGAAACGGCGAAGTTCGGCGTCGAGCTCGGCATCCTCGCGGGTGCCTCCGAAGCCTCCGTGCGGCATCGCTTCGAACACGTGCAGTTCTGCCGGCACATCTGCAGCTCGTAGCGCGCGGTGCATGCGGACGGTGTTGGAGAGGAAGAGGTCGCGGGTACCCGATTGCAGGAAGGTGGGTGGGAAGCCCTTCGTGAAGTCACCGAACAACGGCGACAAGTAGGGATGGGCGAGATCGTGTCCGGCCGCGTAGAGCTGCGATGCCGAGATCAAGGTCTGGGTCAGCACGCTGTCGATACCGAGGATGGTCTGGAAGGAGTCGCCCGACTCAGTGAGATCGACCTCTGGCGTGAGCAGGACCACCGCGGCGGGTAGAAGAAGACCCTCGTCTCGTGCACGGAGGACCAATGCGGCGGCCAGGTTCCCTCCCCCGGAGGTACCACCCACGATGATGTCCTGCGGACGGTGCGTGCGAAGCAGCGCCCGGTATGCCGTCACGCAGTCGTCGAGCGCCGCCGGGTAGGGGTGTTCGGGGGGCATGCGGTAGTCCACCGACCAGGTCAGCGCCGCGATTCGGTCGGCGTTCAGGAGGGCCATTGCCTCGCAGCATTCGCCGCCCCCCATGAACAAGCCACCTCCGTGGATGTCGAGGTACACGCGACCGGCTGCGCCCGGGGACACGCGGTCCGGATTGACGATGCACACCCGAACACCGTCCACCTCCACGGTCTCCGTCGTGGCAGCCACCCGGCGTGCTCGATCGCCGATCGACCGCAGCAAGCCCTGGTTCATCATTGCGATGAAAGTCGGCCACGCCTCCACGTCCTCGACCGACGGAAGAGCGGTGCCGCGTGGGGGACGTACAAGTGCAGCTTGTGACTCGCGGCTTATCGAGCGCGGAGCGGGGATCGTTCGTGCAGGAACGTCGAGCGCGTCGGCTCGCTCCGGCCCGCGTGGTGACACTTTGTCCACAGTTCGCCCCAGGGTCTTGTCCGGCCGTCACAGGCCGATAGAGGCCATCCACCGTTGGGCGTCCTGCGGGTAGCCGAGCTTGAATCGACTCGATTCGTCGAGTCGATTCCTATGCTCCTCGTCGAGGTGCCAGCCTATGGATCCCAGGTTGTCCTGGAGCTGCTCGACCGAGCGGGCACCGAGCAAGCAGGACGTAGCTCCGGGTCGGTACGTAACCCAGTTCAACGCCACCTGTGCCGGTGTCCGCCCAGTCTCAGCTGCTACTTGCCGGACCACCTCCGCAGTGGCGAATCCTCGCTCGGTCATCTGGCGGCCGACGCTGATCGCGCTGATTCCATCGCCGGACGCCCTCGTGTCCTCGGGAGGCGCCTCACCCGGACGGTATTTGCCGGTGAGGACGCCGCCCCCGAGCGGTCCGTAGGACAGCATTGCCAATCCTGCGTACGCGCAATAGGGCAGCACCTCCCGTTCCAGCTCTCGAGCCACGAGTGAGTAGTTGCCCTGGTAGGAGACGAACGGTTCCCAGCCGGCCCGGGATGCCAGCCCGCCGGCGGTGCCGAGTTGCCAGCCGGTGAGGTTGCTGGCTCCGATATAGCGGACGTCACCGGCGCGCACCAGGTCAGTGAGCGTGGACAGGGTTTCCTCGAGCGGGGTGTCCGGGTCCCAACTGTGGATCTGGAGCAGATCGATCCAGTCCGTCTGGAGGCGACGGAGGGACGACTCCACGCTCATGCGGATGTGCCGACGGGAGAGCCCGCGCTCGTTGGTCCCGTCGCCCATAGGGAATCGGACCTTGGTCGCCAACACGACGTCATCGCGCCGTCCCGTCAGGATCCGACCAACGATCTCCTCTGACGCCCCTCTCGGTTCACCGTAGCCGTTGGCCGTGTCGACCAGCGTGCCGCCGGCATCGAGGAACCGCTCGAGGATCGCTCGGCTCGTCTCCTCGTCGCTTTCCCGGCCGAACGTCATCGTGCCGAGCCCGAGCTCAGAAACCCTGACGCCCGCCCGCCCGAGTTGGCGCTGTTCCATTTCGATCGTCCTTCCCCAAGAGGCCGAACTAGATTCGGCTACTAGTGGCCTGCGCCGCAAATTCGCTACTTAAGGTCGTTGCCCCGCCTGGTGATCATGGAGTTGTGGTCGAATATCAGCCACAACTCCATGATCACCAACGGTCTGAGTTGGAAGTCGTCGGACGGTTGGCTTAGCAGTCGCCCGGTGGCTATCGCGCGCTCGCGGCCCGGTCCGCAGTGACAAGCTGCACCGGAAGGTGCTTGATCCCGTTGATGAAATTGGACCGTAGCCGTTGCGGCTCACCCAGTTTGCGAATGCTGGGGACACGCGCCACCAGCTCCTCGAACAACACTCTCATCTCCATGCGAGCCAGGTGGATACCCAGGCAGCTGTGCGGGCCGCCGCCGCCGAAGGTCACGTGCGGATTCGGATCGCGCAACACGTTGAAGGTATCCGGCCGATCGAACACCTGCTCGTCACGGTTCGCGGAGATGTACCAGAGGGAGACCTTGTCACCGGCCGCGATGTGGTGGCCTTCGTAGTCGATGTCTTGCGTTACATTGCGACGGAAGTACATGACCGGCGTGCCGTAACGCAGTACCTCATCAACTGCTGTCGAGCCGATGATCGTAGGGTCGTCGACCATGAGCTGATACTGATCGGGATGTTCGAGCAGCGCCACCATCCCCTGGGAGAGCGCGTTTCGCGTGGTCTCATTGCCGGCGACAGTCAGCAGCATGAAGAACTGGTCGAAGTCGCTCTCGGACAACTGGTCGCCGTCGATCACGCCGTGCACCAGGTCACTGACGATGTCCGTCCGCGGGTTCGCGCGGCGATCGGCGCCCAACGCGTTGGCGTAGGTGAACATCTGGTAGCCGGCCTGCGCGACGTCGTCCGGCAAGACGGCATACTCCGGGTCTTCGCTGCCGATCATCTTGTTCGACCACTCGAACATCTTGTGCCGATCCTCATACGGGACACCCAGGAACTCCGCGATCGCTTCCAGTGGCAGCTCCGCCGCCAGGTCGACAACGAAGTCGGCCCGCCCGTCGTCCTTCGCGATCGCCCGTTCGATTATCCGCACGCTGGCCGCGCGCAGCCGGTCCTCGAGTGATCGGATGACGCGAGGCGTGAATCCGCGATTCACCAGCTTCCGGTAGCGCGTGTGATCCGGAGGATCCATCGTCAACATCATTCGGCCGGCGCCATTTATGTCGGCGGCCAGGGCGATGCGTGCGGGGTCCTCCTCCAGCTGGACAACGCCCCCCAGGTGGTTTTCCGAGGAGAAGACCTCCCAGTTCCGGTTGAACGCGACGACGTCCTTGTGCCGCGACAGGACCCAGAATCCAGGACCGTCCGGTTCCGGGTGCCGGTAGATCGGGGCGTGCTGCCGCAGGTAGGCGAACCAGTCGTGCGGCATGCGCTCGACGAAGGCGTCGCGGCTCAGTAGGTCGATGTCAGTGAGGTCCATGAGCTCCCAGATCCTTCCGCGATCCAGTATGGTACTGGAATCTAGAACTATTACACTCCGCTGCGGCACTCTGGTCAATCGGCAGCGAAGTCGACCGGGAAGGTGAGGATCATGAAGGTCATCGTCGACCTCGACAGTTGCGAGAGCAATGCGCTGTGCATGGACGCCGCTCCGGACATCTTCGAGGTCCGTGAGGACGACTTCTTGTATCTGCTGGAGGACGAACCGGCCGAGGAGGCGCGCCCCCGGGTCGAGTTGGCAGTGGAACGCTGCCCGAAGCGCGCGATCTCGATCCAGAACTGACGCTGTCACCAAGTCGAAGGAGAAGAGGTCACGTGCCGCAAGTCGTAGTGGAACGCGAAGGCGCAGTCATGATCCTGACGTTGAACCGGCCGCAGCGCCTCAACGCGATGACCGGAACCATGCTGGCGTTGATCGCCGACGCCTGCGCCGAAGCGGACGCCGACGACACGATCCGGTGCATCATCCTGACCGGCGCCGGCGGAAACTTCTCAGCCGGCGCCGACCTCCGGGCCATGGCCGGTGATGCCGACGAGGAGGGCAGCATCGATCTGGCGAATCGTCTTCGCGACGATCCGGGTTACGTCGATCGTGGCTTCTTGAAGTCCGGGCGGCCGCGGCGGCCGATCATCGCGGCCGTGGAAGGCGTCGCCGTCGCCGGCGGCACCGAGATCCTGCTCGGAACCGACATCCGAGTCGCCGGCGCCGGAGCGAGGTTCGGCGTATCGGAGGCACGTTGGTCCCTCTATCCGCTGATGGGCTCGGCCGTTCGCCTACCTCGCCAGATCGCCCACACAGTGGCGGCGGAGATCCTGCTGACCGGTAAGCACATCACGGCAGAGGAGGCTGCGCGTGTCGGCCTGATCGGACGCGTCGTACCGAACGGTCAGGCGCTGGACACGGCGAAAGAGATCGCCGGTCAGATCTGTGCCAACGGTCCGCTGGCCGTCGAGGCGATCCTCGAGACGATCCGGGAGACCGGCGGCATGACCGAGGCCGAAGGTTTCGCCCACGAGCGAGAGCGGGCCCAGGCTGTCTTTCAGTCCGATGACGCCAAAGAGGGGCCGCGGGCCTTCGCCGAGAAACGACCACCGGTGTTCCAGCGGCGCTGACCTTCTGGAACGTCGACACCAACCGGTGGTGCCCACAGGCCGAAACGAGTCAACCGTCGGCACTACGTCGATGGATACCGCCACTCCCGAAGGGAAGAGTCATGCGCGCTGCAGTTCTCACTCACCCCGGCGATACGAAGTTGGACGTCGTCACCGACGCCGAACCAACCGCGGTCGAGGCCGGAGAGGTGAAGGTACGTGTCCGATCGACCGGGGTTTGCCACAGCGACCTTTCGGTGATGAACGGCACCATGCCGTCCCGTCCACCCGTGGTTCTGGGACACGAGGGTGCCGGTGAGATCGTCGAGGTCGGACCCGACGTCCCGAACCTGGCGGTGGGGGACCATGTCGTGCTCGCCTGGATTCCTCCCTGCGGCCGCTGTCGCCGCTGCTTGGAGGGACAGGCGTACCTCTGTTCCCAAGTCGCGTCGGCGATCGATGACAAGCCACGGTTCACGATGGGTAGCGGTCCCGCGTACGCGTTCGCGGGACTCGGCACGATGGCCGAGGAGATCACCGTCGCGTATCAGTCCGTGGTCGTCATCGATCCTGACGTTCCCTGGGACGTCGCATCGCTGATCGGTTGCGGCGTGACGACCGGGGTCGGCGCGGCCCTCAATTCCGCGAAGGTCACACCCGGGTCCTCGGTCGTAGTGTTCGGATGCGGCGGGATCGGGATCAGCATCATTCAGGGAGCGCGAATCGCCGGCGCGGCCGAGATCGTCGCGGTCGACCCGTTCCCCGCGAAGCGGGAGCAAGCGTTGCAGTTCGGTGCGACCCATGCGGTGTCACCGGAGGGCCTCGCCGAATTGTCGACCACGCTCGTAGGGGGCGAAGGCTTCGACTTCGCCTTCGAGGCCGTCGGCACTGCGCAGACGATCCGCGCCGTGTATGACGCCGCGCGGCGGGGCGGCACGGCCTGCATAGTGGGAGCCGGCCGCTTCGACGAGAAGGTCGAGTTCTCGCCGTTCGAGCTGTTCTAC
>Ga0137416_10002227_pt1 | contig 10298 bp, 8 predicted proteins | sample CZODoug3_1_1_16f_FD_108282 | JGI IMG/M metagenome (GOLD analysis project Ga0137416, IMG submission 108282) | Vadose zone soil fungal communities from Angelo Coast Range Reserve, California, USA - CZODoug3_1_1_16fungal (Illumina Assembly) | ecosystem: Environmental > Terrestrial > Soil > Vadose...
CCGGCGGAACCCCGCTGGTGGTCGGCGAGGTGGTCGAGCGCGACGGCGAGACCACCGCCACGGTGCTGGGCGTGATCAACCTCAAGGATGTGGTGAAGGCCGGGATGCGGGAGCGGTTCGCACGCTTCCGGGCGATGGGCATCCGCACGGTGATGATCACCGGCGACAACCCGCGCACCGCCGCGGCCATCGCGAAGGAGTCCGGCGTCGACGACTACCTCGCCGAGGCGACGCCCGAAGCCAAGATGCGCCTCATCCGCGAGGAGCAGGGCAAGGGCAAGCTGGTCGCGATGACCGGCGACGGCACCAACGACGCTCCCGCGCTGGCGCAAGCCGACGTGGGCGTGGCGATGAACACCGGGACGCAGGCCGCCAAGGAAGCCGGCAACATGGTCGATCTCGACTCGGACCCGACCAAGCTCCTGGAGGTCGTCGAGGTCGGCAAGCAACTCCTCATGACGCGCGGGACGTTGACCACCTTCTCGATCGCGAACGACGTCGCGAAGTACTTCGCCATCCTACCGGCGCTGTTCGTGGGAGTGTTCCCGGAGCTGAAGCCGCTCGACGTGATGCGGCTCGCCTCGCCCTACAGCGCCATCCTCTCCGCCGTCATCTTCAATGCCATCATCATCATCCTGCTGATCCCCCTGGCGCTGCGCGGCGTCCGGTACCGGCCGCTCGGCGCCGCGGCGCTGCTGCGGCGCTCGCTGCTCGTCTACGGGGTCGGCGGCGTGATCGCGCCGTTCGTGGGGATCAAGGCGATCGACATGATCCTGGCTGCGATCGGTCTGGTGTAGGAGGCCACATGCCTGGCAAAGAACTGCTGGTCGCGCTGCGCGCCACCCTGGTCACCCTGGTCTTGACCGGCATCGCCTATCCGCTGGTCACTACCGGCGCCGCCCTGGCGCTCTTCCCAGGCCGGGCGCGCGGCAGCCTCATCGCCGACGAGCGAGGGCGCGTGGTGGGGTCCGAGCTGATCGCGCAGCCGTTCACCAGCGCGCCGTACCTGCAGCCCCGTCCTTCGGCCGCCGGCGAGAAAGGCTACGACGCGGCCGCGTCGGGCGGCTCGAACCTGGGGCCCACCTCCAAGGCTTTGCGCGACCGCGTCACCAAGGAGGTGGAGCGGCTGCAGCAGGAGAACCCCGACGCCCAGGGCGCCGTCCCCGCCGAGCTCGTGACCGCTTCCGCCAGCGGCCTCGATCCCCACCTCTCGCCCGAGGCGGCGCTGTGGCAAGCTCCGCGCATCGGGCATGCGCGAGGGGTCGCTCCCGCACGCGTGCGATCGGTGATCGAGGCAAACGTCGAGGGAAGGGACCTCCTGGTGCTCGGCGAGCCGCGGGTGAACGTGCTGCTGGTGAACCTGGCGCTGGATCGGCTCTTCGGCCGGCCGCCGATCGCGGGCCGATGATTCAGGCTGCCCCGACGCGGTAGGAGTAGCATCCGCGGATGGCCATCCCCGAGCGAACGGCGGGCCGCCGCCCGGAAGACTTCCTCGAGCTGGTCGAGCGGGGTCGCCGGGGGCGGCTGAAGCTCTACGTCGGCTTTGCCGCGGGCGTGGGGAAGACCTACCGGATGCTGCAGGAAGCGCACGACCTGCGGCGGCGCGGCGTCGACGTGGTGATCGGCTACATCGAGACGCACGGCCGCGCGGAGACCGCCGCCCTGATGGAGGGCCTGGAAGTCGTGCCGCGCAAGCGCACCGAGTATCGCGGCGTGCCGGTCGAGGAGATGGACGTCGACGCAACGGTGCGGCGCAGACCGCAGATCGCCGTGGTCGACGAGATCCCGCACACCAACGCGCCCGGTTCGGCCAATCGCAAGCGCTGGCAGGACGTGGTGGCGCTGCTCGACGCGGGCATCAACGTGCTCGGCGCGCTCAACGTGCAGCACCTCGAGTCGCTGAACGGCCTCATCGAGCGGGTGACCGGCGTCGCGGTGCGGGAGACCGTTCCCGACAGCTTCCTCAAGCAGGCCGACCAGGTGGTGAACCTCGATCTGGCGGTGGAGGACCTGCAAGAGCGCCTGCAGCAGGGCAAGATCTACGCGCCCGAGAAGGTCTCCTGGGCACTGGAGAACTTCTTCAAGGACGCGAACCTCGCCACCCTGCGCGAGCTGGCCCTGCGCGAGGTGGCGGAGAGCCTGGACCGCGCGGGGGCGCGCGGCGCGCTGGAGCAGAAGGGGAACACCTCAGGGCGGGTGATGGTGTGCCTGGCCTCGAATCCGCCGCGCGCCAAGACGCTGCTCTCGCGCGGATCGCGCATGGCGGGGCGCCTCAACACCGACTGGTTCGTGGTCTACGTCGAGACGCCGCAAGAGGCTCCGCACCTGATCGATTCCGAGGCGCAGCGGCACCTCCTGCAGAACATCGAGAAGGCCAAGGAGCTGGGCGCAGAGGTGGTGCGGCTCAAGTCGACCGACCCGGCGCAGGCGATCCTCGACTTCGCGCGCACCCATGGGGTGGCGCACATCGTCGTCGGGCGCTCCCTGCGGCCCTGGTGGAGGCAGGTGCTGTTCGGCTCGGTGCCACTCACGCTGCTCCGGGAGGCGCGCGACGCCGACGTGCACGTGGTGGCGTTCGAGGACGAGCCATGACGCTCCGGCGGAAGCTGCTCTTCGCCCAGGCCCCGCTCGCGGCCGTGCTGGCGGTGCTCGGCGCGATCGCGCTGGGTACCCTGGGCGACCTGGGGCGCAGCTCGGAACGCATCCTGCAGGACAACTATCGCAGCGTGCTCGCGGCGCAGCGGATGAAGGAAGCCCTGGAGCGGATCGACAGCGCCGCCACGTTCCGGGCGCTGGGCCGTCCGGACCTGTCGGACGGGCAGGCCACTGCGAACACCGAGTGGTTCCAGGACGAGCTGCGCGTACAGGAGCGGAACATCACCGAGCCGGGCGAGAAGGAAGCGACCCAGGGGCTGCGCGGCGAGTGGATCCGGTACCTGCAAGCGTCGCAGTCGTATCGGGAGCTCTCGGCTCCGGCCGCGCTGCGCGAGCGCTATTTCGCCGTCATGCAGCCCGCCTTCCTGCGCGTGAAGGTGGCCGCCGAGCGCATCCTGGAGATCAACCAGGACGCGATGGTGCGCAAGAGCGACGAAGCGCGGCGGGCCGCCGAGAACAGCCGCGCGCTCTTGCTCTTCGCCACCGCCGCCGCGCTGACCCTGGGGCTCCTCGCGTCGGCTTCGCTCACCGCCGGCGCCCTGCGGCCGCTGTCCCGGCTCAGCATGGCGGTGCGGCGCATCGGCGAGGGCGACCTGGACGCGCGGGCCGGCATCGAGGGCGAGGACGAGTTGGCCGAGGTCGGGCGCGAGCTGGACACCATGGCCAACCGGCTGCGCGAGTACCGCTCCAGCTCGCTGGGAGAGCTGCTCCAGGCCCAGCAGAGCTCGCAGGCGGCCATCGACAGCCTGCCCGACCCGGTGGTGGTGCTCGGAGTGGACGGCCGGGTCCTGAACGTGAACCAGAGCGCCGAGACGCTGCTGCAGATCGGCGCCGGCCCGGACCCGCTCGTTCGCGTGCAGCCCGACGTTCGCGACGCGATCGAGCGGGTGCGGCAGCACGTGGTCGGCGGCAAGGGCGCCTACGTGCCCCGCGGCCTGGACGATGCGCTGCGGGTGCTCTCGTCCGGCGTGGAGCGGCGGCTGTTGCCCCGGGCCAGTCCGCTCTATTCGGAGCAGGGCGCCGTCGTCGGCGCGACCATCGTGCTGCAGGACGTGACCCGCCTGCTGCGCTTCGACGAGCTGAAGAACGACCTGGTGGCGACGGTGGCGCACGAGTTCCGCACGCCGCTCACCTCGCTGCGCATGGCCATCCACATCCTGGTGGAGGGGACGGTCGGATCGCTCACCGAGAAGCAGGCGGACCTGCTGTACGCGGCGCGGGAGGATTGCGAGCGGCTGCAGGGCATCGTGGACGACCTGCTCGACCTCTCCCGCATCCAGGCGGGCAAGGTGGAAGTGTCGCCCGCGCCCATCTCCTCCAAAGCGCTGGTGGAGGGAGCCGCCGCGGCGCGCGAGGCGAGCGCGCGGGAAGCCGGAGTGTCGCTGGTGTCCGACGTGTCCGAGCCGGTGCTGCCGGTGCTGGCCGACCCGGAGCGCGTGTCGCTGGTGTTCGACAACCTGCTCTCCAACGCCGTCCGGCACAGCCCGCGGGGCGGCCAGGTCGTGCTGCGGGCCGAGGCGGACGGCGGCCGGGTACGATTCGAAGTGAGCGATCAGGGACCCGGGATCCCCCGCGAGTACCAGGATCGCATCTTCGAGAAGTTCTTCCGCATCCCCGGCACCAAGGGCGAGGGGATCGGCCTGGGTCTCTACATCTCGCGCGAGATCGTCCGCGCGCACGGAGGAGAGATGGGGGTAGAGACGGAGCCCGGAGGCGGGGCGCGCTTCTGGTTCACCCTGCCCGTCCCGGGAGCCGCCTCGGCCGATCGCCCGCGCCTGGCCGCGAGCTGAGCAGCTCATCCTTCGTCGTACTTCTTCCGCTTGCGCCAGAGGGTGCTGGCGTCGATGCCCAGCACGCGGGCCGCTTCCTCCTGCACCGGGTGGCGCGAGAGGACGCGCAGGATGTGCTCGCGCTCGACCTGGTCCACCGTGTAGTCGCCGCCCAGCACCGGCGCTCCCGAGGCGTGCGCGGCGATGCGATCCGGGAACGCCTGCGGGGCGAGGACCTGCGCGCTGGAGAGGATCGCGGCGCGCTCGATGGCATTCCGAAGCTCGCGGACGTTCCCGGGCCACGAATACGCCAAGAGCGCCTTGGCGGCCTCCGGCGACAGCTCCGGCGGGGGCCGGCGCGCAGCGCGGGCGAAGAAGGAGAGAAAGCGCCGCGCCAGCGGCAGGATCTCGTCGCTCCGCTCGCGCAGGGGCGGGACCGTCACCTGGACCACGTCCAGCCGGAAGAGCAGGTCCTCGCGGAAACGGCCCGCCTTCACCCCCGCTTCCAGGTCGCGGTTGGTGGCGGCAACCACGCGGACGTCCGCTGTCCGCGTGCGGGTCTCGCCGATGCGCTCGAACTGCCGGTCCTGCAGGAAGCGCAGGAGCTTGACCTGCACGGCCGGCGGGATCTCGCCGATCTCGTCCAGGAACAGGGTCCCGCCTTCCGCCGCCTCCACCCTGCCCGGTTGGTCGCGCACCGCCCCGGTGAACGCGCCGCGAGCGTGCCCGAACAGCTCGCTGGCCAGGAGCTCCTCGGTCAGCGTGGGACAGCTCACCACGGCGAATGGGCGCTCCTTGCGCGCGCTCCAGCCATGCAGCGCGCGCGCCAGCATGGTTTTGCCAGTCCCGCTCTCCCCGCGGAGCAGCACCGGGACGTCGTGCGGAGCGGCCTTCTCCAGGATCTCGATCACACCGCGCATCGGCGCGCTCGCCGCGGCGAAGTCCACTTCCGGGGCGGCATCGGCGAGCAGCCCTTGCAAGTCGACGAGCCTCCGCTCGAGCCCGCGGCGCTGATCGCCTTGCTCGACGACGTGCCGCACCTGCGCCGGCGTGAAGGGCTTGGGCAGGTAGTCGCGGGCCCCGCGCCGAATCGCCTCCACGGCGGTGTCGAAGGTGGCGTAGGCGGTGATGATCACCACGTCCAGCCCGGGCCTCTCGGCGAGCAGGCGGGGCAGCAGATCGAGCCCGTTCGCGGTGCCCAGGCGCAGGTCGAGGAAGGCCAGGTCGTGCGGCTCGCGCGCCAGCGCCTCCAGCGCCGCGGCGGCGGTGGCTGCCTCGGTCACCGCGCAGCCCAGGCCCTCCAGGCACAGGGCCAGGGTGCGGCGGATGTTCTTCTCGTCGTCGATGACGAGCACTCGCGCAGGCATGACCGAGTTGTACGCCGTCCCGCCCGCGCGCGCACCCGCCGCTCTCTCAAGGCCGCGGCGAACCGTTCGCTCTTGCCGGGGCAGCCGCGGCTCCGCAGCCGGACTCCCATTCGCCGATCTGTTTCCGGAGCGATTCGGCGAACGCGCTGCTCTGGGGAACCATGCTCAGCGCGCGACGCCCGAGGACCAGCGCCTCGCCGCACTTCCCCATCCGGCCGGCGACCACGGCGAGCGTGTCCATGATGGCAGGGTCGGCGGGCGCGAGGTCGAGCGCGCGGCTCGCGATGGGCAACGCCTCGGCCGCGCGATCCTTCTCGACGAGCACCCAGGCCAGGTTGTTCTGCGCGCGCGCACTCTCGGGGTTCAGCGACGCCGCCTTCCGGTACGCGACCTCTTGCTGGTCCTTCGTCTCGGGTCCGAGCGCGGAGCCCAGGAGGAACCAGGCGCGCCAATCGTTCGGCCGGATGGTCACCGCCTTTCGCAAGCGCCCCAGCGCCGGAGACTTGTCGACCAGCGCCCGTCCGAAGATGGCGAGCGGCTGTGATTCGTCCTCGGCGAGCGCCTCGTCCAGGTTCGCCAATTGCTCCTTCTCGCTCCAGGCCCGCGACGCGTCATGCGCCAACATGTGCGCATCCGCGGACGCGATCGGTCCTTTGTCCTCGAACCCCACGTCGGCCTTCGCGTCGACGCGGTAGGACATGTAGCGCCCCGACCGCCGGTATTGCTCGAGAGCATCGTCGACCTTCGCCGCCGACGCGGCGTTCTTCGGGTCGAGATCGGGGAACGATGCCCGGAACGCCGCCTCGGGATCGTCGCCATCGGACAGCCGCCGCTGATAGGCGGTGAGGTCCTTCGAGCGGTTGTTCCACAGCCAGTGGTAGAGCAGCCAGCCGTACAGGTGATAACTGGCGCCGAGCAGATCGTCGCGGCCGTCCCATTCGAGAAGCTCCTTGAACGACACCCTGCGCGCCTCCCGCAGGGCGGAGGCCATGGAGCGTGGGACGAGGCCGACTCCGCCGCGCTGATCGCGCGCGCCGCGGACGATGTGCGAGCCGATCGCGGGTTCCATGTTCGTGCCGACGTCCGCGACCGTCTGGACGAACTCGGCGAGCCCTTCCGCGAACCAGGCCGGCTGCCGCACGAAGAGGAACTTGGAGAGGTGATGCGCGACTTCGTGGGCCACCGTCTGCGCATCCGTCTCGATTCCTTCGATCGGCAACACGATGGTGGGCTCGCCGAGCGCCGACGCCTTGTAGTACCCGGCGATCTGGTACTTGCCGGCGAGCTCGGTGAACAGGGCAGGATTCGCGAACGCAATCACGCGCAGGCGCCCCGGGATCTCCGCCTGCTCTCCGAGGAGGGCCTGCAGCTCGAGAACGTGCATCGACTCGAGCCGGGAGACCAGCAGCTCCACCTTGAACCGCGCCGCGTCGGTCTGCACCAGGAAGTGCTTGCTCCGGTATTCACGCCACTCGGCGCCGCCCTTCGCAGGACATCGGAATCCACCGCGCGCGGCAAGCGGAGCGCACAGGAGCAGGGCCATGGCGAAAACCCATCCGCGCGTGCCCGTCATGCGCGAATGCTAGCCCGGAAACAGGGATGGCCGCCAAGCGCTTCGGCACCTCGACGACTTCTTTTCTACACGGCGGCGCGCACGTGCAGGATGTCCCCGTCCCGCACCACGTACTCCTTGCCTTCCAGTCGCATCCGCCCCCGCTCGCGCGCCTTGGTCTCCCCGCCCGCCGCCATGAAATCCTCGTAGTGGACCACTTCCGCGCGGATGAACCCGCGCTCCAGGTCGGAGTGGATCCGGCCCGCCGCGCGCGGTGCCCGGTCGCCGCGGTGGATGGTCCAGGCGCGCACCTCGTCCTCGCCCACGGTGAAGAACGAGGCGAGGTCGAGGAGATGGTACGCCGCCTGGATGAAGCGCTCGCGCGCCGGCTCCTTGAGCCCCAGCGATTCCAGGAAGGCGGGCTGCTCGGACGGATCGAGCTCGGCGATCTCCGCCTCCACCTCCGCGCTCAGCGCCAGTCCTTCCGCCCCGCGGTCGCGCACTTCCTCCTGCAGCTCCGGCGGCAGCGGCGCGGCGGCCTCCGTCTCGGACACGTTGAGCACCACCAGGAGGGGCCGCCGCGAGAGGAAGCCGAAGTGCGCCATCTCGCGTTGCTCCGCCTCGGTCCAGCGCAAGGTACGCAGCGGCCGCCCTGCCTCGAGGTGGCCGAGCAGGTTGGTCAGCTCGTGCCATTCGCTTCCGGTCTTCCCCGCGTGTTCCTTGCGCAACCGGTCGAGCCGCCGCTCCACCACGGCCAGATCGGAGAGCACCAGCTCCGCGTCGAAATCGCGCAGCTCGCGCAGCGGCTCGGGGATGGCGCCGTCCAACTCCGTGAAGCCTCTCAGGACCAGGCACAGCGCATCCACGTCGGACAGCGCGCGCAACGACTCGGCGTCCATCCCCTTGCCGCGCGGCCCGGGCAGGTCGGCGAACCGCACCTCCGCGTAGGTCACCTTGCGCGGCCGGTAGAGCGCGGCGAGCTCGTCGACGCGCCGGTCGGGCACCTTGATGGCGCCGAGGTGCACGTGCGCGTCGCCTGCCTTGTGCAGCGTGGTGATGGCGTTGAAGAGCGTCGTCTTGCCAGTGAGGGGAAACCCGACCAGTCCGGCTTTCATGTCGACCTCATGCGCTGCCCGACTTCTCGATCCGGCAGCGAGGCCTGCGCGACCTTGACCACCAGGCACAGCCGCTCGTCGGAGTCGACACGCGCGACCACGACGCGCTCCCCCGGCAGCAGCGGGGTCGAGGAGAGGTCCTTGCATCGCACTGTCTGCACGGCTCCGCGGTGATCCTGGACCTGCGCATTGCCTTCGGCAGCGGGGAGCAGCGAGACGACCGTTCCACTGCAGCCGACCAGGGACTCGAAGGAGCTGGGATACGTCTCGTCTCCCGGTGCGACTTGCGAGAGGACGCGCAAGACCAGCGCCGAGACGAGCAAGCTGCCGGCGGCCGCAACCGCCAGCGACAACGGGAGGAGCGCCGGCATGCTGGAGTGGATCCGGTTGGCGGCCAGGCCGATGGCGCCGTAGGTGGTGAGCAGGACCGTGAGCAACAGACCCAGCGGGCTGGCCTCGTCTCCCTCCCCGCCCACCGTCGAGAGGAAGGCCAGGCACAGCCCGGCTGCGCCCGGGAGCAGGAAGACGAGGTTCCACCAGGCGAGCAGATCGCCCAGAGCCATGGAAACCCCCCGCAGGGTTGTACCGCGGGATCCCGGGGGGCGGGAAGCGATGGGGATACCGGACGGGCGCGCGGATGCCAGCTGCGGCCGGGCCTGATAGGTCTGCGGCGGATGCGCGTCGCGGTCATCGGGCACGTCGAGCACATCACGCTGGGACGCGTGGCCCGCCTTCCGGGCCCCGGCGAAATCGCTCACGCCACCGAGGTCCGCACCTTCGCCGGCGGGGGCGGCGGAATCGCCTTCTTCCAGCTGGCGAGCTCGCCCGGCGAGGTGCACCTGTTCACCGCGCTGGGAGCGGACGAGGCCGCCGCGCAAGTCCGCTCGCGCGTGGAGGCCACGGGCGCCCGCATCCACGCAGCCCAGCGCGGCGAGCCGCACACGCGCGACCTCGTCCTCATCACCCCGGATGGCGAGCGCACCATCGTCGTCCTGGGCGAACCGCTGCACCCGGAGAAACGGGATCCGCTGCCCTGGGAGGTGCTCGCCTCCTGCGATGCGGCCTACTTCACCGCGCAGGATCCCGAGGCGCTGCGCGCGGCCCGCGCGTCTCGGCTCCTGGTGGTGACGGCACGCCGCCGGGCGGCGCTGATCGCCTCGGGCGTGCGCGCGGACGTGGTGGTGGGGAGCGCGGCGGATCCGCGCGAAGCGTCGGCGCTCGAGGACTACCCCGTGCGGCCGGGCGCGCTGGTGATGACGGAAGGCGCGGCTGGCGGAAGGATCGAGACCGCCGGCGGGACGCGGAGGTTCGCCGCTCCACGCGCCGACCCGCCGCGCGGCGGTGCTTACGGCGCCGGGGACAGCTTCGCGGGCGCGCTGACCTGGTACGCCGCGCTCGGCCTTCCTCTCGAGGAGGCGTGCGCGCGCGCCGCGCTGCACGGCGCGGCAGTGCTGGGGTCGCTCCAGCCGATCGAGGCGCAGCTCCCGTTGCCGGGGCGCGTACGCTGATGTCCTGATCCGTCCGGTCATTGTCCCGCCCCGACCTCACCCCGGGCGCCGTGGCCCACGTAGACTGCGGCCCGCGCTGGGCGCGGTTCCTGCTCGCCCGCGACCCGATGCTCATCACGCGCAGCCTCGACATCGCGCTGCGTACGATCTTCGCCCACCAGCGCCGGCGCGCCCGTCGCGCCGGAGCGCTCGCGCCGCGCACGGGTGCGATCACCTTCGTGCAACGCTTCGGCGGCGCGCTCTACCTCAATGTGCACTTCCATTGCGTCATTCCCGATGGCGTGTTCGTCCGCGAGAACGGCAGCGTGCGCTTCGCCGCGCTGGCGCCCCCC
>Ga0137416_10002228_pt1 | contig 10295 bp, 9 predicted proteins | sample CZODoug3_1_1_16f_FD_108282 | JGI IMG/M metagenome (GOLD analysis project Ga0137416, IMG submission 108282) | Vadose zone soil fungal communities from Angelo Coast Range Reserve, California, USA - CZODoug3_1_1_16fungal (Illumina Assembly) | ecosystem: Environmental > Terrestrial > Soil > Vadose...
CACCGTCGGCGCCCGGCCGCCCGGCTTGAGCGGAAACGTCGACGAGTAGCCCTTGGCCGGATAGACGGGCAGGCTGACGCCGACGGTGCGCGCCACGTTCGCCGCGCCGACTCCGAGGGCCAGGACATAGTTGTCCGCCTTCATCTCGCCGGCACTCGTGAGGGCCGCGTCGATCCGATCGGCGTCGCCGCGCAGCGCCGTCACGCGCGTGCCGAGCTTCACCACGACGCCGAGCTTCTCGCGGCACACTCGCGCGAGGTTCTCGACGAAGAGCCAGGAGTCGCCGCTCGAGTCGCCGACGTCGCGGATCGCGCCGGCGATCTTCCCCTGCACCGGCTCGAAGACCGGATCGAGCTGGGCGACGCCTCGCGCGTCGAGGATCTCCTGCTTCTGGCCGTGCTCGGCGAGCAGCGCCATCTTCTTCGTCCCGGCCTCGAGCTCGGTCGCATCGCGATAGAGATAGAGCGCGCCCTTCGCGATCGCGTGGTACTCGATCTGCTCGGCGCGAACCAGCTCGTTCATCACGGCCTGGCTGTACTGGCAGAGCCGCAGCTTGATCAACGTGTTCCGGCGCGCGCGGTCCGCCGTGCACTCGCGCAGGAAGCGGAGTCCCCACGTGTACAGGCGAATGTCAGGCGTCAGCCGGACGCGGATCGCCGTCTCACCGCCGCGCAGTGACTCCCACAGCATGCGCGGCGCGCGCGGCGAAGCCCACGCGAACGAGTGGCCGGGCGCGATGATCCCGGCGTTGCCGGCGCTGGCCTCGAGTCCGAGCCCGTCCTTCTCTTCGATCAGCGTGACCTCGTGGCCCGCCTTGGCCAGGAAGTAGGCCGTCGTCACGCCGACCACACCGCCGCCGAGCACGAGGGTCTTCACGAGATCATCCCTCGAGGAGATACCCGGCGCGCACCGGGTCTTCCGGATCGAAAAGAAACTGGCTGAAGCCGGTGAGGTACGCGGTGCCCGTGATCTCCGGCAGGATCGCGCGCCGGCCCTCGACCATGGTCTCGCCGGCGATGCGGCCCGTGAAGTCGAGCCCCAGGAGCCCGCGGCTCGTGATGCTCGAGCCCACGCGCATGAGACCGCGATGATGGAAGAGCGCCATGCGCGCGCACGTGCCCGACCCGCACGGCGCCGCGTCGACCTGGCCCGGACCCCATACGAGCGCGTTCGGCGAGACGCCCCCGCCGTCCGGCAGCTCGTGGATCAGCACGTTGTCCACGCTGGCCTTGCCGAGACCGGGCACGTCCACCTGGATCTGCGCGTTGACGGCCTCGCGGATCGCCATACCCCGTTGCGCGATGCGCTTGGCCAGATCGCGCCGCACGGCGATGCCCACCCGGGGCGCCTCGACGATGGCGAAGACGTTGCCGGCGCCGAGCGCCACGTCGACTGGCACCTCGCCCACCGACTCGACCTCGATGCTCTGTCCGGCGAGCAAGACAAAGGACGGCGTCCAGCGCAAGGTGACCTCGCGGACGCGATCACGATCAGCGCGCGCGATCGTCTCGACGACGCCCGCCTCCGTGTCGATGACGACTGGAGTCTCGGCGCCGAGCCGCTGAACCATCCCGGTCTCGATGGCCACGGTCGCCGCGCCGATCGTGCCCTCGCCGCACGAGACGTAGTAGCCACCCGGGTAGATGAAGAAGAGCCCGAAGTGAGCTCCCGGCGTGACCGGCTCCGTCATCACCGCGATCAACAGGCTGCGGTGTCCTCGCGGCTCGAGGCAGAGTCCCGTTCGGAGGTCGTCGTGGTGCTCCTGGAAGAAGCGCCGCTTCTCGCCAATCGTGGCCCCCGGCAGTCGCCCGAGGCCGCTCGTGAGCAGCCGCATCCCGATTCCAGCGGTGTGAAAGTCGATAGTCGAGATCACGCGATCGGAGTGCATGGCCACCTCAACAATCTCTCGGCACAATCTAGAGGCGCGCCTCGCCCGGCGGGGCCCCAGCCCCGCGACGGGCTGCCGCGCGCACTGCCGACGCGATCATACCGCAGACGAACGCCTCGCTCGATCGCTAGCCACACGCCTGAAAGTACGACGCGGCGGTCTCGGCGAGGACGAGCTCCGGGCCCGCCGCCGCGCGAGCCTCCGCCGAGATGGCCGCGACCTCGTCGAGCACGGCGGGCTCGTCGAAGGTCAGAATCCGGCCGTCGCGGAGCGCCCACGCCCCGTCGATCATGACCCCGGCCACCGCGGTGGCCCCGGCGTGCTGGACCAGATGCGGCACCGTCATGGGCGCTCCCGCCAGCGCGGCGCCCCGCGGATCGAGCAGCACGAGGTCGGCTCGCTGGCCCGGCTCGATGCGACCGAGCTTTCCGACCTGACCGATGGCGCGCGCGCCCCCGGTCGTCGCCATCTCCAAGACCTGGCGAGCCTCGGGCCACGCGCGCGGGTCCGGTGTGTCGGGTCGGGGGAGCATGAGGGCCAGGCGCATCACCTCGAAGAGATCGTGGCGGCCGCCCGAGTTCGACGAGTCCGTGCCCAGCGCCAGCGGCACGCCGCGCTCGAGCATCGTGGGCAGCGCGAGACGCCCGCTGCCGAGCATCAAGTTGCTGGCGGGGTCGTGGACCACGGTCACGCCGTGACGGGCCAGAACCTCTCCCTCCTCCGGCGTGAGCCAGACACCGCGGGCCAGCGAGAGGCGCTCGCTCAGAAGACCGGCGCGGGCCATCGCCTCGACAGTTCCGCCCGGCCACACGGCGCGTCCCCGCACCGCCTGGACTCGCGTCTCCACGAGATGAGTGTGGGCGTGGAGCCCGAGATCGTCGGCGAGACGGCGCCATACGTCGAGCAGCCCGGGCGAGCAGCGCTGGAACGCGTTGGGGCCGAGGAGGATCGAGACGCGTGGGTGTCCTCGCCACCGGCTCGCCCGATCGCGGTACATGCGCTCGGCATCCGCGGCGCTGGAGCGCGGGGCCGTGTCGAGCGCGGCGCGAATCTCGGGCGGCAACGCGAGCTGCAAGAATTCGTGATCGAAGACGTCGTGCATGAACGGCGCGAACGCGACGCGCATGCCGCTCGCCTCGTGAGCGGCCAGCGCGCTCTCGGCCCAGCGCGTGTGTGGGAAGTGATCGAGGCACGTCGTGATGCCGTTGCGGATCATCTCGGCGGCACCGAGCAGCACGGCCAGGCGAATCGCCTCGGCGCCGAGCGCCCGGCCGTACGCCACCGTATAGAGGGCCCACGGCTCGAGCGGCAGCCGGTTCTGGGTCCCCTTCAGCAAGGTGCCGTACGAGTGATAGTGCGCGTTGACGAGGCCGGGCATCAGGATCAGGCCCGCCGCGTCGAAGACGTCGCGCGCGCGGGCCCGAGCCTCGCGCTGTTCCCGCTCGGTCTCGGCGACGGCCGCGATCGAGTCGCCCTCGACGAGCACCCCGCCCAGAGATGGCTCGCCCCCCGCGTGGAGGCGAACCAGCCGCGCGTTGGCGATGTAGACGCTCGGCGCGCTCGCGGCCACGGCGCTCAGGCCGTCAGGGACGGACACCAGTGGCGCTTGCCCGCGCGCGCCAGCCGCGCGTCCCACTCGGCGAGGATACGCACGGCCATGTTCGCCGCTCTCACGGCGTGCTCGATGCCGCCGTAGACGAAGCGATCGGTGATGCGGTTGGCGACCACCGTGCAGACCGCGCCCGCGCGCAGGTTGTAGAGACCGGCCATCGTGAAGATCGTGGCGGCTTCCATCTCGAAGTTCAGCACGCTGGCGCGGCGCAGATCGTCGACCTTGTCGCGGAAGAACGCCTGCTCGTATCCGTTGAACCCCGGGCGGCCCTGGCCACAGTAGAAGGACGCGGTCGAGCAGCTCACCCCGACGTGGTACCTGAGCGCCAGACGCTCGGCCGCCTCCACGAGCGCCGCCGTCACCGCGTAGTGCGCGATGGCCGGATAGGCCGGGTCGACGTAGGACTGGCTCGTCCCGTCGTGGCGCATCGCCCCCGAGGAGATGACGATGTCGCCGCACTCGATCTCCGGCTGGAGCGCGGCGGTGGTTCCCACGCGGATGAACGCCTCACCGCCGAGCACCGCCAGCTCTTCCAGGGCGCTCGAGGTCGAGCCCCCGCCCGCGCCCGTCGAGCAGCACGTGAGCGCCACCCCCCCGACGCGGCCAGAGAACGTCCGGTGCTCGCGGTAGTTGGCGATGCGCCGCGACTCGTCCCAGTCGGCGGCGATCAGATCCACCCGCTCCGGATCGCCCGGCAGGAGCACGTAGCGCTCCACGTCGCCGCGCTTGCACCGGATGTGATATTGCAGGCCCGCGTCCATCTCGGGCCGAGTCGCCGCCGAAGTCCAGTCTGGTGGCGTCATCCCATGATCTCCTTCTTGACGACGATGGCCGGCATCCCGGCGCCGAAGCTGACGACCGGCACGAGCTGTGACACGTTTTCCTCGGCGCAGTAGCCGACGTCGGCTGGCGATCCGATACGCCGTATCACCGTGGCCGACATCGACTGGTCGAACGCCTCGCGGGTCCCCGTGAACACCGACGCCGCGTCCCGCGCGATCCTCGCCGACTCGCGCAGCGACGCGGTGGCTCCGGTGGCCCGGACAAGCTCCTCGCCGTGGCGCAGGAGCACCGCGGCGCAGTACGTGTCATCGAGCGCCGGAATCAGACTCGCTTCGCGCCCGGCGCACACGAGGCTGATGCTCCGGTCGAGGCGCCGCGCCAGCGCGACCGCCGACCGCATGACCGCGGCGCCATTGCGCATGCACCCGATCAGCACGTGCTCGACGCCGCACTCGCGCACGAGCTCGGCCGCGAGCGTACCGTTGGTCGTGGCGAGGATCACGCGCCGGCCCGAGAGATCGAGGGCGTGAAGAGCCGCCGGCGAGGGCGTGAGGTCCGCGTCGGCGGCCGGGAGCCCCGAGGCGTCCTCGGCGCACACCAGGGCGCCGAGCTTGGCGCGCAGCTCGACGAGCCGCGCGCGTTCCTTCTGACCGACCAGGACGACCTCGGAGCAGCCGCGGTCCAGCAAGGTCACGATCGTGGTGCTGGCGCGGATGACGTCGATCAGCACCGCGACCGGCGAGGGCTTCCGCGTCGCTTCGCGCGGCAGGAAGCAGACCTCGAAGTCCACAGAGCGCGCTTAGGCGCTGGCCGGCGCGGCGTTCGAGGAGGGGACATCGCCGGGATCGGCGCCCTGAGCGCGCATCGCCCGCTGGATCGCCGTGGGGTCGACGTCGCGCACGCGCGCCCCGCTCGACAGGGCCAGCGCGGCCGCGATGCCCGCGGCCTGGCCCTGCACCATGCACGGCGGGATCTCGCGCGAGATCTTCTGCGCCGGCGGCTCAGCCGAGTAGTGCCGGCCGGCCACGATGAGCTGGTCGACGTTCCGGGGAAGTAGCGCGCGGTATGGCGTGTAGTAGTCGCGCCCGCGGCAGACCGTGTCGGGGAAGTGCCGTCGCTCGAGCACATCCTGCTTGGTGACGACGTATTCGCCCTCGAGCAGCCGCGTCTGCCGCACGCCGAGCTGCGGCGCCACGTCGATCAGGTAGCAGTGCGCGAAGCCCGGGAGCTCGGCGCGCGCGAAGGCCATCAAGGACGCGATGCGCCGGCGGCCCTCGAGCTCGGCGGCGGTCATGTCCTCGACGCGGAGCGCGTCGTAACCGGTCATGTGCGGGCAGTTGCACCAGACGATGCCGGGCAGCGGCGTCTTGAGCCACCACATGTCCCACGCGCCGCCGAGGAGGCGCTTGGCCTGCCGGTCCAGCACACCGAACTCGTCCGGGTGCTCGTGCTCGAACCTGAGGGCCGCGTCGGTGTCGACGTTGCCGAGTCGGAACACCGTCGTGACCATGTAGGCGCCGACGACGTGCGGCGCGCCGGCGCGCGCAGCGACGTCCAGATCGCCGGTGGCGTCGACGACGATCTCCGACAAGAGCGCCTGGCGTCCCGACTTGGTCTCGACGACGACGCCCCGCAGGCGTCCGTCCTCGACGATCGGCTCGGAGAACCAGCTGTGCAATCTCAAGTTCACGCCGCTCTCAACGACGAGATCCCCTGACACGCGCTTCCAGCCGTCGGGGTCGAACGCGACCGCGTAGACGATCGGCTGCGGCTTGCCGCGCGCCCGAAAATCGTTGCATCCCCAGCGCGCCCAGGTGCGCCACACGTCCCACCCGACGCGGCGGTCCTGGGGCGGCGGCGACACGGCCAGGCCGAGCTTCTCGAGCCGCTCGATGGCTTCGCCGATGAGGCCCGTCGTGGTGATCTCGCCGCCGTTCACCATGTCGTCGAGCACGAGCACCATGCCGCCGGACGCGAGGCCGCCGAGATACGGATAGCGCTCGATCAGCGTGACCCGCGCGCCGCGGCGCGCCGCAGCCACGGCGGCGCTCACGCCGGCCGGACCGCCGCCCACCACGAGCACGTCGCTCCGGTCGATGACCGGCGTCGCGCGCGTGGCCTCGGCGAGCGTCGGAGGCGCCGCCATCAGGACACCTCGCCCTGCTTCCACGTCACGATGCGCCGCTCGGCGAAGCTGACGACCGCGAAGAAGACCACGGCCCAGCCCGAGGCGACGAACACCGTCGCGTACAGGAGCGGCGACCTGAAGTTGTGGGTGGCCTCGATGATCAGGGCGCCCAGACCGAGATCGGCGCCGATCCACTCGCCGACGATCGCGCCGAGCACGGAGGTGGTCGAGGCGATCTTCAGCGCCGAGAAGAGGAACGGCAGCGAGCTCGGGACGCGGAGCTTCCAGAACACCTCGGCTTTGCTCGCCGACAGCACGCGCATGAGCTCGAGCGACTGTGGATTCACGGACGTGAGGCCGCGGACCATGTTGGCCAGAGTCGGGAAAAAGCAGATGAAGGCGGCGATCACGACCTTGGAGGTCATCCCGAGCCCGAAGATCAGGACGAGGATCGGCGCCTTGGCCAGGATCGGAATCGTGTTGACGAAGACCGCGATCGGATAGAGCGCGGCCTCCAGGCGCCTGGAGTGCACGAACACGACAGCGACGAGGATCGCGATCGTGTTGCCGATGACGAAGCCGGCCAAGCTCTCGAGCGCGGTCGGGACGAAGTTCCGCATGAGCATGGGCAGCTCGCTCATCAGGGTGCGCGCCACCTGCAGCGGGGTCGGGGCGATGTAGACCGGCAGCGAGAACACCTGGGCCAGGATCTGCCACGCCGCCAGGAGCACCGCCGCCGCGATGAAGGGCAAGAGCGCCTGGGAACGACCGCGCGGAGGCCTGGACACGAGCGGCGCGCGCTCGCGAAGCGGCACGGCGGGCTCGGCGATCACGGCCGTGGGTTTGTCGGCCATCAACAGGTCTGCAAGAGCGCGCGCAGGTGCGAGGCGATCCGGATGAACTCCGGCGTCTCGCGGACGCTGAGCGGCCGGGGATAGGGCAATTCGCATTCAACGAGCTCGCGGACCCGGCCCGGGTTGGTCGCCAGGACGAGGACGTATTGCGACAGGAAGACGGCCTCCGGGATGCTGTGCGTGACGAAGAGGATCGTCGTGCCGGTCTCCTGCCAGATTCTCAGCAACTCCTCGTTCAGGGTGTCGCGCGTGATCTCGTCCAGCGCACCGAACGGTTCGTCCATGAGGAGGATGCGCGGCTCCGAGACCAGCGCGCGCGCGATCGCGACGCGCTGGCGCATGCCGCCCGACAGCTCATGGGGCAGCGCGTCCTCGCGGCCGCCGAGGCCCACGAGCCGCAGGAGCTCTTCGGGCTTGCGCAGTCCCGACCGGTCCCGCTTCTTGGGGCCGACCTCGAGCGGCAGGCGGACGTTCTCGAGCGCCGAGCGCCACGGCAACAGGGTCGCGTCCTGGAACACGAAGCCGAGCTCGCGGTTGAGCCGCGCCGTCTCCGGCGGGCTCCCCAGCACCGACACGGTACCCTGCGTCGGCGGGACGAGGTCCGCGACGAGCCGGAGCAGGGTCGACTTGCCGCACCCCGACGGCCCGAGGAGACTGATGAAGCCGCCCGGCGGGATCTGGAGGGCGACGTTCTCGAGGGCCGTGACCGAGCCGCGCTCGCTCGTGAATCGAACGGTCGCGCCGTCGAGCCTGACCGCGGGCGCGGCGCCGAGACTGGTCATGGGCTCGGCGGTCTCGCTGGGCCTACGCGCCGATCTTGGGTCGCGCGGCCGCCGTCGCTTTGAGGACCGAATCGGTCATCACGTCGCTGACCTTCGGCGCCGCTCCCTTGAACTGCGCGAGCTCCTCGTAGATGTGGATCTGCTGCTCCCACACGCCGGGCTCCATCGTGCCCCAGCCCTTGGCCGCGGTGGTCTTGGTGAAGCTGAAGTTCAGCACCGGCTTGATCGCGTCCAGCTCGGCGTCCCGGTCGAGGTTCGGGTACGCCTTCACCAGGAGGTCGACGGCCTTCTCGGGATTCTGGTGCGCGTAGAGCCACCCCTTGGCGGCCGCGCGCGTGAATCCGGCCAGGACGTCGGCATGCTTCTGCAGCGTCTCGTCGGTCGCGTAGTAGAGATTCGCGTAGAGCTGGATGCCCGCATCCCAGAGCCGCATGTCGATCCGGTCGGGGCCGAGCGCTCTCAGCGCGCTCACGTTCGTGAGCCAGCCGGTCACCGCGTCGACCTGCCCGGTCACGAGCGGCAGCATGTCGCTGCCCATGATGACGACCTGGACGTCGGACTCTTTGATCTTGTTCTTGGCGAGCAGCGCCCGCAGGAGAATCCGCGCGGTCCCTTGCGTGCCGATCTTCTTGCCGATCATGTCTTGCGGCGTGCGGATCGGCTTCTTCGGCAGCGAGAAATACGTGAACGGGTGCTCCTGGTAGCCGACCGCGAAGCACTTGACCGGAAGCCCGCCCGCGCGCGCCAGCATCAGGGACGGGCTCGACGACAGGTTGCCGGCCTGCGCGGAGCCGGCCGCCACCACCGCCACGCCGTCGACGTTCGGACCGCCCGGCGCGACCTTCAGGTTGATCTGCTCGGCCTCGAAATATCCGAGGCTTCGCGCCACGATCTCGCCGATCTGGCCGTTGCTGATGATCCAGCCGAGCTGGAACGTCACCTCGCTCGCGGCGCCTCGCGCGCTGCGCGCGACCGAGATGACACCGCCGCCGGCCGCCAGTCCGGCGAGCACCGCGGCGGAGCGGCCGAGCATGTGGCGGCGGGTCAGATCGTGGTTGGTGGGCGTCCTGCTCATATCTCCTCCTCGAGGCTCTGCTCGTCCGCAACCTTAGCCGGTTTCCCCAGAGAATCCAAGCGCGCGAGGTTCCCTTTGACCTCGGCTCCGCCCTCACCTACGCTGCGGCGGTGAGCGCCGGACCGGCAGGCTCTCTCTCTGATCTCGACCCGAGCGTGGAGTACACGGGCCCGCGCGCCGCCTTCGCGACACTCGGCGGGAGTCCCACGTGGGGTCTCGGCGAGCGCTTCCACGAGTTCGCGGCGGCGCGCGGTCACACGAGGCTCGCCGTCCACCGGCCGCGCACACCGTACGGCCTGGGGCCTCAGGTGGAGCACTACCGGGGGCCGAGCGGGCGAGAGTTCCTGCGCATTCCGACCTACGGTCAGGTGGTCGACGAGGATCCGCTGCTCCACGGCAGTGAATGGAAGACGTTCTGGATCCTGTGGAAGGCGGGAGTTCGCGTGCTGCTCGTCGGTGGCACCAGCGGAAGCTGCGATTGGCGGAGAACGGCGGCGGACGAGGACGCCGTCCGTCCCGGCGATCTCGTGCTGCCGAAAAGCTATTTGACGCGCGACACGATGCCGACGGGGCTGCCCGGCACCGAGCTCGAGTTCTGCCTGCCGCGACAGGTCGCGATCATGGACGATCCGTTCTGCCCGCCGCTGGCCGAGGTGCTACGAGCGGACGCGGAGCGACAACCCGATTTCAGATTCCGGCGGATCCACGGGCCGGACGCGGGCGTGGTGCTGAACCGCTGGCTCGCCGGAAACGGCTTCGAGTCGCTCGCGACCTGCCGGATGCTCGAAGTCTCGGGCCGTCAGATCGGAATGCCCGTGATCACCGGTGACTGCGTCAGCCCGGTGCTGGCCCGCGTGTGCGGAATGCACCTGGCTTACTATCACGTCGTTGCCAACTGGGGCACGGGCCTCGAGCCCGAGGATCCGACGATCACCCTGAATCGGCTCTACCTGGAGACCTTGCCGACGGTGGCGGCGAACCTCGAGCTCGCGTTCCTCGACGGGGTGGGCGAGCCGACCGCGTGCCGGTGTCGCGAGCTCTTGCGCGTTCGGCCCCCGGAGTACGCGCGGGCGCTGAGCCCGCGCGGCGATGTGAACTCGACGTCCAGGAGGCGGCCTTGAAGACGATCACCCCAGCGCTCAAGCAGATCGCGTCGGGCCTGCGCTTTCCCGA
>Ga0137416_10002236_pt1 | contig 10288 bp, 8 predicted proteins | sample CZODoug3_1_1_16f_FD_108282 | JGI IMG/M metagenome (GOLD analysis project Ga0137416, IMG submission 108282) | Vadose zone soil fungal communities from Angelo Coast Range Reserve, California, USA - CZODoug3_1_1_16fungal (Illumina Assembly) | ecosystem: Environmental > Terrestrial > Soil > Vadose...
CGGCGACGGCGACCGGTCCCGCGGGATCGACGTCGGAGTTCAGCGTGCCGCTTTCGCTCGCTCGGCACATGCCCTAGCGTGCGCGAGAGGCGGGGGCGGAAACATCCAGGTCGTAGCCGCGGCGCTGCCTGCGCGGGACGCCCATCGACCTGATCGTCGCGATCAGTCATCGTGATCGTTGCGATCAGGTGTGCGGGCCAGCCGAACCGCGATCCATCGCGTAATTCGGCAGAATGCGGCCGAAATTCAATTGGTACTCCCATTGCCTTTGGGGGCGCGGCCGAGCCTCGCGGCTCGCCACCTAATTTCCCGCTGCGTTCAAAAAAGGAGCCCCGCAATGAAGCGTATCGTCTCTTTCTCTCTCGGCGCCACGTTCGCCACAGCGCTCGCCTTCGGGTGTGCGAGCACGAATGACTCGGCTGTGGGTGAAACTCAGGACTCGCTGACGGTCGATTGCACGAACGCTCCGAATTGGGCGATCGGTGTCGCCTATTCCGTCGGGAAGGTCGTGCTCTTTCAAGGAAATGCCTATCAGTGCCTTCAAGCGCACACGAGCCAGTCCGATTGGTCACCGCCGGCGGTACCCGCCTTGTGGAGTCCCGCAACGTGCAGCGGCGGGGGAGGAGGAGCCGTCGATGCGGGCGGTGGAGGGACGGACGCGGCCCCGCCGCCGCCACCGCCGCCGCCTCCTCCGCCACCGCCCGGCGGGATCCTGTTCAGCCCGTACAAAGACATCACCGTCAACATGGACTTCAACACCAACACGATGCGGACCGCCGTCACCGGATCCATCATCCCGCTGACGGGCAGCAGCGGCTTGATCCCCGGACGATCCAGCCTCCGCGGCGTCACCCTGGCTTTCGCCACCGGTGATTGCGGCAGCGAGAACTGGGCGGGGGTGACGAGGAGCGCCTTCGCCAGCGCCAACATCCAGGCCCTCAACCACGCGGGCGCGAGCTACGTGGTCTCCACCGGCGGTGCGGCCGGCGTCTTCCGGTGCGCTTCGCAATCGGGCATGACGAGCTTCATCAATCAGTACATGTCGTCGCACATGGTCGGCGTGGACTACGATATCGAAGGCGGCCAGTCGCAAGCGGACATCAACAACCTGGTGGCGCAGACCAAGACCGCAGAATCGCAATTCCCGAATTTGCGCTTCTCCTTCACGCTCGCCACCTTGGGCGCCTCCGACGGCAGCCACGGCGGCCTCAATTCGCTGGGCGACATGACCGTGAAGGCCATCAAGAGCGCGGGGCTGCCGCGCTTCACCATCAACCTGATGGTGATGGACTATGGCAGCACGTCGGCCTCGGTCTGCGTGGTCCAGAACGGCGCATGCAACATGGGACAGTCTGCCATTCAGGCGGTGCAGAACCTGCAATTCACCTACGGCATCCCCGCCAGCCAGATCGAGCTGACCCCGATGATCGGCCAGAACGATTCGACGACCGAGGTCGTGTCGCTGGGTGATGTGGACACCATCACCGCCTTCGCAAGGTCGCAAAAGCTGGTCGGCCTTCACTTCTGGTCGCTCGACCGCGACACGCCGTGCCCTGGCGGCGCGACATCTGCGACGTGCAGCTCGACGTCGAACGCGTCGCTGGCGTATGTGAATCGCTTCCTGACCGATTTGTCGAAGTAGGAATTCACCACCTCGACATGCAGCCCGGCGGACACGAGTCTGCCGGGCTGCCGCAGGAGCGACCGCTACCGCTTGCTGCGAAAAGGAGCTGTTCGCTGCAGCGCGCGATGATCCAGCGCGGCCGTCGTCTATACCCGACGGAGCCCACCGGAGGTGCCGTGCTCGAGGCCATTCGAACCACGAAGGATCGATTTTCTCTCTTCATGAGCAGCGCCCGCTGGCTGCCGCCGCTCCTTGCACGATGCAGCCTGGGGTTCGTCTTCGTACAATCGGGGTGGGGCAAAATTCGAGATCACGACGGCACCATCGCGTTCTTCGGGGAGCTCGGCTTCGGCTCGGGGACGCCCTTCGTGGCGCAATTCGTCCCTTGGACGGAGTTCATCGCGGGCGCGCTGCTCGTGTTCGGGTGCCTTACCGACGCCGCGTGCGTTGCCCTGATCATCGACATGATCGTCGCCATTTTCGTCGCCAACGGCGAGAAGCTCCACGACGCCGGAAAGCTCTTTCGCTTTTACGATTACCTCTACATCATCCTCATGCTGTGGTTGCTCGTGGCCGGTCCCGGCCCGGTCGCCGCAGACGCGCAGCTCTTCCGCCGCGCCGCGAGGGAGAGAGAAAGCTGAGACGCGGGTTTAGGTCGATTTGTGCCTATGCCCCACACTTTGAATAGATTGTAGACGGTATTGCTCGACGGGAGCGTGACCGCCGACAATGCATGTCCATCCCAATGATACAGCGAGCCGGTGGTCGCGAAGTAAGCGTCGGTGGTGGGGCTTGCCCAGACGCCGGACTCCGAACCTACCCGTCATATTCAACTTTGCACGGCAATGGCGCGCTTGGATACTTCGATTGGCGCAATTTGCAACACCGGCGCGAGTGTGGGATGTTCGCCCCCAATGACGATGCGCAGTGGATTCTTGGCCTTGCTCCTCTCGCTCCTCGGCGCCGCGGGTTGCGCGGCGCACGGATCTCCCCAGGTGCCGAAAACGGCTTCCTCGTTCGACTGCAAGCCCGGGCTGCCGTGCTGGCCCACGGCGGACGAATGGCAACGGTTGGGCGCGAGCCTCACGGGCAGACTCGAAGTGCCCCAATCGCCTCTCGAAGCATGCAGGGCCGATGCGACGAGCAGCGCCTGCGCCGCCGTACTCGGCCAGTTGAAGAATCCATTTTATGTCGAGGACCAATCCGCGGGCACGCAATCCGCAGGGTGGCTCGGCGCCTGGACGGCTGCTTCCAGCGCCTACGCGGTGGTCGCGAAAAACGCGGAGGACGTGGCGCGTGCGGTGAACTTCGCCCGCGCCCACGGACTGCGCCTGGTGATCAAAGGAACGGGCCACGACTACCTGGGACGCTCGAACGCGCCCGATTCGCTGTTGGTGTGGACCCACGAGATGCGTCAGGTCACCCTGCGCGACGCGTTCGTCGGCACCGGATGCCCCAATACCCAACCGGGCACGCCCGCGGTTTCCGTGGAGGCGGGCGCCCGCTGGATGGACGCCTACGACGAAGTGACGGTGAAGCACGCGCGTTACGTGCAGGGCGGAGGGTGCACGTCCGTCGGGGCTGCGGGCGGATTCATGCAAGGCGGGGGCTTCGGCAGTTGGTCGAAGAAATACGGAACGGGCGCGGCGAGCATGCTGGAGGCCGAGGTGGTGACCGCCGACGGGAAACTCCGAATTGCCAATGCCTGCCAAAATCAGGATTTATTTTGGGCGCTTCGCGGCGGGGGCGGGGGCACCTTCGGCGTGGTGACCAGGGTGATCTTGATGACGCACCCGCTACCGACGTATTTCGGACAGGTCCTCGGAAGCATCACGGCCAAGAACGATACCGCGTTCGCGGATCTCCTCGAACACTTCGTCCGATTCTACGGCGAGCGATTGAGCAACGAATTTTGGGGAGAGCAAGTCAGCGTCAGAGGAAACGATTCTCTCGATTTGGCGATGGTCTTCCAGGGGATGACGGCCAAGGAGGCCGAACGAGTATGGGAGCCGTTCCGAACGTGGATCGACGCGCATCCGGAGAGCTTCGCGGTGCATATCGATACCATCGAGATACCCGGCGACAAGATGTGGAACAGCGCCTACATCCAAGAGCATTTCCCCTCGGCCTTGGTGCGCGACCCGCGGCCGGGGCAATCCGGAGACCGGTATTGGTGGATAGGCGATCAAGGAGAGATCTCGACGTACTGGTACACGTACCAATCGCGGTGGATACCCGCGGATCATTTCGACGGATCACACGCGAAGTCGTTCGCCAAGTCGCTCTTCGAGGCTTCGCGGCACTGGACGGTGACCCTTCATTTCAACAAAGGACAAGCCGGCGCCTCCGCCGAGGCCATTCAGCGCGATCGCGAGACCTCGATGAATCCGGCGGTGTACCAAGCCGCCGCACTGGCCATCTTGGCCGCCGAGGGCGAGGGATATCCGGGTGTGCGTGGACACGAGCCGCATCGTGAAGAGGGCGAAGTGAAAAAGGCGCGGGTGAGCGCTGCGATGAAGATCCTTCGCGATGCGACGCCGGGCGCGGGAACGTATCTCAACGAGACTGACTATTTCGAGCCCCATTGGCAGGAGTCGTTCTGGGGCGAGAATTATCCCAAGCTGCTCGGTATCAAACGGAAATACGATCCGGATGGGTTTTTCACATGCCACCACTGCGTCGGGAGTGAGTGAGGGGCGTGGTTCTCCCCCCCCACCCCAGCCCTCCCCCGAGGGGGAGGGAGGAGAGGCGAGTGGGTCAGTAGGAGCAGGTTACGCCGGCGCTTGCGCGGGCGACCTTCACGTCCACGATGTCTGCGACGTTGACCTCCAATGCGGCTGCGTCGATGGTGCCGCCATCGTCGCTCTTCGATTGCGCGTTGATGGCGATCTTGATGATGCCGAGATCGATGCCCTGGTTCGGGGCCGTGGTCACCCGGATGGGCTTTCCGTTGACGAAGAGGTTCAGGATCTTCACTCCTGCTGCCGAATGCGCATTCCCTTTGTGGTCGCACCACGCGCGCGCGTCTTCCTCGACCACGTCCGCATGGATCCCGAATTCGAGCGGGCCGCCCTTGCCGAAGAGGTTTTCGACCAGATCGCTCACGCCGAGATCGGAAAGGATCTGCCGCAAGTCGATGGCCGCGGTCCCGCCATGTCCGTCCTCACCGAGAACGTCACCCAAAAGGCCGCCCACTGGCCCGCCGTGGAAGAGCACAGCATTGGCCACCGACGCACGCGAGTCCGTGCTGTCGCCTACGCCGTGAGTCGACCCATTGAAAACGCCCGCCTTGACCAAGTTGCCCGCGTTGATCGTCGCAAGGCTCGCGGTCAACGACCCGCCCTTCGACGAGAGCGGTTTGGTGTCGGACACGAAAATGTTATCCGAATAGTCGGAGAGCCGATTCGGCTTACCCACTTTGACCGTCGCCGCGACCGCGCGACCCGAAAAAGATTTGGCAGGTGAGCTATCCGGATCGGCTGCGGTCGAGCCTTGCGCGGCGGGATCGCCTTGCAGTTGATCGCTCGACGAACTTCCCGCGTCTCCTGAAGCGCAACCCACGATGCCAAGCGAGGCCGCAAAGACCGTGAAAATACCAGTGTGAAGCAATTTCGATGTCATCATGTTTTTCCCCCCGACTTTCGCTTGCAGTTCTTTACAAGCGCACGTCTTCGCTCACTCTGATGCAAGGTGGGGAAACGTCGCGTCGTCCAATACATTCAAGATGGACGCCGTGAGCTACGTTTCTCAGGCTCTCAGCTCACGTGCACGATTTCGAAAGTTCGTGTGATCCGCGTTCTGCCGTGCGGCATCGTGGCCTCTGCTTCGTCACCTTCGGAGAGGCCGAGCAACGCGGCGCCGAGTGGGCTCGTGGTGGCCAGCGTTTGGACCTCGCCAACATCGTCGCGCAAGCGCGCACCGCCCGCCGCCGGTACCACGAAATAGGTCGTCTCCGAAGCCTCGTGCCGGACGGTGACGATGGCCGATACGACGATGGCCTCTCCCTTTTCCAAATCGCGCACTGGTATGGTCGACAGTTGCGCCAGGGCATGCGCGATCTCGCGCACCCGGTCCGCCTGTCCGCGCGCGATGTACGACGCTTCGGTGGACCGCATATCCTTGTCGTTTTCGGGTCGGTTCTCTTCGTGGGTGGCATGCGCCGCGGCGTCCTGCGCGCGCTGCCGGGCTGCCTCGAGCTCTCTCGTGAGCTCGGCGCGAAGCATATCGAGCAAGTGGGCTTTGCGGGAAGACGGGGTCATGGTCCGCGCCCAGGCTAGTGCCGCGTGCTGGAAGGCGCAATCCATCGAGCCCGAGCCCGAGCCCGAGCTCGTGCACGGGTACGGACGATTCGATGACCGTCGAAGTGTAAACACGAGCTCGTTCGGCAGCTCACCTTGCCGCCTTCGAGCCTCTAGGCGACTTTCGGGAGCGTGTGGCGTGTGCTATCTGCAAATGACCTAGCTTGGTTGCTCCGACGTCCGAATTTCACGAACAGGAGTTTCATCGAATGAACGACATCGCGCAGCGTCACGACGACTTACAACAAACTGCCCTGTCTCTGATCCTCGTGGACCTTCCCAATCAAAAGGCACGAGATGCGATCAGCCGAGGGCTCGACGAATACAATGTCGAGCGCACGAACTTACCGGACGAAAAAGCGTTGGACGTGCTGCTCATCGACGACCGAACCCGTGAAGCCATCGGTGGACTGGTTGGAAGAACGTCTCTCGGCGTTTTCTTCATCAACTATTTCTATCTCCCGGCCCATCATCGCGGAAATGGACTCGGAACCAAAATCCTGGCCATGGCGGAAACCGAAGCAGCGCGACGCGGTTGCTTCATGGTCGTCTTGTTCACCATGGTCATTCAAGCGCCTTCATTTTATGAACAATTCGGCTACGAAACGTTCGGTCGTATCGACTGCAATCCGCCCGGAAATGCCCGTATCTTCATGAAAAAAGAGCTCACGCCATCGCGCGGGGGCGCCGCGGGCCGAGATTAGGGCTGGCACGTCGTAGCGAACCGATCAATAATCCGTTGGGCTACGGCAGCGCGTTCAGGTAGGCGCGGTGGTTCTTCGAGAAATCGAAGTTCGCGAAGCGGTCCCAATTGATCGACCAGGCCATCAGGCCGCGAAACGCTGGATAGCCAGCGGCGTTGCGCAGAACGTATTGGCCGCCGAAGGATTTTCCCTTGATGAGATAATCGAGCGCCTTTTGCACGTCGGCGACGGCGGTGAACCCATTGCCGGCGTTGTTGTTGGCGGGCAGGCCGATGCCCACCTGGTCGGGGCGCAGGCCGGGAAAGAACTTGCCGGTGTTGGCGACGGAAAAGCCGGTCAGCAGCATCTCGGTCATGGCGGCGTGGAAGTCGGCATTTCCGATGTTGTAAAACTGGCCATCCAGCGCGGTCACCGGGCCCGAGTTGTAGTCCTGCACGTGCAGCACGGTCAGGAGATCGCGCAAGCCGTGAATGACCGGTAGAAAGGCACCGGTTCGCGCGTCGCTGCCGTTGTTGGGGCCGTAGAACTGAAATCCGATTTGCACGAAGAACGTCTCGGGCGCCATCGTGAGAAGAAATCCGGCCCCGACGCGGTCATGGATGGCGCGCACGGCCGAGATGAGATTGACGATCAGCGGCGTGGTCGGATTTGCAAAATCGGTGTCTCCGGCGTTGAGCGACACCGACTGGCCCTCGAAGTCGATGTCCAGCCCGTCCAATCCGTAAAGTTGAATGATGGAGGTGACCGAATCGATGAAATTCTGTCGGTCGGCCGCCGTGGAAAGCACCACGTGGCCATTGGCACCGCCGACCGAAAGGAGGACTTTTTTGGCGCGGCCGTGCAAAATCTGGATATCGGATTGCATCTCCGCGGTGGACGTCTGCTGAAACGGGGTGAACCCGATCTGTGAGGTGGAGCCGCTCACCGGCTCCCCGAAGGCGATGTCGATGACGTCCCAATCGGGGGAGACGTCCCGCAACTTGATGAAGCCGGAACCGTTGTCGAAGTTGTGCCAATAGCCAATGAGCAGCCGCTTCGGAAGCGTGCCGCCCGCCGCAGTTGCTGGCGCAGGTGAGATTGACGGTGACCGCGGCCGAGGTGGTCGCATTGCCGGAGTTGTCCGTGGCCTTGGCGGTCAATTGGTGCGCGCCCGCCACCGTGGTGCTGGTCCAGGCCAGCGAAAACGGCGCGCTGGCGTCTTCACCGAGCTTGGTGCCATTGTCGAAGAATTCGACTTTGACGACCGAGCCATCGCTGTCCGCGGCGTTCGCCGAAAGGGCAACCGAGGCGCCCGTCGAAAAGCTGGCGCCGTTGGCCGGCGCGGTGATGCTGACCGTTGGCGACGCACCACCTCCACCGCACGCACCGAGGGTCGTATAATAGTTGCAGCTCGGACAATGAGTCGGCGGCGTATTCCATATCTGGATATTTGCCTGGTACAGATTGCCCTGATAGACGAGCTTGTCGCCGGCATTGTAAATGGTGGAAGGGTCCCACGCGGCAATGCCGGTGCAATTGACGGTCGCCTGCGCCATCGCGCGCGACGAGCCGGTCAATACGAACCATAGCGCCAGAAGAGATACGATCGCCCATCGCTGGAGAGTCGACATGCCGGGCGCCGGGAGCAACCCGGGTGCCAAGGCATTCGCCGTTGCATTTCGGGTGAATCAGAGAGGCAGGGCGAATCGCGCGATCATGGTCATGGGCGATCCATGATCGTTTCCGGCGTCAGCGTCCTCGCTCGGCGCGTGCGCGGGTCAACAGCTCGGCGACCAGCCCGGCCTTGGCTGCAACATAGAAGTTCATGTCGTTTCGAGCGCGTTCGGCGTTCCGCCTCTTGAGCGCCGCGTAACGTTCTCGTGCGGCCGCATCGCCGCGCAGGAGATCGCGCAACAGCCAGTGATCCAGGTGAGGCTCGTTGTTCTCGACGACCAGATAAAGATGGTGCGGTGGCAGCCCTTCGTCTCTGGTCGGATCGAACGCTTCGCGGCCAACGATGCCCAGGTCACCCTTCCAGGTATAGCCGACGCTGGCGACGCGTTCGATGGCCAACGGGATATCGCTTTGCGAGGCTACGACGATATCCATGTCGATGATGGCTTTCGCCGCCAGGCCCGGGACCGAGGTGGATCCAATGTGATCGATGCGCACGGCCAGGTCTTCGACGGCAGGCCAAACACGCCGGCGGAGCGTTTCGAACCAGTTCGGCCACTCCGGATCGTAGTCGCTGATCACGATATCGCGCCTCGGACGCATGGGCGGCTCGTGAGTTTACGCCCATCGCCTGCCGAGCGCGTTCTTTCTCTTGCGGGCGCGTGCGAACAGCGGCAAAAGAGGCGCCGGCGCATGCGAAAGATCCAGATCGAACCCGTTCGTCACCCGGCGCCTTCCTGCGACAATTACGGGCACGCGGCAACCGTCCGCCAGTTCGAGGTGGCGACGCGAATCCACCGAGCCCATGTGGAGGCGTTCGAGATCGCGCAACTCGGTGAGAGCGTCGAGTGCACGTACCGCGTCTCGGGCGCCAGCGGCACGAGCTACGACGTCGACATCGTGACCGGCACGGCCTCGGACGACACCTGCACGTGCGCAGACTTCCTCGGCAACGATCTCGGCACCTGCAAGCACCTGGAGGCGGTCCGGCGCGCCGTCTGGAACAACCGCGCGCTCCGCACGGAGTTCATTCAACTGACGCGCACGCCTTCGCGGCCAACGCTGACCGTGCACGCCGTGGGAGGCCTGTCGCTGCAGCTCCTCGGACGCGTGAGCGACAAGACGCTCGCGGCCGCGGGATGGGCACGCGCACGGGAGGGCTCGAACCAACTCGTCCCCATCCAGCCGACGAACGGGCGCGCGCATCGCGATCTCTTCGAAACGGAGGTCGCCGGCGATCCGCTGCGCATCGTGCGCGCCCTGGGTCCGGCGCTCGAGCGACTCCGCACCCGCGCATGGCAAGAGGCGCGCGGGACCGAAGTGCGCGAGGCGCACGCGCAAGGGCGGCTGGGGGTCGACGTGCTTCGCATCCCGCTTTTTCCCTACCAACGCGATGGCGCGATGCATCTCGTTTCCGGCACGCGCGCGATGCTCGCCGACGATATGGGACTCGGCAAGACCGCCCAGGCCCTCGCCGCATGCGAAGTGCTGCGGCAGCGCGGCGAGGCATCGCGCGTGCTCATCGTGACCGTCGCCTCGTTGAAGCACCAGTGGGAGCGCGAGATCGAGCGATTCACCGGCCAGCGCGCGGTGGTCATCGGCGGCGGGCCCGACGAACGACGCGAGCGCCTCGCGTCCGATGCGCCCTACAAGATACTCAATTACGAGTTGACCTGGCGCGAGCTCTCGCGGCTCCAGGCCCTCGACGCCGACGTCGTCATCTACGACGAGGCGCAACGCGCCAAGAATTTCCGCACCAAGACGGCGGCCACGCTGCGTGCGATCCCTTCGCGCTTCGCGTTCATCCTCACGGGCACACCCGTGGAAAACAGGCTCGATGATCTGTATTCGCTGGTGCAGCTCCTCGATCCGGACTTGCTCGGCCCTCTTTGGAAATTCAATTTGGATTTTCACGAACAAGACTCGAAAGGGCGCGTGGTGGGATACAAGAATCTCGCCGCGCTGCGCAGGCGTATCGCACCCGCCGTCGTGCGGCGCCGCAAGGAAGA
>Ga0137416_10002247_pt1 | contig 10280 bp, 6 predicted proteins | sample CZODoug3_1_1_16f_FD_108282 | JGI IMG/M metagenome (GOLD analysis project Ga0137416, IMG submission 108282) | Vadose zone soil fungal communities from Angelo Coast Range Reserve, California, USA - CZODoug3_1_1_16fungal (Illumina Assembly) | ecosystem: Environmental > Terrestrial > Soil > Vadose...
GGTCGTGGATCGATGTGATGTCTCGGGTTCTTGTTCGGAACTGGGATGTTTGGCTATTGAGCCGCAACAGCCCTTCTATCTCTGCTCTAAGCCAACCTCTCTCTGAGGCGTAGTGTGAGGCCATCGCTCTTGCCGATTCGTTGTAGCTAGAACCAGCCACCCGCAACAGCCTCCTTATGTTGGTCTCCAGATTCGATACCGACGTGTCCGAGCTTGATTTTAGGAACTCACCGCACGCATCGACGATGTCTCCTGAGACTCGGCTTAGTGCCATGGCTGCTCGAAGGCGACGGGAGTCGCCTAGTCCAGATATCTCATGCTTGGTGATTCGAATGAATTCGCGGCAGCGGCTCTCCAGAGATGAGGCTAGCGAACTTGCGGCTTGGCCTAGTTGTCTTGCCTTGGCTTGAAGAGGTTTCAGCTGAGGGTCGATCACTGAACTCGTCCAGCGTTGGAGAGCCTTCTCGACATCTGCAGCCTTCTTGCCTTGTTTCACGATCTAGTTGACTCCCTTACGCCGAGACGGTAGGCTTAGCAGAATCAGAAGGGCCCTAGTTGAAACGGCTTATCCTATGCGAAACTTGTCAGGCTTCGTCGCTAGTTTCTCTACATAGGAATGAAAAACTCACGCCTGACGAATTGTCTCACATTGAATCCCCGCAGCCTTTGGAATTTGAGATTTTCTATTTGCTGAGGACTAAGCGACCGGGCGTTGTCGCTTTTACTTTCGGGTATGGCAAAGGGTGGACGATGCTTGGGGTCCACTTCTCTCCCCATCGTCGATACGCGGATAGAATATCGCTGAGGTCTCGTCCTTTCTCGGTGGGGCTGTAGACGACTGAGAAGGGATCTGTGCCGGTTACTCTTCTCTCAACGATTCCCATATTCTGCAAATACTTGAGAGTTCTAGAAAGAGTTCGCGCGTTCAGATCGTCAGGCTTACCCTTTCTCAATAGATCGTTGAATCGGAGGGGATTGTCGAGGAGATAGTATGAGATGAGAATTCTCCACTCCGAGCCTAGCTTCCTTACCGCTTTGATGACTGCGCAGATATCTCTCCTGCAAAGCTCGCTCTTTCCAGAAATAATGCCCGAGATATCGGGTTGGCAGCTAGACGCAAGCTTACTCAATGTTATCTAATGCAACAAGGTTAGCCCGGGATATAAGCAGCAAAGGGACACAAACGTTAGTTGCGGGACGAATCCTAACCTCTTGACTGTTCCTCTGGTAACCCTCAAACGCTGGAAGTGCTCTTCAAGGATAAACGACTATATTTCCGAGGGAGACTACTAGTCTCTCGAAATGCGGCGGATCACCAAGGTTCTTCTGCTCTCCATAGTGCTCGGTCTAGTAGGGCTGGCCGCGTCCTCAACTCGCGAACCCTGGGGAGTGTATCAAGGCTTTCCTTTCCCGTACAGTTATTCAAACCCAATCACTTGTAGGGTGAATCCATTCAACGGGTGCGGCTATTACTACGATCCAGTCATGGTTGTTCTAGACTATCTCTTCTGGCTGGGAACAGCAGTCGTAGGTGTCTCAGTGATCAGCGTTTTCTGGAATCGTCTCACTTCAAGAGGAAGTATGAGCCAGCCTACAAGTGATCAAGCTCCGCCTGGAAAGTCCGCTCCATCACCGTGAATGGAAGATAACATTCGGGTCCACTGTGGACCTAGGTTTCCGCTCAGAATTATTAGCGCCTAACGCATGTTGTTATGACGGAGATACGAAGGGGACGAATTGTGGCTCGACATGCATCTTCAGATTCTGAAAAGAAGAGAGCTGCAGTTCGAATTCTAGGGATATCAGGGAGCGGGCGCAAGAGGTCGTACAACACCGCTCTGCTTCGTGCGGCAGAAGCACTCGTCCCTGAAGGCGCTGTATTCGAGACGTTTGACGTATCTCGTTTTCCGTTGTACAACGATGACCTGGTGGAAAACATGCCTGCAGAGATACGGGAGTTCAAACAAAGGATCAAACAGGCCGATGCAATACTCTTCGCAACACCAGAGTACAACTACTCAATTTCTGCTGTTTTGAAGAACGCGATTGAGTGGGGGAATCAACCGGAAAACTCGTGGGACGGCAAGCCTGCGGCAATTATCAGCGCCTCAATTTCTCTGCGCGGTGGTGCGAGGGCGCAGGCGCACCTCAGACAGATACTAGTAGACTTGAACATGCATCCTGTCAATCGACCCCAGCTTTTCTTGGAAAGAGCGCGGGAGAAGTTCGACGCCGATCTCAAACTTGTAGATCCGGCCTCCGTGAAGACCCTGCAAAGCCTGCTTACCGCACTCGTCGAATGGACACGGAGATTCTAGACATTGAGCAGCAAAGCTAGTAAACCATGGCCTGTCATGCCAGGCACGTACCAGGTAGGCGATCCAGACGGTCCGGTGGCTGTTTGCGCGCTTACGTCGGAACGCTTGATCAGTCCGCTCGTAACTCTTCCCGGGGTGGCGATTGCGGGCATGGTCTACACGGCTAACCTCGGCATTACTCGGATTATCGTCAACATCACGTCGAATCCTGCTATTCGTTTCCTGCTCATATGCGGAAAAGACTCTGCATTATTCAAGCCGGGACAATCTCTTGTCGCTCTGGCTGAGAAGGGTGTTGATGAGAAACGACGAATTATTGATGCAAGCGGCTACGATCCGGTTCTACCATCAATTGATCCCGAGCAGGTAGATCAGTTCCGGGAGCAGGTGGAGGTTCTTGACTGGACTGGCGAAGAAGATCTACAGGTTTTACAGGAACGGGTGAAGAGCCTCTCTGATCGCAACCCCGGCGTTTTCGTAACGGGACAAAAAGAAACCGGTAAAACTAGAACTCAGGAGGAGTTTGTGTCTATTCGGCCGGGCGGGCAGCGTGAACCGTTGCTGTATGATCCCAAAGGATACTTTGTCATCGCGATCGAGCCTGAGCAGAAAGAGATTCTCTTACGACATTACTTGCCTGATCATACGCCGGCTCATGAGATGCGGGGACGCGGAGCAACCTCGATGCTACTCGGTCTCTTGCGTGACGGACTTGTCACACAGCTGAGCCATGCGGGCTACTTGGGGGAGGAACTGGCCAAGGCGCAGACCGCATTGCAGTTCGGATTACGATACGATCAGGATCGACCTTTGAGACCACGCGAAACTCCAGCTCAACCTGCAGCAGAAGGAACCAAAGCTACGACGGCGAGGCCTCCGAAGATACCGGCAGTCCCGGTGCTCACTGTGAAACAACTAGGGGAAACTGTTCCAGGAACGTTGGTGGACCTGTTTTTCTCGGTGACAGATTTGCCGAGGGAGCAGGTTTTGGGAGGCGTGTTCCTCCTGCCCGATGAGACAGGGACCAATCAGGCATTCCCTCGAACATCTCAGCGTCTCGAGGTTGAATGGGGTCCGACGAGCAAGTTGATCATGGGAGGAGCAACCGACCTCGTTGTAGGCGCCCTCCTGCGTATCGTCGGTAAACTCAGCGAGAACCACACCGTTCAGGGAGAACAGCTTGTGGTCTTGACCCGTGTGGCCAAGGTCCTAGATGGATGAATGGAACAGAGGTGATAGTGTGAGTATGTCTGTTGTTGTGATAAAATCCACTGAGAATGGGCCGAACCCCGTCATTATCGATGGAAAGGTCGTCCAAGCCTGGTGCCGGTGTGGTGGGTCCACGCTGATGCCTTTCTGCGACGGTACGCACAAGAAGAACGGGTTCCTGGCCAAAACGCACGAGGTCAAGCTTCGTTAATGAAGACCGCGAATGTTGAGGTCGACCCGCGCAGGCTGGTTCTGACAAAAAACGGTCTAGTACTCAGAGTCTGACGAAGAGAGGAACACAGTAGCCATTACACCCGAATCCCTGCTCGGTCCAGTGTTCTCACGATGACTGGCCGAGCTGGCACCCGGATTAGATGCCTGACAATCCTGTTTCTGGGGCTCATTCTCACCTCAACCAGTCCCGTATGGATCCATGCAGATACTACGCCTACGGGAATATTCAGAATAACGCTGATGGTTCCTCAGCCGAACCAGGCGCGGCAGAGCTGGTCGCTGCTCGTCCAGAGCAACCTTCAAGCGCTGGGCATCGACGCGCAGAGAGTCGTTCTCGACTGGCCCACAATATACGACAGGGCGCTTACACCTGCCTCTGATGTTCTCGGAAGAAGCTACGACAATGGCGGCTTCGACGCTCTATTTCTCGGCTATGCTCTCGGGATAGATGCTGATCCATGGTCTTACTATCACAGTACACAGTATGCTCCAATCGGTAACAACTACTATCTCTGGAATAACAGCCAAAATGATCAACTGACCACGCAGATCAAGGGAACAATCGACAAGACGCAGCGGTTAGACTTGGTGAAGCAGTGGCAGGCGCTCGCCTATGACCAGCAACCCTCCGCCACCATACTCTACACGAAGGAAATTGTCGCTTTTGATTATACTATTCCGAATGCCCAGTACGTGTTCAGCACCTACCACTCACCGTACTGGCCGCCTATCGAACAATTGTCGATGCTAGGCGGGTCCACAACAGGCTCGATCACACTGGCCCAGACCGCACCGGCACCGTCCGAGGGATTCAACCCGACACTGAGCAGCTCCTATTACGACCAGACCGTTTACGGAGCACTGTTCAGCGCGTTAGCACAGAGAAATGATACGATCTTCAAGAACATGATTCCCCAGCTGGCGACCGGCTGGTCTGTTGCCTCGGATCAGAAAACCTGGACCGTATCATTGCGTCCGGGGGTAACATGGCATGACGGTGTCCCGTTCAACGCAACAGACGTGAAATTCACATTTGACGCGCTTCAAGATGACAGCCTAGCGGCGTACAATGAGGCGTTCATCAAGGGTATAGTCGGTGGAAAAAGCGACGTCACAATCGTGGACCCGTATACTGTCAAGTTCACTCCCCCGAACCCCTACGCCTACTTCGTCGAGAATATTCTCACTACACCAATCATTCCCGCCCACGTTTTATCGACTGTTGCCTATGGAAACTGGAGGACGAACCCGTTCAACACCGGAATTGGAGGCGGGCCTATCGGAACCGGCCCCTACAAGTTCGCTAGTTACAATGCAACAACTGAAACAAATCATCTGACAAGGAATGATAATTACTTTGATTTTCCGGAGAACGGGAAGACCGCTCTTCAGAGCAGGGGAGCTTTCCAGGTTAAGGACTATTACGTCAAACACATACCGAGCTCCGATAACGCTGTTACTGCTCTCAAGACAGGTTCGGTAAGCGTCCTCGATTCACAATACAGCCTAGAGACCCAGACGAGTTTTCTCGCCACCTGGCCGACCAGCCAATGGACGTCTTACGACGCGTTCGGAGTCCAGGAGCTAGGCTTCAACATGCAACACCCAATATTCGGAACAGGAGTCAACACCCCGCTAGGCCGCAGTGATCCTTCGAAAGCCTCTCTCGCCGCAAAATATGTCCGTCAGGCTATCAGCCTAGCGATCCCGAGAGACCTGATAATACAACAACTTCTAGCCGGATACGGTAACCCGGGGATAACGACCCCGGTCGTCGGCGACTACCGGACAGGCTTCGCCGTCACCGCCGGATTCAACACCGCCCTCACCCCGTACAGTTTCAACCTCACAAAATCCCGACAGCTATTGCAAGCTGCCGGCTTCTTCCCAGCCACCCCTCCAAGAATCTGGGAAACCTGGGGGTTTGCCATCACTGTCATGCTCCTGGCAACGGCCGTCACGCTTGCAGCACTCTACATGGTAGAAGTGAGGAGAAATCGTGTCGCACGCTCCTTACCACCAACATTACCGTCGTCCTCGCCGTCTTCGAGCAGTTCAGTGCATGCCTGAAGTGTTGGAAGTTATTGGCTGCGGGTTGGTAGCAGTTCCAGATACGAGTGTGCAAGGATTTTTGTGACGCTGACTAGGTCGTTTATGCGTACGTGTTCGTCTATTCCGTGAATGTTGCTATCTTGTCGTGTTGCCCCCAGCACGGCTACGGGTATGCCTAGGTTCGTGACAACTGCCATGTCAGTCGATCCCTGACTTCCTGCTGGTGGTGTGTCTCTTCCGAGAACTTTTCTCGCTTGTTTCCTGACTACTTTGATGAGCTTGTGGTTAGGAGGAGTGAGCATAGGATCATATCCGAGTATTTTTTTCATCGAGATCTTTGCTGGGCTCTTTTTAGCGAACTCTCTTACGACCCTGTTGATCTCTTTTTCGACGATTGCGGCTTTTTCTTCGGGTATGAATCGTCTGTCGATTAGGATCTCGCACGTGTCGGGTATGATGTTGCCTTTCAGGCCGCCTTTGATCATGTTCACGTAGAGGCCTGGCCGCATCTTCTTGGTCCCGTACATCGGCTCTGCGGGTATCTTCGATCTTCTCTTTCCGATCTCTTCACCGAGGACCTTCAACCTCTGGATCAAACCAGCTGCCTCCTCGATCGCGTTGATTCCTGTCCAGCCGCGGCCCGAGTGAGCCGCCTCTCCCTTGACAGTGATGACAAACTCTGAATCACCTAGCGCTGCGACGTGGAGAACTTCAATCCCGCTATCAGTGGATATGCAATACTCGATGTCTTTCGTTATCACGTGTTTGTCCACCAGATGGTTGACGCCAGTGTACCCGCCAACCTCCTCGTCCGTGGTAAAGGTTGGAATAATCGACCCAGCAAATTTCACTCCAGTCTCGACAAACGCCTTCAACGAAAAAATCATACAAGCGTCCGACCCTTTCATATCAGCCGCGCCCCGCCCATAGATCTGACCATTCCTGATCGTAGGCTCGAACGGGTCATTCGTCCATCCTGACGGGTCCGCTGGGACAACATCCACATGCCCGTTGAGAAGAATCTTCGGACCGTCACCCTCGCCTCTGAGAGTCGCGTAAGTATTTGGTCTAGGACCCTTCAGCCCGACCTCAGGGCTAACCTTCCTTTTGATCGTGGCCTCGGGAATATGGCTCACAGAAGGCGTAACACCCAGCTCTTTGAGCTCGCCCGCAAGAACCTGCGAGATCTTCGGATAGTTCAGACCCGGAGGAACAGTAGTATCAATACTGACGAGGCGGCAGGTAAGGTCAACTAGATCCTTCTTGTGAGCATCAATCCAACGATCAACCTCTCTAACGACAGCTTGGGACTGCAAACAGAATCATGATGAAGCAGGATAACCTGTTAATTGTTCTTTCGGAAGGCGATGTGGCAAATTTCGCTTCTTGGTCTATGGCCTTCGCACAGTACCTTCTGTATTAGGGCTATATTGAACTGTACCTATGACGGGATTAAACCATGATTGAAAATCAGACGGGTCGGTGATTGTTCTCATCGCGGCGAAAGGCTCGTATCTGTGCAAGTGGGAATGCTTCAGCTAGCTTGTTCGCAGCCCCTAGCGCGGTCGCACCGCGTGTGATGATATCGTCAACGAGTAAGATTTGGGCCGGAGGCTCGGGGGATACGCTTCTGAACGCTCATCGATCCAATATGGTCTTTGGCCTTCGGTCTCTCCGAGGGCTTGCTCCAGGCTGCCTTAGGTACTGGTGTTTCTCTAACAAGAAGCGGAATCGATTCTTTGCCTAAGCTAACTTTCACTAGCGCGGTTGAAATCCGTTCGGGAACCCACAGAGAGTCACGCTGCATCAATGAACTGCTCGGCAAAGGAACCAAGACAGAGTCGTCTCGGAAAAAATGAAGCGAATGGCAGCCGTTCTCTGAAATCGCGGACAGTTTCAGCGATCCATTGTGACGTCAGCTTAGGCGGGTTTCCGAAATACCTTTCAGCTTTGATCATCTTCATCAGTTCTCTTGCCGCGTCCATATCTGCCGATTCTCCTCGAGGAACGTAGCTTAGAAGTGACCCGTAGTCAAGAAGCGTTACGCGCACGTTCCGGAACTTGCAGGACTATCTCACTTAGACCTTTGGATGATGGCAGTACTTCCAAGACCTGTTTGGGGTCGTTGAGCACGGTGGCACCGTATCTGATCATTTTCTTGGTCCAGCTCAATGAGGAGTCGTTGACGATGGCCTTCCAGATGAACAATGGCCGGCCCAGTCTCAGGGCTTCCCAACCTTGGTGAAGGGACCCACTACTATCTCCAGCTTCAACTATGATTGAAGCATTCGAAATGAGGGCCATGGTTCTGTTTCGAATGACGAAATTCTTCCGCTGAATAGGGTATCCTATTGGAAACTGCGAGATTGCAAGATGGTTTTTCATTATCTCGTCTTGAAGTTGCAGATTTTTCTGAGGATAGGTACGGTTCAGGGGTGTTCCGAGGACTGCAATAGTTTTTCCACCCTCCGAGATAGCGGTTTCGTGAGCCATCGTATCAATGCCTTCAGCAAGACCGCTGACTATCACAACTTCGTGGTCTGTGAGGGTTTTTGTAATGCGGGCTGCAGTTGCTAGACCACGTTCTGAAGCTTTCCTCGAGCCAATAATGGCTGCTCTTGGTTTCGGAAGTGGGAGCTTCATTGGGCCAGTCGTGAAGATCTTCGAAGGGGCGTATTTTCTTTCAATGTCGTTAAGTGGGCCTAAGAGCTCTAGAGGTGTGACTGTGGCAATCTTGTAATTTGAAGGGGTAACCCTCGCGTTCGCCCCATTAGGGCAACTAATGATTCTCTTATTCCATAAGGCAGTTTCAGCGCTCGTGAGCATTCCCGCTTGGTTACTAGACCTATTGCGGGCGGATATCACGACACTTTTCAATTTGAATTTGGACCGCTATCATATTTAAGGTGATGAGGCGCCGGAAACCAGAACCGGCAATCCGGCTGGACGATTCCGCGAGTTCTCTAGACCTTCTGTCAATTATAATTCGGGCACTCACTCCCTGTTTGGAGAAGTCGGATCCGCATCTCGAGATGTCAAGTTGGTCGTTAAGTATCGCGATTCATTCTAGAGCATCTATTTTCCAGAAGGAGTTGACGCCATGGTCGAGGTATCAGTCGAGAATCTAACAAAGCACTACGGAACGCTTGTGGCTCTGGATAATGTCAGTCTCAAGATAGGTTCGGGCGAAGTTTTCGGGCTTCTCGGACCCAACGGAGCAGGCAAAAGCACGCTTCTCAAGATTCTAGTAGGAATTCTCAGACCGACGAGCGGGACTATTCGACTGGGCGAGTATGACATTGTAGGGGACCCGGAGAAGGCGAAGAAGCTCATTGGATACTTGCCGGAGAATCCCAGCCTCTACACCGGACTAACAACCTTGGAGTTTCTCCAGTTTGTCGGGAAAATTCGGGGGGTTGCAGATGATCTGCTCGACCAGGAGATTTCTGAATCGTTGAAGGGCTTCGCCTTGGAGGAGAAGCGTAACAGTCTGGTCGGCAGCTTGTCGAAGGGTATGAAGCAGAAGGTAGCATTGATCGCGACGAGCCTGCATAATCCCGAGGTTCTTGTCTTGGATGAGCCGTTGACGGCGTTGGATCCGAAGACTCGTGTCTCGGTGAAGGACTGGATAGGCAATCAGACGAAAAGAGGCGTTACCACGATCCTCTCAACTCACGATTTGGATGTGGCTCAGACGCACGCGGGGAGGATTGCAATCGTCGATCACGGAAAGATTGTGGCAGTGGGAGACGTTGAGAGTCTTCGGAGATTGGCGAATGCGGAGAGTGATGCGAGATTGGAGGACGTGTTTCTCCGATTGACTGAAGAAAAGGGCGAGGAGCTGGCCCGACACTGAGCGCCCCTGGACCACTTGAGACCATTGGCACTCTGATGCGTTATTGGGTTAAGGGGCGGTTCACAAAGGGGGCGATTCTGGGTCTCGTCGTTGGGGAAGCCTTCTCAGTAGTCTTCATTCTTTTCGGCAGTTCCACGTATCTCTCCTTCTCGAACAGGGTTGGCTTATCGACCGGGCTCTCGGAGGTGGCTCTCACCATCCTGCTCGCCCTGTTTCTTGTCGGTTTGATCCAGAGCGGTTTCAACGGGAGCGGACTGCCGGTCAGTTCGAGTGATGTGGACTATGTGTTCACATCCCCTGTGCCGCCGCGTGAGGTCTTCGCGGCCAAGGTCCTGTTGAACTCGCTCACGACCGTTCTCTTCGGGTTTCCACCGATCTTCGTGCTCTACTTGAGATTCTCCGCGTACTACCACACTTCCTGGTCCGCCGCGGTCTTGGCTGGGCTGGTGACACTAGTCTTTCTTGTAATCGGGCTTCTACTGAGCGCGGACATCACACTCTCACTTGGACATGGGCTTGGAGAGAGGAAGAAGCTGTGGAGAAACATCTTCATCATTCTAGTCATAGCTGTCAGCCTCCTCCCCATCACCCTGCTCATTCCCGGAATACCA
>Ga0137416_10002249_pt1 | contig 10274 bp, 9 predicted proteins | sample CZODoug3_1_1_16f_FD_108282 | JGI IMG/M metagenome (GOLD analysis project Ga0137416, IMG submission 108282) | Vadose zone soil fungal communities from Angelo Coast Range Reserve, California, USA - CZODoug3_1_1_16fungal (Illumina Assembly) | ecosystem: Environmental > Terrestrial > Soil > Vadose...
CAAAGAGCCCATCGCCGGCGTCACACCCATTCAAGACGTGCTGAATCCGCCGTCGCAGCCAGCGACAGCGCAGGCGGCCACGCAGCAACTCGGGCTTCCCACCGAAGCCTCCACGCGAACTGGCCTGCCTTCTGGTTCCGCGCTCGAACCTATCGAGACGCCTCTCGTTTTCTCTGGCTTCCAACCCGCCGCGCTCCAGCAATTCGCAAATCAGCTCCAAGGCTACGGCTTCGTCGCGGCTCAAGGCGGCACAGCTTCGCCGCAACCCGATGATGGACATCTCGTTGCCGGAGACATGGCCGGAATGGTTCTCGTTCAAGGCGATGCCTCCATCAACTCCGCGTGCACGGTCACCGCGGTGCGAGCCGACAAAGTGTATCTCTGCGGCCATCCGTTTCTGAGTCTCGGCGACATTCAGATTCCCATGGCGCGTAGCCGCGTGGTCACCACCCTTTCGTCCGATCTTGCTTCCACGAAAATCGTCAACGTCGGCGGCTCCATTGGCACCATCACCGGCGATCGCCTCACCGCTGTCACTGGCAAGTTAGGTCCGCCTCCCGCGATGATCCCTCTGGATCTCACGCTACAGGTTTCTGGCGCCGAACCTGCCAGGCAAAAAACGCTTCATTTCGAGCTCATCAATCATCCGAAGCTCACTCCGCTGCTCGTTGCGCTCACTACCTTCAACGGCCTCACACAGAATTCTCTGTACGGCGAAGGCACCACGCTTCATCTTTCCGGTGAGATTCACCTTCAAGGCCACCCCCTGGTTCAAATCGAAAATACTTTTGCTCCAGGAGATTCTCTTTCTCCCGATGGCCTGCCCATCGCCTTGACGATGCAAAATGTTTTTACGCGCTTGTTCGTCAATAGTTTTGAACCTGCCAAAGTTGACCGCATCACCCTGCGGGTCGAAAGCATTCCCGGCCGCAAATCGTTCACCATTGAGAGCGCGTGGCTCGAAAAAGGGGAAGCCGCGCCAGGAGAGACCCTGCGAGTCCGCGTACTGCTTCGGCCTTATCGCGGCCCCGCCCGCGTGGAAGAGACCATCGTTCGCGTCCCAGAGCAGGTTGCGCGCGGCACCAACCTCCGCATCCTGGTCAGCGACGCCGATCTGCTGAATCGCGCCTCGCGCGGCTTCGCCTTCGGCGGTGGCGGCAGCGGTCCCAACGGCCTCGACCAACTCATCGCCCTCTTAAATCGCGAGCGCCGCAACGACCGCCTGTACGTTGGTTTATTTGTCCCCGCCCCTACGCTTCTTTGGGACGACAAGGAACTTCCGAACATTCCACTTTCGCAAATCAACGTCGTCGACGGCCGCCCTACTCCAGGCAGCGTCCAAGTGCTGCGCGAATCGCTGGCCAGTGAAGCTTCCATCCCGCTCGGAGGCCCCGTCTCCGGCGTCATCTCCCTGAATCTCCAAATCCGGTGAAAATCATAATGCGCAAGTCGTCCTCTCGAGCAGGCTTGTTCCGAACCCTTTACCTCATTAGCCTCCTTTTCTTCCTGTGTCTCTCTCCTTCCTTTGCCGAACACACCCGCCGTTGGCGCCAATCCACTTACGATGAATTTCTGAAAGGCACCGCGCATGGCGTGGCGGTCCGCAGCGACGGCCGGCTCGAACTCGCGCCCAAATTCACCTTGCTCGCCGACGCAGACGCTTCCTATCTTTGGTCCGTGCGCGTCGATCCCAAGGGCACGCTCTACGCGGCGGGCGGTTCGCCTGCGAAAGTCTTTCGTTTCGATTCCAATGGCAAGCCCAGCGTGGTCTTCGATTCCACCGACCTATCCGCGCAAGCGATCGCCTTCGACCCCAAAGGCACTTTGTATGTCGGCACTTCTCCCGATGGCAAGGTCTACCGCGTCTCGGCTTCCGGCGAGAAGTCCATATTCTTCGATCCAAAAACGAAATACATCTGGGACCTCGCCTTTTCGTCCGACGGCACTCTTTATGTCGCTACCGGTGACAAAGGACAGGTTTTCGCAGTCGCGCCCGACGGCAAAGGCGATCTCTTTTACTCCAGCGACGAAGCTCACATTCGTGTTCTGACTTTCGATGCAAAAGGAAATCTCATTGCCGGCACCGAACCCAGCGGCCGCATCTTACGCATCTCTAAGAGTCCTTCGAGAGCTTCCGCCAAAGACTCCATGGATTCTGCAGCGGCAAAAGCGGAAGGTTTCGTCCTCTATGAAACAGCCAAACGCGAAGTCACTTCCCTGGCGGTCGCCACCGATGGCTCCATCTACGTCTCCGCGGTTGGCGAGAAGCAGCGCACCGGGCAAGCTCCCAGCGCGGTTATCACCACGCCGCAAGGCACGACGACGATCACCACCGGCGGCGTAATCAGTGGCGGCCAAGTCCAGCCGCAACAACCTTTCGGTCTATTCCCCCAACTGCTCTCCAGCAGCATCTACCGCATCAGCCCCGACGGCGCGCCGGAAGAGCTTTGGTCTTCGCGCGAAGATGTTGTCTACGCTCTCGGACTCGCTTCCGACGGCCGCCTCCTCGCTGGGACCGGTAATAGCGGCGCTCTTCTGGCCGTCGATGGCCACGGTGTCTTCGCCCACCTCGCCAAATCCGGCTCGGCGCAAATTACGGGCATCGCACGCAATTCCACTGGCAAGATTTTCCTGTGCACGGCCAATCCTGGAAAAGTTTATTCTGTCGGGCCTGATTACGAAGCCGAAGGCACGTTCGAATCCCACTCCTTCGACGCACAACTTTTCTCAAAGTGGGGCCGCATCGAGTGGTGGAGTCCTCCCGCGACCGAGGGCGCAAGAGCATCGGCTCATTCGGCATCACATGCGAATGATCCGCGCGTGGAATTTTTTGTGCGCTCGGGAAATACGGAAGATCCTGGCCGCGAATGGTCCCGCTGGTACGGTCCCTATGCGAAATCGGGCGCGGCCATGGAAGCGCCATCGGCGCGGTTCGTGCAGTGGAAGGCCGTCATCCACGATGGGCGACCTGGTGATGGCATTGATTGGGTCAGCCTGGCCTATCTGCCGCGCAACGTCGCGCCGGTCATCGATGGAATCGCGCTCCAGGATCCCGGAGTGCGGGCCCAGAGCCAATCCGGCATCTCTACGAACCAGCCAACGCCTGTGATACTCAAGACTCCGCCGTCGCCAAATGCTTCCGGCGTAATAATCACACAGAGCAGCACGCCCCCACGATTTGAACAGCCCCCGCAAGGCACATTGCAGAAGGGCTATCAAACTGTCCTGTGGACCGCGCATGACGACAACGAAGACGAAATGCGTTACGCCGTTTATTTCCGCGGTGAAAACGAGCACGAATGGAAATTATTGAAGGACAACCTCGAGCAGAAATTCTATTCGTGGGACACCACTACGCTGCCCGATGGCGCCTACTACTTGAAGATTGTGGCGAGCGATGCACCCTCGAATCCGCCCGCCCTCGCGCTTAAGACCGAACGCGAAAGCGAGCGCTTCGAAATAGACAATACGCCGCCCGTCGTGGAAGACCTTCGCGTCGGCTCGGCTTCCGGAAAAATGAGCGGTGGGCATCCTGCGTCCTTCACGGCGCGCGACGCTTCTTCCTCAATTGATCGCGCGCAGTACAGCTTGGATGGCGGCGACTGGATTCTCGTGGCCCCGAGCGTGGGCATCAGCGACGCGCTTGTCGAGCAGTATAATTTCGGCCTGCCGGTGTTGCCGCCCGGAGAACATACGATCGCCGTTCGCGCCTACGACCGGTTCGAAAATGTCGGCAGCGCAAAAACCACCTTCACCGTTCCGCCCGCTAAACCTTAGCTGGAGCGCTGGACTCTAGTTTGGAGTGCGGGAGCTTGCTCCCGCTTTTCCAGCATCTCAACGTTCCATGTCATTTTATTGATTACTGAAAACTGAGGACTGCCAACTCTACTTCAAACCGCCCAGCGGTCTTGGGCAGGAGCAGGAACGGCTTGGAATTTCTCAATTTCGGCGCCGAAGCCAATGCGCCCATCTCCGTAAGGCTCGTTGCGCACATGCACGACACGCGCCGTGCAGCGCATCTCCTGGGCGGAGTTCCCGGTCACTTCCGCGGGCATTCGCAGGGTCGCTTCGATGGGCATTCCAACCTGCAGAGGCGCCGATGACGCGAAGAAGAACCCGCCACGCGAGACGTTCAGAGCTTCCGTGAAATGTTCGGTCCGGTCCGAAGCTACGCCGAGGGCTCGGAAGCGCAGTGGCGTCCGAAGGTTGAGGCGGCTTAGTTGGCGGCGTTCAGCCACTTTCATTGTGTCCTCCACCGCGCGAGGAAGCGTCTGGCGCAGGCACTCGCGAATTTAGTGGAGAGGTGCCTCCAGCGTAACAGAGCCAGCCGCGCGGTCAAGTATCAAACTTTTCATGGCCAAAGCGTACCAGTACCGGCCTCGGGGAGTACGGCCCTATTCATACGCGCGGACACGGGCGGTATCGAGATGCCATAATGCCTCTTTAACCGTGGCAAAGAACGCGCTAAACCTTAAGCCTTTCCAAGCCCAAAGTGAGCCCTATGAGCACTGCCCCGTCCACCGAATCTGCCATCTACCAGCCCCCCAGCTGGGAAGCGATCCTCGCAGCCCAGGCGCGCATCTCCTCTAGAATTCACCGAACGCCGATCTTGACATCCGCATCCCTGAACGCCATGACCGGGGCGCAGCTCTTCTTCAAATGCGAGAACCTGCAGAAGACCGGCTCTTTCAAGATCCGCGGAGCCTCGAATGCCATCCTCTCTCTGACGGAAAAAGAGGTGGCGAAGGGCATCGTCACCCAGTCGAGCGGCAACCATGGCGCTGCCGTGGCTTGTGCTGCTGCGTGGCGCGGAGTGCCGGCCTGGATCGTCATGCCCAAAAATGCCTCCGCCGTGAAAGCCAAGGCCATTGAGAGCTATGGCGGGAAAGTTGTTTTTTGTGAGCCTTCGGTGACAGCGCGGAAAGCAACGTGCGACCGTCTCCAGGCAGAAACGGGGGCCTATCTGGTGCATCCCTATGACGACGACCGCATCATTGCGGGGCAAGCCACCGCGGCGAAGGAGTTCCTGGAAGATCTTGGCGACCTGGACGCCGTGTTTGCGCCCGTCAGCGGCGGTGGATTACTCAGCGGAACATGCCTCGGTGCCCAAGGGATTCGCTCGAGTGTGCGCATCTTTGGCTGCGAACCGGAGCGCGCGGATGACGCCTATCGCTCGTTGACCACCGGTACGCTGCAATCGCAGGACTCCAGCGACACTATCGCCGACGGATTGCGCGCTTCGCTAGCGCCACGGACTTTCGCGATCCTGCGCCGCCACGTGGACCGAATCCTCCTCGTCAGCGAGCAGGAGATCATTTCCGCGGCGCGGCTGGTCTGGGAACGCATGAAAATCATCATTGAACCGTCCAGCGCCGTGGCCATTGCTCCGCTGCTCAAGCCCGGAGTCGTCGCTTCGCTGAGTCTGCCGAAACGCCCCGATGGCCTCCCTCCTAAGCTCGGCGTGATCTTTTCCGGCGGAAACGTGGATCTTTCTTCCCTTCCCTGGAAATGACGACCGTCGGCGGTTGACCTCAGGCGTCTTTGCCTGTTCTCAAGTCGCGAGCGCCGCTCATGTTCGGACGGCTATGACGCGCAGACGGCGGTAATCCGCATACCAGCTCCCTTCACGGAAAAGGCTGGCGCGTGCCCTCTGCTGGGTGCGCTCGATCCATTGCGAGCGGATATCGTCCGGCATGGCTCCGAAAGTTTTTTCTCCGAACATGGTGAGCCAATTCCGCAGTCCGTTTTCGCTATCCTCCAGTTTCGTGGGACGGTCAAACAGCCACGCTTGTCGCACTTCCAACCCGCGGCTCTCCAAGATCGTCGAATATTCCGCAATGGAGGGGAAATAATTGACGTTTCGCACTTCACGGCCGGTTAGTTCCCGCCCTGCCGCCTCCGCGGCCTCATAGATGCACCGTACATTTCCCTTGCCGCCAAACTCAGCGACAAACCGGCCGCCGGGTCGAAGACACTTTGCTACACACTCGATAACCTTCTCTGGCGGCTTGACCCAATGCAACGCCGCATTGGAGAACACCGCGTCAAACGGCTCGTCAAATGAAAAATCCTTGGCGTCGGCCAGGACGAATGACAGGTCACGATACTCACGGCGCGCCCGATCGATCATCGATGCTGAGTTATCAACGCCCGTAACTCGCGCCCCGCTCTCGGAGATTGCCTGCGTAAGCTGCCCGCTACCGCAACCGAGGTCCAGGATACGCTCTCCCCGTTGCGCCGCCAGAAGCGCGACCAATTCGCGGCCGTATTCGTACACGAAGGAATGTTTTGCTGTATAGAGTGCGGCATCCCATTCTGGGGTGCTCATGGATAGTTGTCTCCGAAGTCCTGCGTCCGCGACTCCTTGGGGCCGGCCTAAATTCGCTTCGCAACAAGCAGCCCGTAAATGAAATTCCCGGAGGCGTAGCCCGCTCGCATCGCGCGGAACGCCCGCAGAAAGTCGAGAAACTCAACGCCATACTCCGCCGCGATCTGCCAGAGCGCTTTATTCTTGAGGATATCCAGGCCGAGGTCCCAACTTTTGGAACAGTTCTTGTTCAGGATCTCGGTGTGCACGATTTGCAAACGGTTCGATCTGAGCAATGCCATGTAATCCTCCATGACGTCCAGTGCCACGAGCATGCCCTTCTCAATCGGCTGGATGAATTTCTCGTACTCACGCTCGGCGAGCCCTTCCTTTTTAAACCAATCGGTGATGGCCAGTGTTCCTCCAGACTCCAGGCACTGCGCGGCTGCGGCAAAGAACTTTTCTTTTTGCGGATAGTGCGAGATGGATTCGACGGACCACACCACGTCAAAAGTTTGCTCAAATTTCATCTCCTCGGCGTCCATCAAGATGAACTTTGCGCTCACGCCTTCGGCCGCCGCCGCCTTCCGTGCCATTTCCACTTGTATTGGAGAAATCGTAATCCCGGTTGCTTCCGCGCCGTATTTTTTAGCCAGGTAAATACTGCTGCCGCCGAACCCACATCCAACGTCCAGAATCTTGCAGCCTGGCCTGAGACCCGCTGCACGGGCGACATGCTCAATAAGCTGATTCTGAGCGGTCTCTTTGGTCTCTTCGCCACTAATCCAATAGCCATGATGAATGTGCGCGCCCCACAGACTTTGGTAATACGGGCTTGTACGGTCGTAGAGATCCCTGATTTTCTGTTTGTCGTTATACCGATTCATAGCTCGCGGTCCCGCCACCCGGGAAATTGACTCGTTCGTTTTAAGTGTCGGCCCCCCTATGTTACCCCTCGGCAAGCCTCAGAGAAAGCGGCTGCAAATGGCATGGATCCATGGGAGTCGTCCAAATTGCTGCACTATTTGGGTAACGAAATGCTTAACTTTGTGACCGGCTGGGACGAACAAGATCTTTCTTATAGATGGCAAAGGACTTACTTGCCTCACACTTTGGAGAATCGCATGCTCCCATCAAGCACGGAAGGAATCGGGTCCGAGAATGAGCATGAATATCCAAGACCAAGTCGGGGAACACCGCGCAGCGGTTCTGTTAGGACTCCCCATGACGGAAATCCGGCGCTTTTCGCGCCTGGCCGGCCTTGGCCACCTCGAGACGGGTGACCTAGGCGAGCAGGTGGTTTTCACTTACGACGAGTTGCAGCGGCTCTGCTTATTGGCCGCGCAGTCTTCGAAGTAACCGTCACCGCAGTAATGCTTCGCCCAGACTCCTCCTCACTCACCCCCCCGCCCCGGGTGCCTCCCCACAGGCACTCGGGGCCTTCCTCTTTTTGACTTCTGGCACTCGGTAACAGGATAGAGGATTGGCTAGAACAGCCCTTGCTCAGCCCAGGATTTTATCTCGTCCTCCACCGAGAAGGCGGCCGTCGGAGACATGGCAAAACGCGTGTCCAACTGGTAGGCCTGAGCTTCCAGAGGTATGGCGATCCAGGAACGTGACTTCAAGAAGCCTCGAACGTAAAGATCGGTGTACCGAGCAAGGCCGAGAAGGGCCATTTGCGCCGCATGCACCAGGCCGTGGAAGAGCGTTCGCGCCGTAATTTGGTCGTGAAAAACGATGATATCAAGGTAGGTGACCGAAGCCAAGTGCACGAAGTCAGGAAAGTTACCGGAGCTCATCGCTATGGCTTCGGAATAAAAGGGCGGCGGCGGGATGCGGGCGCCCTTAAGCACCACGGTCCGAACCTTCTCAAGTAGCGCCTTTGAGAAAAAGGGCTGGACGCTGGTTTTCCATTCCGCAATCAGTGGATCACTCGCGCGGAAATAAATCTCTCTTTCCTGACGCAGATACGCCTCGACGCCGGAAATCATCTCGGCGACACGCTCTTCCGAGGGCTGAGCGGGTTCCACGGCCGGTCAACCTTCTTCCCAGGACATCCGGACTGTACTCATCGAAGCCCTTGTGGTCAACGAAATGAGGGATGTTCGTTCGTCTTTTCAGCTAACAACTATGAAAGCCAACGCCGCGGCTGCCTCGAGGTGGCTCGCACTTCTGTTTTCCGCGATCGCGGGAAATCATTCAGAGTATTTTTCCTTGAGTTTCAGCTTGCCTGCGGTCTTGTTCTCCTCCAGGAACGTGCGCAGTTGCGGCACCGCCTCCAACAGCCTGATCCATTGTTCGTAGTACAGCGTCACGGGAAAGCGCCCCAGCCCATACACGCTTACGCCTCCTTTTTCACCGACACGGAACTCCAGCGCACCGGTACGGCGTCCGCCTCCCTGTTTTTCCATTTCCGCGAGTTTGGCTTTCAGTTCTTCGTAAGTTGGCTCTGCCATGGCGTCTCCTCGGTCTGAATGTAGGGGTGCCCGCTGCGGCGGGCGCACTCTCTTTGTTCCTTGCCTGCACCAAGTCGAGCAGGATTATACAATGCGTTTCGATTTGACCGCATGCGGGCTATACTCTGCCCGCAACTTCGCCCCAAACGGTGATCCATGGCCGATGAACAATCCACGATCCCCGATTGGACGAATCTGCCGCCCGCCGCAGCCCAAGTCTCATTGTGGACTGGCCTCCACGATGCCCAAATTGTGACCATCCAGTCCAATCTCCTGGAGCGCACCGTTACCCTCCACCTCGAAAGCGATCACCTGCTCGAATTCCATAGTCTCCCTCTCGATATGCAGTTTCTTTTGCGCCTCGATGGTGTGCAATCCGCGCGCGTGGTTCACCATGCCGCGTGGCCCGGAACGTTTTCCCTTCCTGACGGCATCTCGCAGGAAGAGCAATCGCGATTGATCGCCGAATACCAGTCCAAGTGCCGCGAGGAATCGTTAAGCTGGGCCGACCTGGAGAATGCTCTCACCACGGAATGCCAGCAGGTGCTTGATATTGCGGATGCCACCCTCGCAACCACAAATGACAATTCGGTCGCACTCCGTATCAGCGGCCTCCTGAACTACACCGAATATCGCGAGTTATTTCTGCGCGCCGAGCGTCTAACGCTCACGAGAGGCGATGGCCACGAACTTGGAATTGCCGGCCTGCTGAGAATGGGAGAAAACTACTGGGACGCGTTCGAACGCCAGAAGGCTCACGCATCGCAGGCCGAGATCGACCGCGATTCGAAGGAAAAATTGCCATGAACAAATTCATCGCGCTGCGAACCGTAGCCCTGTCAGCCACACTGGTTTTACTACCGATACCAGCCCTGCCGCAGGAGCCACCAATCGACCGCGGACTGGCCAGGCAATACTTCGCCGAAGCAAAGTCCATCTCGGACAAGGACAACGGCGCATTGTGGACAGTTCCCTTGTGCGGACCGCTTCTCTTCGTCGATCCCGACACTCGCGACGCCGTTGCGAATCAAGCCGATCTCGAGAGCAGGCTCAAACCCATGGATGGCGTCTTCGCGGGAAAAGCGCCAGACACTCTTGGAGTCGCAAACACCGCCGTGACCTGGGCCGGCGTGGAATGGACCATGGTGATGTGGCCGCCGCCGCAGTACAAGAGTCCGCGCATGCGATTGATGCTCCACGAGTGCTTCCATCGCGTGCAGAAAAAAGTCGGCTTGCCGCCCGCTGATTCCATGAACGGCCATCTCGATTCGCTGGACGGCCGCATCTGGTTGCAGATGGAATGGCGTGCGCTGGAGCACGCGTTCTGGCAGCGCGGCGACGAGCGCCGCCGCGACATTGCCGATGCCCTGTACTTCCGGAATTTTCGCCGCTCGCTTTTCCCTGAAGCCGCGGCTCGTGAAACCACACTGGAGATGCACGAAGGCATGGCCGAATACACCGGCGTGAAGCTGAGCACCTCTTCGCCCGACGAATTCGCCGTCGTTGCCGCA
>Ga0137416_10002251_pt1 | contig 10273 bp, 8 predicted proteins | sample CZODoug3_1_1_16f_FD_108282 | JGI IMG/M metagenome (GOLD analysis project Ga0137416, IMG submission 108282) | Vadose zone soil fungal communities from Angelo Coast Range Reserve, California, USA - CZODoug3_1_1_16fungal (Illumina Assembly) | ecosystem: Environmental > Terrestrial > Soil > Vadose...
CCGCACCGGAAGCCGAAGCCCAGCGCGGTGGAGGTCTCCGGCTCGTAGGTCAGCGCGGCGTCGTTGAGCTGCAGCTTGTCCAGCGCCTCGCGCAGCTCCGGGTAGTCCGAGCCCTCCACCGGGTAGAGCCCGGAGTAGACCATCGGGCGCGGCTCGCGGTAGCCGGTGAGTGCCTCGGTGGCGCCGTGGTGCTGGGAGGTGACGGTGTCGCCGACCTTGGACTGCCGGACGTCCTTCACCCCGGTGATCAGGTAGCCCACCTCGCCGACGCCCAGGCCTTCGGACGGCTTCGGGTCGGGCGAGACGATGCCGACCTCGAGCAGCTCGTGCACGGCGCCGGTGGACATCATCTTGATCCGCTCGCGCGGGGTGATCCGGCCGTCGACCACCCGGATGTAGGTGATGACGCCCCGGTAGGTGTCATAGACCGAGTCGAAGATCATCGCGCGCGCTGGGGCGTCCGCATCGCCAACTGGGGCCGGCACCAACCGGACCACCTCGTTGAGCAGCTCGCGCACCCCGGACCCGGTCTTGGCGCTGACCCGCAGCACGTCGGACGGCTCGCAGCCGACGATGTGCGCCAGCTCGGCGGCGTAGCGGTCCGGGTCGGCGGCCGGCAGGTCGATCTTGTTCAGCACCGGGATGATCGTGAGATCCTTCTCCAGCGCCAGGTACAGGTTGGCCAGCGTCTGTGCCTCGATGCCCTGCGCCGCGTCGACTAGCAGGATCGCGCCCTCACAGGCCTCCAGCGCCCGGCTCACCTCGTAGGTGAAGTCGACGTGCCCGGGGGTGTCGATCAGGTGCAGCACGTGCTCCGTCTCGCCCACCTTCCAGGGCAGCCGGACGTTCTGCGCCTTGATGGTGATGCCGCGCTCGCGCTCGATGTCCATCCGGTCCAGGTACTGGGCGCGGTAGTTGCGCTCGTCGACCACGCCGGTGAACTGCAGCATGCGGTCGGCCAGCGTGGACTTGCCGTGGTCGATATGCGCGATGATGCAGAAGTTGCGGATGCGCTCCGGCGCGGTGAAGGTGCGGTCGGCGAACGTGCTCACTCGGTTCCTTTGCGTGCGGGGGCCTACTCCATGGTCGCACGCCGGATGACCTGGACCCGCGCGCATGCCCGCCGAGGTGGCCGATCTCTCCACCTCGACGAGCTGCGAGCGGACGGCAGCGGGTCTGAGCGGACGTCCACGGGCTTGAGCGGGCCGCTGTTACCTCAGACCGAGAACAGGTGGCTCACCGTCGGCGGCGGGTCGGACAGCCCCCGCACCAGGTCCAGGCCCTGCTGGTCCGCACCGGTGACCCGGCCGTCGTGCTGGCGCAGGTGCTCCTCCCAGGACGGCACGGTGAACTGCTCGACGACCCGCTCCGGCTGCTCGGCGTCCCGGTACCCGCGCCAGCTCGTGGCGCCGGTGCGCAACCGAGTGCGGCGGACCGCGACCAGGCCGGCCAACAGCTCGTCGAGCCGCTCGGCCGGCACCCGGTACTCCACGGTGACCAGCACCGGGCCCGGGTTGTCCGCCGGGTCGAGCACCAGCTGCGGGTCGACCCAGGCCGGCGCCTCGGAGCGGTCCACCCCCGCCACGTCGTGCAGCGGCAGCAACCGGGCCGAGGCGGCGCCGGCCAGCAGCAGCGCCGCGCCGATGCCGAACGTGCCGGGCAGCCCGACCGGGCCGGCGACCAGCCCCCACAGCGCCGACCCGCCAGCCGTCGCGCCGAACAGCACCACCTGGTAGATCGACAGCCCCCGGGCCCGCACCCACCGGGGCAGGAAGCCCTGCACCGTGGCGTTCAGGCTGGACAGCACCATGATCCAGGCCACCCCGGTGGGCAGCAGCACCAGCACGACCAGCCACGGCACCCGGACCAGCCCGACCACGAGCAGGGCCACCCCGAAGCCGAGGCTGGCCAGCGTGACCAGCATCGTCGGGCTCCACAGCCGGCGCAGCCGGGGCAGCACCACCGCGCCCAGCAGCGAGCCGACCCCGAGCGCGGCCAGCAGCAGCCCGTAGCCCCCGGAGCCGATCCCGAGGCGCCGGTCCGCGACCAGCGGCAGCAGCGCCCAGAGCGCCGAAGCCGGCACGATGAACAGCACGAGCCGCAACATCAGCCGGCGTACCACCGGGGCGTGCCGGACGTAGCGCCCGCCGGCCCGCAGCGCGCCGAGGAACGCCTCCGGGTGCGGCCGGTCCGCCGGTTCCGGGCGCCACCAGAGCAGCACCGCCGCGAAGGCCAGGAAGGTCACCGCGTTGATCGCGAACACGGCGGCGACCCCGATCCAGGAGATCACCAGGCCGGCGATCGCCGGGCCCACCGCCCTGGCCAGGTTCACGCTGATCGAACCGAGCGCGGCGGCCCCGCTGAGCTGCGCGCGCGGCACCAGCTCGGGGATCAGCGCCTGGTAGGCCGGCAGTTGCACCGCGGCACCCGCGCCCAGCAGGAAGGTCAGCACCAGCAGCAGCGACGGGCTCACCGAACCGAACGCAGTGAGCAGCGTGAGCACCGCGCCCACGACCGTCTGGAACAGCTGGGTGGCCAGCAGCAGCCGGCGCTTGTCCAGGAACTCCGCCAGCACGCCCGACGGCAGCGCGAACAGCAGCACCGGCAGGCTGCTCGCCGTCTGCACCAGGGCGACCAGCACCGAGGCGCGCGGCCCCGACACCAGCAGCCACTGCGCGCCGACCGTCTGCATCCAGGTGCCGATGTTGCTCAGCAGCACCGCGATCCACAGCGCCCGGAACACAGTGGAGCCCAGCGGCGCCCACGGCGAAACGGGTGCCTCGGCGGCACGATCAGCAGGCATGGCCCGATTGTTCACTGTGAGCTGATTGCCGTGCGGGGCGGCCGCAGGCAACGATCAAACCGGATCGTCAATTACCGGGAGCGTGAGATGACCTTTACCCCCCTGCCCGTGCCGAACCGCCGGGACGCCGCCACCGCGGTGCTCGCGGCGAAGAAGCGGCTCGGGCTGAGCTGGGCGACCATCGCCGAGTCGGTCGGCCAGTCGACCGAGTGGACCACCTCGGCGCTGCTCGGCCAGCAGCCGCTGAGCGAGAAGCAGGCGACCGCGGCGGCCAACCTGCTCGACCTGGACCGGTCGCTGGTCGAGGCGCTGCAACTGCCGCCGCTGCGCGGGGCCGACGCGGTGGACACCAGCGAGCCGATCGTCTACCGGCTGCAGGAGGCCATCCAGGTCTACGGCACCACGATCAGCGAGCTGATCCGTGAGGAGTTCGGCGACGGCATCATGAGCGCGATCGACTTCGAGCTCGACTTCGAGCGGGTGCCCGACCCGAAGGGCGATCGGGTCAAGCTGACCTTGAGTGGAAAGTTCCTGTCGTACCGGGTCTGGTGAGCTCGGGGTCGGGGTCACGGGCCACCTTGGTCAGCAGGCCGAGCCGCCGGTCGGCGTTGCTCGGCCGACCCCGGCCCCGCTTGTACTCCAGCACGACTCCTTGCTGCACGATCTCGCCGCCCCAGACGCCCCACGGCTCGACCCGGTCCAGCGCGCCGGCCAGGCAGGCGGCCTTGATCGGGCAGTGCCCGCAGAGCGACTTGGCCAGGTGCAGGTCGGACGGGCGCTCGGCGAACCACAGCTCCGGATCCGCGTTGGCACACGGGGTGCGGGTGGTGACGTGTAGATCCTGGCCTCGGTGGACCCTCAGGTTCGGTGTTCCCCTCATGACCACGATGGTGGTCGGCCGGCGGGGCCCGGACATCAGGGAAGATACCGAGATTCGCCCCGGGAACCCTGAGCCCGGACGGCGCTGTTACCCTGGTAAGTCGAATGCCCGCGTGATCCTCCCGTGGGCTGCAGCGGCCCGTCGCCACACAGCGGCGCGCTGCGAACAACGACGACAGAAGGACCAGAGGCAGTCGCGTGGCCAACATCAAGTCGCAGATAAAGCGGGTCAAGACCAACGAGAAGCGCCGCCAGCGCAACAAGTCGGTCAAGTCCGCCGTCCGGACCGCGGTCCGCCGTTTCCGCGAGGCCGTCGAGGCCGGTGACACGGCGCAGATCGTCGAGCGCCAGCGCTACGCCAGCCGCGCGCTCGACAAGGCGGCCAGCAAGGGCGTCATCCACCAGAACCAGGCCGCGAACAAGAAGGCCGCCATGGCGCGCCGGGTCAACGCGATCTGACCGTGCCGACCGGGCGGTTCACGGTCCGACGGGACCACTGACCTGCCCTGACATCGCCACAGAACTTTCTCCGGCCCCAGGTGTAACAACCCACGAGCCGACGGCGATGTACCCAGCAGAACTCCCGCTGCGGCAATCGGCGGCGCTGTCCACTCCCGTGGGGCAGCGCCGCCGTTTTGCGTTCCCAGCCCCCGCCGTCCGTCCCCCGCCACCGTCCGACTTGTCACCGCCGTCCGACTTGTCACCGCCGTCCGACTTGTCGCGGGCGTCCACCGCCGTCCGACTTGTCGCGGGAAATAGGCACGACAAGTCGCACTTGTCGTGCCCAAAAGCCACGACAAGTCGGACGGTGGCGAGCCGCACCCGAGTCACTTGTCGGGCGCCGCGCCGAGGTCGACGCCTGGCATGGCTCCACCGCCGCTGCAGGCGGACTGCGGAGGGTCGGCCTGGCATCATGGCTGCGATGGTGGACGCGAGCGCCTCGAGCCACGACAAGTCGGACGCGGCGAGCCGCACCCAACCACCGTCTGAGGCCGCACCAGCCGCAGCCACACCTAGCAGCCGCACTTTCACCAAGCCGCGGCAGTGGTCACCGGCCCACGAACGCTCTCCCCCGTCCGACTTGTCGCGGGAAATAGGCACGACAAGTCGCACCTGTCGTGCCTAAAAGCCACGACAAGTCGGACGGTGGCGAGCCGCACCCGAGCCGGTCGGACGGGGCGAGCCACGCCCGCCGGGCCGAGGTCGAGGCGCGGGGCTAGCTGGCGCGGTCGCGGTAGCGCAGGCGGCGGAGCATCCGGGCGTCGTCGAAGCCGACCGCGCGCGCCGCGAGCTCGACCGTCGCGCCCTGGCCGATCAGTTGCTCGGCGCGCTCCAGGCGCAGTGCGTGCTGGTAGCGCAGCGGGGTGAGGCCGGTGGCGCGGGCGAACTCGCGGGTCAGCGTGCGCTCGCTGCAGCCGGCCAGTGAGGCCAGCTCGGTCAGCGGCAACCGGTCGGCCAGCCGAGCCTCGATCACGTCCTGGATGCGGTGCACGACGTCGCTGAGGTGCGCGCGGTGTTGCAGCATGGCGCTGGCCTGCGGCGACTCCCCGTTGCGCCGCGCGTAGACGACCATCGAGCGGGCCACCCGCGCCGCCACGCCGGGTCCGTGCCGGGCGGCGACCAGGTGCAGCGCCAGGTCGATCCCGCTGGCGATGCCGGCCGAGGTCACCACCCGGGCATCCTCGACGTACAGCACGTCCCGCACGACGGTCGCCCTCGGGTAGCGCCGCCCCAGCTCGTCCTGCAGCGCGTGGTGCGTGGTGAACCGCCGCCCGTCCAGCAGCCCGGCCCGGCCCAGCGCATCGGCGCCCGAGCAGATGCTCGCCACCGTCCCCCCACCGGCGTGGTGCTCGCGCAGCCGCCGCAGGCTGTCCGCCGACAGCCGGCCCCCGGCGCCGGGGCCCGAGGCGCGCCAGCCGGGCACGAACACCAGGTCGTCGGCCCCCAGCTCGGGCCAGTCGGTACCCGCGCGCACCGCCAGTCCCTGCGCGGTCCTGATCTCGGGCTGGTCGGCGACGTGGTGCACCGCGCAGGCGTGGCCGAGGTCCGCGAGCTCGCAGAACACCTGCTCCGGGCCGGCCAGGTCCAGCAGATGCAGCCCGGGGGCCAGCAGGAAGACGACGCGGTACACGATCTGGTCAGGCTAGCGCGTGGGCGACGCCGGTCAGCTCGGCGGTACTGGCGATCCGGGCGAACCGGCCGGCCAGCACGTACTCGGTGCGCGAGATGACGTTCTCGACGCTGAGCGTGCGGGGGTCGGCGAGCACCTCGGCCAGGCTCGCGGTGGCCGGGACGTCCCAGTGCGGCAACGGCATGGTGGCGGTGGCGTCGGTGACGAAGATGACCCCGTAGCCCAGGTCGGACCCGACCCGGGTGGTCGTCTCGCAACACTGCTCGGTCCGGATCCCGGCGACGACGAGTTCGGTGACGCCGCGCTCGGTGAGCAGCCGCTGCAGGTTCGTTGTGGTGAACGCGTTGTGCGCGGTCTTGATGAGCACCGGCTCCGGGTCGGCCGGGACCAGCCCGTCGATCAGCCGGACGTGCCCGCTGGCCGGGTCGAACACCCCGCCCGTGCCCGGTTCGGCGTGCAGCACCCAGTACACCGGGTTGCCCTCGGCCCGCGACCAGGCCACCAGCTCGGACACCCGGTCCACGATCGCGGGGTTGGAGACGGCCGTCCAGCTCTCTCGTTGGCGGAACGACTCCTGGACATCGACGACGAGCAGCGCTGTGGTCATGCCGGCACGCTAACCGGGGGAACCCCGGCCGGACAGACTGTTTCAGGACCGGTACCGGACGGATCCGGTCACTCACGCACGCGCGCTGCCGGGTCCGGCGCTCAGCTGAGGTCGCGGGCGGCCACCACGCGCAGCACGGCCCGCTCCAGGGCGTAGTTGGCGTCGGCGGCCACGCCCTTGACGTCGGCGTTCACGTCCGCGACCACGGCCATCGCCACCGCGATCCCGGCCGGGCGCCACCCCCGTGCCTGCGCCTGCGCCTTGCGCACCTTCCACGGCGGCATGCCCAGCTGCCCGGCCATCCGGAACGGGTCGCCCCGGCCGGCGGCGCCGACCTTCGCCACCGTGCGGACCGCGTCGGCCAGCGCATCCGCGACCAGCACAGCGGGCACGCCCAGCACGGTCGCCCAGCGCAGCGCCTCCAGCGCGCCGGAGCGGTCGCCGGTGATCGCCTTCTCGGCCACCGCGAAACCGGTCACCTCGGCACGGCCCCGGTGGTAGCGGCGCACCGCGTTCTCGTCGACGCCGCCGTCGGTGTCCGCGACCAGCTGCGTCGCCGCGGCGGCCAGCTCTCGCAGGTCATTGCCGACGGCGTCGATCAGCACCCGGATGCCGTCCTGGGTGATCCGCCCGCCGGCCCGCCGGATCTCGCCCCGGACGAAGTCCACCCGCTCCTCGAACTTCGTCACCCTGGGACATTCGGTGACCTCGGCGCGGGCGGCGCGCAACGCATCCGCCAGCGCCTTGCCCCGGGCGCCGCCCGCATGCAGCACGACCAGGCTCACCCCGTCGGCAGGCGCGGCGACGTAGTCGGTGATCGACGCGGCCACCTCCTTGCCGGCCTCGTGCGCCGCCTCCAGGACGACCAGGCGACCCTCGGCGAACAGCGATGGGCTGGTCAGTTCGGCGAGGTCTGCCCTGGTCAGCGTGGCGGCGGCGACCCGGCGCAGCTCGGTTTCCGGGTCGGCGGCGCGCGCCGAGGCCAGCGCGTCGACCACCGCCCGCTCGACCAGGAACTCCTCGTCGCCGACGATCAACCGCAGCGGCGGCGGGGTCACGCCGATCGTGGCGCCGGCCTCGGCCTCGTTCGCGGACGGGCTACTCATGGGCCCATCGTCCCAGCCCCGCCGGACCCGATCGCCACCGCATCGGAGGGCGATCGGATGGGTGAGCCCGCTCCCAGATCACGAGACGGGCTGGGCGGAACCGGCAACCGTGACGTAACGTGGGCTCCAGCTCACCTCCGAAGGAGAGCGGTCCGTGCGCGGGCCACAACTGCATAAGGCTCATCCAGAGGGGCAGAGGGAACGGCCCTGCGAAGCCCCGGCAACCGGCATTGACCGATCTGCGCATCGCCGTTGCGCAGCACGCCCGTCATGGGCGAGGTCGTTCGATGAACACGGTGCCAATTCCGACCCGCACGTTGCGGGACAGATGAGGAGACCTCGCGATGTCCGTGAGCACCACGCTATCCACTTCCACCTCGCTCGACCTCGGGCCGGCACGTGCCCTGTCCTGTCGCGAGTGTGGCCACGAGATCCCGCTCGCCCCGGAGTTCGCCTGTCCGGAGTGTTTCGGCCCGCTCGAGGTCGCCTACGACTTCGTCGGCGTCACCCGGGAGCGCATCGAGGCCGGCCCGAAGTCGATCTGGCGGTACGCCTCGCTGCTGCCGGTGCCCTCCGATGTGACCCGTCACCCCAACACCGAGCCCGGCCTGACCCGCCTGGTGCGCGCCGACCGGCTCGGCAAGGAGATCGGCCTCAAGAACCTGTGGCTGAAGGACGACACCGGCAACCCCACCCACTCGTTCAAGGACCGCGTCGTCGCGGTGGCCCTGGCGGCGGCCCGTGAGCTGGGCTTCAGCGTGCTGGCCTGCCCGTCCACCGGCAACCTGGCGAACGCGGTCGCGGCCGCCGCTGCGCGCGCCGGCTGGCGCTCCGTGGTGCTGATCCCGAAGTCGCTCGAGCTGGCGAAGATCCAGATGACCGCGGTGTACGGCGGCACGCTGATCGCGGTGGACGGCAACTACGACGACGTCAACCGGCTCGCCACCGAGCTCGCCGCCGAAGAGGAGGACTGGGCGTTCGTCAACGTGAACGTCCGGCCGTACTACGCCGAGGGCTCGAAGACGCTGGGCTTCGAGGTGGCCGAGCAGCTGGGCTGGCGGCTGCCCGAGCAGATCGTGGTGCCGGTGGCATCCGGCTCGCAGCTGACCAAGGTGGACAAGGCGTTCCGCGAGCTCGGCACCCTCGGGCTGGTGGAGCCGACGCCGTACAAGGTGTTCGGCGCCCAGGCGACCGGCTGCTCGCCGGTGTCCACGGCGTTCGCCGAGGGCACCGACGTGGTGCGCCCGGTGCGGCCGGACACGATCGCCCGCTCGCTGGCCATCGGCAACCCGGCGGACGGCCCGTACGTGCTGGACACGGTCCGCCGGACTGGTGGTGCGGTGACCGACGTTTCGGACGCCGAGGTGGTCGACGCGATCCGGCTGCTGGCCCGCACCGAGGGGATCTTCGCCGAGACCGCCGGCGGGGTCACCCTGGCCTGCACCCGCAAGCTGATCGAGTCCGGTCAGCTCGACCCGAACGCCGACACCGTGCTGCTGATCACCGGCGACGGGCTCAAGACGCTGGACGCGGTCGCCGGCCACGTGGGTCCGACCGCCACCGTGTCGACCTCCACCGCCGAGGTTCGGCGCGCGCTGCAGGGCTGACCCAGTGACCCGGTCAGTGGTAGCGGTCGCCACGACGACCGCTACCGCTCACCGGAGTTACCCCCGGCGGGGCGCGGGCCGGGGATGGCCCCTGGCCACCGCCGCCGGGCCGTCCCGCGAGGCGACCACGGCGACGTCGCCCGACTCGTCGGTTCGCCGGACCAGCGCCCCGGCCCGGTGCAGCAGGTCCAGCACGGTGGCGTTCGGGTGCCCGTACCGGTTGCCCGCACCGACGCTGACCAGCACCAACCGCGGCCGCACCGCCTCCAGGAAGGCCGGTGAGCTGTACCTGGACCCGTGGTGCGGGATCTTGAGTACGTCCGCGCGCAGGTCCACCCCGGAGGTCAACAGGCTGGCCTGCGCGAGCAGCTCGACGTCCCCGGTGAGCAGCAGGGTGCCGATCGGCGTGCTCGCCCTGAGCACGAGCGAGCCGTTGTTCACGTCGGTGCCGTCGCTGGGGTCGACCGGGCGCGCCGGGTCCACCGGGCCGAGCACCCGCAGGCTCAGGGCGGGCCAGTCCAGCTGCTGACCGGCGCGCAGCTCCAGCACCGGGATGCCCCGCTCGGCGGCGAGCCGACCGACCCGCTGGTCGGCCCAGGCCGGCTGGTGCACGGGGCCGACCGCGACAGCGCCGACCGCGCGGCCGCCCAGCGCGGCGGCCAGGCCGCCGAGGTGGTCGGCGTGCAGATGGGTGATCACCACCAGGGACAGCGCGGTGACCCCGAGCCGGCTCAGGCAGCCGTCCACCGCGCCGGCCTCGGTACCGGTGTCGACCAGTACCGCGCGCCCCGCCTGCCCGGTGGCCAGCACAATCGCGTCACCCTGGCCGACGTCGCAGGCCACCGCCGCCCACCCGGCCGCCGGCCAGCCCGGCGTCACGAACCGGGTCGGAATGACGATCAGCAGGACCCCGATCGCCGCCGCCAGCAGCACCGCACGCAGCCGCCGGTGCCGCAGCAGCAGCGCGCCGCCGAGCACCACCGCGAGCAGCAGCACCGCGCCGGTGACTCCGGCGGGCCAGGCCAGCGCGGCACCCGGCACCGTCGCACCCCAGTGCGCCACCCAGACCAGCCAGCCGACCGCCGGGCGGGCCAACCAGGCACACAGCTCGGCGAGCATCGGGCTGGCCGGCGAGACCGC
>Ga0137416_10002256_pt1 | contig 10264 bp, 9 predicted proteins | sample CZODoug3_1_1_16f_FD_108282 | JGI IMG/M metagenome (GOLD analysis project Ga0137416, IMG submission 108282) | Vadose zone soil fungal communities from Angelo Coast Range Reserve, California, USA - CZODoug3_1_1_16fungal (Illumina Assembly) | ecosystem: Environmental > Terrestrial > Soil > Vadose...
AGCGCCCGGGTCCAGCCCAGCCGGTCATCCAGAGGGCGGTCGTCGAACATGACAAACGACCCGCGGCCTGGAGCGGTGGCGATGAGGTCGGCCTCGTGAAGCACGGCCAGCGCCTGGCGGACCGTCGTCCGGCTGGTCGAGAATCGCTTCGCCAGCTCATGCTCACCGGCCAGCCGGGACCCCCTGTCGTGCAAGCCGGCCCTGATCTCGGCGGCCAGCGCTTCGGCGATCGCTTCGTGTTTCAGCTTCATCAGCTGCCGCCCGGGTTGTCCGCGAGCACCAGCGTCGCGCCGGAATCCCACGCCAGCGCAACCTCCTGATCGAGCCTAATTCCATTCTGGGCGGCGGCCGTGTTGGGTCGCCTCACACGAATCTCGCGCTTCAGGGCTTCAACGACATAGAGCGTGGTGTTGCCCGCGAACGCGATCGATCGCACACGGCCGATCAGGTTGGATTCCTCGGATCGCGCCGGGGACAATTCGATGTCCTCCGGCCGGATGGCCACGGTGCAGGTGTCGCCCGTGCGGACCGGGTGAGCCGTGGACACGACCAGGCTCCCGCCATCGCCGAGATCCAGGACAAAGCCCGACTCGACCTGGCTTTTGACCACGCCGTGTAGGAAGTTTGCCTCTCCCAGCGATTCCGCGACGAAGCCATCCACGGGTGCTCGATACACGTTCGAGGGTGTGTCCAGCTGCACGATCCTCCCGTTCCTCATGACGGCGACCCGATCGGACATCGTCAACGCCTCCTCGTGGTCGTGCGTGACGAAGATGGCGGTGACTCCGACCTCCTTCTGGATCTGCCGCAGCTCCAGCTGCATCTGGACCCGCAGCTTCTTGTCGAGCGCGCTGAGGCTCTCATCCAGGAGGAGAAGCTGTGGTTTGAAGACGAGCGCGCGAGCCAGCGCCACCCGCTGCTGCTGGCCGCCCGACAGTTCCGCGGGCCGGCGGGAGGCGAAGCCGCTCAAGCGCACCATCTCTAGCGACTCGTCGACTGCCGGGGTGATCTCCTTGCGCCCGAACCGGCGCTGCTCAAGGCCGAAGGCCACGTTCTGGCCGACGGTCATGTGCGGGAACAACGCGTAGCTCTGGAAGACCATTCCGATGTTTCGTCGATGGGCGGGCAGGTTGGTGATGTCTCGGCCATTGACCGCGACGCTTCCACCGTCCGGTTGGAGAAAGCCTGCGATCAGTCGGAGTGCCGTCGTCTTGCCGCATCCCGACGGCCCGAGAAGCGAGATGAATTCACCGTCCTGGGCGGACAGGTCAAGCGCGTCGAGAACGACCTTGTCCCCGTAAGTCTTGGTCAGGCCGCGGATCTCCAGAAAGGCCACCGGACAGCTCCTCAGCCGGCGGCGGCAGCCACGCCGCCCTCTGCGCTCATGATTCCGCCGCCGGCCGAACGCCCGTAAGCGCGCCTGCTCAGCACTGGAATCAGCGCGAGCAGGCCTACCAGGACCACAGCCGAGGCCAGCAGAACCGTGGAAATGGCAGCCGCCGCCGGGTCATAGGACTGGCGGAGCTCGGTGAAGATCTGGACGGGCACCGTGCTCACCCGTGGGCTGGCGAGGAAGGAAGCAACGACGACCTCGTCCCATGAGGTCAGGAAAGCAAATACCGCGCCGGTGATCACGCCGGTGCGGATCAGCGGAAGAGTGATCCTGCGGAACGTCCTCCATGGATTGGCTCCCAGACCCGCCGCGGCCAGCTCCAGGGTCCTGTCCACGGTGGTCAGCGCGGTGCTGACGGTTATGAACGGAAACGGGAACGCAAGCACCGTATGCGCCAGGACTAGACCGGGCACCGTCCCGGCCAGGCCGCCTCCGAAGCCGACGGAACCGACTTGCCATCCCAAAGCCCACACGAAATAGTCGCCAACGGCCAGGTCGATGATGGGGACGACGAGCGGCGCGAGGAAAAGCGCGGTCAGCAAACCGCGCCCGGGAAAGTTGCCCCGAGTCATGCCCAGTGCCGCCAGCGTCCCGAGCACGGTCGCCAGGATGGCGGTGGCAAAAGCGGTCTCGATGCTGACTGGGATCCTCAGCGTCCACTGCGGGTTGGTCAGCAGCTCGCCGTACCAGCGCAGGGACAGTCCTTCTGGAGGGAACGCAAGCGTTGACGAGTTCGTGAAGCTCATGGGAACCACGACCAGGATCGGAGCCAGCAGGACGGCCGCGGCCAGCACCGCCCACGCCCGCCACAGCCACCGCCACGAGCGTACGGTCACCTTGCGCCACCGAAGGACAGGCGAAGGATGTCGCCCACCCTCAGGACGCGGGCGGCGACCGCCAGCGTGGCCAGAGTGACGAGCAGGAGGATGGTTCCGATCGCCGAGCCGTAGCCCCACTCGGCCTGTGCCATGTAGTCCGCCGTGTACTGACTCAGGAACCGTCCGCCGGCGTTGTCCCCAAGCAGCTGCGGCACGACGTAGAAACCAAGTCCGGCGACGAAGACGATCAAGCTGCCCGCATAGAGGCCAGGCAAGCTCATCGGCAGGAAGACGCGGACGAAGGCGACCACCGGCCGCGCGCCAAGGCCGGTCGCGGCCTGGACGTATTCGGGGTTGATGCCTCGCATCACTGAATAGATCGGAAGGACCATGTACGGCAGCAGCATGCAGGTCATGCCGAGGGCGACCGCGAACTCGGTCCGGATCAGCGTCAGGTGCTCGCTGATCAGGTGGAGCCGGATCAGGAGCTGGTTGATGATCCCGGTGTCGCGGAGCACGACCTGAAGGGCGAAGGTTCGAACTAGCAAGTTGACCCCGGCCGGAAAGATGACCGCTACGAGCAGCACGGCCGCGACGCGCGGTGAGGCGAAACGAACGGCGTACGCATAGACATAGCCGGCCACTGCGCATATGAGGGTGACCAGCGCGGACATGCCCAGCGTCTCGAGCAGGGACCGAACCCCGGACGGGGTCTGCGCGAAGCGCACGTAGTTGTCCAATCCTGTTGCCGGGTCCGTGAAACTGCGGAAGACCATCTGACCAACGGGCCACACAAAGAAGAAGACCATAAACAGCGCCGCCGGCAAAACGAGGAGACCCCAGCGCGCCTGGCTCCCGCCGCGGCGGCGAGAGCCGGCGAAGCGTGGGCTCTGTACCAATCCCGTCCTTAGCTTGAGCGCCAGTTGTTGAACGACGTTGTGATGGTGTCGAGATTAGCGGCGACATACTCAGCGAGGGCTTCGCTCGTCTCGACGACGTGTGTTTGACTGAGATGAGTCGTCGGCAGGTCGTTGGCGATCTTCGGATTAGGGGTCGACTTGACATTGCTCGGCGCACCCGCCGCGCAGTACGAGAAGGTTCCGTTCACGTCCTTGCTGGTGACGAACGCGATGAAGTTCATCGCGGCCGAAGCATTGGGGTCGCCCTTCGGCACTCCCATCAGGTCGCCGGCCACAACCTGACCGTCCCAGCTGATATCGACTGGCGAGCCGCCGTCGCGAAGGGAGGTGACGCGATTCGCGTATTCCTGCCCCATCGTCACCTCGCCGGACTTGAGGAGATCCTGGCCCTGGCTGCCGGTCGCATACCAGACGATGTTGCTCTTGATGGTGCTGAGCTTCTTCAGCGCGCGGTTGACGTCGAGGGGCACGAGCTTGTCGGGCGCCACGCCATCAGCGAGTAGGGCCGCGTAGAGAACCGCCGGGACATCGTTATCGCCGGGCATCGCACGCTTGCCAGGAAACTTCTTCGTGTCAAAGAAGTCCGCCCAGGTCTTCGGCGTCTGTCCACCGAACTTGTCGGTCCGGTAGCCCAGCGCCCACGCGTAGATGTCGATCGACGTGCCGTACGTGGTGTAGGTGCCGGCGGCCAGCTCGCTCTTGTTCACCACCCGGTAGTCGATGGGCTCAAGGACATTCTTGCCAGCGCTGGGTAGGGCGAGGGTCGCGCTCGGATAGACAACGTCCACGTTGTACTGCTTGGACTGGACCATCGCCTTGATCTGTCCATCGGTAAGGAATGGGCCGTCAACGATTGTGATCCCTGTTTTCGCCGTGAAGGGATCGAAGAAGGACTTCCGCTGACAGGCTCCCCAGTCGCCGCCCGTGTTGACGACGACGAGCGATTTCGTGGCGGTGCCCGGCGTAGAGGCCGAGCTTCCGCCCCCGCCGCCGCACGCGGCCACCCCAATCAGTAGGGCCACCAGCCCGCCAACGCACCTAGCTCGTTTCATCTCCAACCTCCACATCCGGCCTAGACATGTCTAGGCATGTTGGGGCGGCCGGTCAGATTTGTCAAGCAGTTCCCTGGGTGTGCGGTTCGAAACTCACGTCGAAGCGACGTAGGGGGAGCGGGTGGAGGAGTGCTTCCGCTGGGCGAGGAGAAGGCCAATTTAGCTGCGTCGCAACCTTGGTAGATTCGATGCGATCGGCAACCGCGTGTTGACGATCACCAAATCTGAACACTTCTGATCGCAAGACGCGCCCTTCTGGCCAGACTCGCCGAGGTCCTGGAGAACCCGATGCAAAGCAGTGACCGGACGCTCAGTCGTCCTATTCGTCCACTCGTGTGACCCATGACAGCCTATGTGGGGCGGATTCAGAGGATTCCGCTTCGGGACGTTGCCAAAAGTTCGCATCTTGATGCACAACTGTGGCCGACAGCTAAAAACCGGTCGGCCTAGGCAAACATGAAAGCGCCGGGGCCACAGAACCCCGGCGCGAACCGGACGAAATAGGAAACTTAAGAAGAAGTCGTTACTTCTTCTTGCTTGCCTTCTTCTTGGCAGCAGGCTTCTTAGCAGCCTTCTTCTTAGCGGCCATGATGGTTTACCTCCTTCACGTTACTTCGGACCCGATGAATGTCTTTGGTTGTGCGGGTCCCAATGCATTCATGCGAACAGGTCTGCCACCCGCATGGTGGTCGCCTCTGTGATGGCAACCATGAGCAGCATCGCCTTACAGATCATTGTCATACCCGAAGAAGCCCACTCCTGTCAATGGGGATTGGCACGTTGGCGCGTCGGAGGCCACCGAGCCCGCGGCCGGAAAACCGTTGCGATGTCCGCATACGCCTGACTGCTTGATGGATATCGATTGGCCTTTTCGCGCTCATGGTCAAGAGGCATGCTTGTGCTTGGCTCGATTCGGAGACCGCAGTGGGCGACGTCCGAGGAAGAGTTCTCGAACTTCATCGTCGCGAACCACGGCCGCCTTCAGCCCCACTCCGCGCAACAGGCGCAGCCATTGTGCCCGTGGAAACAGACCCAGAATGTGGCGATCGTGCACCAGGCGCGCATCACCCTTTTGGTTGCGCAGCAGAATTGCAAAGTCAACCCGATACGTGTTGTCGTTGGGGTCGGGATCGAAGACCCATTGCAGAAAGCGCAGTCTCCTACGTGGGGTATCGGTTCCTCCCTGATCAGTGCCTGCGACAAACGTCTCGCGCACGAAGTCCGGTACGAACAGTGCGACACCACCGGGTCTTCAGTGCTCGTATGCCGTTTGCATCCCCGCCCGTAGATCAGGTTCGGTAGTCATATGGCAGATCGCGTCGTGAACGAAGACCGCGTCGAAGGTTCGGCCGAGGCGCACCACACGAATGTCGCCCTTGATGTGCTCGCACTCCGGATTTAGTCTCCGACTCACCTTAAGCATCCGCGGGGATCTATCCACCAAGGTCATGGCGAAGCGCGCCTTCAGGTGGAATGCACTGTTCCCCCCACCTGAACCGAGCTCGAGGACGGTACGCGGTGCGGGACGGGTCGCCTTCCGGAGGACCCGCGCGATGTGAGCCGCTTCGCGGCGGTATTCCTTGGGATCCGAGAAGACCGGCCACCATTCGGCCAGCTCGTCGTAGAGCTTCACACCAGTCACAGCGTGACTCGTCCTCGAGTTCCGGAACAGGTCGAACAGTCCCCCCAGAACTCGAATCGGCTGCCGGCCCCTCTGGTGGCCTCTGGCCTCACGTACCAGCGGCATGGCATTCGATTCCCATCCATCCGCGCTGAAGACGCGCCTCTTCGATTCCCGGCCTCTTGGTGGAACATACAGCCATGAACGCGACAGCCAGGCACCGCCGCGAACCCATAAGCCCGGCTGCCGATCGCAAGCTGCCTCATTACCTAACCAGTTTCGTCGGCAGGAAAAGCGAACTCGCAGCTCTTAAACGTCTGCTCGCGCGCAATCGAATGGTGACTCTCGTCGGACCTGGTGGCGCCGGCAAGAGCCGGCTTGCAGCCGAGGTGGGCCGCGCGACGCTCGGCCTCTGGCCGGACGGGGCCTGGTGGGTGGATCTGGCGTTCCTTGGAGATCATCACCAGGTGGCCGGGGCGGTTGCCTCAGCGCTGGAATTACCCGGACGAGGACCGGCTCAGGACGTCGTCATCGCGTGGCTTGCCCCCAGGCGGGCGTTGCTCGTGCTCGACAACTGCGAGCATCTGGTGACGGCTTGCGCTGAGTTCAGCCAGGCGGCGCTCGAGAGTTGCGGAGAACTCACGATTCTCGCCACCAGCCGAGAGGCGTTGGGCGTGCCAGGCGAAGCCCAGTCGCCTGTTACCTCACTGCAAGCCGCTGATGCCGTGCCGTTATTCGAGGCACGCGCCGCACTGGTTCGACCTGACTTTAAGGTTGCGGCGCAGAACCTGGAGGCGGTCAGCCGGATATGCGAGCGGGTCGACCGCCTGCCGCTCGCAATCGAGCTGGCTGCATCTCGCGTCGGGATGCTGACCGAGGAGGAGATCCTCAGTCAACTTTCCGACAGGTTCCACTTGCTGTCACGCGGAAATCGAACCGCCCCTGAGCGGCAGCAGACCATGAAAGCGACGATCGACTGGAGCTACCGGCTCCTGACCCACGACGAGGCTCTCCTGTTTCGCCGTCTGTCCGTGTTCCGAGATGGCTTCACGTTGGAAAGCGTCCTGGCGGTCTGTGGCTCCGACCTGGGTACGAGCGCGCTCGATGTACTTTCCGGGCTCGTTCAGAAATCGATGGTGGTGGCCGACTGGAAGCAAGCTGGCGGGACGCGCTATCGATTGTTGGAGTCACAGCTGGCCTTTGCCGAGGAGAAGCTGCGGCCGCGCGGCGAGCTCAAGCTCATGCGGCGACGCCACTATGAGCACTTCCGCGATCGCCTGAGCGCCACGGCGAGTCCGCAGCTGCCACGACCACCTCCGAGTCCTGCTGAGCAGGAGTGGATCGCTCGTGAGTCGGGCAACCTTTGGGCCGCCATGACCTGGGCCCGAAAGAACGCCGACGACCTGGGGCTGAGTCTCGCCCTCGATTTCCATCTGAGGGACATGACACAGGCGAGGGCCCTGTTGGAAGAGGTGTTGGCGCACTCACCCACGGGTGGAGCTCTCCGGGCCGAGGCTCTTGGCAAAGCTGCTTTTCTGGCCTGGGCACAGGGCGATTACGAAGCCGCTTTTCAGGCTGCTGAACCGAGTGTTTCGCTGCGACGCGAGCAGGGAGATCTCGAAGCATTGGTGAACGCTCTCAACCTGCTGGGCATGGCGCAGCAGGGCCGTGGCCGGCTAGCTGCCGCGGCTGCGGTATACGAAGAAGCTTCGGCCCTCCTCAAGAATTCCACGAGTCGAACCTGGATGACGATCAGGAATTCGCTGGGAATGGTCGCGGTTGACAGCGGCGATTACATTGCCGCATCCGAGATCCTGACCGAAATCGTGGATGTCGCAAGGGCCCAGAGGGATCTGTGGCTGTACTCCGGGTATCTCGACAGCCTTGCGCATGCTCAGCTTGGTCTCGAGGACTACAACGCGGCCGCCGCAAGCTGGAAAGAAGTCCTCAAGATCTCCAGGGATCTGGCCGAGGACCTGACGATTTTTCTCAGCCTCGAGGGGCTGGGTTGTGTTGCCGGCGTGACTGGCGATGATCGCCGCGCCCTGCGGCTGGCGGCTGCCGCGAACTGCATGGCACGTTCCCGTTCGTTGAGTGCCGACGCCTGGCTTTCTCGGCGAGTGGAGGAGTCGGAGCATCGCTCGCGAGGCAGGCTTGGGGCTCCCAAGGGTGAAGAGGCTTGGAACCAAGGGTGGGCAATGACCGTCGAGCAGGCGATCGACTATGCGTTGAGCGATACCGAACCCCAAGGCGTGAGCGATTCAGGTCTACTGAGCCGGCGTCAACAAGACGTGGTGAAACTTGTCGCTCAAGGCATGACGAACCGCCAGATCGCCGAGCGTCTTTTCATCGCCGAGCGTTCTGCGGAGGGGCACCTTGAGAGGATCACGAACAAGCTGGGCGTCCGCTCGCGCGCGGAAGTTGCGGTCTGGGCGGTGGCGCATGGCCTTGCAGTGGGCCCCGATGCGTCTGGCAAGGAAGGCGGCAAACGGGAGAGGGACCCACACGGGTCCCTCCCTGCTGAACGGCGAGACGGCTAGAGGCTCTGATGCCCGCTGTGGCGGGGAGTGGTCTCGTCGCCTCTTGTGTCCTCCGGAGTATGCCGCGGGTAGAACTGAGCTCCGTCAACCTTCTGGGCGGCGGTTACGGTCGGGAGGCCGAGTGTCTTGATGGCGTATCCGCTCGCACCACCAAGGATGTAGGCCGCCAGGAGTCCCACGAAAACCGCAACGACGCTCTTTGAGATCCTTGTTCCGCCGAATGTCGCCCTTGCTTGCACGTTGTTCACTGCTTGACTCCTAAACCCCGGGACAGGTTCCCGGATTGTCGGCATCGATTCTTGGCGAGCCGCCCACTGGCACGCCGGGGAAGGTCGCGATGATGGTCGTCTCGGTCGAGCCGGTGTTTACCGCGATGAGCACGTGACCTGGGCGCTCTATGAACGATTGCCCCTTCGTGTACGTGGTGATGACGCAGTGATTCCCAACCGACTCATACGTCGTCATCTCGCCCTGCTGGATGATGGCGATCGCACCGCCAGGATGCGAGTGCCAGCCCGAGGCCCCGCCGGGGGCCACGGTGACCTTCACGACGACGATATCCAGTCCCTGACCAAGTGGAAGGGTTCCCTGGTCCACGTATGTACCTCTGCCAAGGAGCTGGCTCGAGAATCTATCTGGCGGTGTTGCTGTCCCCGGGATTGCAGTGACGGCGACTAGCAGCCCCACAAATCCGACCGTCATAAGCGCCAGCCTCATGCCCCGCCTCATTTGCAACTTCATTCGCAACTCCTTACTCATGTATTGACGACTTCAGCCCTCGCGTGAGGGCCTGAAGGGAGAGTAGGAACCGCGGGTAGTCGCTCATAGGAGGGATACACCTCAACATTGCCCCGGTGGTACCCCAACCCGGTACGTCTCGAAATCTTGGGATGAAGCCCCTCCGCCGTGTCCTTGACGGCCAAGAGGCGAATCGCCTGCGGACGTCAGGGGACAGGTACGGATTCGTCGCCTCAGCGGTCGATCTGAGCCGGACAACGACGGAGGGCAGCGGACATGAGACCAGCCAGCTCGCCTTCTAGCCTCTGGGAACTTCGGCCGGCCGCTGGCTACCCGGGCCAAGGCGACGGCTGATCTTGGCGAGAATTCAGCTGCGAGGCGACCTCGACCGCCTCCTGCCGGGCTCGACGAGCGCTATTTTCGGGTCATCGTTTGGCGGCAGACAACTTGCGATGTTTTTGCGCTAAACGAGCTCAGATCCACCAAGGTCGGCATATGCTCGGAGATCAGACGGAGCAGCGGGTGAGCGGGGACATCAGTACACCAGGCGAAGGATCGGACTGCCGAACGAAGGCGCCGTCTAAAGAGCTCGTGTCTGTCAACCGGGGGCTCGGACCAATTTAATGAAGCCAACCTGGGCGGCGCCGCGCGGTTTCACCCGGAAGGTGGCAGCTCTGGCTCGGCCAACGGATAGCGGCGCCAAGGCCCTGCGCGCCCACAAGGTGGTGCCAGTGGTTGGCGCCCTTATGGCGATCGGTTTGGCGCTCCTTCTCTACCGCAGCCAGCGGGACGCCGGATTCGCCATTCTGGCCGTTCTTGGTGGAGCCGCCGGCTGGCTGTTGTTAGGCAAAGTCGCAAGGCTGATCTGCCTTGGCGAAGTCTTCGCCCTGGCAGGATGCGTCTGGTCGGGCAGCTTGCCCTGGACGACTGGCCTTGTCCAGACCGCGATCGTGACTTCCTTGACCGGTCTTGCCCATCTCGCGGCTGAAAGAGAACTAAGCGCGCGCCGTAACGCTGCCAACGAACAGCGCTTGGACGGATTGACGTTGTTGCTCGAGACCGCGGAATCGCTTGCCAGAACGCCGGATCGCGATGTGATCCTGAAGACCGCGGTGTGGGCAGCAGCACGAGGGGTTTCTAGATCGGGCAACAATCGGTCGGCCCACGCCGCCTTCCATGAAG
>Ga0137416_10002257_pt1 | contig 10261 bp, 8 predicted proteins | sample CZODoug3_1_1_16f_FD_108282 | JGI IMG/M metagenome (GOLD analysis project Ga0137416, IMG submission 108282) | Vadose zone soil fungal communities from Angelo Coast Range Reserve, California, USA - CZODoug3_1_1_16fungal (Illumina Assembly) | ecosystem: Environmental > Terrestrial > Soil > Vadose...
CGATCGCGAAGCGGATGGATTTTTGTACGCTTTCGTAATTCTGGAGCCGCGCGAGGATTTCTGGGGCATCGACTTCCCTGCTCCGCATACGGCCGAAGACGCACTGGCGCGATTACTGATGGAGTGCAGCTTTTGCCAGCGGCGCGAGGTCGTTTACCTGAACGAGCTGCAGTTGAAATCGTTTGAGGTACGAAAATGCGTTGCGCGGGTATGCACGCATTGCGATGCACCATCGATTTGGATCGAGGCGGTATCGACAGCAAAGCAGGACGGAGTGGCTCCGAAGCCAGTGGCGACAGATGAGCGGGTGAATCCGCACCGGAAAAAGAATCGCGTGAAGGCGCGGGTGCTTGCCTGCATACGCCGCCGCGGATTTCAGGAAGAAGTGGCGGTCTGCGAGGACCTGTCAAAGGGCGGACTGAGCTTTCGCAGCCGCAATCAGTATCCGGAAGGGACACGCGCGGAAGTGGCCGTGCCGTTTACGCCGGGAGCAGGCGCGATCTTTGTGCCGATTCGAATTGTGTTCTCACAGGCGTTGCCGACTGTGGGGCTCTATCGACATGGCGCCGCGTATGTGAAGCCCCCGATGGACGGGGCTTAGAGTTGAATTCCTTGTAATGCCCCTTCGGACAGAATCAATCTAATGCGGATGCGGCTTCGCGCTCTTGACGGCGGCGATGCAGATAGTGCATCGCGATATTCAGGTAGACCTCGCCGCACGGTGTCTCAATGCAAATCACCATGGCTTCGGTATCGGTATTCCCGGCAAGCCCTTGGTCATTCCCGTGGATTTCCGGGGGGAACACTTTGAAGCGGAAGCCCTGATCGTTTAACAGCGTGACGGAATTTCCGATGACCATGTTCGCCAGCTCGCAGACGGTTTCGCGGGCCACCTGCTCAGACTGCTCCACGGCGGAACCGGCAAGGTGCGTCGCAACCTTCAGCGCAACTTCGGGCGCCAGATCCAGAATAACGCGCCCCTCGATTTCACCCTTGATAAGGATGAGAGCGGCGATGCCTTTGCGGCGATAGGTTTCCTCGTCCATCGCGAGGTCGACAATTTTTGTAGGCGCTTGCAACGATTCCGCAAAGACAGCGTCTGCGGCGTTGATGAATGGCTGAATAAGTTCCATTCTCATGAGCGGTGCTCTCCAGCAAGCGCAACGGGGGCGCCCGTCGCGGTGGGATCGTCACTCAAAACATATCGCAGGATTTCGTACAGAACTTCCGGCTTGACCGGCTTTTGCACGAAGTGCTTTGCGCCTTTTTGCAGCGCGGCGAGAATATTTTCCTGATAGCCCACGGAACTGACCATCACGATGCGCGCTTCGGCGTGCTGGCGCACGATGCGTTCGACGGCCTCGATGCCTTCCATTTGCGGCATGGTGATATCCATGAGCACGATATCCGGCTTGGCGCGATTGTATTCCGCGATGGCGGTGAGCCCGTCGCCGGCCTCACCGGCCACTTCGCCGCCGAACATCTCGATCATCTTGATGAGATTTTTTCGGGCGAATACGGAATCGTCCACCACCAGGTAGCGGACCGGCCGACTGTCTTTCCGGAGCAGAGCGGCGAATTGTTGCATGGCCTTCTCCTTGTCCCCTCGCACAAACTACCTGCGTTGGGAAGAAACGTGTGTCTTATCGCTTTTCTCGTTCTTTTCAATCTTGTCTTTCTTTTCGCCCCTATCGGCCCGATCACGGTCAGCGGCGCGATCGCTCCCGCAATGCCCGATCAGAAACGCGCTCAAAGAGTCCAAAGGAACAATTTTGTTGGCGTAGCCCTTTAAAATTGCGGCGCGGGGCATACCGCTGACCACGCAAGTATCTTCGCTCTGCGCGACGGTCATCCCTCCGGCGGCTTTGATGGCTCCGAGACCTTCCGCGCCGTCGTCGCCCATTCCAGTCATCAGGACACCAACGGATGTGAGCGTGAACTCTTGAGCGACGGAGTGAAAGAGCACGTCGGCTGACGGCCGGTGGCCATTGACTGGAGGGCCATCCGAAAGCACTGCCATGTCGCCGCGAGGCATGCGACGAACGACCATGTGGCGATTGCCCGGGCAAATCAGTACGCGTCCGGCGATCAGCAAATCGCCGGAGCGCGCCTCCTGCACGTGGAGGGCGCAGCATTCGTCCAAACGCCTTGCGAACATTTCGGTAAAGCCTTCGGGCATGTGTTGCACGATCAAGATGGTGGCTGCGAAATCCGCGGGGATTTGCGACAGAACATACTGCAATGCATTGGGGCCGCCGGTAGAAATCCCGATGGCCACGATGCGGCTGGGCGGAAGCGTGGCACGCGCAGGCTTTTTCTGAGGAGGATTTGTTTCCACCTCGACGCTGGCGCGGATTTTGCGGCCGGATGCGCGTTTGGCGATTTTGATTTTTTCGATGAGCTCCACAGCAATTGCATCAAGATGACCGGCAGCCGCATCTCGCGGTTTCGCCACAAAGTCGATCGCGCCGAGCGCCAGGGCTTTGAATGTAGAGTACGCGCCTTCTTTGGAATGCGTGCTGAAGACAATTACGGGCATGGGCGCGCGGCGCATAATCAGGCGGAGCGCCTCGAGTCCATCCATGCGCGGCATTTCGAGGTCGAGTGTGATTACGTCCGGATGAAACTCTTCAATTTTTTTTAGCGCGAAGGCGCCGTCCATGGCGGTGCCGATGACCTCAATGGAGGGATCGCGTTCGAGAATCGTGGGAATGAGCTTCCGCATCAGCGCGGAATCGTCGACGACGAGGACTCGAATGCGCTCGCTCATGCGATGGCCCCTAGAGGAGTTGCGCGGGAGAGGCGCGAGAGTACCGCAGGCACGTTCAGAATCAGCACGACGGTGCCGTCGCCGAGAATCGAAGCGCCGCTGACCAGGTCGCTGGAAATGATCTCCGCGGGCAGCGCCTTGATCACCAGTTCTTCTTCGCCGACGAGACTATCGACCACGAGGCCGAAGCGTTTTTCCGCAGCCCCGATTACGATGACGAAATTGCGCTTTTTCTTTTTGCCGTCTTGCGGAACAACAACGGCGTGAATCTGGCTGAGGCTATTCAGGCGTACTAATGTGAGGATCTGTTCGCGCAGGCGCAGAACTTCGCGCTGGTCGACACGGTGAATTTCGGAATCAGTGATACGTGTAATTTCGACTACGGAAGAAAGAGGAACCGCGAAGAGGCGGCCGCCTACACGGAACAGCAGAGTCTGAATGCTCGCAAGCGTCAAAGGCATGCGAAGTTGAATGGTGGTGCCGCGGCCTTTGACCGAGGAAACATGAACCGTGCCTTTCAAGTTGTCGATGACCGTACGGACCACGTCCATGCCAACGCCACGGCCAGACACTTCCGTTACTTCGGCCGCGGTGCTGAAGCCCGGCTCGAAAATGAGGTTCATGATTTCGGAATCGGTGAGCCGTTGAATCTCAGCAGCCTTCACAATTCCTTTTTCCGCCGCGTGCCGGCGGATTTGCGCGAGGTCGATGCCGCGGCCGTCGTCGCGGACTTCGATGACAACTTGCGTGCCTTGGTGATAGGCGTTGAGGTAGACGGTGCCGCGAGCCGGTTTATTCGCGGCGATGCGTTCCTCGGCATCTTCCACGCCGTGGTCGACAGCATTGCGCACGAGGTGCATCAGCGGCTCAGCAAGGGCGTCCAGGATGCCCTTATCGAGATCCGTGTTCTGACCGGAAAGTTCGAGGGCTACATCTTTGCCGCACTGCTTGGCAACATCGCGCACCAAACGGGGGAAGCGGCGAAAAAGCTGCTCGACCGGCACCATGCGAATCTTCAATACGCATTTGTGCAGCTCGTCGAGCACGCGCGACTGAAATGCCAGCGCATCCGAAAGCTTGGCGCGGACAGGATCGCGCGCGTGCCGCTGGTCAAATTCCGTGAGGGTGCGGTGCAGCATAGACTTGCCGATGATCAGCTCGCCTACCAAATTCATCACCGCGTCGATGCGCGCAGCGTCCACACGCAGAGTGCTCTCTACAACCGTGACGGCGGCAGACACCGGGGCTTTCGCCGCTTCGGTGTTTGCCCCGACGCCAGTGACGCTGGAAGCGGCCGTTGCCGCTTGCGCCTCCAATAGCTCGCCAAGCAGCTCGTGCTCCGGGGTTTCCGCAGTAGCTGCGCGTTCGATACGCAAATCGGAAACGATAGAAGGAATACGGCAACGCTGCGCGATGTGCTCTTCCGACTGATGACTGGCCAGCGCGGCCTCGACAATCTCCAAGGTCTCTGCTGACGAATTATCTTCGGGACGTAGCGCGATGACTGTGCCGCAGGCATGTAAAACGTTACGAATCAGCTGTAACGCCGCGGCGTGCATCGAGCTGGCGGGATCGACGCGGAGGGCCACGTTGTACACAGTTTCGCCGCGATGCACGGCTTCGGAAATCATGAGATGTTCGTATTCGGTCCAGCGAAACTGAGCGGCGATTCCGCCGGCTGGCGCCGTTGGCGCGGACGCCGCGGGAGCATGGATTAACGTCCGCATCATTGCGCGCAAGGAGTCAGCCGAGGGCGGCTCAGCATCGCGTTGATAGGCAGAGAGCATGGCGCCGAAATTGTCGGCCGCCACCAGAACGACATCTGCAAGGCGCGAACCGGCGCTGTGACCGATTTCCGGCGAGAGCACGTCTTCCAGCTCGTGAGCGAGTTCGCTTAATTTGTGAAAGCCGCACGCGGCGGAATCGCCTTTCAGCGTATGCACCGCCCGGCGCACGCGGCGAATCACTTCTTCGTCGGTGGGATTGGCCTCGAGATCAAGCCCAGCTTCATTGAGCGACTGCAACAGCTCATTCGCGGTCTCAAAGAAGAGCGCGCGCAGCTCGGCATTGCGGTCTTCGGGAAAGAGACTCACGCATTTACCTCGAGCCGCTGGTAGGCCGTGCCGTTATTTTCATGCACCATGCGGAATTTCTGTGTCAAACCGAAAAGGCTCTCCGCGTGACCGACAAAAAGATAGCCGCCCGGATTCAGGCAATGCCAAAACTTCTCGATCAGCCGCTTCTGCTCCGCTTCATCGAAATAGATCATGACGTTGCGGCAGAGAATGATGTCGTTTCGGCGGGGCAAGAATTCCGTCTTCAGATTGTGAAAGTCGAATTGCACTAACTCTTTCAGCTGCGGCTTGATCGCATACTTGTCGCTGGATTTTTCGAAGTAGCGCAGGCGGCAAGTGTAATCGACCGGCTCCATCTGGATTTCGGTGTACAGTCCTTCCTGCCCGGCGCGCAGACTCGCGTAACTGATGTCGGATGCTACGATTTCGAGCTTCCAGGGCGGCGGAATCAGCGGCTTCGGCGAAGGCATATCGAACGGGAGCGGGTTGCGCAGGTAGTAGTAGGCCAGCGCGTCACAGATAAGGATAGCAACGGAATACGCCTCTTGCCCCGAGGAGCAGCCGGCGCTCCAGACGCGAAGAGTCCAATCGCGCCGCTCTTGCTTGCGTTTCAAGATTTCTTCCAGCACGGTCTTCTGCAAAAGGTCGAGCTGCGGACGATTGCGGAAAAAGCTGGTCTCGTTGACCGTGAGGTTTTCCAGCAGCAACGCCAGTTCGTTCTTGCCTTCGCGGCTGGTGAGCAACCGGTAGTAACTGTAAAAGGAATCAAGCTGGCAAGCCTTCAGCCTGCGCTGCAAGCGGTCTTTGAGGAAATGCGAGCGGCGCTCGTCGAAAAACATCCCGCATTCCTGATAGACGAGCGTCTGCAGAAGCTTGAGCTCCGCTTCGGTCAATTGAATCTGTGCGGTGAGCGTTGCCATGGGCAGGTAACGCGGCGCGCAAAGTGACTTCATCCGCAATTCAGCGGAGCAAGCTTACTTTGCGGCACCTACGAGTTCCGCAGCCTCCTCAAAACGCTTGTACTCCGGACGATGCAGCAGCTTGGCAATATCCAACAAGATGATGAGGCGACCTTTGAGCTTGCCCACACCGGTGACGTAGCCGGACTCGCCTTCGGCGAAGAGAGATCCCGGCGCTTCGATTTCCGAAGGCGCGAGCTTCAAAACTTCTGAGGCGGCGTTGACGATCAGGCCGACCAGCTTGTTATCCAACTCGACGACCAGGATGCGATTTTTCTTGTCGGGTTGAATGTCCGCTTGACCGAAGCGCTTGCGCAAGTCCATCACCGGAATGATTTTTCCGCGCAGGTTGATGACGCCTTCGACAGTTTCCGGAGCGCTCGGGACGGCGGTGATCTCCGGGACACGAACGATTTCGCGTACCGAGCCAATGCGCACGCCAAACGTTTCATTTCCGATGCGAAAGCCGACGACTTGGAGGTCTTTTTCCATCGCTCGGTCCCGTCCGCTTACTGACGCGCCTCGGCGTATTCCATTTCTCTTTCACGACGCGATTCTTTCTTACGGCGCCCTTCGCCGGGCTCGCGACGCGGGCCGTTCGGTTGCGGAACGTGTTGCTCGAGAACAAAGCGGTCCATGCTGTCCAAAAGATTGCGGGAGAGCTTGAGCATCTGCTCGGCCGCGGCGGAAAGCTCGGTGGAGCTGGAGGCAGATTGCTGCACGAGTTCGCGCATCTTGTCCATCGCGCGCACGACGGCTTGTGCTCCCGAGGCTTGTTCCTCGACAGCGGAATTGATTTCCTGCGTTATTTCCGTCAGGCGGCCCGTGGCTTTCGCAATTTGCGAGGAGCCAACAGATTGCTCGTTGGTAGCTGCGCCAATTTCCTGCGAAAACTTATAGACTTCCGTGACGACGTTGGAGATCTTGTGCAGCGCCGAGCCGAGGTCGTTGCCGAGGCTCAGCCCTTCTTCTACGATGCGCGTGCTTCGCTCCATATTTTCGACCGCTTGCCGCGCCTCGCGCTGGATACTTTGAATGAGATCGGCGATTTCCTTTGTGGACTGAGTAGACTTCTCCGCGAGCTTGCGGACCTCATCGGCAACCACGGCGAAACCTAGCCCGTGCTCTCCTGCGCGGGCGGCTTCGATCGCGGCGTTCAAGGCCAAAAGATTGGTCTGCTCGGCAAGATCATCAATGACTTCGATAATTTTGCCGATGTCATCCGCACGATGGCCCAAAACGTTGATGATCTCCGCCGAGGACTGAATGGCGTGATTCGTGCGATTAAGACCGTCCGTGGCTTTCTCCATCGTGGAGATGCCATTGACGACTTCTTCGCGGGAACGATTGGCAATATCGAGCAAGACCTTGGCGGTATCCGCGACGCGGTTGATCGACGTCACCATCTGATCGATGGAAGCGGAGGTTTCCGCGACGCTCGAGGCTTGCACCTGGGTATTTTTCACGACGTTTTGCACATTGATGCTCATCTCGTGCATCGTGCTGGTGACTTCTTCGATCGCGGAGGACGCCTGCACGCTAACTTTGGCCGATTCGTCGGCCGCGCCGGCAACCTGGTTCGAGCCTGCGGAGACTTGGCTGGCAGAGTCGCGCGTCGTACGCACCAAATCCTGAAGCCCGTGCGACATGCGCAAGAACGCGTTACCCAGCGTATCGCGCTTCGAGCGCGGAACGACTTCAACGCTCAGGTCGCCCTCGGCAACAGCCATCGAGACCCCAGCCATTTCCTTCAAGTACGCGACCATATTGTTAAATGTAGTGGCCAGTGCGCCTATTTCGTCGTTGCGATGGATATCGATATTCTGGTCAAGGTCGCCGGAGTCGCCGATTTCGCGCGCGACTGTGATCAAGTGCGTCAATGGCTCGGTAATGGATTTCGCCGTGTAAAAGGCAACAAACAACCCGGCTAGTACTGCCGACAGTGTCCCCGCCGTTGTCAAGCCGATGCTGACGTTGCTGGCGGTTTTGGCCGACCTGTTGGAATCGTCAAGGGCCTTTTGGATGTCCACGTTTGATTGGTCAAGAACCGTAGACGACTTTACGAGCCAGGACGCGGGATCCTTTTGCAGATAAAAAATCTGGAGATCGGAAACAGTGGCATCCCCCGAATCGACCTGGTGCCGCTTGGCCAAAAGGGGTTTAGCGAAATTGTCGGCCCAGCTCGCTTCCGTCCCCTCCACTTGAATCAGAGCGCTGTGGAGGTCGTTTCCTGCCTGAGATTCGCCCCGTTTCATAATTTCGTTGACGTCCTGAAGTCCGCGCGTGACTTTTTCTTCGTCGCGAGGATCACCGCTGAGCAGAAAGTTGTTGAGGTTCAGCCTGTTGAGCATGATCTGATAGCGCACGGCTTCAATGGCGCGCACGCTTTCCAGAGCGGTCGAGGCCTCCTTGCGCGCCGAACTCTCCTTGAGTCCGGCGACCAGATTCACGCCTAGCAAGAGCAATAGGATCGACAGTATCGATCCGAATCCAAGATAGAGTTTCTTACCTATCGTCATCTCGAAAAACCTCCGCTCCCCAAACAAACGCTCTACCGAACCAGGCCGTTCCCGTCCCACCTTAACTGGCCGCGGAAAACTCAAATTCGACAACCTGGGTGGTTTCCTCCGGTGCTGCCACAAACTTCCATTCCTTCACCGCATCGATACAAGACTGCACGAGCAGCGGATGGCCGCCCAGCGCGCGCGTACTCTTCACACGACCGTCGGGAGTGATGATCACCTCGATCTTGACCTTGCCCACGACGTTCATGCGTTTGGCAAGTTCCGGATACGCGGGAGCGACTTTACTCTTGACCTTGCGCTTGCTCTCTTCCGTCCCGGACGATTGCGCGAATGCGTGCGTTCCCAAGATCGACGACAGCGCCATGCCTACGGCTATTTTCCGAATCCACCTGGGTCTCATCGACACCACCCTCCTCTGAATGGGATACCCCAGCGTTAGAGAAGGCACGTGGGTTGCCAGCGATTTGGCGTGACGGAACAGCTTGCTTGATCCGGAGGAATTTCAGCCTAAGCGCAAAGCAATAAGAGAGTTAGCGGGTTTCTGCGGGCGCGGCATTCGCTCTGACTGACCTGCGGGTTTGTCTCAGCGCACGGGGATTGCAGCGGTGTGGGTCTCACGCTGAGACGGGTTGACGGTATTCCGCTCAGCCATGATGGACGATTCGGCAACAGTGCCGCGACGGGTCATTGACTCACATTGAGATTGCCCGGTAGCGTAGAAGGGCGTGCTAATCGTCAAATTGAGACGCGAGCGCGCGACCATAGGACAATGCCCAGAACCAAGCCTATCCAAAAGACGCCGCGAACCACGGCGCGCCGAAACCCGGGTGCCGTCGCCAAGGCGGCTTTGGGCGATCACGCCGAAGAATTGATGGAGCTTGCGGTGGATGCGGCGCAATCCCGCCACTTGCCGGGATTTCTGGAGCGATTTGCAGAGCGCGCGGCACGCATGCTCTCAGCGCATTGGTGCGCGGTGATGGTTTTTCGCGGGCGCGAGACCGATTCCTATCAGACCACACGCGCCAAAGACTCCCCCGACGCGGCCGAGCACACTTCGCTGGTTCGCTACGCGCGAGAGCTTGGCAAAGAAATTGAAATGCAGCCGTTGGCGCCGGACTCAGGCGGCGTGACCGAAACGAAGCGGAGCAAGGTGGCGGTTTTCGTTCCAATCACTGCGAGCGATGCGGAGAGCCTGGGCGCGATTTGCCTGATCTGCGAAAAGAAGCCGCTGGGCGAAGCAGAGCAGCGGCTATTGCGGGCGCTAGCAAGCCACGCAGCGTTGTCACTCGAGAATTTTCGGCGATTTTCGCAACTGGAACGCTCGAAGCGCCAGTGGGTGGAGGATATCGACGCCATCAGCGACTACATCGTAGTGCACGATCGCTCGTGGCGCGTCGTCCGAACAAATCGCTCGCTGGCTTCGCATCTAGGAGTGCCGCCCGTAGCATTGGTGGGCGAGGCGATGAGCAGCTTGCGGCAGATCGCGGAAACCGGCAGCGATCTTCCGTGTCCGTTCTGCCGCGACACGCAGCAGGCACGGGAAGAATATGTCGTGGCATCGCCGGAGCGAATTTTTCTGGTGTCCACCTCGCGCACACCGGGTGTCAACGACGACGACACGCGCACCATTCATGTCTTGAAGGACATTACCGACCGGCGCGAGGCGGAGCGGCGTTATCGCGAACTGTTCGACAGCATTCAGGAAGGCCTGTTCTTCGCCACGCCCGATGGACGATTTCTCGATGTAAATGATGCGATGGTGCGCATGCTCGGGTATGACGCGCGCGACGAACTGCTGCGCGCCGACGTCGGCCCTCATTTGTATCCCGCGGCGGCGGCCCGCGAGCGTTTCTTGCTGGCGCTGGCGGAACGCGGGGTGTTGCGCAATTATGAAGAGACCCTGCGCCGCAAAGATGGAACGCTGCTGCACAC
>Ga0137416_10002263_pt1 | contig 10245 bp, 7 predicted proteins | sample CZODoug3_1_1_16f_FD_108282 | JGI IMG/M metagenome (GOLD analysis project Ga0137416, IMG submission 108282) | Vadose zone soil fungal communities from Angelo Coast Range Reserve, California, USA - CZODoug3_1_1_16fungal (Illumina Assembly) | ecosystem: Environmental > Terrestrial > Soil > Vadose...
AATGCCGGCGAAGCCGTACTTTCCGCTGACGGAGCCTTGTGCGCCGACACCGGCGTGTTCACGGGCCGCAGCCCGAAGGACAAATTCACCGTTCGCGACGCCTCGACCGACAAGAACATGTGGTGGGCGGGCAACCAGTCGATCACGTCAGAACAGTTCGCGGCGCTCTATGCCGATTTCCTCAAGCACGCCGAAGGCAAGACGCTGTTCGCGCAGGATCTCTATGGCGGCGCCGATCCTGCCTTGAGAATCAAGACCCGCGTCTTTACCGAACTCGCATGGCATTCGCTGTTCATCCGTACGCTGCTGATTCGTCCCGAGACATCGGAGCTCGCAAGCTTCGTGCCCGAACTTACCATTATCACCCTGCCGACCTTCAAGGCTGATCCTAAACGTCACGGCGTGCGTTCGGAGAACGTGGTTGCGATCGATTTCGCCCGCAAGATCGTCCTGATCGGCGGGTCTTATTATGCCGGCGAGATGAAGAAGTCGGTATTCACCACGCTGAATTACTATCTGCCCGAAAAGGGCGTGATGCCGATGCACTGCTCGGCCAATGTCGGCCCTGACGGCGACAGCGCGATTTTCTTTGGTCTCTCTGGAACAGGAAAGACCACGCTCTCGGCCGATCCCAAACGTACGCTGATCGGCGACGATGAGCACGGCTGGGGCAGCGACGGCATCTTCAATTTCGAAGGCGGCTGCTACGCCAAATGCATCAAGCTGTCGAAAGAAGCCGAGCCCGAGATTTACGCGGCCAGCAAGCGCTTTGGCGCGGTGCTGGAAAACGTCGTGCTCGACCCGAACACCCGTGCCCCGGACTTCGACGATGGCTCGAAAACCGAAAACACCCGTTCGGCCTATCCGCTCGAATTCATCCCCAATGCCTCGCGTACCGGCCGCGCCGGTCATCCGAAGAATGTGGTGATGCTGGCGGCGGATGCGTTCGGGGTAATGCCGCCGATCGCCAAGCTGACGCCGGCGCAGGCGATGTATCACTTCCTGTCCGGCTACACCGCGAAGGTGGCGGGCACCGAGCGCGGGCTCGGCAAGGAGCCGCAGCCGGAATTCTCGACCTGTTTCGGCTCGCCGTTCCTGCCGCGCGATCCGTCAGTGTATGGCAATCTGCTACGCGACCTGATCGCCAAGCACGATGTCGATTGCTGGGTGGTCAACACCGGCTGGACCGGTGGCAAGTATGGCACCGGCCGCCGCATGCCGATCAAGGTGACGCGGGCGCTGTTGACCGCGGCGCTGAACGGCTCGCTGCGCAATGCGGATTTCCGCACCGATAAGTATTTCGGCTTCGCGGTGCCGACCTCGCTGCCGGGCGTCGAGCCGCACATTCTCGATCCGATCAAGACCTGGGCCGACAAGGCCGAGTTCGACAAGACCGCGCGCGCGCTGGTCGGCATGTTCCAGAAGAATTTCGCCAAGTTCGAAGCCCAGGTCGACGCCGAGGTTCGCGCCGCAGCACCCGAAGTGAAGCTCGCGGCGGAGTAAGATTCGATTGCTCGATTCTGTGATCTAAAAGGGCGGTCGCAAGGCCGCCCTTTTCTTATCATGCCGCCACATTGGACAGGAATCGGTCAACCGAGGAGCGCAGCTCCGCGGCCTGACGCGACAGGCCGTCCGCAGAGCTGAGCACGAGGTCCGCCGAGCGGTTTGTGTTCTCGCTTGCCGCCGCAGTCCCCGCTATGCCCCGCGCGACGCTTGCCGTTCCGGCGGCAGCCTGACGGATATTTTCGGTTATCTTAGCCGTCGCCGTGTTCTGCTGGTTGACGGCGGTGGCGATCGTCGCAGTGAAACTGTCGATCTCTCCCATCACGGCCGTGATGGCTCCAACATTGTCCACCGCCCGCTTTGTCGCCAGTTGCACCTCCGCAATTTGAGAGGAGATTTCCTCGGTGGCCTTTGCAGTCTGGATCGCGAGCGCCTTCACTTCCGACGCCACCACCGCGAAGCCGCGTCCGGCATCGCCAGCCCGCGCCGCCTCGATGGTGGCGTTGAGGGCCAGCAGATTGGTTTGGCCAGCGATGTTTCGGATGAAACCCACCACGTCATCAATATGCTGGGCAGCGCTCGCGAGCGCTCCCATGGTTTGGTTTGCGTCGTCAGCCATGCTGGAGGCGCGCCGTACAATGCTGGTGGCTTCGTGGAGCTGCCCCTCGATGGCCTGCACTGATTCTCCAAGCTGGCCCGCTGCGGCCGAGACGGTCTGGACGTTGGTGGATGTCTCATCGGCGCTCGATGCCGTCTCGATCGATTGTTGACCGGCCGCCTGCGCAATCGACGACAGGGTTCGCGCGGTCTTGCTCAACTCGCTGGTCATTGCATCTGCATTGCTGAGGACGGAGGTGACCGTGGAACGGAAAGTCTCGATTTCCGCCTCCATGCGCCTTCGCCGACTGACCTGCTCGGAGTTCGCGTGGTCCTTTGACGACATCAGAACGGAATCCTCCTCCGCGCGGGCCATCAGGCCGGCTTGCATCACGGCGAGAGATTTCAGAAGACGACCAAGCTCATCGCGCCGCCGAAGCTCGATCCGGTCGGTGAAGTTGCCGGCGGCTACATGTTCCGCAATCTTCATTGCGGCGAAAATCGGCTTGCTCATTGAGTGTGCGAAAGCGATCGCGAGCACCAACCCGATCAGAGTGGTCGCAATCGCCAGCGCAAGCATGGTGGTGTGGGCTGCCGCGACCGCCGCCTCGGCTTCAGCGCGGTAGTCGAAGCCGTAAGCAGCGACCATCTCGACAAGATCGTCCACTGCCGCAACGGCGGCATCGCCTTTCTTGGCCACCGAGAACGACATGGGAAGCGCGGTAAGCCCGCCGGCCTGCGGCTTGAGGATCTTCAGCCCGGTCTCCGACCAGTCGCGAAGCCTCGATTCGGTCTGCTCCAAAGCCGTGGTGACATCCTTGGTTTTTACCCGATCCCGAACGACTTTCAGGTCGTCCACGATTCCTGCCACCAGTTTTTCAATTTTCGCGACCGTTTCCTTCGACGCACCTTCACTTAAGCCAGCCTGCATGAAGAGGCGCGTCGCGTTCAACGCAGCATGCGCCGAGCGCGCATGATTGATGGCCATTAGCGGTCCATCGTAGAGCCGCACCACAAGGTCGCCGGAGGTGGAGATGCCGCGCATGCCGTAAAACGCAAGCCCGCAGGCAAGCGCGATCACAACACTAAAGGCGCAAAAAAACTTGTAACGAATTGACATAAGGAATCTCTCCGGCGAACTGCCAATGAAATCAGTCCGTGATCTTCACGGTCATCCTCATCCGCGGATGAATTGCACAGACTATTTGCGCCTCGCCTGCTTCCTTGAAAGTGACATCCGTTGCCGCGCCCGGCGGCTGTGATCCGAGGTTGAATTCGTTCCCCTTGCTGGTTGAAATGATGTTGTGAGGCACGCTGTCGTCGTTCGCGAACGTCAGCGCCTCGCCCTTCTTGATGCTGACCCTCTCGGCTGAGAAGACACGGCCCTTCTGAGTGATCGTCAGGTTGGCGGCGAGGGCGCCGGCCGACAGGCCAACGAGAACGACAAAAGAGAGAGAAGTTAGCTTGCGCATTGGATATTCCTGCGGTTGGCGTTGACCGGTTCAGCGAGGGAGGACCGGCACGGTGGTCGGATCGAGATTGCTGGTCAAAGTTTTCAGGAAGGCCACCAGTTCGGACTTCTCCTGTGCCGTGAGGCCGAGCGGTTTCACGAGGTCGGAGCGGCTCGGCCGGTCGACGCCTCCGTGATCGTAATGTTCGACCACCTGTTCGAGCGTGGCGATCGACCCGTCATGCATGTAGGGACCTCGCCTGGCGATTTCGCGCAGGCCCGGCGTCTTGAAGGCGTGTTTCATCTTGATGATATCGGGCAGGAACTGTCCCCGTCCGACATCGGCGCTGGGAAGGCCGATGTCCTGGAAACCGTCATTGGTGAAGTTCCAGCCCTCATGGCACGATGAGCACTGAGCCTTGGTGTTGAAGATGACGAAGCCGCGCTTTGCCTCATCAGAAATCGCTTGCTCGTTTCCCTCTATCCAGAGGTCGAACGGCGCCTGTTCGGAAACCACGGTTCGTTCGTAGGTCGAAATGGCCTGTGCGAGCGTGTTGGGCGATAGGCCGGTGCCTGGAAAGGCCGTGACGAACAGCGGCTTGTATTCGGCGATGGTTGCGAGTCGCTCCATGAGCTTCTCGATCGGCATATTCATCTCACCTGGAGATTGGATCGGGCCGAGCGCCTGCTCTTCAAGATTCGCAAGCCGCCCATCCCACATGAAGATCGCTCCCCATGCGGCGTTGACGATGGTCGGCGAATGGCGACCCAGCTTCGCCATGCCGTGGCCGACGCCGACCGCCAATCCGTCGCCCCAACCAAAGCCCGGGCTATGACAACTTGCGCAGGACTGCGCTGAGGTGACCGAGATACGGGTATCGAAATACAGCTTTTTGCCGAGCGAAGCTTTCTCGGGTGTGTAAGGGTTTTCCTTGGGGAATGGGATCGACGGCGGACGGCGGTACTCTGGCTTCATCGCGTTGATGGCGACAGCGGCTTTCGGGCTGGGGTCGGTGCGACGCATCTCTCCGACAATCGCCGCGCCGAAACCGAGGTTAGCAAACCCGATCAAGCCGAGGGTGGCCGCTACGGCAGGGCCGAGCAAGGCGGAACGAATGAAACCAGATGGAGGCATGTTTAGTCCTTGAACCGGCCCGGCAGACGCGCCACGCTTCAAGAACTGCGCTTGTTTAATAATGGTTACGTTAATTGCACACCTCGTAAAACTACGCGGGCGCGCGGGTGAAACGAGCGAACCCGGAATCTCGATACAAGTAATCTCCGGACTGCGACGCTCCGAAGACGAGCGTCCGCGTGACGGAAAAGTGCGGCTCTCGCGCCGCCTTTTTGCGACCAGCGATCCTCTATCGTCCAACTGTCGAAGCTATCAGGGGTTGTCGGGAAATACCGCGTTGCTGGGTGTCGGACGATCGGTGATCTGCAAACCGAACAGGCTGCCGATCAGTTCGACCGCGATACGCGCGGTGCGGCCGCGTTCATCGAGAAATGGATTGAGTTCGACGATGTCGACCGACCGCACCAATCCGGAATCGTGCAACAGCTCCATGACGAGGTGCGCCTCGCGATAGGTCGTGCCGCCCGGCACCGTCGTGCCAACGCCCGGCGCTACCGCCGGGTCCATGAAATCGACATCGAAACTGACATGCAGCACGCCGTTGCGCGCTTTTACCCTTTCGATGATCCGCCGGATCAGGACACCGACACCGAACTCATCGATTGCGCGCATGTCGGCGACGGCGATGCGGCGGTCGCGGAGGAGGTCTCTTTCAAGCGGATCGATCGAGCGGATTCCGAACAGATCGAGCTGATCGGGACTAATGGAGACGCGCGGCTGGTCACCCAGCAGGCCATCAAGCCCGGGCTCGCCACAGAGAAACGCAGCGGACATGCCGTGCATGTTGCCGGTCACGGTGGTCGCCGGCGTATTGTAGTCGGCATGGGCGTCGAGCCACAGCACGAAAACCGGCCGGCCCAGTTCCTGCCAGTGTCGCGCGACGCCGTTCACCGATCCCATCGACAGGCTGTGATCGCCGCCCATGAAGATCGGAATGGCGCCTGAGCGAGCCAGCAGCCAGGCGCGTTCGCTGAGCGCACGAATCCAGCCTTTGATATCTTCATAATATTTGGCGTTTGCCGGCGGCGGACCATCGGCGGATGAAACGGCCGATATCGCGAGATCGCCGTGATCCTCGACGTCAAATCCCAGTTGCTCGAGGACGCGGCCGATGCCCGCGGTCCTCAACGCATCCGGCCCCATCAGCGTGCCGCGCTGCGAGGCGCCGATCTCGATGGGAACGCCAAGCAAGGCGACGCGCGGCTTTCTCGGTATGCCAATTTCGGACATGAGATATACTTTCAAAGATCGTATGGTGGGCAAAGCGGAGCGTGCCCACCATACAAGATCACGATTTGGATGGATGGTGGGCACGGTGCAAAAAGCGCCGTTGCCCACCGCCGTCTTCGGTCATGTTCTTAGGAGACCCGAACGGAAGTGAAGCTGGTATGTTCCCTCAGGCCTTGAAATACGCGATCTGATGCGTGGTGGCGAGCAGGCGGCCGCCTGGTGACCAGAGTTCGCCGGTCTGGTCGCCGTAACTCTTGTGAAAAATCCTGGCGTCGGCGACGGCGAGAACGCGGCTGATATCCTCAGCCGCCAGATCTTCCGCGTCGGCGTGGAAATAGGTCGTCAGCGACACCGTGCCGAACGGCACCAGTTCGCGTCTGGCATGAAAGACCCGGCCGAAGAACGCATCCGACATCGACATCAGCGACAGCACATCAATCTTTCGCGGAACGCGATCGCTGATCCATAATTTGGAGAACGCGCTTGCCGGCGCATCCTTGATCGCGCTGCCGAAATTCGGATCACCCTCGACAAAGCGAAAATCATATTGCTTGACCCAGGACGCCGCGACCTTCGGATAGGGCGGGATCTGTTCGGGTGGCGGGCCTTTCGGAAATTCGGCCGGCTGGTGCGACCACGACGGACGGCGCTCGGCAAAGACGGCGGTCGCAAGCGTTGCAACATCGGCGCCGCCTTGCGTCAGCTCTACACACCAATGCTGCGTCGATCTGTTGGCTTTGACCAGGCGGACATCAAGATCGAAGCTGCCTTGCGCGATCGGCGCGCAAAAGTTGACGGTAAGGGACAGCGGATCGCCGGCACGCTGAGGATGATCGATCAGCGCCCGCAGGATGGTGGCGGCGGTCGCGCCGCCGAACGGGCCGACAAAAGCCCAGTAATCCTCGCTGGTCCGCCCGCTCCAGCGGCTGTCGCCGGCGGTAACCCGCGTCGCGTCGTCAAACAGGTGCTGGGTTCTGGCAAACATGAGCGTCCTCGAAACCTCAACGGTCCATCGCCGTCATTGCCAGGAGCGTAAGTGACGAAGCAATCCATTCTTCCTCCATGCGGCGAAATAGATTGCTTCGCGGAGCTTGTCATCGGGCGCGCATTCGCGCGACCCGTTGGCTCGCAATGACGCTCTTACCTTCCCGCGCAGTATCACCGCTCATCCGCCGAATTCAATGATGTGTGAGGTAATGGTTGTCAGATGATTGGTTTTTAACCGGGGATAAGCGTCCGTCTCGTCAGCGCTTCGCCCCGCGCTGTGCACCCGCCTCCTGCAGCGAAGGCCCGCGCACTGGCACGTTCCAGATATCCTGGGCATATTCGCGGATGGTACGATCGGACGAGAACCACGGCATCCGCGCGACGTTGAGGATGCTGGCCCGTGTCCATGCCGGCACCACCTGCCAGCGCGCGTCGATGCCGCGTTGCGCCTCGAAATAGGCGCCGAAATCCGCGCTGACCATGTAGTGATCGAGATGGCGCAGCGCGTGCGCGACCGATTCGAAGCGGGCCGGATCGTCGGGCGAAAATTCGCCGCTCTCGATCGCGTTGATGGCGCGCGAAAGGTGCGACGACCGCCTGATTACATCGGTGGCGTCGAGGCCCTGCTTGCGCCGCACCACCACATCCAGCGCCTCCATGCCGAAGATCGCGATGTTTTCGGGGCCGACGTGATCGCGGATCTCGAGATTGGCGCCGTCGAGCGTGCCGATGGTCAGCGCGCCGTTCAGCGCGAGCTTCATGTTGCCGGTACCGGAGGCTTCCATGCCCGCGGTCGAAATCTGTTCGGAGAGGTCGGCGGCGGGAATGATCACCTCGGCGAGGCTCACATTGTAGTCCGCGAGGAACGCGACCTTCAGGCGTCCGGCGACCACCGGGTCCTGGTTGACGACTTCGGCGACATCGTTGATGAGCTTGATGATCAGCTTGGCGTAGCGATAGCTCGCCGCCGCCTTGCCGGCGAAGATTTTGACGCGCGGCACCCAGTCGCGCTGCGGCTCGTCCTTGATCGCGTGATAAAGCGCCACGGTCTCAAGGATGTTGAGCAGCTGGCGCTTGTATTCGTGGATGCGCTTGATCTGGACATCGAACAGCGCAGCCGGATCGACCACGACGTTGAGGCGTTCGCCGATCAGCCGCGCCAGCGCGATCTTGTTGTGGTACTTGACGCTTCGGAATTGCTGCTGGAAGGCGCTGTCGCTGGCGCGGGCTTCGAGAAGTCCAAGCTGTGAGGGATCGTCGAGCACGGCTTCGCCGCAGGCCTCGCGCAACAGGTTGGTCAGCTTTGGGTTGGCCAGCATCAGCCAGCGGCGGAAAGTAATGCCGTTGGTCTTGTTGGTAATGCGGGCCGGATAAAGATGATTGAGATCATGAAAGACGGTCTCCTTCATCAGATCGGAATGCATCGCCGAGACGCCGTTGATGCGGTGCGATCCGACGAACGCCAACTGCCCCATGCGGACCCTGCGGCCGGAACTCTCATCGATCAGGGATACCGAAGCCTTGAAATCGTCATCGCCGGGACAGCGTGCATCGGCCAGCGCAAGATGCGCGACATTGATACGGTAGATGATTTCCAGATGGCGCGGCAGCAGCCGCTCGAACAGTTCGAGCGGCCAGGTCTCCAGCGCTTCCGGCAGCAGCGTGTGGTTGGTGTAGGACAGCGTCGCCACGGTGATCTTCCACGCCTCGTCCCAGCGGAAGTTGTGAAGATCGACCAGAATGCGCATCAACTCGGTGACGGCCAGACTGGGATGGGTGTCGTTGAGCTGCACTGCGGCCTTTGACGCCAGCCCGCGCAACTGTCCGTCGGACGCAAGATGGCGCTTGATCAGATCTTGCAGCGAGGCCGAGACGAAGAAATATTCCTGCCGCAGCCGCAGCTCGCGTCCCGCCGGGCTCTCGTCATTCGGATAGAGAAACTTGCAGATCGATTCAGCGCGCGCCTCTTCGGCGCTGGCGCCGAGATAGTCGCCGGTGTTGAACACGTCGAGCTTGAGCGGATCGGGCGAGCGCGCCGACCACAGCCGCAACGCGTTGACGTGCTGGCCGCGCCAGCCCACGATCGGGGTATCGTAGGCGACAGCCTGTACGGTTTCCGCCGGATGCCAGATCGCGCGGTCGCGGCCATTCTCTTCGACGCGTTCGACGCTGCCGCCGAAATGCACGTGGTAGACCACCTCCGGCCGCTGGAATTCCCAGGGGTTGCCGAAGCCCAGCCATTCATCGGGATATTCGTGCTGCCAGCCCTGCGAGATGATCTGGCGGAACAAGCCGAAATCGTAGCGGATGCCATAGCCGATGGCGGGAATGGCGAGCGTCGCCATGCTTTCCATGAAGCACGCCGCAAGCCGTCCAAGACCGCCATTGCCAAGGGCTGCATCCGGCTCGCATTTGCGTAAGTCCGAAAGATCGACGCCGAGGTCGCCCAGCGCCGCCTCGAATACCGGCAATAGCCCCATATTGTTCAGCGCATCGGTGAACAGACGGCCGATCAAAAATTCGAGACTGAGATAATAGACCCGCTTGCTGCCGGTGTCGTAGCTCTGCTTCTCCGCCGTCAGCCAGTGGTGCACGATGCGGTCGCGCAGCGCCAGCGCCGCCGCCTTGTACCAGTCGTGGCGGCTGGCCATGCTGGCGTCCTTGCCGATCGCAAGCCTCAGCTTGGCGAGAATGGCGCCCTTGATCTCGGCCAGCGCCAGTTCGTCGACGGGCTGGTTGAGCGCCGGAAAATTTCCCTGGAAAGATTGATCTGGCAAATCGTGGATCCTGGAGGGTTTGAGTCTCTGCCAAACAATACGCGCGTTGAGCCGGGACCGGAACCCGCCCTCGGGTTTCGTTTGTGCAGTGCATGCATGATTTTTATGCAAGGACCGGGCCGATTCGCCGCAATCACCATGCGCCCGCTTTGGTGGTATAGTGTAGTTCGCCATACGCTGTCGCGATAGCTTTGGGAAGGACCGGGCCATGAGATTGACGATCGAAATTGTCGTCGCAGTGATACTGGTATTCTGCATCAGCGCCACCAGCGCGGCTTTCGCCGCAGGCGGCAAGGCGGGCCGCAGTGCCGACGGTGTGAGCTGTTCATTCAGCGTTCCGGCAAACGCGTCGCCTGCCGCACGCTGCGCCGCGATCCGCAAACAATGCGGCGGAAAATTCTACGCCAATTATTGCGGCGACAAGCTCTTGTCGGCGATGTGAAGTTCTGAGCGCAGTCGCGCCTCTCTCGTCGTCCCGGCCTTCGCCGTGACGACAACAAATAACATCAGATTGTAGGGTGGGCAAAGGCGCCCTTTGCGCCGTGCCCACCAACGTTCGGAAATCT
>Ga0137416_10002265_pt1 | contig 10243 bp, 8 predicted proteins | sample CZODoug3_1_1_16f_FD_108282 | JGI IMG/M metagenome (GOLD analysis project Ga0137416, IMG submission 108282) | Vadose zone soil fungal communities from Angelo Coast Range Reserve, California, USA - CZODoug3_1_1_16fungal (Illumina Assembly) | ecosystem: Environmental > Terrestrial > Soil > Vadose...
GAAGCCGCGGCGACTTCTTTAGGCGACATCGCCAGCGTTGCACCCATGGCCACCAATTCATTCGCGCGTGATGTGGTGCGATTCCAGACCGTCAGGGGATAACCGGCTTTCAGCAAATTCATACCAATCGGCTGGCCCATCAGGCCCAGGCCAATCAAGCCAACTTTTGTTTTGGAGGTGGCAGCGGATTCCACGGAAGTCTCCTGTACGAGTAGGTCGCGAAGCTGATTCCAAATCGATTGTACAGGTTTGGCGAGAAATGCTGGAACGCGTTTGCCGGCCGATGGTCGGCCAGTCCAGGAGAGCCGGCTCTTGGAGGGTCTAAGCGGTCTTGGGCCGGTTTCTCAGCGGAAGCAGTGCGGGCGCGCCGCCGGAAGCGCTGGCTGCGGCGGAAGAAACTTGGTCCTTTAGCTCTGTACTAATGGCTGACGCTTTTGCATTGGCCGAACCGCCACTTTCGTCCTCGACCTTTTCTTGCAAACGCACAATATATTGATACGGAATTTCCCAGCGGAAGTGTTTTTGCTGCCCGCGCTGGACAAAACTCTGTTCCAGGAAAATTGAGCGGCCCGAATCAGCGACAAAAATGCCCGATGCGGGCAGCAGGATGTCGCTGGCGCGGTAATGCACCTCGACCCTGCGCCCCAAAAAAGCGGAATAACGGGCCATACCTGCCCAGTGTCCGGGGCAGGTAGTAACTGGGTCAATGGTACGGAAGGACCCCCCCTTGCGGAATCGTGTGGAAAACCGTGCAAAATGCCGCGCTGCGCTGCTGTTCGTCCGGGTTCAGCGCGCATGCGAGTACCAGGCACGCAGAGATTTCGCCTAGCGTCGCTCACCTCCACTCAAAGCTCGCTTTCGCGCTTCACGCAATCCTTGACTTTTTCCGAGAGCAAGCTATTGTCGTGCGTTCCGGCAGGCGGGAAATGAACGAAAAAGATCCGAAGGGGAGAGAATCATGCGCAAATGGTCTGGCTGGCTGCTTGCCGGTTTAATGGTGGCAATGCCTGCGCTGCCGGCTTTCGCACAAACGCAGAAGGCAAGCAAAACCTATGTGTTGAAGGCCGCGCGTATGTTCGACGGCAAGAGCAACACGTTGTCAACTCCCGGCCTGGTTGTCGTCACGCACGGAAAAATTGCTGGTGTCGGCGCTAAGGCCACCATTCCCGCCGGCGCCGAAACCATCGATCTCGGCGACGCCACGCTCCTGCCCGGCTTCATCGACGCTCACACGCACCTCACCTCGATGTATTCCGACGATTGGAAGCAGAACACGCTCGACCGTCTGCAGAAAACCGTCGCCGAGCAGGCATTGGACGCCAGCGCGAACGCGCGGGTAACCCTGATGGCCGGTTTCACCACCGTGCGAGATGTCGGCTCCAGCGACTATCTGGATGTTGGCTTACGCAACGCCATTAGCGACGGAGTGGTGCCCGGACCGCGCATGCTCGTCACCGCCTTGGCCAAGGGCGTGAAGATCGGGTTCGGCACCGACGCCGCTGTCTATCAGCATGGGCGGAATGCCGAAGAGTTCCACTTGATGGTCGATCTCGGCATGAAGCCCTTCGACGCTCTGCGTTCCGCTGCCCTCGCCGACGCCGAACTGCTCGGACTGCAAGACAAGATTGGCACGCTGGACGCCGGCAAACTCGCGGACATCGTGGCCGTCCCCGGCAATCCCGGAGAAAATATCCGTCAAACCGAAAAAGTGTTCTTCGTCATGAAGGAAGGCACGATCTATCGAAATGATCGTAGCGCGCCGCAGCGCTGACTGGTCATGCCAACCGTCACATCCGCCAAATTATTTACCCCAGCGAAGCAGAATCCCGCGGCTTCCCGCTGAGCCAGGCCGCCTCAGATTTACGTTTCCAACTTAAATCGCGAAGACGCGAGCCGGTACAACCGCCTCCAGACCAATCGATTGATCAGCACCACCACGGTCGACATGATTAGCGTCGACGCCAGCAGCACATCAAATCTTCCCGAATCGCTGGCCCGGCTGATCGTGCTTCCCAGGCCGGCCGTGGAAACAATCTTCCCCTGAAAGTGGAAATACTCCGCCACGATGCTCGCGTTCCACGCCCCGCCTGACGCGGTGACCATCCCCGTCACCAGATACGGAAAAATTCCCGGCAAGATCAGCCGCCGCCAGCGCTCCCACCCTCTGAAGCCGAAAATCCGCGCGGCTTCTTTCAAGTCGCTGGGAATCGCCATCGCTCCTGCAATCACATTGAACAGGATGTACCACTGTGTTCCGAGCAGCATCAGCCCCATCGCCGCGATTTCGAGCCCGCCGCGATGGCGAATCAGGAACAGTAAAATCACCGGGAACAATGCCGTCGCGGGAATCGATGCCGCCAGTTGCGCAAGCGGTTGCGCCACGCGCGCAAGCCGCGGATTCGAGCCAATCGCGACACCCGCCGGAACGGTCCACAGCGCGCCAATCAGCAACGCCGCGTTGACGCGCGCGAACGTCAGACCCGCGCTGCGCAATAAACCAATGTAATCCGCGCGGTGCAAATCGGATAACTCGCGTACCGCATGGAAAACCGCAAATCCCAGCCCGATCGTGACGGTTGCCCCCAAGAGTCCAAGCAGCCATCGCCGCGAATTCTGTTTTTTTGGCGCCGGAAAACTCTCTGTGGCTCGCCGCGCGCCGGCGGCAAACGTCAGGGTCAGCCAACTGATAATCGGCCGGAGCGCCAGCCGATAGGCCCGAATCACAAGCGATGCCCGCCCGATCAGGCTCAGGAGGGTATTCGGCGTGGCGCTCGCGCTTTCCACCTGCTCGAACTTGAATTTGTCGGCCCAAACGATGATCGGCCGCCACACCAATTGATCCAGCAACACGATCACCGCAATCATCGCGCTCAAGCCCCACAAAATCGCGCGCGTGTTGCCGTGGCTTGCCGCGGTCTGCAAGAACGAACCTAATCCCGGCAGCCGGAAATCGCGATCGCCCAGCACGAACATTTCGCAGGCCATCAGGAAAAACCATCCGCCGGCCACAGACATCATCGAATTCCAAACCAATCCGATCGTCGCAAACGGCAAATCCAGCTCCGCGAACCGTTGCCACCGCCCAAATCGATAAATCTGCGCCGCTTCTTTGAGTTCTCGCGGAATCGATTTCAGCGACGAGTAGAAGCTGAACGCGATGTTCCACACTTGCCCCGTGAAAATCAGCAGAATGGAGCCCAGCTCGACGCCAATCTGGTGGTGCGGAATCAAAGCCACCATCGCCAGCATCACGCCGGGCAAAAAACTGAGCACCGGAATCGATTGCAGAATATCCAGCAGCGGCACCAAGACAACTTCCGCACGCCGCGAACTCGCCGCCAGGTAGCCGTACCCCAGAGCAAAAATCAAGCTAAGGCCGTACGCCAGACTGATGCGCACCAGCGAATACAGCGCATAGAGCGGCAGCGCGCGCGGGCTCTGCGAAATCTGCGCCTGCGGTGTTGCCGGCCCGAGCCATGAGCGCCCGATCGAATACACCCCATAAATTGCCGCGAAAACAAACAGGAACGCCGCAATGTCGACGAGAAATCCCCACGCCCAGCGCGAGCCGGCAGGGCGCGCCGCGGTCGGCGGCAGTGGTGTGGCTTGCAGTATCGCGGGAGTGAGCGCCGGCACGATGAATTCAAGCCTCAGTGAGCGTCAGCTTGCCGGTGGCCGCGTCGTAGTCAAAAATCTCCGCGTAGCGCCCCCACTGAATCGCCGTTTCGAGTTGACGCCGCGCTTCGTCTTCGCTGAAGTGCTCGTCCAGAAGATCGCGAAAAAATTCGTCCGGCAGCGTGCGGTCGGATTTCGCCTTCAGCGATTGCTCCATCTGCCGCAGCAGGGGCACGTGAGCCAGCGCCGTCTTGCGGAAAATCTTCTTCCGTGTCTGAATATCACCACGCGCAAATTCCTGGCCCTCCGGAGTGACGATCGCGTGGCCTTCTTCAACGCGCAACAAGCCAAGCAGCACGGCGGTATCCACGGTCGGCAAGAGCGCGTCGACTTCGAGGCTCAATTCCTCCGCGAGCCGGCGCAAATCTACCCGCCCGCCCTGGTCGACCACAATCTCGAGCAATCCTGCCATCCCTCCCGGCCGCGTGTGCGGCAGCATAATCGGCCGGTGCTGGATCTCGGCTCCTGCGCGCTGCGCTGTGGGTGACAGATCGTGCCGCAGGTCCGGATGCGTCAGCACGCGATAAATAGCGTCCACCAACTCCACAAAACGCGGCGCTTTCCGGTCGCGCGGATGCGCAATCTCCACCTTAAAATCCGCGTGAATGTGCGCCGGATTTTTCCCCAACACAATGATGCGATCCGCCAGCACCACCGCTTCTTCGATGTTGTGCGTCACGATAAAAATCGCCCGCGTCGGAATTTTGTGCCCCAGCCAAAGCTCCAGCAACTCGCCGCGCAGCGTTTCCGCCGTAAGCACGTCCAGCGCGGAAAACGGCTCGTCCATGAACAAAACTTCCGGCTCGACCACCAGCGCCCGCGCCACGCCCACGCGCTGCTTCATGCCACCGGAAAGCTCCTTCGGATACGCCGACTCGAAACCATCCAAGCCGACGGCATCAATAATGCGCAGCGCCCGCTTGTGCCGGTCCATCGGCGCAAATCCGCGCGCCTCGAGAGGCGCCTCCACGTTTTCCAACACCGTCAGCCAGGGAAACAACGCGAAGCTCTGGAACACGATCGAAACATTCGGCGATTCGCCGCGCACCGGCTGCCCATGCCACAGCACGCTTCCCGCCGACGCAGGGGCAAGCCCCGTCATCATCCGCAGCAACGTAGACTTCCCGCATCCCGACGGACCGAGCAACGCAAGAATTTGTCCCGGATAGATGGCCAGATCCGTGGGGGCAATCACTTGGACGCGGCTTCCGTCCGGCTGCGCATAGAATTTTTCGATTTGCCGCACTTCGATGATCGGCGCGGCCACTGCCGCTGCGGTGCTCATGTTTGCGAGTATTATGCCTCAAGTCCTAGCGAGCCGTATGCGCAGCATTGGCCTCGCACGCGATATTCTTTAGCGGTTACAATCCTATGAACACCGAATGACGCCGGCCCCCGACCCTGTCCACAACGCACCGAGCGCCGCTTCTCGCGACTGGCTCCTCGCGCTCAGTCTCTCGCTGTGCGTTTCGCTGATCATCGTGGCGCCCTTCTTCTGGCTCGGAAGCGCCTCGGGCCACGATTTCGAATTCCACGCGACCTCGTGGCTCGACGTCGCCGCCCAGTGGAAGCAGGGGATTCTGTATCCGCGCTGGACGGAGTTGGCCAATAGCGGCTTTGGCGAGCCGCGCTTCATTTTTTACCCTCCGCTCTCCTGGATGCTGGCTCCCGCGCTGAGCCTTCTGATTCCGTGGGACTACGTTCCAATCGCCTTCATCGTCCTCGTGCAAACATTCGCGGGACTGGCGGCGTTTGCGTTCGCGCGCAGGCTACTCCCGCGAAGCGCCGCTTTGTTCGCGGCAGTTTGCTATACCGCGAATCCCAACGCACTGCTCATGATTTATTTCCGCAGCGATTACGCGGAACTGCTGGCCTCCTCATTTTTCCCCTTGCTGTTTCTCGCCGCTCTCGAACTGGCAGACATTGTAGAAGCTCGGCGCAGATCGTGGCTGCGGACGCTAGTGTTATTTTCCGCGCTGTTTGCCGCAGTTTGGCTCTCGAACGCGCCCGCTGGCGTCATGGCAACATATTCCGTCACGTTTCTGTTTGGAACCGCGGCTCTGATGCGCAGCTCCTGGATGCCATTGCTCCGCTGCGTGGACGGATTGGCGCTCGGTTTCGGGTTTGTCGCCTTCTACATCATCCCCGCAGCGTACGAGCAGCGCTGGGTCAATATCGCGCAAGCGCTTTCGCCGGGGCTGCTTCCATCCGAAAACTTTTTGTACACGGCCATCAATGATCCCGGGCACACCTCTTTCAATTACATGGCTTCTACGATCGCTGTGGCCCTCATCGTTTTCACCGGCGTCGCCGCCATGGCTGCCCGTGGCGAACTCAACCAACCAGATGAAGATACCGATCGCCTTCAGCTTTGGAACGTTTTCCTGCTTCTAGCCGCCGTCGCGACCGCGCTGATGTGGCGCCCTTCGTCGATCGTGTGGCAACTCCTTCCGAAATTGCGCTTCGTACAATTCCCCTGGCGCTGGATGTCGATTCTCACCGTTCCCTTCGTCCACTTCCTCGGGGCGGCGTTTTCGCGGCAACGATTTCGCTGGCTCTGGATCATCGCCGTAGCCGCGCTCATCACCGGCACGCGAGTCTATCTCACGCGGCACACGTGGTGGGACAACGAAGAGTTCACCAGCCTCCGCGCCAACATCGCGAGCGACGACGGCTTCAACGGCACCGACGAGTACGACCCCATTGGCGACGACCATTACAACCTCCCGGCGAGAGCGCCTCGCGCGCAAGCTCTCCCGCCGGAGGAAGACGCCGAAGGCCAAAGCGAGAACGCCGCGGCAACTCCGCAGACAATTGTCGTGGAACGCTGGACGCCGGAAAACAAAATCGTGCGCGTGGAATCAACCCGCCCTTTGCGCTTGGCCCTGCGATTATTGAACTATCCGGCCTGGCAAGTTGATGTAAACGGCTCTCGCATTCGACCCGAGTCAGCGGAAGACTCGGGCCAAATGATCGTCCCGCTCCCCGCCGGGAAATCCCGCCTCGCGGTGCGCTTCACGCGGACCGTCGATCGCACGACAGGCAACATTCTTTCCCTCCTGAGCGCACTCGCAGCGGCCCTGCTGCTCTGGCGCGGGCAACAGCGCCAGCGGTAAGTTCGGAGCATCCACGCGAACGCAGGTCCCGGCCACTATGCCGATCCTCTGGCGGGCCGGAGACACGTCCACGCGGGCGGCAAAGTGCGACATTCGGTTTCGGAAGGGGCATTGTCGCTCCATGTCGCTTGACGACCGCAGCCTGCACTGCCACGGTAGCGATTAGGCACACGCTAACGTCCGGTGGATTGCAAGTGTTCCTCACCGGGAGTAATTTTCTGACAGTCTCATCCGGCGGAGAAAATCATGACTTTCAGGCGGGTCGCTCCCATGCAATGGTGTGTTCTAATCGTCTACGCCTTAGTGGCCGTTAAGGCGCGAGCAGAGGAACCCAAGCCCACGCCCGAGAACACGATCCACGTGCAACTCGCGGAACCGGTGAAGCCGCAGACGTTCTCCCGTCCTCTCAAGTTCTTCCTTGTTGATGTGGTTGATCGCTCCGGCAGCGCACAGCCCATGATGGTTTTTAGACGTCGCGGCGGAATTTTTCTGGACCATACACCATCCGAAATCACGCGAGCGGGACTGGAAACCTGCTTGAAATCAGCCGATATGCTTGCCAAGGATCGTGATTCGGCTGACTTCCTGCTGACCTTGTATCTTTTCAATTTCGGATTGAGCGAAAGCTCGGGAATGGACTTCTTCGGCAAAGTGGAATTTGCCGTCATGTTGAAGAATCCGAAGACCGCTAAGTCGCAGCAGATTGCCGCGTCAGGAACGTCGATTGCAGGCGCGGCCGTTCGAAAGAAGAACGTTCAGAAAAATGTGCAGGAAGATATCGAGCGTGCTTTTGGCGATGCCCTGCGCAACCTGCTGCGCGGTATGAAGTTGCGCGATGCCGTCGCGGCGCTGGATGTTCCAGCGGACCTTTCAGGAGCGCCCGCGCAGCCGGCTGCGACAGCTACGCCCACGGCAATCGAGAAGCCACACCAACCAATTGAGTGACAAACAAGGACTGATCTGAAGGAGGAACAGATGAAAGGTATCACATTGCTCGCACTCGCTCTTTTCTTGGTTTGGACAACACCGGCAGTCGCTAAGGATCCCCAGCCGCAGTTCAAATCGGTGGAGGCTAAGCATTTCCCTCGCGCGGAGGGCGTCGAGCTTTCGCCGGCTTTTTCGGATTACCTCTATGCAGAGCTGCGCGCGGAGCTCACTAAGGCGAAGCTTTTTGGGCAAGTCATCGGCGAAGACGAGGTGGTGGACGCGGCGGATGCGCCGAAATCCCTCGTCATCGTGGGGACGATAACGGAATTCAAAAAGGGTAGCGTGGTGAAGGATGCGCTCATCGGATTCGGAGCTGGCATGCGCAGTTTGAAAGTGGACGCAAACGCAGCCCGCCGCAGCGATCAACAAAACCTGACGGCTATTCACGTTCACGTGAAGGTGTCTCCGCGATGGAATGAAAAAGTTATGGCGCGCTTCGCGGCAAAAAATATCGTGAAGCAGCTCAAGGACTCGCTGAAATCGGAAGCAAAGGCGGCCTCCTAATCCGGAGATTCTCCGTCCCCCGAAGAGTACTCGATGAACCTTGCCATACGATCCTCGCCGTGCAACTCACTGGCTGCCGTGCTGCTCATGCTTGCCTTAGCACTGACTGCACGACCCGTCCTCGCAGGCTCAAAGGTGAAGCTCCACGGATACATTACCGGACGGCCGGACGATCAAACCGTGGCCATCCTCGACGACAAACTGGAGCTCACCACAGCAAGCCGCATTATAGGGCAGGATGCAACGGGTGAGCGGGCCCTCGCCCGCGCTGATCTCGTTCCCGGAATGTTGATCGAGGCGGAAGGCCAGTGGCTCGATCACCATAAGTTTTTCGCAGAGAAAATCGTTGTGGACCTCAAGGACTCCGAAAAACAGGTCCACGGTACTGCCTACTTGCAGGAGGAGCCCTCCGAGGCCGCAAGAATTGCTACCGGTCAAGCTGCCGGACTAAAGGCCGATGGCTACTGGCTGGACCTCGGCCCACAAACCCGGCGCGAGTGGGACCCCACTAAGGCCCGCGCCAGCACACTCAATGTGGGCTCTTCTGGCGGCGGGGGCTCAGCAAACGACGCTCCTCTGGCTGGATTCCACGTCAGCTATGCAGGACTGAGGCGCAGCGACGGCCGCATCACCGCGGAACGCGTGGAGCTGGGCCCGCCGGCGCCACCAGAAGCTTATAAGATGCCGCACGATCTGGAAGTCGTCCCCGGAAAAGATCCGCAAACCGGAATCGCCGTAGTCGAGTTCCGCCAGGGCAAGAAGGTGCATGGAAGGATGAAGCTGCTGGCCGTACCGAGCGTTCAGGAGTACGTCTCACAATTGGGAAACTCGCTGCTCCCGTCCGGAACGAAAGGCACGTCGCGCTCGCTGGAGTTCCGGTTCTTCGTTGTCGAAGATCCAACAATTAACGCGGCTTCACTGCCGGATGGGACACTGCTCATCAATACCGGGCTGCTTGGCGCCGTCGATAACGAAGCCCAGCTTGCCTTCATCCTCAGTCATGAAATTGCCCACGTCCTGCAAGTGCACCACCGGCGCGAAATCGAGGAGACGCGAGGCAAGCGCATTGGCCTGACCATCGCCGGAGTTGCGGCCGGAGCGTTTATCGGGAACGCCGGCCTGTTCATGGCCGAAATTGGCATTGCCTCCGTCGTAAACGGACACCAGCGCGAGCTGGAAAACCAGGCGGATCGGCTCGGACTGCAAAATGTCATCGAACATGGATATGACCCACGTGAAGCGCCGAAAATGTCGCGGATGTTCATCGAACGCTACAGCCAGCGCACCACCAGCCGATTGTGGTCCGATCACGACTCGAGTCTGATGCGCGGAAGCTTTCTGACCGTCCAGCTCATGCGCCAGTATCCGGACAGTCGTTGGGAAAATGCGAAGAGGGACACGGACGCATTTCAGGCCATGCGGGAGGCCATGGGACCCGTGAAGATCGAATAAACACAATGTCGCTTAGGAGACTGTATCAGCTGCCGGCTGACGCCGCGAGTCAGCGGCGGTCTACGGTAGGATGGCGCACGTCCTGGCCCTGCACCATGTAGATCACATCCTCGGCGATGTTCGTTGCGTGGTCGCCAATGCGCTCCAGATTTTTCGCCACCAGAATCAGTTCAAAGGCGGGAAATACGACGCTCGAATCGCCCATCATGTAGGTCAGCAGTTCGCGGAAAATCTGGTCGCGGTAGTGATCCACCTGGTCGTCCATCGCCAAAACTTTTTGCGCCAGCTCCACATCGCGGCGCACCAGGGCGTTCAGGGAATCGCGCATCATCTCTTCCGCCACTTCGCTCATGCGCGGCAGGTCCACGTAAGGCTTTACGCGCGGGTGCCGCAAAATGCGCACCGAAGCTTGCGCGATGTTCACCGCCTGATCCCCAATGCGCTCGAGATCGTTGTTGATGCGAGACACCGCCAGCACCAGCCGCAGGTCCGTGGCCATCAGCTGGTGC
>Ga0137416_10002267_pt1 | contig 10240 bp, 6 predicted proteins | sample CZODoug3_1_1_16f_FD_108282 | JGI IMG/M metagenome (GOLD analysis project Ga0137416, IMG submission 108282) | Vadose zone soil fungal communities from Angelo Coast Range Reserve, California, USA - CZODoug3_1_1_16fungal (Illumina Assembly) | ecosystem: Environmental > Terrestrial > Soil > Vadose...
CCTCGCAGCTCGGGAGCAACGAGTTTACCGAGCACTGTTTCAGCAGCTCCCAATGCAGCTTCGTAGTCTGCCTGCCAAAGTCGAGCTTGGAACTCTATCTCGTGTTCAGCAGCAGCGCTGAGGTCGTCCATAGCCGGAAACGGTTCCTGAATCGCCTGCTTCCGTCCCGCTACGATCTGTTGATTTACATCCTCCCATTCTTCCCCATTCTCGAGAAAGACTTCAAAATTCTCGACAATATCTTTGACAGCGGCATCCTTCGACTGCCCGATACCAAACGCCAGTTCCGCTTGCAGTTCGGGATGTAAGAATTTCCTCCGCCTAATATCTATGAGGTAGTCCGGAAGTTCTTCGCCTGCCACGACCACCGCAGAATAATCCTCAAGCGACCGCGTGCACCGCCCTATAGCTTGAAGGATACGCGTTTGAATTCGCTCGTTGAACAGGACGTTGGCCCCCATCCGGGCCATCAAGAATCGCTCCTGAATATTCGTCGCCTTCGGGAGACCTTCGATGAAGAGGAGCCTGCACTCATCACCTGGGAAATCGATGCCATCATAACGACTAGCGACGATTGCCACCGCCTTCTTCGTTCCAATAAATGGCTTTTTTGAGTCTTCGATATCATCAGCGCTGAATGTCGCGAACCCAAGGTTCTTTTCGACGTCCTGCGCGATCTCGTCGCGCATCTTGTCACTAGGCACGAGAACGAGACTGCGCCCAGCAAGCCGCATGAGCTGTCGTCGCAGGTCCGTCACTTTCTCATCCCGCAATGACATGCCGGGGAAAATAAAAAAGCGTCGCCCAACACCTTGCCTGTCCCAACCCTCGGGCACGGGCAGACGCCTGATCGAAGAGCGGCCAACGAGCCGCTCAAGATCGCCACCTGCACCGAGAGTGGCGGACATATATATCCGCTGCTTTGGATTCACGAACGGAAGGTGTGTCCAAGTCGGAGGAATTAGTGGTCGGATCAAGATCTCCTGAGATGAGAGATAGAGATGGCAGGCATGAAGATGCTCCCGCACCATTGACCACGGATGCTGCAAATCTATTCCCGTGGTCCCCACGTCGAGTACTTCGACAAGTTCCGCCTGGATTGTAGACAATTCAGGCGTAGGCAACTTATCAACCCAGCCACGGTCAGCTGGCCCGTCCAGCTTGCCACTAAGCCTTATGAAGCTGCTCGGATCTAGCATCGGTTTGAGCACATTTCTCAGCGCTGTGTGCAGCGCCGCGTGTTCTGCTTTAGCTCGCTCCACTCGTACAGACCAGAGACCTGAAATATAGCCCTCTCCCGCGTGTGCATCATCTACGATCAGAACATCTGCATCATCGAAGTACGGATTCGTGTTGAATAAGCTGCTGTAAGTTGTAACTGCGATCCTGTCGGCATTCCGATATTCGGCCTTTGCAGATGGTTCGTAATCCTTAATGCGACCTGTGAACCCGAGTGCCGTCAAACCGTATTTTTCCTCAGCCTGCTCAATCACCTGATTTACAAGCTGCCGGGTCGGACACAGATAGACGACCCGCTCCTGAGCCCTTCGCCGTCGCCACTCAGCGATAAGTAAGCCCACCAAGGTCTTCCCGCTGCCCGTCGGCATCTGGAGAGCAACATCGGAATCGTCCAGAGCAGTGGCTGCATAAGTCCGCATGATTTCCCGCTGATGCGGCAAGACGTCCGGAATTTTGCGTCGGGGCAAATCTCGCAACAGTTTGTCTGGGCTACTGGGAACCGATAATTTGGGCGATATCTTCTTGAACGACATTCAGAAGTGCCTCCGCCCATCGGGCAGTTGCGGGGACAGTTACGTCAATGCGGTCGGGCCAAGCGAACACCCCGCGAATGAATATGCACGATGTAACATCTATCTTACGCCAGTGGATTTCAGATTCTCCAAGCATCAAATTGTTTCGGGACGAGCGCCGCTTCGCTCAACCAGCTACGCTCGGCTCCGGAGAGATTCGGAGACCGCAGGTGACGACTCTCCCAGGAGTCGGCAGACCCAACACACATTCCAGTTGAATACACATGCTGTTGAAGTTCAGAGTGCGGGGATCGCCTTGTGTTCTGCCGTCTGCGCCATCAATCACACGCCTGCGTAATTCGCGGCCCTGAGTAGGTTTGTTTATCCTCCGCGAGAGTCTCCTGTTACTCTGCGATTGCACTTTGATTTCTACACTAGCAACGATCACCTACACGTTTATTGCTTCGGTCTCTAATAACAAGGCATTATCAACTTTAGGCGACCGGCTACTCAGGTGACTTCTACACAATGGCTGGCTTCATCGCCTCGGCCTCGATTGAACTCCTGGACGACACAATGCGCAAGAAGACGTATCTGGCGACGGCCATAGTTTTTCTCCTTCTGTGCTCCTTTTCGCAATTCACTCCATCAGTTCTTGCGCAAGGTGAATCAAAAGGAACCGCGTGGAGACCCCAAGAGCTTCAAGCCGTAGATCCCGAAATTCGCAGCCTGTTGGATCAAACTTCTGCCACCTGTGAGCGGTCCGATCCCAATGAGGTAGTCGAGCGGCTTCAGAAAGCCGTACACATTGCAGATGTTCGAGGTCTCATTCGAGATAGAGCGCTCGCTGAGGCAATCTTGGCATCTGCCTACATAGGCCAAGCAAAGATTGACTTAGCCTTCAGCACGTTCCAAAAAGCACTCCAAGACGCGATCGATTCAAAAAATGCAGTCTTAGAGGCTGACGTTCTGATCGCACTGGCGTCTGAAGCACAGCTAAAAGGCAATACCGACCAGGCAGCGGTCCTTATATCAAGGGCGCTGAACTTGTCGGAGAAGAGCGGGAGCCTGTACGAAAAGGCTCGCGCGCTGGGCGAGCTTGGAAAGCTTCAACTCTCGTTGGGCAAACCTGACGATGGCGGACGGTTGATTGATGAAGCTTTGCGGATCGATAAGTTGAACGGTTATCGGTTCGAGGCTATCCATCTTGTATACCGCGGCACATATTTGGGATTGGCAGGTAAAGTTGACGATGCTCTCGATTCGCTGGCTCAAGCGAAAACAAAGGCTATTTCGTTCCGAGACGCGTACACCTTTATTACGGCGGAGAACACCTATGCGTATGGTCTCATCGAAAAAGGAAGAGCCAACGAAGCGATCGAGGACCTAACTCTACTCAAGGAAGGGAAACTCAGTAAATTTGTCCCGGACGCCAAGGAACAGGCATGTCTAGCGTCAGCGCTGGAGCTCCCGGTGTTACACCTCACCTTCCTTGAAGGTTTCGCGAACGCGCTTGACGCGGCGAAACAAAAGGATAAGGAACTGGAGGTTTGGCTGGAGGCCTATTCCTACAGCCATGACAGAGGCATTCCCGCCGGCGAAGCCGAAACGGCCCAAAAAGTCGCAATTCTCAGCAACCAACTTAAGAAAACCGACGACGCCTTAAAGTACTTCGCCATAGCCGCAGACGGGTACCGGCAACTCCAAAACGAATCCCAGCTAAAAGAGATTCAAGTAGCCGAGGCTCTCCTGCTCGTCAACGCAGGTCGAGCAAAGGAAGCGCTTCCGCTCCTCGACCAAATTGCACCATACGCGAGAGCTCATCATCTTAGGCAGCAGGAATTCAGCACGTATCTCCTGGAGGCGGAGATTTATCAACCGGCGGGCGATCTCCTTCATGCTCGTGAGCAACTGGAAAAAGCGCAAGCGCTTGTTCAACCCAGACCTTTCGACTCGGAGATTGACAATCACTTGGTGTTGGAGGCGTACAGCAGGGCGAGCGACGTCTACAGAGGACTTCAGCTCCCCCAAAAGGAACTAATCGCCACCGAGAAGGCGTTTGTCACAGCGCGTCATCTCAACGATGACAAAGCTAGGTCGACGCTTCTCACGTATCTCGATCAAAGATTAGGCGAGCTCCGGGCCAAGGAATTAGCTAAACAGGACGAACAGAATGGTCAGCTCGCGGACTCGCTTATCTATTCTCTCATTATCACTACGCGCGAAGGTTCGCCTTCCAAGTCAGAAGACGATGCGTCCAGTTGGAATAGAGCTTTAAATCTGCCTACCAGAATTGCCCAACAGCCGGGTGGGACCCAGGTTCTCACACAGATCCTCGACGAAATAGGGCCGCTTCTTGGCCTCGAACGCATCGCGGTGTTGGATGCCATTTCGCGCTCTTACCTTGCGTCTAATTCCGAACCCGGTCTCGCTGAAAAATTCGCCCTTGAGTCTGAGAAGTTGGTCGCCACTTCGTCGGGTAACTTGATTCTCGTAAGGGCGGAAATCGCCTGTGAACTTGCCATTGCATATGCGCGTCAATTCAAGTATCCCCTGGCAAGGTCAAGACTGGCGGATTGTCTACGGCTTGCGGGCGAGACCGACGACAAGCCAACAAAGACCTTTGCCGAGGCCGCCGATGTGCTCGTTCAACTCCAACTTGGAGATGTCGCTGCGGCCCGGACCTCGCTCGATAAGCTGATTTCTGGCGCTCCCGATAACCCCGAACTGCATGTCGAGCTCGCGATGTCTCTCGCGAGCAGCAAACTCTACGACGAGGCGACGTCCCAGCTCGATTTCGCAGTCAAGAAATTCGTATCAATGGAAGACAAAAAAACGTCAGCCGGCGCGTACATGCGGGTCGCGATCGCGCTCAATTCTGACAACTCGGCCAAGGGGCAAGAACTGCAGTTGCGCTATTTAAAAGAAGGAGAGCGAATCTATCGCGATCTAGGCGACATCCCGCAGGAGGCGGCCGCATGCAATGCACTGGGTGCGTATTACGCCAAACTTTCGAAATGGAGGGCCGCCGTCGAGCAATTCAATAGCGCGTATGGACTCGCGCAGAAGGCGAGTCGGGACGATCTCGCGGCGCTTGCGTTGGCGGGCTTAGGGAACGCCTACCAAGTCCAGAAAGACTACAGCAAGGCTAGCGATTTCCACAGAAGAGCAGCCGAAGCTTATTCTAAAGTGAGATTCCCGTTGCAGCAGGTCATCAGCCTCGAAAGCCTTGCGGAGGATTACGAAGCGATGCGGGAACCAGGCGAAGCACTGGCCTCCCTACTGCAGGCTAAGGCAGCCGCAGTCCAAATCCCACCACTCAACCAATATTTTCTCGACTATTTCTTGGGCGAGTTTTACAGAAGGAAAGGACAGTTCGAGAAGTCCCTCGCTACGTTCCACGATGCCATCGCGGTCACGAGTCAAGCGGAGGACCTTGAACATTGCGGCTATGCGCATTTGGGAGCGGCGCAGCTGGACGGGCTAATCGGCAGCTGGGAGGACGCAGTTGGGGAAACCCAAGTCGCTCTCGATTTATTCCAAAAACTCGGCAATAAGCAGGGCCAAGCATCCGCATGGGCGACGCTTACGGGAATCTATAGCGACCGAAGTTCTTCGCTTAAGGATTTCGATCTAGCGCGACAGTGTTATGCGAAAGCTCAGGAGTTTGGCTACGGAAAGACCCTAGAGCTAGATCTATTGGAGGTATACCTTCAGACCGGCGAGTACGGGGAGGCCGCGAGAATTGCAGCGGAAAGCGTTAAAAGCTGCGTGAAAACGGCCGATCTCGATTGCCAAGCACATGGCCTCTTGACCCTGTCCGAAGCTAAGAGGCAAGGCGGAGATACAAAGGCCGCCAGGGAAGCATTAAACCAGGCACGCCCGATGGCTTCGAAGTCCCCCGATCTGTATCTGCGAGGTCGTCTCCTGTACGCCGAGGCGAGACAGCTGACCTCGGAACACAAATTCGATGAGGCCCTCTCCACGTACAAAACGCTGATCACCCTCATCGAGACTGTCAAAGGCAGTCTGGACGCCAGAGACCAGAAAGCCCTGTCTGAGAATTACGGATATATCTACGATGAGCTCGTCTCGTTGCTGTATACGATGAGCGCGAGCAATCCTGGCGAACGATTGCGACACGCCTCCGAAGCTTTCCAATACGCGGAAATCAACAAGGCAAGACAATTCGCCGAATCTTGGGGACGCGCGTTTGTGGACCAGATGCGAGGCTCCCTCCCACCCCGCCTCCAGGAATCAGAACGGATGCTGTTTTCAAAACGGGACAAGCTCTTTGCAGAGGTCAACGCGCCAGCATTTGCCGGGGAACCGATTGACAAGAATCGGAAGACCGCCGCCGCAGCCGAACTGGCTACGGCAGAAGGTCAAATAGCAGTGTTTGTCCAAGAGCTAAGGAAGACGGCGCCTCAGTATGCCGCGGTGGCCTACCCGGAAACGATTCAAATGACCGCCCTTCCATTGAAAAAGGGCGAGACCCTATTCGAATTCAAAATGACCAATGACGCTACCTATGTGTGGGTTGTCGCAAATCGGGACGGCGCGGCCAATGAATTAGTCTCGTTCTATCGTGTGCCCAACACCCGCGCATGGTTTGTGGATCGCGTTTCTCTCCTTCGCAAGCCCCTCAATTCAGGCCATCCGGAGACAATCAACTGGAAGATTTCCGAGGAACTATTCCACGCTTTTTTCCCGACGGGAATATCATCGCTGATCGCCGAATCTCAAAACATCGTCTTCATTCCCGACGACGCGTTGTTTGCGCTGCCATTTGAGCTGTTCTCACCCAATGCCTCGAAGGGCGACTTTGTTTTTTTAAAGGCCGCATCGACCTACTATCCTTCAGCAGTTTCTTTTCGCCTCGGTAGGACCGCCGCCCACGCCTCAACTTGGCAGGAAGCATTTCTCGGATTGGCCGATCCTATAACTTCGCCCGAGGACGATCGATATCAAGCCGCTAAGGCCGCCACCGGTAGCGCGGTAGACTCGACTGTCCCAAGCCACCAGAGCCCTGACACGGTATCCGATGATGCCCCTCGACTGAAAGCTAGGGGATTTTCGTTCGAGCGCTTACCAGGTACGGCGATCGAGATCAGGAGTATCGCTGCCATGTTGGAAAAAGCAAACGAAAAGGCTGAGGTTCGCGTCGGGATCGAGGCCACGAAGAATGAATTGCTCGACACCGACCTCTCCAAATTTCGGTTTATCCATTTCGCCACGCACGGCGTTTTGCCAGTCGATACCAACATTCAAGAGCCTGCCCTTGTCCTCTCGTACGATGGCAGCGCACCCAGCCACATGTTCTTGACGATGTCCGAGATCTTAGGCCTGAAACTGCACCCCGAAGCTGTTGTGCTTTCGGCCTGCAATACGGGCAGTGGCAGCATCAGCAGGGCGGAGGGAGTCATGAGCCTTGGTCGCGCTTTCCTTGCGGCAGGCGCTTCCAGCGTCACCGTCAGTTTGTGGCAGGTCTCCGACGAATCAACGGCTGTACTGATGGAGGAATATTACCGGAATCTTCTAGCCGGCAAGACAAAGGGCATTGCCCTCGCACAGGCTCGATTCGCAGTTTATGCGAAAGGCTTCAAAGAGCCTTTCTTCTGGGCCCCATTCATCTTAATGGGCGAGTAAGGATTTCAAGTGTCAATTCCCGGCACCCGCGATGATCAATTCCGGCGCCGTTCCAGCGGACTTTACAGTCAGAACCTTGCCATTCGGAGATCTGTACGACCACTCTTCAAATCCTCCAAATGCATTCGGTTTCGTGCCCGTCAAGACTGCTCCATCTGAAGTCTCGGCCACTAGCTCGACCGGCGATACTTTGGCATCGCGGACTGTGTAAGACACAAAATCGGTGTAGACAGCCTTTGTTACGGACAGTCCCTCCCTGGTATGACCGAAATATAGCAAACCGGCCTGCGACTGGTTCTTAGCATCCGAGCCTCGAGGCTTCGCCGCCGCCGACCGAGTTATAAAACCCTTGATCACGTCGATTGCTACCGCGTAGTCGAGGTTTTGGCCTTCCTCGCTCATCGCCACCAGCCCAAGCATACTTGCGTTATTGTCCAGCACGGGTCCGCCTGAATTTCCCGGATTGATAGCCGTTTGCATCTGCAACACCTTTGCCAGATGCGCGGAGCCATCCTCGTACTTCCAGTCATAATTGTCACGCACTTGACTTACAACGCCGGTGCTGTACGACCACAACTGACCGTGCGGGTGACCGATGATGTGTATGTCCTCGGCCACCTGAACCGACGACATTTCACCAAGCTTTACGGGAACCAAGGTGGTTGGGGGCTTCACAATCTTCAGCAAGGCCAAATCGGCCTGATTGTCCTCCGCAATGACTCTCATTCCATAACCGCTGTTCTTAGGAGGCTCGGTCCCCAAACCTGGCTTGAGAAAGATGACACCGGATTCGAATCCATTGATTACATGCCAATTCGTCAGAACCGTGCCAGACGGGTCCAGAATCACTCCCGTTCCGAGGCCCATATCCGACACTTTGTCATCCTTAAAGTTCGCCATCACCACCAACACAACGCTGGGGGAAACCTTTCTAAAGACGGCTATCCCTGTTTCGCCCCTCGTTAGGATGGGTTCATGAAATCGCGGCAGAATGTCGAGGCCTTTCGAATAGGCACGGCACGCAAGAATGATATTCAGAAGCTCGGAGTAGCCGACCGCTTCAGTCTGGCCTGCTTCGCTCTGCTTTGTATATTCAATCGATTTTAGAGACTCCAAGGATGGCCGCACGGGCTCACTCGACTGCGACCGCAGATCAACCCCATACGCCAGGAGCATGATCAATCCCAATCCGCACGAAGCCAATACGTGCCGAATTCTCAATGACATAGATTCCCACCTCTAGTTTGGTTGCTTGTCAATCTCGGACCCAATTCCGGCCGTCGCTTTCCCGTGTACTGAAATAGTACCTCTTTCGCTGACAAAGAGTGGCGCTGCGATCTCGGGCTCGCCTCCTGGGCGCGACGCCGTTCTGCACCTGGGTCTCGGCTGCCAAGAGTAGAACGAATGATTCAATTTTTCTTGCAGGCTATGTGGTGATGCGCGGCGCATCCGTCATTTTCCTCACTGCCCTTCCTGCCAAACCCTGCGCCTAGACCGCCCGCTTCTTCTGTCAAGGCTGTCCGCTTCGCTCCCATGAACGCAAACCCCGCGGCCTTGACAGCGCGGACGGCTAGTCGCCGTGGGACCTCCAGGAAGGGCATTTTCTTCTTCTGTACTGCTTCGCTGCGCCGGAACCAGCAAGACTTCACACAATGAATTAAAGAGAGAAAAGAGTTAGCGTCCACGCACGAGCTTCTCGTGTTGCTTTGCCGCATGCAATTCTTTGCCAAACACCTTAACAGCCCAGTCCGGTATCGTTTGTGCGGTTTTGCTCAATTTGCCACCGACGAAATGCGCCACTACGCGGAAGCCGCGGCGATGCACTGTGTTGTCGTACACGAGCAATTCATCAGCATGTTTGGGAACTTCGGGGAGACTCTTGGTTGACTCTCGATAGGAGTCAATCACGCTGGACACGGGCACGGCCTGTCCGCCTCGACTCATGCGCACTAACACCCGGCCCACATTCAAATTTGCGTCTTCCGTAGAGATAAAAAGAACCTTCGTCGAATACCCTGCTGCTTTGGCCTGGTCAAGCAGCTGCGTGTCCACACGAATGTCTTCGACGGCAAAAGAACGTCGCTCATCAAGAAACGGTTGTTGCTGGTGCCTCAAGGCGGGAACAAGCGTTGGGAACGGCTCTTTCAAGTAGGCTTCATAGAAAGTTGTCTTGCCGGCGCCCACCGGCCCCGCGATTATGAACAGTGCTGGCTTTTGCTGGCTCAGGTTGTGATTTCCTCGCGTGCAGTTTTGCGCGGCCCCTTCCCGCGCGTGGGCTCAAAGCTTGCCTCTAATTTCTCGACGGGAGTTCGCTCTCCGTCAGGCGTTACTTTCACCGTGGCCTTCAGGTTCCGATCGTACTCGTAATATGATCCGTTCGGCTCTTCTGCCTCGAAGGGAACGGATTGCATTGTCGAACGCTGCGCGAGCATTTCATGAAGCTCTCGACGCTCTGACTCCGACATGGCGTCGTACGAACGCAAAGACGATCCGCGGCCCTTGGTTGATTTTTTGAGTCTGGTTTCTCCGCCCTTTGAGTAATAAGCCAGAAGAGCGCTATTCACGAGCTGGTTCATCGAACAATTCCGCTTCTTGGCGACTTGATGAATGCGCTTGCGAAGTCGATTCAAGATGACGACTTGTGTTTCTCTCCCGGTTTGTTTCTGTCTAGATTGAAGAGTCACAAGCTCGACAGAATTCAGGTCGACTGCCAGAAGCGCATCGTTGATCGAAGTCGACAGTTCTCCCATAAATCTTGGTTTGTCCCGCAGGAGTTTGTCGAGGGAACTCAAGAGCCGGACATTGTAGACTCCGAAATGAACGCTTCGCCGCTTGGGCAC
>Ga0137416_10002269_pt1 | contig 10235 bp, 12 predicted proteins | sample CZODoug3_1_1_16f_FD_108282 | JGI IMG/M metagenome (GOLD analysis project Ga0137416, IMG submission 108282) | Vadose zone soil fungal communities from Angelo Coast Range Reserve, California, USA - CZODoug3_1_1_16fungal (Illumina Assembly) | ecosystem: Environmental > Terrestrial > Soil > Vadose...
GCCAACGTCGAGCAGACCAGCCAGTTCGGCTTCGCCCGCGCAGCCACCGAAACCCCGCAACCGATCACCAACATCCTGCCAACGCCGCTGACCATCGACGGCCAGACCGCCGCTCCTGGTCAGATCGTCTACCCGGGCTTCGACGCCGACGTGTTGTGGAAGTTCCGCTGGTATTCGATCCTGAACCAACTCCTGGTCTGGGGTGGTATCGGGCTGGTCTTCGGGTGGCTGCTGGAGCGCTTCGTCGGCACCCCGAGCACGGCTGCACCGCAGGCCATCCCGCAGCTCGTGTAGTCCGAACACGCAACGCGTCCGACGGGGACGGACACGTATCGCGCAGATCCGGACATTGCCGCGACCGCCTGCCCGCGGCGCCTCACGCTAACCAAATGACCTACACGGCCGGCAAACGCCGCATGGCGATGCTGGTGTTCGACGGCGTCCGCACTCTCGACGTCACCGGACCACTGGAGGTGTTCGACGTCGCGAGGACGCAGGGCTGCGACTACTCCGTCGACCTCTACTCGACCGCAGACACCGACTCCGTGCGGTGCAGCTCGGGGCTGACCCTCGACGCAACTCCCGCCTCAGCACTCGCGGGGGAGATCGACACCCTGCTGGTGCCGGGCGGTGAGTGCCTGGTTGCCGACGGTGTTGATCGCCACCTGGAGCGGGCGGTCCGCCGTCATGCCGAAGGTGCTCGTCGGGTCGCCGCCGTCTGCGCCGGGTCATTCGCCTTGGCCGCAGCGGGTCTACTCGAAGGTCAACGCGCCACGACCCATTGGCGTTATCTGGAAGCGTTCGCCGCGCGCCACCCATCGACCGTCCTCGAACGTGACTCCGTATTCGTCCGCGACGGCACCGTTTGGACATCCGCCGGGGGCGCGGCCGGGATCGATCTCGCGCTGGCTCTCGTCAGCGACGATTACGGAACCGACGTCGCCCAGGAGATCGCGAAGGACATGGTCGTGCTGAGCAGGCGGATGGAAGGACATCCGCAGATCTCCGTCGCCGCCAGGACGCCGCGCCCAAGGCATCCCGACCTCGAGCGCCTGCTGGCTACGGTCAACGCCGAACCGGCGGGGCATTATGAGCTGGAACGCGTTGCGGCCCAAGTTGGCATCAGCCCTAGGCACCTGTCCAGACTGTTCAAGGCGCAGGTCGGCGTGACGCTGCGGCAGTACGTCCACGACGTTCGGTTGGAGAACGCCGTCGGCCTGGTCCTGGCTGGGGAGTCCTTCCACGCGGCAGCGCGGCGCAGCGGCCTGCGTTACGGTGCCAGGGTGCGCGACTGTCTCGCGGCCACCCGCGTCCAGATCTCGTCGAGCTAGCTAGAACCAAGCTCGATTCCCGTGGTGCGGAAGCGAATTCGATACGTGCCGGGGGAGACGCCAAGATTGCGGCGAAAGGTGCGTCGCATGGTGTCCGGGGTCCCGAATCCGGCTCGTCGCGCAACGACTTCCTGGCTTTGGTCGCCCGTTGCGAGGAGAACCTTGGCGGCCTCCAGACGGGCTTGTTCGACGAACCTCGCCGGAGTCGTCCCGACCTGATCCCGAAACATGCGAACCAGGTGCCGCTCGCTGACCGCCGCGCGAGCTGCCATGACGACGATGGAGTGGTCGCCGCCGGGATTGGAGATGACGGAGTCCACGATCTCGCGCAGACCGCCCGTCGCCGGGAGTGCCGATTCAGCCCAGACGCTGAATTGCGCTTGCCCGCCGGGGCGTTGCAGGAAGACGACCAGCCAGCGCGCCACGCGACGCGCCACGCTCGGGCCGTAGTCACTTTCCACCAGCGCGAGCGCCAGATCGACGCCGGCACTGATGCCCGCGCCGGTGATGTATCGACCGTCCCGTACGAAGAGTGAGTCCGGATCGACCAGCACCTTCGGATAATTGCGAGACATCGTCTGGCAATGAGCCCAATGCGTCGTCGCACGCCGACCGTCCAATAGTCCGAGGGCTGCGAGGACGAACGCCCCGGTGCACACGGACGCCACCTTGCGCGCTCGCGGGGAGAGTTCGCGCACCATCTGCAGCGCTTCCGCTGCGGCATCGGGTGTCCGCTCTTCTGGAATGTCGTGTTCGCCCGGGGTGAAGGTGAAGTCGGCAGGAACACCACCCGGCACGATCAACGTGTCAATCGAGTCGGGCACCTCGGCGAGGGACATGTCCACGTTGAGTTTCGTGAAACTCGTCGTCGCAACGGCTTCGCCGGTCGGTGAGGCCAGCAGCACCTCGTACTGCGCGCCGAAGTCGTTGGCGCGGGCGAAGACCTCCAGCGGCGCTGCCACGTCCAGCAACGTCACTTTGTTGTAGAGCGCGAAGACGATCGTCCTGGGTGCGCTCGGGTGAGGTCTGGAATCGTCGGCCATCTGGCATCAAGTTAGCTGGTTTCTGTTGCCGAAGCGTTACGGGTGGCTGGCACCCCGACGGTCAAGGCCCCGGACGACCTACTGCGCGTGGGTGGCCAGGTAGTCGGCGACGGGGATCCGTGACGTCGCGGCGTAACCGATGGGGAGCAGCACGTCACCGGCGGTCGTGTAGTAGTAGACATCCCAACGGTGGTAGCCCGCGAACGCTGCGGGATCGGCGGCAAGGACCGCTGCGTAGTCGTTGACCGCCTGCACGTATTCGTTGGCGTGGTTGTACCGGTAGATGGCGTGATCACGATCGTCGCCAAAACCATTGGCAGCCAGGTAGCGGCCGGCCGCCATGATGCTGTCGTGCGGTGAGTTGATGTCGCCGCCCGCCCCGTAACCGGCGAACGTCGATGGCATGAACTGCATCGGTCCTTGCGCGCCGGCGGTGCTGACCCCATCGATGCTGCCGAAGTGCGTCTCGATCAAGTTGACCGCGGCCAGGTAATTCCAGCCGACACCGGATGCCGCCTCGGACTCGCGGTACTCACCGAGCAGCTCCTCGGCAGGAACGGGTGCCTTGATGCGCCATGCCGGGAGCGTGTCCTTGACCTGAGCCATCGCGGTGAGCTGTCTGCGGGCGTCGACGTTGAGGTCGTAGACCTGGAGCAGCGACGCTGGGATGCGCGGCCGTGTGAGCGCATCCCATTCGGGGTGGCGCCCGATCGCGCGGTAGGCCGCCTGCTGTCGGCGCGCGGCCGCTGACAGCACCGCCTCCGGCGTCGATGGGTCACGCAGAGCTTGTTCGTCGGCGACGAGATCGTCGGCCAGCTGCACCGGGTCTACCGCCAGCTGCGGTTGCGCGCCCGTGGGGGCATTTCCCGCGGTGGGAACCGTCGGCTCGTCCAACATGGTCGCGTCTATCCGCCCGTTGGCGGCCACCGTCACTGCCGTGGAGCCGGCGGCTGACGTCGGCGCTGTGGACTCCGAACAGCCGACGACCGTCAACAAGGCCGTGGCGAGCAGGACCGGGGCGCGACACCGTTGCGGAACGGCGACGACACGGTCACGGCGCACTGGTTTCACTTCCGTCGGCTGGTTCGGAGCGCGACCCTCTAAGGGAAAGGCGGGCTCGTCACCGAAGCCTATGGGCATCGGTTCGCTCGTGACGTACAGATGGCATCAGGAGAGTCTCCGTTTGGAAACGGTGCGGTGTGGCGTGGTGCGGATCGACGTTGGGCTGCTGATAATTAACGCGATCGTCGAACCGTGACAGCGGTGCGGCGAGCTTTCCTGTTGCACCACTTGGAATGTCTGACCACGAACGAAGGAGTCGACGACGATGGCGATCTTTGATCGATTGAGCATCGGAGTAGTTGTTGCCGGCGCAGGCTTGTTCGGGGTCGCCCTAGGGCTGAGCGCGAACGCAGCAGCCGCGGCATGGACGACCGGCGGCTACGAATGCATTTCGTCGTCGGCAGGCTCGGTTGGTGCTCCGGCAGCGGCGCCGTGCGCCGCTCCGCTCGCCGACATGTCCGGGGTCCCGCTGGCATTGCCAGGGCCGGTGCCGGTGGTGCCGTTGGCGCCGCCTCCGATCGTCCCGCCACTCGGTGTGCCGCCGATCGTCCCACCGCTCGGTGTGCCGCCGATCGTCCCGCCGCTCGGCGCCCCCATCGCCGCGGCGGCTGGGCCGTTGGCCGCTGGTGCTCCGATCGTCGACATGGCAGGCGGCTTCGGGGGCAAGGGTGATCCGATTGATCCGCCCGCGCCCGGCGCCCCTGCAGACGGTCAGCCGCTTCTGCCGGGTCCTGCGGTTAGAGGCCCGAGCTAAGGCTCGTTCCTCCTCCGATGTCGGGGTAGCGCCGGACGTCAGTGCTGCCTGAAGAGTCGGCCGTCCGACCTAGACCGATGCTCAAGCGGCTGTCGGGATTCACCGCAGCCGCGAGTGTGCGTGAGCCACAGCGATCTTCCACGGCGACCGCGATATCACGCTGGACGCGTCGAATTACATCCGCCACTTCAAGCCGGTCGGTTCGCGCTCCCGTACGACACGTACATGGGCTCGGTCCAAAGGCGATCGCGTCTACCGGCACCCGACGGTCGGACAGCGGTGTGTGCCCGCGGCTGGACCGGATACACGCAAACGCGACCAACTAGACGCAGCCGTCCGCCGAAACGGCCAGCCACCGGCTACGTCGACGGTGCCATCGCGTCCGGCACGCGGGCGGCCAACGAAGTCATCTTGGCTCGCCGAACGCGCAACCACGGCGACGATCGGACCGATTTTTCGCCGTACGTGCGCGTTCGGCGTGGGGACGAAAGAACTAACCGCTCGTCATCGAGGTGTGGGGATGCTCAAGCCCGACACCGTGCGCGGAACCTCAATGTTGTTCTCCTGCACGATCACCGGATCGCCGACGTTGACGGTGTTGAAGTACCATTCCGCGTCCTCGGGACTAAGGCTGATGCAGCCGTGACTCACGTTCTCGAACCCGAGTGAATTGACGGCCCACGGAGCGGAATGCACGAAGAGGCCACGGTTGGTGATGCGGACGGCGTAGTCGACCGTCAGCAGATAACCATCGGGAGCATCGGTGGGGATGCCGACGCTGCTCGAATCCATGGTCACGTCGCGGTCCTTCGACAGCACGGTGTAGGAGGCGACGGGCGTCGGGTACTCCGGCCTACCCATCGAGGCCGGGAACACGCCCGGTTCTCCCCAGTGGGGGCGGTGGTGCGGGGCCGGTAGTGCAGACGGCGGTCCCGAGTCGACGCCGTCGATCGTCACGGTGAACGTGTGCTCCGAGATGTTGGCGACGCCAACCACGGCGGGACCCGTTTGCAGGCTGGTGGACATGCCGCCCACCGAGAGCGCCACCGTGCTGTGGGCAGGCCAGTATCGGTCGGGAACCCACTGCACGACGGCGTCGCCGAGCCACTCGTACTTGCCGGTCATCGGCGGTGTCGATTCAACGTCGATGGCGCGCTCGGCCAAGCTCTTGTCGGCGACGGGCGCGCTGAACGTCACCACCACCGGGTGCGCCACACCCACGACCTCGCTCGGCATGGGTAGCACGGACGCGATGATGGGCCGAAGGGATTGGTTGGCCGCCGCCATGCTGGCACTGGCCGGCCCAGCAGCCACGAGACCGCTGACCCCAATGGTGACAAGAACACACCGCGCAACCTGACGCATGGATCCCAATCCCTAGATAATTACACCGATGTCAATTGGAATGGTAGAGGTTGGATGACGTTTCGATATCCCAGTGCGCCTTAGCAATTCGATCAAGGTTCCGTCACGCTTCGGCCACGACGAACGAGTCCGAAACGTGACCTCTGACATCTCGTCGTCAGCAGCCGGCAAAGTGCGGAGTTTTAGCGGGTCAGGCCTGTCGCGCTGCGAGGCAGTAACGAGGTGCCGCTCGAGTCGTGTACCTCGTAGTGCCGTCCGGGGTCGCCTGGCTGTGTCTTCGATCAGTCGTGTTTGGCCTCGTAGCGCAGCAGGACCGCGCCGCCGGGGAAGGTGCGGTTCTCCAACAGTCGCAGCGAGATCCATGACGGCAGTGTCGGGAAGAACGGGGTGCCGCCGCCAACGGCGGTGGGCGTGACCACGATCCGGTACTCGTCCACCAGTCCGGCCTGCACGATCGGTGCGGCCAGCGTCGCGCCGGCCACCTCCAGCCTGCCGTCGGTTTCGGCTTTCAGCTTCGTAACCACCTCGACGGGGTCGCCGCGTTCCAGGCGGGAGTTCCAATCGACCGCCTCCAGGGTGCGCGAGAACACGACCTTGGGCATGTCGCGCCAGATGTGCGCGAAGTCGACGATCAGAGAGGAGGCGTCCGGGGCCTTGTCGGCGGTCGGCCAGTACGCCGACATCAGTTCGTAGAGCCGCCGCCCGTAGCACGATAGGGCGGTCTCCCGCTCGAAGTCGTTCCAGTACTGGTGCAGTTCTTCGCTCGGATCCGACCAGTCGATGTTGCCTCGTGCGTCGGCGATGTATCCGTCCACCGACACGTTGAAGCCATAGATGAGTTTGCCCATGCAGATCAGACTGCGCCGGAGGGCAAAACTCATCGCGCGCCACACGCTTCATTGTCAAATCCTCGTGGATGCGCGAGCGTCATGCGGCCTCTTTCGTAGTTGGCGAATCGACCGGTCGCTCTAGGAGTCTGTCCTTCTCGAACACGGCTCCGGGCCGAACGAGTGCGACCAGGTGCGGCGCGTTCACGGTGCGCCAGCGTGCCTGAGCGGCCTCGATCAGCTTGAACGCCATCGCGCGTCCGGCCGCCCGCGAGCCCGGCCCCTTGGTGACCTTTCTTCTCAAACGCACTGTCGCAAAAGTAGATTCGATGGGGTTCGTCGTGCACAGATGGATCCAATGCTCCGCCGGGTAATGGTAGAACTACCGCAGCACGTCGGCTTCGCCAGCACTGCCATCGGCTCGGCGCTCGACACCCATGCGGGCGAGTGTTTCACCGTGGCTCAGGCCGCGGCAACGGGTTTTCGGGTCACCACTGGTACGGCAGGAACTTCCCGTTGAAGGTGACGACGATCCGATCACCCTGTGGGTCTTCGTGTCTCGCGAAGTCCACGTTGAAGTTGATCGCACTCATGATTCCGTCGCCGAACTCTTCGTGGATCAATTCCTTGAGGGCTTGCCCGTACACGTCGAGCGCTTCGTGGAAGCGATAGACGGTGGGGTCCGTGGCCAGGTCGACGTCGGCGATCCGGTAGGGCTGGCGCTGAAGTGCGCGGGTGATGTCGGCATCGAGGTTGAGGATCTCGGCGACGGCTTGCGCGGTCGCTTGCGGCACCGGGTGCTTGCCGAGCAGGGCCGCAACCGTCCACACCAGGGGTTTGTCGATCTGTTCGGCCAGCTCCCGCCAGGTCAGCCCCTTCTCCAGGCGCGCGTCGTTGAGGATCTGACCGGCTTCTTCTTTGTCGATCGTGGACATGCCTACGACCGTAACGCGCCAGGGGGGTGGGCGACAGGGAGCTGTCTTCGGGATCTGAAATGCGTCGATAGCTCGAACCTATCGACGGACGGAAAGCGTTCGCTCACGCCCGTCGGTCCGCACTAGCATCGATTCGGTGGAGGAAACCGGTGTGGACGAGAGCATTCGAGTCAGCAGGCTGTTGGACGCCCAGGTAAAGGCGGCGCAGTTGTTCGACGAGGTCGAGTCGCGAGGGCTGGTACGCGCCGGGATCAGCGAGCGCACCCTGTCGGACGAGATCCGTGATATCGCGAAGGATATGTTCGGCGTCACGCGGCACTGGCACAAGCGCATCGTGCGCGCGGGTGAGAACACCCTGGAGACAGCCCGCGACAGCCCGCCCGACCGGCTCATCGCCGACGACGACGTGCTGTTCCTCGATTTGGGGCCGATCTTCGAAGAGTGGGAAGCCGACTTCGGGCGAACCTTCGTGCTCGGCGACGATCCGCGCAAGCTCGCGCTACGTGATGCCCTTCCCGAGGTGTGGAACGCGGGACGCGACTACTTCCGCAGCCAACCGGACATCACTGGCGAGGAACTGTTCGACCACGTCGTCACCTTGAGCGACAAACAGGGGTGGGTCTTCGGCGGCGTGATCGCCGGGCACCTCGTCGGAGAATTCCCGCACGAGAAGATCCGCGGCGAGGAGATCGGCTCCTACATCGCGCCGGGATCGAAGCACCCGATGCGCCGAAAAGACCGTTCTGGCAGGCAGTGCCATTGGATCCTCGAGGTACACCTCGTCGACGAGGATCGCCGCTACGGCGGGTTCCACGAGGAACTGCTCGACATCGGCTGACCGGCCGGCCGACTTGCCGCGCTGTATGTCGGCGCCAAGAATTAGTTCAGCTGGATGACGATGGCATAGCCGTCGTGATCGCCGGTGGTTTGGGTGGCGCTGTCCACCGCATTGCTCAAGGGCACGATGCCGACCAACGTTGCACCGTCGGCCATGAGCTGACTGGCGAGTTCGTCGCGGGCCGCGTTGTACGAGGTGTAGACATGCGTCGGCAGAATGCCGTTGAGACCGAATTGTTCGCGGCTGACCGCGACAGTCCAGACGAATCCCGACGCGGTCTGCACGGGGTCGGGTCCGAACGCACGGGCATGGTCGTCGGGGAGCAGGAAGAAGTTGTCGGAGTAGGCGTCCAGGCTGCCGGTGGGCTGTTGACCGTATGTGACGTCGTCGATGGTGCCTTGAAAACCGGTGGAGTGTATTGGCAGGGCCGGGAATCCGGCCTGACTCATACGCGCATTGAACTTGGCGGTGGCCTCAGCGGCGGTGCTCGACGTCGGATCGACGATGATGACGTTGATCGGCTCCAGGACCGCCCTGCCGCCGAGCTGCGCTCCGCCGAAGTCCGAGATCTGTCCGTTGGACTCCAGCAGCCACGGACCGATGTCCCCGTACGGAGTTTGGACCACGTCGTCGGCGCTGGGGACTCCAGGAGTAGTGGATACCGGATTCGTCCCGATCACCGGATCGGAGGTGAATCCGGTGGGAGTGCCCACCACCGGCATCCCGAGGGCAAATTCGATGCGACGGACCACCTCGAACGCCAGCAAGTGCAACGGATCCCCCGGGGGCACAGCCGGATTCGGAGAGATCAGCATATTCACCACCGAGAACACTTGCGACAGCACGCCGAGGATGACATTGCCCGGTAGTGGCGGTGCGACCGGTGTGGCGGCCGCCGGTAGCACGGCCACCACCGCCGGAGTCGGCGACGACGGCGCGAGCGCTGTTTTCGCCACCGCGGTCGTCGCGGTTGCCGACCCGGCACCCGACACGAACGATCGGGCCGCAGGACCCGGGGATTCCGGGTCGACCGCGGGGCGCACCTCCGCGAGCGCGGCCACCTTCGCGCGCTGCACGGTGTGGGTCAGCCCGTTCCCCGACGACGAGGGTGGGTCCGACGTCAACGTCGGGGATGAGATGGGGGTCGGATCGGGCGAGGCGGTACCGGCGGACGGGGTGGAACTCGTCGAAGCGATGACCTCGGGTGACGAGCTGGTGGATGCACTCGTCGTTCCCGGTGTCGGGGAAACCGGTGTGCTGTCTTGGTCGGCCGAGGCGGTCGGCGACGTGTTGGTTGATTCTGCCGCGGCCGTCGGCTTGGTGCGGTGGCTTGTCGAGGACGAGCTGTGAGTGGCGGGTTTCGTCTGCGGCGGTTTGTTCGATGCCGCGGTGGGGGATTCGCCCGGCTCCTGCGTCGAGGTCGACGGGCCGCTCGACGGGCCCTCGGTTGACGTGCTTGGCCCTCGGCTGGCTTCGGAACCCGTGCCGCTGCTCGATGAAGAGGAGCCACTTGGACTGTCCGCACCGGTGCTTTCAGCGTGAGCGACACCCGACCCGCTGGCCAGAGCCGCACCGACGCCAAGGGTGACCGCGCCAACGCCGAGCCAGCCATGAGCGACGCGAGGTTCCGGCTTGGCGCGGTGGCGCCCCTTCGCCCGTCGGGAGCTACCGGCCTTCGCCGTCTTCGCCCGGTGCCCACCAGCCACGCCAACCCCCCGTTGAACTTGATCTGCTCGTAGGTATATCAGCGTTCCAGCAAAGTTCCAAGGAATCTGCTAGCAACGCTGACCCCGCGCTACGGCGGCGCGTGGTGGTTCGTGGCTCAATCCGCCGCGGGTGGGTACGGCAGGTTGCTGCTCGCGTGCTCGTCGACGCGGACACCGGCACCAAGATAGGGGAATGCGCGCTGCGGACACGCAGGCCGATCGCAGATCCTGCACCCCGCGCCGATGGGCACGGTGGCATCGGCAGTGGTGAAGTCGATTCCGGCGGAGTAGATCAGCTTGTCGGCGTGGGCAAGATCGCAGCCAAGACCGATCGCGAAGCTCTTCTGCGGTCCCAGGTACCGATCGGACGGCGA
>Ga0137416_10002272_pt1 | contig 10233 bp, 9 predicted proteins | sample CZODoug3_1_1_16f_FD_108282 | JGI IMG/M metagenome (GOLD analysis project Ga0137416, IMG submission 108282) | Vadose zone soil fungal communities from Angelo Coast Range Reserve, California, USA - CZODoug3_1_1_16fungal (Illumina Assembly) | ecosystem: Environmental > Terrestrial > Soil > Vadose...
AATTGAAGCCGGAAGCGCTCGATTCGCCGATACGGGATGACGAGGATTAGCAAAGCCCCCTTTGCCTAAGTCGAACGCCCCCGACGTAATCGGGGCCGGCGCAACACCACGAGCAGCGCCAGCGAGCACAATCCGGCGATCGCAGTGCGCAACGAGGTCAGTGCAATCGGATCAATTTCGGAGACCGATGCGCGTCGCCGGCAATGTGCCGCCGAAAATCGCCATGCCGACAAAGCCCAGCAACAGACCGAGACGTTCGCGCGACATTGCGGGAGAAGACATGGCGCGCGTGGTTAGCTGGTTTGCTCACACCCGTACAGTTTTTTGGGCGCGGCGCATGGCGGCCATGCAACGCTTGCTAATGACCGAGGCTGCTCCACACCAGGCCGATGCCGGACAGAAACAGAAGCCCGAGCACGACGTCACCAAAATTTCGGTCGCTAAGCGCGTGATAGGTTCGCGTGCCGAGCCAGGCGCCGGCGAGCGTCCCCGGGAAGGCGCATAGCACCAGCCAGATGATTTCCGGTTTGACGAGTCCGGTTGCGATCTGGATGCAAAGCGCTGCCGCGAGCACCGTCCAGTTAAAGGTCTGGAAAATACCGCGCCGCTCCTCCTTGCCCCAGCCGCGCACGCTGGCCCACAGGATCGGGAGCGGGCCGGACAGTCCGGCAAGGCCGCCGAGGATGCCGCCGGCAAAGCCGATCGCGCCATCGGCCAACCGTCCGCCGAATTTGAACGCCATCGGCGCGCGCTGGAGATAGAGCACGGTCGGGAACACCAGCAGGAAGATGCCGATCGTCAGTTTGAACACCCTGGGATCGGCATCGGCGATCAGCAGCGTCCCCAGCGGCACGCCGGCGACGCCGCCGATCAGGAAGGGCCAGATCAGACGGAAGTCGATGGTCTTCCAGATACTCGGCAGCGTGGAGGTTTGGGCTATGACCGAACAGATCAGGACCAGCGGCACCGCCAGCGAAGGCGGCAGCACGTAAAGCCAGATGCCCAGCGCCATCAGCGCGGTGCCGAAACCGGCAAGCCCGGATACGAAGCCGCCGGCGAGCGCGCCAAGGAACAGGAGCGCATAGGATGCCGCGGTCATCGCTGTCTCATTTTCTTGATCATTGGCGCGACATTTACATGACGCGGCGGGCAGGTACTATCGCAATCAAGGATAATCTCAAAGGGAAACCGCCCGATGAATTCCATCTCTCGCAAAACGTTTCTGGTTTGCCACGGCGCCTGGTCGGCGGGATGGGCATGGAAGAAGATGCATCCCTTGATGCAGGCGGCCGGGCATCGGCTGGTGACGCCGTCCTACACCGGGCTCGGCGAACGCGCGCATCTCGCGCATCCATCGATCGATCTGGAAACCCATATCGAGGACGTGCTGAGCGTCATCAAATACGAAGACCTGCGCGACATCGTGCTGCTCGGCCACTCCTATGGCGGCTTGGTCGCAACCGGAGTAGCCGATCGCGCCCGCGATCGCGTCACGCAATTGATCTATCTCGACGCCTTCGTGCCGCGGGATGGGCAGTCGCTGTTTGATCTGAACGAATCCGGGCGGCGACCTTTGCAGGAAGCCGCGAAGAACAGCGACGGCTGGCATGTGCCGCCGATGCCGCCGCCGCGGGACACCGCACCGGCCGACGTCGAATGGCTGACAGCGCGACGCGTCGATATGCCGATCAAATGCTTTGAGACCAAGCTCAAGCTGCAAAACGGCGAACCGACATTGCCGCGCAGCTATATCTACGCCACCCGCATCACGCCCGCCGACACCTTCGGCCAGTTCGCCAAACGTGCCAAGAACGAGGCCGGTTGGCGCTACCACGAGATCGATGCCAGCCATTCGCCGAACGTCACCGCGCCGCAAGCGCTGATGGCGTTGCTGGAGAAGATCGCCGCCCGATTCAGGGGTTGTTCGTCAAGCCATCTACAAATTTCCGATGCTCGGGCAGCCACTCGGGATGCTCGACGGAAATGATCCGCACGCACAGTTGAACGCATTCGTTGCAAATGAACCCGTGGATTCCAGCAACCAATTGCAGGACCTCCGCTCGGGCCTTTCCGCAAAATGAACATGATGTGGCCAGCTGCACCTCATCTGTAAGGTGAATCCCTTCCTCTCTCAGAGCCGCCAGCAGGGCTTCGACATCCTCAGGCCCGAGTTCCTTCGGGCACAATTCATTGAGCTGATCGAAGGTGATGGCACCGGTGCGGTTGCTGATTTCCCGTGCCATCCGGATAATCTTCTGTAGGTCCATCTGCGATCTCTCCTGAAAGGTTTCTCTACCAGATGGGGATGCGACCGTGGCGACGCCAAAATGGCGAGGGGTCCGGCGTGTTTGCGCCGAACCCCTCATTCTCAAGAGCATCAGCCGGCCTGTAAGCCGGGTTCTGTAGGGCACCGCCCGCTTTCGCAAGCGATACGTGACGGCCATTCCTCTGGGGCCATGTTTGCACATGGCCTCGAGCAACCTACCCGGACGGCGAGCCTGACATCGCCCTGCGGCGTTTTCGCTTTCGCGAACAGCCCGCGTTGCCGTCCCTATTCGGTTTTGCTCCCGGTGTGGTTTGCCATGCCGTTTCCGTTGCCGGACCCGCGGTGCGCTCTTACCGCACCTTTTCACCCTTGCCGCGCCGACGCCCCGAAGGGGCGAAGGCGGGCGGTTCGTTCTCTGTGGCACTGTCCCTGGGGTTGCCCCCGCCGGATGTTATCCGGCACCGTATGTCGATGGAGCCCGGACTTTCCTCCCCCGCAGCCTTTCGACCGTAGCGGGAGCGGCCGTCCGGCCGACTGACGCCCTAGGGATGGGGGTTTGGGCCGGCCAGGTCAAGCCGATAACGCCTCCGGCTCCTTCCAAAATAAATTATCCTGAAGATGTCGTTCTGCGTCCCACCCATTCGACCGGGGGTCGGCGATCCAGCCGATCAAGAGGAGTTATCAAAATGCAGTATCTGTTGATGATCTATCGGAGCGAAGCAGAATTAGGCCATATGACCGCAGACGACCGCCGGAAAATGACGGCGGAATACGGTGCATTCACCCAGTCCGTCATCCAGAGCGGCCATTTCAAGGCCGGCGATGGATTGCAGCCGACAACGACCGCGACCACCGTGCGCGTTCGCGACGGCAAGACCTTGACGACGGATGGTCCGTTCGCGGAAACCCGCGAGCAACTCGGGGGTTACTATCTGGTCGAAGCCAAGGATCTCGACACCGCGCTTGCCATTGCCGCGCGCATTCCTGGCGCAAAGACGGGTTCGATCGAGGTCAGGCCGATCATGATCTATAACTGATGGCTGTGCCGTCATGCGGTTGGCCGTTCGGACGCCTCGGAATGACGACTGTCCTGGTTGAATGCTAAAAATGACACCGACCGAAGTCGAAATAATATTCCGCGACGAGGCGGGCCGCGCGCTGGCCACGCTGATCCGCCTCGTCGGCGATTTCGATCTCGCGGAAGATGCGTTGCAGGACGCGGTCGCGGTGGCGCTGGAACGCTGGCCTGGCGGCGACCTGCCGTCCAATCCGCGGGCGTGGCTGGTCAATGTCGGCCGCAACAAGGCGATCGACCGGGTTCGCCGCAACATCGCCTTTCGCGGCAGGCAGCAGCAACTGACGCACGAACTGCTGCTCAACGCATTGCCCTCCGCCGATGCCACCGACACCGTGCTCGACGATGACATGCTGCGGCTGATCTTCACGTGCTGCCATCCGTCCTTCGCCGAAGAAGTCCAGGTCGCGCTGACGCTGCGTACGGTGTGCGGGCTCACCACGGCGCAGGTCGCGCGCGCCTTTCTCGCAAGCGAAGAGGCGATGGCGCAGCGGCTGCTGCGGGCCAAGCAGAAGATCCGCCTCGCCGGCATTCCCTACGAGGTGCCGGAGCGCGAGGCGCTCGAGCCGCGGCTGCGCGGTGTGCTGGCGGTGATCTACCTCGTCTTCACCGAGGGCTACGCTGCGACCTCGGGCGAGGACCTGATGCGGCCCGATCTGGCGCGCGAGGCGATCCGGCTGGCGCGCCTGATCGATGCGCTGATGCCCGGCCGCGGCGAGATCAAGGGATTGCTGGCCTTGATGCTGCTGCACGATTCCCGCCGCGCCGGCCGCGAAACCGCGGGCGGCGACATCGTCTTGCTGGAAGAGCAGGACCGCTCGCTGTGGGATTTTCGTCAGATCGCGGAAGGTGTGAGGCTGGTGGAAGAGGCGCTGCGGATGCCGGGCCGGCCGCAGTCCTATGCGGTGCAGGCGGCGATCGCAGCACTGCATGCGCGCGCGCCCAATTACAAAGACACCGACTGGCCGCAGATCGCCGGCCTCTATGAAGTGCTGTTGCGGATCAGTCCGTCGCCGGTGATCGAGCTCAACCATGCCGCTGTCGTGTCGATGGTCGACGGACCGGCGCGGGCGCTCGCCTTGATCGAGGCGCTGGAGGCGCGCGGCGGACTGAAGGGCTATGAATTACTGCCCGCGGTGCGCGCCGATTTGTTGCGCCGGCTTGGCCGGCATGACGCGGCGCGCGAGGCCTATCTGGCGGCCACGGCTGCCACGCAACTCGAACCGTTGCGCCGGCTTTACGCGCGACGGATCGCGGAGATGCGGTGATAGCCGTCATGAACGTGCCTGATCCGTCATTGCGAGCGAAGCGAAGCAATCCATCCTGCCACAGGAAGAAAGAGTGGATTGCTTCGTCGCTACGCTCCTCGCAATGACGGCCTAAATAGTTCGCGCGAATTATGTCGCCGCGACTCCTGTCGTCATCGCTGCCGCCGGCAAGCTTGCCAGCAGCGCCTGCAGCGTCGTCATGGTCGAATGATCGGCGACGCCGTCGACACGCTCGGGGCGGAAATGGCGCTGGAAGGCGGTGACGACTTCCATGGTGGCGCCGTCATATTTGCCGTGGGTCGGGATGCCGTAGCCGTAGCGTGCGAAGGCCGCCTGCATCCCGGCAACCTCGTCGGAGATGTTGCCGAGCTTGAGCGTTTCGCCGCGCACCACCGGCGCCGGCTGCACCCAGTGGCCGACGCCGGAATTGGCCAGCGAATGCCAGGGAAATTTCTCGCCGGGATCCTTCTTGCGCGAGGGCGCGACGTCGGAATGCGCGAGCACGCGGTGCGACGGCACCTTGCGGCGGAGCATGATGCCGCGGCATAGCGCGATCACGGCGGCGATCTGGCGCAGCGGGAAATCCGGATAGCCCCAGTCATGGCCGCGATTGATGATCTCGATGCCGATCGAGCAGGAATTGATGTCTTCCTCGCCCGCCCAAAAGGACAGGCCGGCGTGCCAGGCGCGCTTGCTCTCCGGCACGCATTGCACGATGCGGCCGTCTTCGAGCACGATGTAGTGCGCGGAGACGTCGGTGCCGGCGGTGCAGAGCTGCGCGATCGCGCCCTCGACGTCCGGCATGCCGGTGTAGTGCAGCACGATCATGTCGGGCTGCCGGCCGTGGTTGCGATCGCCGTAATTCGCCGACGGGATGACGTCGGAGGCGATCGAGGAATCCGGGGTGAACGTCTTCATGTCCGCGTTGGCCCTGGGAATGGGAAGGGCGCGTTGACGCTTCGAATCGATACCAGCAGACGTGAACGAACCAGAGGACATCAGAAAACTCAAACCGGGCAGGAGAACGGCAACACTGCGATTATGAACCAATGGTATTTACTATTCCTTTACCTTGGCGTCGGCGCAATCCAACCGGCCGTGCCTCGCGTCGCATTTTGAGCCAGGTGTGTGCGGAAGGCATCACCGGGTTCCCGGCGATTAAAAGACGCGGAAATGCCGCTCCTGATCGTCAACGCTTTCTTAACGCTAAGTGCCGTTACTAAGTGGTCAACAGCCGAACCGGTTTTGGGGACGGCCGAGGCCCTTTTTCACGCTCGAAATCCCATGGCAGGCCAGCAAATTCCGTTCGGAAATGAGGGTTTGTTGGTTGGGGCAGGGAGCGGCGATCGTGCCTCACAGCGGCTTTTTGGCCGGAAAAGGCTGGCGAAGCGCGGGGATTTGAGGCGCAATGGACCTGTTGGCGTCCAATTTCTATTTCGCACGCTGGAATGCGCCCGGGACTGGCGCATGAGCCCGGCTGCCCTGCGTCATATTTCCGTTCTCGGCCGTGAGGCGGTCGAAATGCTCAAGCCCGGCGACGGCGGCCGCTACGTCGACGCCACCTTTGGCGCTGGCGGCTACAGCCGCGCGATCCTTGCGACCTCGGGGACCCTGGTCGTCGGCATCGATCGCGACCGGTCGGCTATTACCGGCGGCTTCGACCTCGTCGACCGCAGTGGTGGTCGGTTGACCCTGGTCGAGGACCGCTTCTCCAACCTCGACGAGGTCTGCGCCGCGCAGGGCATCGATCTGGTCGACGGCGTCGTGATGGACGTCGGGGTCTCCTCGATGCAGCTCGATCAGGCCGCGCGCGGCTTCTCGTTCCGGCTTGCCGGGCCGCTCGATATGCGGATGGGGCAGCACGGCCCGACCGCGGCGGATGTGATCGCGACGGCGACCGAGGCCGATCTTGCCAACATCATCTACATCTTCGGCGAGGAGCGCCATTCGCGCGGGGTTGCCCGCGCCATCGTTGCCGCGCGCAAGCAAGCGCCGATTACGACCACGCAAGCGCTGGCCGATATCGTCGGCAAGGTCGTGCGATCAAAACCGAACGAGATTCATCCGGCGACGCGGACGTTCCAGGCGTTGCGGATCTTCGTCAACCAAGAGCTCGACGAACTGCATCTGGCACTGGCGGCGGCGGAGCGCGTGCTGAAGCCGGGCGGCCGGCTGGTGGTGGTGTCGTTCCACTCGCTGGAAGACCGCATCGTGAAGAATTTCCTCACCGAGCGTGGCAAGGCCGCGGGCGGATCGCGGCATCTGCCCGAAGTAGCCCAGGCGGCGCCGAGCTTTCAGATCCTGACCAAGCGTCCGGTCACGCCCACCGAGGCCGAGATATCGGCCAATCCGCGCGCGCGTTCGGCAAAGCTGCGCGCAGCCGAGCGCACCGCGGCAGCGCCGCATGCGGCCGGCGCCCTGCCGTCATGGCCTACTTTGGCCAACGTGATGAGGGGAGGCTGACATGCGCATCCTCCATCTCCTCGTGATCGGCATGCTGGTGTTCGCGGCGGCTTATGTCTACCGCATCAAAATGGAATCGACCTCGCGCACCGAGCGCGTGCTGCGTCTGCACGCCGAAATTCGCGAGCAGCGCGACGCCATCGCCACATTGCGCGCGGAATGGTCCAGGCTCGATGCGCCGCTGCGGCTGCAGGGCCTCGCCGAGCGGCATCTGGGGTTGAAACCGATCAACGCCACGCAGTACGATCAACTGAAGAATCTGCCCGAACGGCCGCCGAATTTCGCCAGGCCCGGTGCCCCCGACCCGATCGGGTCGATGATCAACACCATCGAGGCTGCCACCGATGCGCCGACCGTGACGGGTTCGGTGCCATCGCCTCCAGACGCACCCGCGCCGGGAGATCAGCAATGACCGGTCAGGCGCTCACTCCGACCAAGCCCACAGAACCGTGGCGGCAACGGCTGATCCGCGGCCTGCTGTACGGGCGCAATGTCGACCGCGCGGCGAAAGCGCGCGCCCGCGTCGGCTTCGCTATTCTCGCATTTGCCGCCATCTATGCGGTGCTCGCCGGACGTCTGGTGATGTTCGCGGTCGGCGCCGACAGCCACGGCGCGCGCCGGACCGCCTCGCAGGACGCGATTGCGACCGCGCGCCCGGATATTGTCGACCGCAACGGCGAAATCCTCGCCACCGACGTCAAGGCGCCGAGCCTGTTCGGCGAGCCGCGCCGGATCATCGACAAGGACGAAGCGATCGAACTGTTGACCGCGACCCTGCCTGACCTCGACACCGGCGAAGTGCGCGACCGCCTGTCGTCGAAAAAAGGCTTTGTCTGGCTGAAGCGCGAAATCACGCCGGCGCAACAGCAGGACATCCACCGCCTCGGCGTTCCCGGCATCGGCTTCCTGCGCGAGAACAAGCGCGTCTATCCGACCGGCGCCGAAGTCGCGCATCTGATCGGCCTGGTCAATATCGACAACCAGGGCATCGCCGGAATGGAGAAATGGCTCGACAATAATGGCCTGGCTGACCTGCACCGCGCGGGCTTTGCCACCGATCGGCTGCAGAAGCCGGTGGAATTGTCGGTCGATCTGCGGGTCGAGCATGCGCTGCGCGACGAACTGCTCAAGGCCAAGGAGAAGTTCAAGGCCAAGGCGGCTTCCGGCCTCGTCGCCAATGTCAGGACCGGCGAAATCGTGGCGATGGTGTCGGTGCCGGATTTCGATCCCAACAACCCGAAGGAAGCCCACGATCCCGATCGCATCAACCGCCTGACGACGGGCGTTTACGAAATGGGATCGACGTTCAAGGCCTTCACGCTGGCGATGGCGCTCGACTCCGGAAAAATCAACCTGAACTCGATGTGGGATGCACGGGGAAACCTGCACTATGGCAAATTCACCATCCATGACAACCACGCGCTGGGACGTTTCATCAACACCAAGGAAGTCTTCACCTACTCGTCCAATATCGGCGCCGCGCGGATCGCGCTCGGCCAGGGCGTCGAGGCACACAAGGCGTTCCTGGCCAAAATGGGCCAGTTGACGCGGCTGCGCACCGAGTTGCCGGAGAGCGCTGCTCCGCTGGTGCCGCGCCGCTGGAGTGAGCTGAACACCGTGACGATCGCGTTCGGCCAGGGCCTGTCAGTGGCGCCTCTGCAGGCGGTGATGGGCATCAACGCACTGGTGAATGGCGGCTACCTGATGCCACCGACGTTCCTGAAGCGCAGCGAAGCAGAGGCGGCGGCGATGGCCAAGCGGGTGGTCAAGCAGGAGACCAGCGACAAGATGCGGTATCTGATGCGGCTCAATGCCGAAATCGGCACCGCCAGGACCGCCGACGTCAAGGGCTATTATGTCGGCGGCAAGACCGGCACTTCCGAGAAGGTCATCAACGGCCGCTATGCCAAGAAACGGGTGCTCAACTCCTTCACCGCGATCATGCCCGCCGACGATCCGCAGTATCAAATTCTCGTCATGTTGGACGAGCCGCAGGCGCTGCCCGAAACGCATGGTTTCATCACCTCGGGCTGGAACGCGGTGCCGACCGGCGGCAATGTGATTGCCCGAATCGCGCCGCTTTTGGGCATCGAACCGCGGTTCGATCTGCCGCCGTCCGACCGCCTTATTCTTGCGGCATCGAGGACAACCCAGTAAGGCGTTACCCTATCAAACGCCGGTGATTTGGCTGATAGGCCGAACTGGAAGATCATGAGACTTCGCGAGCTTTTCAGCGATGACGCCACGATCGATCCGAAAGCGGAAACAGTCGTGACCGCGGATGCGACCGAGGTGAAGGGCCTCGCGGTCGATAGCCGCGCAGTAAAGCCCGGCGATGTGTTCTTCGCGCTCGCGGGAAGCAAGACCGATGGTTCGCGCTTCATCACGTCAGCCATCGCATCGGGCGCGGTGGCGGTCGTGGGCGATCATCCACCGCCAGGCTACGCCGGCGTGCCCTTCATCGTGACGCCGAATCCGCGCCGCGCGCTGGCGCTGGCCGCGGCGAAGTTCTATCCGCGCCAACCCGAGACGATCGCGGCGGTGACCGGCACCAGCGGCAAGACCTCGGTCGCCGCGTTCACCCGCCAGATCTGGCAGCGGCTCGGTCATGTCTCCGCCAGCATCGGCACCATCGGCCTGGTATCGCCTGATCGCACGATCTACGGCTCGCTGACGACGCCGGATCCGATCGCGCTGCACCGGCAACTCGACGAGATCGCGGCTGATGGCGTCACCCATCTCGCTTTTGAGGCGTCATCGCACGGGCTCGACCAGTATCGGCTCGACGGCGTGCGCATCGCCGCCGGCGGATTCACCAACCTGACGCGCGACCACATGGATTATCATCCCGACGTCGCGCATTACCTCGCCGCCAAACTGCGGCTGTTCCGCGATCTGGTGGTGGCCGGCGGCGCGGCGGTGATCTCGGTCGATCATGATTTTTCGCAAGAGGCGATCGACGCCGCGCGTTCGAAAAATCTGCGGATCATAGCCGTGGGGCGCAACGCCGACCGGGCAGGCGAAGGCATTCGCCTGGTCGAAGCTGACATCGAAGGTTTTGCGCAAAAAATCACGCTCGAACATCGCGGGCGCAAGCACATGATCAGGCTGCCGCTGGTCGGCGAATTCCAGATCGAGAATGCGCTGGTCGCCGCGGGCCT
>Ga0137416_10002274_pt1 | contig 10226 bp, 7 predicted proteins | sample CZODoug3_1_1_16f_FD_108282 | JGI IMG/M metagenome (GOLD analysis project Ga0137416, IMG submission 108282) | Vadose zone soil fungal communities from Angelo Coast Range Reserve, California, USA - CZODoug3_1_1_16fungal (Illumina Assembly) | ecosystem: Environmental > Terrestrial > Soil > Vadose...
AAAGGGAAACGATTCAAATGATGCTCGCAAGAACGCAATTCTCGACGAGATCATGAACACGCTACCAGGTAAACTGCCCCAGCGGGAAGAGATCAGAACGGCGATCACGAAGACATCCCTTTTTGCGATCACCGAATTTGGCAGGGCAGTACACGCTGAAATGGAAGCAATACTTGCGTGCGGTCGTAAAGGGATTTCCACTATCGGGCGAACTCTCTACACGACGACATTTCCATGTCACAACTGTGCGCGGCACATTATTGGAGCCGGAATTGCTAAGGTTGTGTATATCGAGCCTTATCCAAAAAGCAAAGCAAAGGAACTGCATGAAGACGCAATTGCGGGCTTCGATGGTGCCGATTCCCTATGTAGAGAGAGAAATCCGAGCGATTTCCAGTTTGAAGAAATCGTTCAAGCAACTTCCTCTAGATTTAACGGAATCACAATGAGCTGAGGCGAGCTCGGGAGGGATTTATATGAGTGTCACGATGCCGGTTGGCGACCGTATTCAGGCTCTTCGCAAGAGCATGGATGAGGCGGCAAAAACAGTTGATAACTGGTCAGCAGCGAAGCGAGAAAGCGCTGATGTGACGATTCAAACGCGAAATCTAGCCTCGCTTTACGAGTCTCAGATCTTACAAAAGCCGAAGTAGCAGATCGATCATCAATCACAGAAAGCCTGGCCTCTTTGAAGCCAGGCTTTCATTTTTCGATCCGAGGCACCCACGATCATCTGTCCGCCACATTGCACCACGAGATTTTTCCTTGCCTCAAGATGAAATGCGATTTACAGCCCCTCGTCCTCCATACTGAAGGATGAAGAGTCGCAAGCCCCGTCTCCTGACCGCTCAGGCTCCAACGAGGTGAATCAGAAGTGAGTAGGCTGAGTTGGATCAGGTGCTTGCATCCACATGGACAGACAAGAGCGGCCTGCCACGGCAAGGAATTCCCGATGGCATAGACAACATTCGGTTCCGGTACATCTGGGACCTCCTCGACCCATTCAATCCAATACCGTCGTTTTCGGAGGCCGAAGTGTTCGAGTAGTCGCTGTGCGCGCCGTAGAATTCCCATGCTCACTCCGAAAGAGATGCGCGGCCCAGCAGAGGTTGCTGATCCCCGAGTCCGATCTCGCGGACCAAGTGACCTGCGGAATCTGAACGCGACTCCCGAAATAAGACGAGCTCACAGAGATCGCCTCTGACAGTTGTGTACTCCTCATTTCCGACATTTCGGAACCGATGGATACGCGCGAGGAACTCATTCACTGCGAGAGATCCAAAGAGCATGTTTACACTGATAACCGCTGGCCGATCTACCTCAACACCCTGAATGTATTTTTGTCGCCTGAGTTCAGCATATCGCTCTGGATTCATACGCCTCATCTCTTCGGCGCTGATCTGTTCCTGGGTGATCGCTCCTCGCTCAATGAGCGACTGTTGTCCTGGTGCGAAATAATTGACGGCGCCAGCGATGGTCGCAATCCCGCCAGCGCCATCTGCAACCAGGCTAACTCCGGCGTCGACATAAGGCAGCAGATAGTAGGCAGCGATTCGATTTGCAAGATTCCGGCCTCGCTCCGATACCGATCCCGAGCAGGTTGAGCAAGAGCTGAATAGCGAGCGTTACGAACCGCCCTCGTCCGCCGCCCTCGCGTCACCAGACGAAGGAGCAAGGTGAGCAGGACAGCGCCAAACACTGAGATAGCGACGGTATAGATCATTCCTCCCTGGCCGGCGAACCCGAGAGATCGCATAATGAAGCCGCCAATGACCGCACCGAGGATGCCGATGACGATATCCATCAGCGGTCCGAAGCCGCTGCCCTTCATCAACTTTCCAGTGATGAAGCCCGCAATGAGCCCGACGATGATCCACCAAATAACGAGCATAGGTATCCTTTGCAAGGGTGAACTTGCGGTTTGAAGTTGAACTTGGAGATAGTTGACTATTGGACTTTGGCGTTCGGATCGATACCTGCAGCGCATGTCCACTTGAAGCTCTAACGATGACCTGAATCCAACGGCTATTTCCCGATGGCCACAACGTCCGTCGCTATGCTCTACTCAACACGTAAGACAAGGGTGAGTGCGGGTTCGGTCACATTTCCCGAAGAATATTTTGCGCAGGGCTGCGGCCCGGCACATCAGGGACGCTTTCCGAATTTCTCCGTGCCTTAAATTATTCTCCAAGGGCAGGCAACTCTGCTCCCAGTCCAGTTTCACAGCCGTGAGGGCTTGAGGGAAATCTCCAAACTCGCGGCCGTGTTATTCCCGGTTTGCCTGGGCGACGGACGACGCAGATAGACAGCTTGCACCGAATTGCACATCATTCAAGCGCTTGAAATCTTCAAGGCGATATCAATCATTCAGCCCGGTGACTTCCTGAGCGTTACGATTTTGACGTTTGTAGTGACCCCTTGTACGTCGCCCTCCCGTTCAGACAGGTATCTAAATGATGACGTGTATGAGGGAAAGCGTGTCGTCTTGATCTCACCGGCCCAGTGAGACTTGAGACAACGCTTACGCGCTGCGCACTTCTTGTTGGTTGGAGCGAAACAAAGCATACGGCGAATCTCACCCAGCCTTGTACGTGGTGGGTCTAAGCCTGCATTGCACCTTGGCTTCAGACTACATGGTCGAACGCGCCGAGCGAGCCCAATCCAAGAATCGTTGGGCCAGAACCCAACCTCAAAAAGACTCCCTATGCAACAACGCCAAGGTCGTGTTCGCGTAAAATCGGCTTTGCGTTCGGGTGGTGCTCTAAAACAAGATTCTTTTCACCACGAATAGCTGGCTTCAATGTGCGGCTGGCTGACATGCCCGTTGATGCTCTCAGCGCTAATAACAGCTTCGAAGTTACGATCTGCCTTTCCGCTACTCAAGGAACTGAATAGGCCAGACAGAAAGGAAGGTTTCGTGATCATCTCAGCAGCGTTAATGTTATTTCCGCCAGAGATTCCCGAAACAACGATAACCGGTTGGCCCAGATTGTTGTCTTTGTACCGGCCCACGATCGCGTAATCCACAAAGTCGTTTGTTGCCAGTTGTTTGGGGCGGTTTACGATCCATTTAGGTTTTTCTTTGGATTCGCTATCCTCAATCCAATAGTTGATCATCCCCGGATCGTTGGCGAAATGGAATCTCATCGGCTTGAGCAGCCGTAACGCCCAGGAGTTACAAAACGCGCCAATCAACACGACCGGGCCTTTGCGAAGGTCGGAGATGGTCACCTTGCTTTCATCGCGTACCTCGTAGGGAACGTGATGCACGCTCAAGAAACTCGTGATGATAATGAGTGATTTCATGTCGTCGAAGGTTACGGTGTTGATGCCGTCTTCGCTCGACATATCGAGAGTCTGAATCCGGGTAGGATTTTGTGCATCTCGGATGGACATGGTCGAATAAGAGTGGCCAGCGACCAGCACGAGAACCGGACTGTTCGTATGCAGCAAAGGCCCCCAAAATAAGTCGATTGTGCGATCACTAAAAGTCCCACCTCGCACGAGAAATAACGAACCAAACATCGCTAACAACAAAGTTGTTACTCCTGCCCATAGCCATGGCAAGCGGCGAGCACGAGGTTGAGGATGCTCTGTAATGTCCGAGGCAGGAGGGGGTGTCGGTGGACTTATGACCACGGCCTGCTGTTCCAAAAAGTCTTTGCTATCTTCAGCCGGAGGCCATTGGAAAGACAGGGTATATGTTCCCAAAGGTAAGGAGAAACGGAGTTCTCGTGCATGCTCAGGCTCCTGATAGTACAGGGCAAGGCGCTTTCTGAGCTCCGAAGCTGCTACGCGGACCGTTGAATCAATCGCAGGATCATACCGAGATCCCTTGCCAAATACTTCTGTTCCTACATTCCGTTCTTTGAGTTGATCGCCTTCCCCATGCATCGTCCGCTCTACGATGTACCGCAGAAACACGACGAGCCGGCGACTCTGGCATAGTGAACGATGATTCACCAGCCGATTCAGTTGTTCGGCAACCTCGTCCGGATCTGGCAATTTGTTCTTAACGAAAGGAACCCCAACACCCAAGCAAGTATCCCCTCAAGCACGGTCGAGAAGTCAAGCGATCAACGCGCACCCTCATCTTTATAGAAGGCTTACGCCGTTTCCTTAACAGTTAAAACAACTCCGCTTCACAGTATATCACTTACCCATCTCGTATCCCGAAGCATTGACTGGCTGGCGGCGTAAAGAACAAGAATCTGATGTCGGTGGGCAATGGGAGGACAGAAGGATGGCCATCTCTGTTTTGAGGCCGGGCTTGGGGAAGAACGGTTTAGCGGCCATATTCTTCAATCTAGCAATGCTGATATGTGTGTTTGAATGGACCGCTTCGTTTTCATTTGCGCAGCAGATCACCGGTTCGATCACCGGCAGTATCAAAGACAGCCAAGGTGCAACGGTCAACAATGCCACGGTTCATGCCACCAACGTGGAAACCGGGTTTTCTAGGTCCACCCATGCTAAGGACGATGGAACTTATCTCATCCAGTTCCTTCCCGTCGGCCACTACAGCCTGGAAGCGAATGCACCGGGGTTCAAGAAGTTTGTGCAGGAAAATATCGTGGTGACAGTTGACACGACTTCTACAGTGGACATGAGCTTTTCGATCGGTAGTGAAGTGGAATCCATCACTGTCACGACTGCGCCGCCCATGGTACAGACAACCACGAGCGAAATTGGCACGACCTTCTTGCGCGGCGAGATTGAAAACCTGCCCCTGCTAAACCACAACGCGTACGCGGAACTGTCCCTGACGCCGGGCGTTATGAGCAACAGCGCAGACCCGACGACAAATCCGAATGGTCAGCCAAATTTCATCGTGGGCCAGCCATCTACCCAAGTGCAGATTAATGGGGGCACAGACGGTGGCGTTCCGACTGTGAGTTTCTACTTGGACGGCGGCCTCAATATGTCAAGCCTGCGCAACTATGGCAACTCGGTTCCCAATCCAAGCGCGTTAGAGGAATTTCGCGTTGAAACAAATAACTTCTCAGCACAGTACGGCAGGGCATCGGGCGGCGTAGTCACGGTCGTGACGCGATCCGGAACGAACCAATTCCACGGCTCTCTCTTCGAATTTCATCGTGAAACCGCTTTTAACGACACCAATTGGAATTCCATCACAAAGGCCCCTTTTCACCGCAATCAGTTTGGTGGGGGACTAGGTGGACCAATAAGGCACAACAAAGCATTCTTCTTCTTCAGTTACGCAGGTTTGCGGCAGATCGTTGGGCAAAATCTTACCGGAGGTACTGTTCCCTCGGCCGCTGAACGTTTGGGCGACTTTACAGCAGACACTGTCAAAGTATATGCGCCAGGGACAAAAACGCAGGTAAAGGGAACCAACGCTGGTCCCGGCTGCGGGACACCTACCCTGAACTGTATTCCAGCCGCTCTGCTGGACCGAGCTGCGGCAAATTTAATGAGCAAGTATATCCCCCTGCCCAATACCGGCAAACAGTACCGGGGAGTATTTGCGGCCCCGACTAATCAGAATGAATACCTCGGCAAATATGACGCGGTATTTTCCGATAAGGACCATTTCGCAGTCGGTTATTTCTACCAGAAAACCCTGCAAGACGTTTTTGGCGGAGGTAATTTTAGCTGGCAGACAACGGAATCTATCAGCACACAGCAGAACGTCAATCTCAGTGAAATCCACACTCTCAGCCAAAATATGGTAAACCAGGCGTGGGTCACGTTTAGCCGGGTGGCGGGTGGCCGCACCAATCTGCCAACCGGAGTCGGGCTGGACGATTTGGGTTCTAGCTTTACGACGCAAGGAATCAAAACTTTGCCCCAACTCAATGTTTCCGGTTATTTCAATGTAGGTGGAGCAAGCGCTGGACCGGTCACAACTACGGATTTCTACTCCGTACGTGACATGATTACGATCAACGCCGGGAGACATTCTCTCTTTTTCGGTGGCGAACAATCGCTCGATAAACTCATGACGGTCGGTAATCTCATCAACTTTGGCTCCTTTACATTTGCAACCTCTGCTCCAACAACTACAGGGAACGCTCTATCCGACTTTGTCACCGGCCAGGTTGCCACGATGGAGCAAGATTCGCCGACCTCGTTGCTCATAAGTCACTGGTACACAGGAGTCTTTCTCCAAGACAACTATCGAATCCTGCCGAACCTGACACTGAACCTCGGTCTTCGCTGGGATTTGCAGACATCGCCGGTCGAGTCGCGTGACCGAACAGCGACCTTCAGACCCGACGTGCAGTCAACGGTCGTTCCCGGTGCACCTAAAGGGATGCTATTTCCAGGTGACTCCGGTGTGCCGCGTGGCATTGCCCCGAACCGCTACCATCACATCTCTCCGAGAGTTGGTGTCGCTTGGGATCCGTTGGGCGACGGTAAGATGGCAGTCCGCGCCGCGGCCGGCATTTTCTACGGCAACGTTAGCGGTAACGAATGGAATCAGCCATCGAATGCGCTGCCGTTTTCAGTACGTCAGACATTCAATTCCATCGCCTCCTTGACGAATGTTTACGGCAATCAAGCTTCCTTTCCCAATGGAAATCCTTTCCCGTACATTTTTGATCCAAAGAATCCGCGCTTTCTGCCCGCAGCAGCCATCGAAACAATCGCGAACGATTACCAGTGGCCGTTAGCCTATCAAATCAACGCTGCCGTACAACAGCAACTCCCAAACAATATCGTCTTGACGACTGCTTATGTGGGCACCCTTTCGCATCATCTGCCGTTTATGATCGATGCGAACTACGCTCCCTATGCCCCAGGCGCGAATACCTCTCAAGCCAGTATCAATGCTCGCCGTCCGTACAATCCGGGCGTGCTCGGACAAGTTGGCTATATTGAGTCCAACGAAACGGCGTCGTACCACTCATTGCAAGTTGTGGCCAGCAAACCTTTCACACATAATTTCAGCCTGAACGGCTTTTATATTTGGAGTCATGCTTTCCAGAGCGTGAATAATGCCGCGGTCGGATTGGGTTCCGCGCAGGATTTCGCGAACCTTTGGGAAGAACGTAGTCCGATGAGCTCTGACATACGCCACAACGCTGTTATCCGGGGAAACTGGCGCACCGACTACTATGACGGAAACCACCGCTTCTTGAAACAGGTTCTCAATGGCTGGACGATTTCTCCCATCCTTCGTCTCCGTAGCGGAACGCCGTTCACGGTCACCACGGGCTCTAATAACAACTTCGACAGCGCCAATGCCAGCCGCCCGAATCTGGTTCCTGGGGTGAGCCCATTCCTGGATCCTCATCGGCCCCGCGATGTTGCTGCCAAGCAGTGGATCAATAAGGCCGCGTTCACGCCGAACGGCCCCGGGTTGGGAATCGGCATTGGTGGCGCGGATGGGAACTCACCGCGCAACTATTTCCGGTCACCTGGTTTTCGCTCAATCGATATGGGGCTTTTTCGTGACTTTCTGTTTCAGCGTGGTATCGTCTTCCAACTTCGTGCAGAAGCAAACAACGCCTTCAACATGGTTAGCCTCGGTACCCCAACCACCACTCTCTCCAGCCCGTCCTTTGGCCAGATAACTACAGCTTCCCCCGCACGGCTTCTTCAAGTGGGAGGGCGCCTGACCTTCTAGCGAAGAGGTTAACTCCACACCACATGTCATCTGACGACGTCCTCCCTGGTAAAAGAAAGCCCAATACGTGATCCGAAAAAAGGTGAAGCATGTTCGACAAACAAACATACTCCGCGCGCAAATCATCAAATCACTCTTCGTCTCTTCCGAAAAGGCGCACGCTGGCGTTATCTCTCTGCCTCGTGCTTACAGTTTCCGCGTTAGCGCAGACCAACAGCCTAACTCCCAAGAGAGCTTACGACTTTTGGAACAGTACGGGCGTTCAGCTTCATGCCGACTTTGGCAAGCGATGCTACAGCAATTATTCCATGATGAACTCAGATCTTCAGGCCCTTGGAATCGCTCACATTCGTGATGGGTTGGGAAATGTCGATCCACACATTACTTGGATGGGCGTTAAGTTTGCGGATCCAAACTATGTGAGCGAGATTAAGACACTAAAGAATACCTATGGCATTACAGCGTTCTTGACATGGGACTGGAATGGCTCATGGGGAGCAGCTGGCCAGTCCCAGATCGCCGGGGATAATTCGATCTATATCGGAAACGACATCAAAGCCTATCTCCCTGCCATTGACTCCATTGAGGTCAACAACGAGCCGGACCTAAGTCATCCAACTTATGCCGGTTCCGGCTTTCCTAGCGGCACCTATCAGCAAACGACCGAGATGGCGACCATCCTCGAACAGAATGGCATCACGGGTGTCCAGCTCGTTGCTCCGCCGTGCGGCCAGAGTGTCAACTATACTCCACGCGGGACCGGTGGGGGCTTGAAGTCGGACGTGGCGCCAGGCTACGCTAGTACATACGGTGGCGGCCACTACTATCCCAATCTACCCGATGCAATGCCAGATAGCGCGTGGGGATCGTGGGGGACTTCTCCGGGTACATTGGCAAGCGCCATTATTGACTCGCAGACCTACACAGGCACGAATCCCATTTACAACGGGGAGACTGGCATCGATGACTATGATTTCAATGGTGATCAAACGGTCCAGGGTTATTTCGAGCCGCTGTTGTATGTTGAACATTTCCGCCAAGGTATAGCAAGAACATCGCTATATGAACTCTATGATGAGCCAACGTTAACAGGCAGAGAGGCACACTGGGGCATCATGAATTGCGACGAGAACAACCTGAGTTCACCGAAACCGGCTTACAACTCAATCAAGAACATGATGTCGCTTGTCAAGGACACAAATCCTGCGGCTTTCACGCCGCAGAATATTATATCTTCGCTAAACGCTGATGCTACTCTCCGCTATCAAGTGTTGGAGATGTCTGACCAAGCCACTTGGTACGTTCTCATATGGAACAACAAGAGTGTCTGGAATCACACAACGAAAACTCCGATCTCCCCCACTACTGAAGAGGCTAACGCCACAATATCGACGACATCCAACCGAACTTTTACGGTTTATGCTCCAGCCGAGAGTACCGGCACGGGGTCAACTACTAGCTTCACCAGTGCAATTTCGGCGAATGCAATATCGCTCAGTGTTCCCGCTGAACTATTGATAGTCCGTATCCAGTAGGCTGACGCGGGCGGGTCGCCAACATCCCTTTTATCCGCAGGATCGCGCGGCTTCCATTGATAGGCATGAGCCCAGCACGCCCAGGCAGTCAGCAGGTATCGATCACCGGCTGCCGATCTGGGCGTGAGCAATTCACGGAAATCGTGATTCCGAGTAAGCGTCCGGTGAGGCTTTCAATTACCCACAACTCCAGTTACGCAAACGGGTGCACCTGATCGGATTCTGCCTCAAGTCAGTCACTTATGCTGTTTCGGTGGCGGTGTTGAGCTTGGGGTATGGGGAACATACCGGAGCTTGAGGAAGATATCTGGGCGTGGGCGTGGCTTGGCTCTCGGTGACCTTTCCGACTCCAGGAATGCGTCCCACCGGCAGAGGAAGCAGAAAGTCCTGTACTTCGTGAGGTTGAATGACAAAGAGGCCATTCGGCTTGCGCCAGTCGGACGTAATCTTTGCAAGGGACTTGTTTGGAGCGACACCCGCCGAAGCGGTCAGATTCAGTTCCTCGCGGATCTGCTGACGGATGGTCTTCGCGACACGAGTCGCAGTGGGGAGACCAGTTTTGTTCTCGGTTACGTCCAGGTAGGCTTCATCGAGCGATAACGGTTCAATGAGATCAGTATGCAGGTGGAAGATCTCTCGTGCACCTCGAGACGCCTCTTTGTAACGCACGAATCAGGTGGAACGAAGATGGCCTCCGGGCACAGTCGCTCAGCAGTGATTGCAGGCATCGCCGAGCGCACACCGAACTTCCGCGCCTGATAAGAGGCCGCACAAACAACAGACCGATTGCCCTTCCACGCCACAACCAAGGGTTTGCCACGCAGATTGGGATCGTCGCGCTGCTCTACAGAAGCATAGAACGCGTCCATATCTATGTGAACGATCTTCCGGGATGTCGTTCGCTCGTCCATGATCCTGATTTAAGAGGGCGTTGAATCTTCTCCTATTCTTCGCCTATTATAGGAACCGTGCGCGCTGCCGAGCTATTAAATTCGATGTCCCGAGTGCCATCAGTCTGCGGAGTGAACTCAGTCTCCGCGGCCTCAGATTCGCGTCAGTAAATGGATCTCTGCACGAACAAACGGATGGACAGGTTC
>Ga0137416_10002277_pt1 | contig 10223 bp, 8 predicted proteins | sample CZODoug3_1_1_16f_FD_108282 | JGI IMG/M metagenome (GOLD analysis project Ga0137416, IMG submission 108282) | Vadose zone soil fungal communities from Angelo Coast Range Reserve, California, USA - CZODoug3_1_1_16fungal (Illumina Assembly) | ecosystem: Environmental > Terrestrial > Soil > Vadose...
AGGAACTTCCTATCTGGCTGCACCGATACAATTGGCATCGGCCCCATGGCGGCATAAAATCACAGACACCAATCAGCAGACTCGGCCTGACCGAGGACAACCTGTTGAGGCTCCACATCTAGCCGCGCTCCAGCAGCGTGTTGCTGCGGGTTTTGCCGCTCTCGGCGTAACCGCGCACGAGCATGTCTGCAATGCAGTCCTTAAGCCATTCGTGCTTCGACAAATGCTCGATCACCACCGCGCGCGGCCACAGCGCCGGCGGCGCTTCCGCAAAGAAGCCGGTGAGAACGCGGTCCTCGAAACCTTCGACGTCGATCTTCATTGTATCGAGCTGCGAAACGCCGGCCTCGTCGAGGATGCGCCGCAGCCGCAACGAGGGCACCTTGATGGCCTGGTGCGAGGCCGCGCCTGATACGACGTGGCTGGCGCCGAGATTGTCGCCGTCGGTCTCGATCATCAGTTCGCCGTCGGAAGGGCCCGCTGCGGCCGCGATCAGTTTCACCTGCGTGGTGCCCGACGCCGAATTGTTGAAGGCCAGCCGCGCATGGGTGACAGGATGCGGCTCGATCGCGATCACCGTGCCGCCTGATCCGACATGGCGCGCCAGCACCATCGCGTAGGTGCCGACATTGGCGCCGACATCGACGAATACGCCGCCGGCAGGCGTGTGCTGGCGCAGGAAGTCCAGCTCTTCGATATTGTAATCAGGGTTGAACAGCGCGCCACGCTCGGTGGCGCTGGCCTGATGATAGAGACGAAAAGACGCGCCCTGATATCGCACGTCGACCGGCCCCGCACGCAAGACATCGATCAGCCGCGACAACATCGGCCGGAACGCGCCCCGCTTCAGCCGTGAGCGGTGCGCCAGCGATATGATCGTGGCCTGCGCCGCATTCGGTGCGAACGCGCCAAACGGCGCCAGCGATGGATCGTTGTCGGGAGTCAAATCGTATCCTCGATGAAAGCGGCGCATGCATAGCCGACTTTAGCGGCGACTCCAACGACATCGTCCCTGCGAAAGCAGGGACCCACGCCGCGGCCTCTCGATTTTAAACGGTCGGAGTTGATATTTTGCCCAACACAAGAGCCGGTGGTTATGGGTCCCTGCTTTCGCAGGGACGACAGTGAATACTGCCTCGCTCCCTCACTTCAGGATGATGCCGGTGTCGCGGCGCCGTCCTTCACCTTCCGCCAGCGGCCGACCCGATACAGCACCCGCGAAAGCTGCTCGATCGAATATGGCTTTTGCAGCAGCTCGAAACCATAGCTGCCCTGTTGCGACAGCACCTGGCTGTAGCCGCTGGCCAGCACGATCGGCAGGTCGAACCTGAGGCGGCGGATTTCCTGGGCGAGTTCGATGCCGCTCATGCCGGGCATCACGACGTCGGTGAACACGACGTCGAAGCGGGTAGGATCGGCGGTCAGTTCTTCCAGCGCGTCGGCGGCATTGCCGACCAGCGTTGCGGTGTAGCCGAGCTGGGTCAGCGCGTCGGCCGCGAACCTGCCCACCTCGACATTGTCTTCGACCACCAGCACCGCCATGCCGCTGCCGTCGACCGGCGGCGCGTCGTCGGTCAGCAGGGATTGCGGGCGGCCATCGCCGACCGCGCGCGGCAAATAAAGCGTGAACGTGCTGCCCTTGCCCACTTCGCTGGCCACGGCCACCTCGCCGCCGGATTGCTTTGCGAATCCGAACACCTGCGACAGGCCAAGCCCGGTGCCCTGGCCGACTTCCTTGGTGGTGAAGAACGGCTCGAAGATCCGGCCGAAGCTATCGGGCGGAATCCCGATGCCGGTATCTTCCACCGACACCGCGACATATCCGTACGGACTCGGCGGATGTGCGCCGGGAGACGGCAGCTCTTCGGCCCGGCGCACCGCAATCGTAAGCCGGCCCGCGCCGTCCATCGCGTCGCGCGCGTTGACGGCCATGTTGATGATGGCGGTTTCGAACTGGCCGGCATCGGCGTTGATCAGGCAAGGCTGGTCCGGCACCTGCGTGAAGATTTCGATCCGCGAGCCGATCAGCGTTGCGATCATCTCGCCCAGCGTCTGCACGTTCTGGCGCACATCGAACCGTTCGGGCTTGAGCGTTTGCCGGCGCGCAAAGGCAAGCAACTGGCCGGTCAGCTTGGCGGCGCGGCTCACCGTATCCGAGATCGCCTCGATGTAGCGCAGCCGCCGGGCCTCGGGCAGATCCGGCCGCCGCAACAGATCGACGGAAGCGCGGATCACGGTGAGCAGGTTGTTGAAATCATGCGCGACGCCGCCGGTGAGTTGTCCCAGCGCCTCCAGCCGCTGGCCGTGCTTCAGCGCTTCCTCGGCCTCGGTGCGCCTTTCGGCTTCGACATGGAGGTGGCGCGTCCGTCGCAGCGCCAGCGCGAGCAGGAAGAACAACAAGGCAGTGGCCGGCGCGCCAAAGATCAGATGCTGGCTCATGGTCGCGATCCAGCGCGCGCGGATCGCCGATGTCTCCAGCCCCGCGCTGACATAGATCGGATATTCCGCAAGCTGCTTGTATCCGAGGCGCCGTTCGATGCCGTCGGCAGGCGAGTTCACGGTAATCAGCCCGCCGTTGGGATTGGCCGCGAGTTTTTGCCCGAGCGGTCCATTGCGATCGAGGCGCAGGTCGCGATCGATGGTCGGGAAGCGGGCCAGCACCGCGCCGTCGGTGCGGCCAAGCGCGAAAAAGCTGCCGGGCTCGCGACCGATCCGGGCGTAGAAATTCTCGAAATATTCCGGCAGCACCGACGCCTGGATCGCGCCGGCAAAGCTGCCGTCCTCATTTTGCCGCCGCCGGCTGACGGCGAAGAACGCCGCGCCCTGATAGGGCGGACGCGGTGTGTGCGCCTCGCCGATATAGGTCCCGATGTCATGATCGATATGGGCCTTGAAGTAATCGCGATCCGAGAAATTGATGTCGGGCGCCGGCACCACCAGGCTGTTGGCGAGCGCGTGGCCCCCGGCGTCGAAGATCCAGGTCGACTTCACCTGCGGCAGCGAGGCGGTGAGCTGTTTGAGCCGCAGATGCAGGCTTTCCTCGCGCGAGCTGATGCCGGCGTCGGGAATGCCGCGGATGACCTCGGCGATCTCGGACAGGCACCGGTCGATGGTCTCGAACACCTTGAGTGCGTGCTCGTGAGCGACATCCAGCGTGCGCTCGATTTCGCGGTCGGCGGTTTCGTTGATCGAGGTCCAGGAAACCGCGGAAGCAAAGACGAACAGCGCCAGCGGGAGGGCCAGCGAAGCGGCCATCATCCATTGCAGCAGTCTTAACGAGTTGCGTTGTGCGGTCTGCACGGGCGCTCCGGCTCCGCGCCGACCTTACTGCAAAACCTCGCGGGGAAGAAAGCCGGGTGATTCCGACAGAACCCTTGCCGCATCCGCCGGGCATCCGGCGAACCAGGAGCATCCTGCGCGGTCAGGCGGGATGCTGCCCCGCGCGCTGCGGCAGCAGCAAGATCAGCAGCACCATCACAGCCGCCAATGAGGCTGACGCCGTGTATCGGCTAAGCGCCAGCCCACCGTGGTTGAGCGGCTTGTCGAGCAGGTCGCCAACGGTGGCGCCGAGCGGTCGGGTGAGCACGAAGGCGACCCAGAACAGGACGGTGCGCGAGGCATTGGTCCAAAAATACGCCGCTGCGGCGATCGCAAGCCCGGCGGCAAAAACCAGCGCGCCGCCGGCGTAACCGAGCCCCGTGGTGTCGGCCATCCAGTCGCCGAGCGCGGTGCCCAGGGTCTGCGAGAACATGATTGTGATCCAGTAAAAGGTCTCCGCTTGTTTTGAATTGATCGAGGCGATCGAAACCGTTCCCAGCGTGCGATACCAGATCGCCAGCGAGGCGATCAGCAGCGCGGCGAGAAGCGAAGAGCCGCCGAGATAGCCGATCCCCAGCGAGCGATCGACAAAATCGGCGAGCGTGGTTCCGACCGTGGTGGTGGCCACGATCACCGCCCAGTAAAGCAACGGATGGAAGCGCCTGGCACCCATCTGCGCGGCGACGGCGGCGGCGAAGATCGCGGCAAAGATCGCCGTTCCGACCAGATAGCCGAGATTCATCGACATCGTCACGGCGTCGCCGCCGGTCTCGCCGAGAGTCGTTGCAAGGATCTTGACGATCCAGAATCCCAGGGTGACTGCGGGGACCTTGCTGACGGCTTCGCTTAAGACCAGTTCCTTGTAATAATCATCCATGCGGCTTCACTTCCACTGGGCGGCGACGGCCGAACTTGTTGTTCGGCCGTCAGCCGCGCTTGCACATATCTGGATATAGCGCAGCAAGGCGTCAGGATTTTCCCACCGAATCCATGACGGATAACAATTCCGTGACGGTCTGCCTGCACTTGGCGGCGTCCGGCGTGCTCGCGCGAAGCGCTTCGAGCGCCCGGTCGATTGCCTTGTCGACCGTGTGCCAGTCGGTGGCGGCGCGCGGCTTCAAGGCGGCTTCCGCATCGTCCCACTGGGTCTCGAGGTCCTTGATGCGTGTTTTGGCGCCGGCCAGATCGCCCTTGTCGACCAGGGCGGAAACGTCGGCGACGATGGTGCGGAACGGCGTCAGGTCGCCGAGCTTCGACGACGTCGCCGCTTCGGCCAGCGGCACGAATGAGATGTGTCCGCTTGCATGCAGGCGCGGCTCGCCGGTCGACAGCGTCAGAACACCGATGGTCAACGCCAGGATTGTCTTGTTCATGCGTACTCTCCTCGTGGTTCGCCGGCGCGTGATCCGCAGGCTTGTTGTGGAACTGGCTTGTTGTGGAATCCGAGACTGCAAATCATTGCGCCGGATCGGCCTTGCCGGCGCGGTCGCCTTCGAAGGTCACCCAGGTGACCAGCGCGATGATGACGGTCAGGAACGCGATGCTGGTGTGGATGGTGCCGAGGCCGACGCCACCGTAGCCTCTCGACTGCGAAAGCAAATCGCCGAGCGAAGCGCCAAGCGGGCGCGTGAGAATGTAGGCCAACCAGAACGTGAGAACCGGATTGGCGCCGAGATAGTAGGCGACGGCGATGGCCGCGATCAGCGCGCCGAATGCGATGACGCCGAGCTGGAAACCGAGGCCGAGGGCCTCCGTGGCCAGATCCCCTGCCGCCGTTCCGAGCGCAAAGGTGAAGAGAATCGCGGCCCAGTAGAACTGCTCACGCCGCGTGGTGACGATGGTGTGAATTGAAAGCGTCCGCTCGACGCCGTACCAGATCGCGAACGTGGCGGCCAAGGCACAGGCAAACGCCGCCGTGCTGAGATAGAGGCTGATTTCAAGCTTGTCGGTCAGCAAGTCGGTGATTTGCGTGCCGACGACGCTGACGAGCACGACCGTTAGCCAATAAGTCCAGGGAACGTAGCTCCGCGCGCGGAGCTGCAGAACCAGCGCGACCACGAGGAAACCAACCATGATCGCGGCAGTCGTGCGGGCCCCGAGGCCGACATGCACCGCGAGATAATCGGCCCCGGTCTCGCCGACGGTGGTCGACAGGATCTTGATGACCCAGAAAATCGCCGTGACTTCCGGAACTTTGTTGAGCATCTGTTGCAAGCGCGGATTCGCGGTGGCCGGCACGTGGTATCTCCTCGATGGAATGTCGGGTTGCTCGAAGGCGATGCCGGACCATGGCGACACCAACTTAGGCGTGGCTTAGGAGGAGGATTTTTTTGACCGAAGGGGAAGGCGTGCTTGGTAACGTAGGAACTTCTGCTCGCGACGTCCGATCTAAGTCTGCGCTAAGTCGGGCAACGGAGAACCGATGTCGAATCCAGATCGGAAGCATCATCGTGCACCGGACAAGGAACGGCATGTTCGGCGTAGGGTCGAAATGCGAGGGGCGACCTTCGCTCGTCTGGCCTTGGATGAAGGATCGGGCATGCGAGTCCTGCTGATCGAGGACGACAAGATGGTCGGTGCGGCCGTCGAGCAGGCGCTGAGGGATGCGGCCTACGCGGTCGATTGGGTGACGGACGGCGAGACCGCGATCCATGCCGCGGAGAACGAGGCCTACGAGGTGGCGTTGCTCGATCTCGGGCTGCCGGTGGCTGACGGTCGCGAGGTGCTGCGCCGGATTCGCGCCCTTGGCCGCAAGCTTCCAATCATCATCGTGACCGCGCGGGATGGCGTCGACGACCGGATCGACGGCCTCGATCTTGGTGCGGACGACTATCTGGTGAAACCGTTCGAGATTCGCGAATTGCTGGCGCGCATGCGCGCGGTGCTTCGCCGCGAGGGCAGCGGCTCATCTGCCGTCCTCACCAACGGAAATCTCCGCCTCGATCCCGCAACGCGGGAAGCCCAGTTCGCTGGCGAGACATCGCTGCTGACCGCCCGCGAGTTCGCCCTGCTTCAGGCGCTGCTGGCCCGGCCGGGCACGATCCTGTCGCGCAGCGAGCTTGAGCGGCAAATCTACGGCTGGAACGAAGAAGTCGAGAGCAACGCCATCGAGTTCCTGATCCATACGCTCCGCAAGAAGCTGGGAGCCGCCGCGATCCGCAATGTGCGCGGCGTCGGGTGGATGGTGGACCGCCCGTCATGACAAGGTCGCTGCGCGCGCGTCTGTTCGTCGGATTGACCGCGATCATCCTGCTGGCGGGCAGTCTCGGTGGCGTGTTCAGCTATTTCTGGGCGTTCGACGAGGCGATCGAGATGCAGGATTCGATCCTGATCCAGATCGGCAGCCTGTTGCAGAATGGCAGCGTCAAGAGCGACCAATCGCTGCACGGCGTCGATGCGGACGCAGAGGTTGATGTCGTGGAGTTGGGAGCCGCGCCTCGCGGCTCGACTGAAGACCGTCGTGAAGACCGTCGGCTATCGAGCTTCCCGGACGGCCTGCATGTCGCGGCGCGCAACGGACGATCGATGCGGGTGCTGGTGCGGACACGGCCGGATGGCAGCCGGTTTGCCGTATTGCAGCCGACCGACGTTCGGGACGATATCGCGGGCAATATGGCGCTTCGTACGCTGCTGCCGATCGCGGCGCTGATTCCATGCCTGCTGCTGGTCACCGCGTTGGTGATCGCGCGGTCGCTGCGCCCGATGGTCCGGCTCGCCGAAGGTCTCGATGCAAGGCGTGCCGATGACGTGACCCCGCTTCCGCTGGCGGGGACACCGAGCGAACTCCATCCGTTCATTGCCTCGATCAACGGCTTGCTGGAGCGAATCAAGCTGCTGATGGATCAGCAGCGGCGTTTCATCGCCGATGCCGCGCACGAGTTGCGCACCCCGATCACGGCACTCAGTCTCCAGGCGGAAAATCTCGACCCGGTTGATCTGCCGGAGGGCGCGCGCGAGCGCGTGGCGGCCCTCAAGGAGGGCATGTATCGCACCAAGCGCTTGCTCGAGCAGTTGCTGGCGCTGGCGCGACATGAGGCCGGTCCGCCCAGTGAGGCCTCGGTGGTGCCGCTGGACCGTGTGGCGAAAGATATCGTGGCGGATTTGCTCCCCGACGCCGCTCGCAAGGGAATAGATCTCGGCTTCGAACTGGTCGAGCCGATCGCGACCAGAGGCGAGCCTGTCATGATCGCAACGATGATCCGGAATTTGATCGACAATGCGGTACGCTTCACGCCGCGGGGCGGTCGTGTCGATATCGGGGTCTATCGTGAGGGCAGCGAAGCGGTCCTGCAGATCGAAGACACCGGACCGGGGATTGCGCCAGGCGATATCGATCGAATCTTCGAGCCATTCTTCCGCGGCAGCCGGCCGACCGAGGATGGCACCGGGCTCGGCCTGTCCATTGTGAAGCGGATGATCGATCGCCTTGACGGATCGGTGGTGCTCGAAAACATCTCCGGCGCCGGACATACCGGGCTTCGCGCCACGGTGCGTCTGCCGGTTTCGGCCGACGACGCGCTTTGAGAATTGGGTCGTTCTAGATCTGGCGCTCGACCATCTTCAGCTTGAGCTCGGCAATCGCTTCCGAGGGATTGAGGCCCTTCGGGCACGCCTTGGCGCAGTTCATGATGGTGTGGCAGCGATAGAGCCGGAACGGGTCTTCGAGATTGTCGAGCCGTTCGCCGGTTGCCTCATCGCGCGAATCCTTTACCCAGCGCGTTGCCTGCAGCAGTGCGGCCGGCCCTAAGAAGCGGTCGCTGTTCCACCAATAGCTCGGGCATGAGGTCGAGCAGCACGCGCACAGGATGCACTCATAGAGGCCGTCGAGCTTTTCGCGGTCCTCGTGGCTCTGCTTCCATTCCTTCTGCGGCGTCGGCGTGGTGGTCTTCAGCCACGGCTCGATGGAAGCATATTGCGCGTAGAAATTGGTCAGGTCGGGAACCAGGTCTTTAACGACGGGTTGATGCGGCAGCGGATTGACCTTCACCGCGCCGCCGGATGCCACGTCGTGCATCGATTTGGTACAGGCGAGCGTGTTCTGGCCGTCGATGTTCATGGCGCAGGAGCCGCAGACACCTTCGCGGCAGGAGCGGCGGAAGGTCAGCGTCGGATCGATGTGGTTCTTGATCCAGATCAGGCCGTCCAGCACCATCGGCCCGCAATCACGGGTGTCGATATAATAGGTATCGACACCCGGATTCTTGCCGTCGTCCGGATTCCAGCGATAGACCTTGAATTCGCGCGTTTCGGTCGCGCCCTGAGGCTTCGGCCAGGTCTTGCCGCCCGATATCCTCGAATTTTTCGGCAGTGCGAATTCAACCATGCTTGCAAGCCTTCGCTGTCGTCATCAATACACTCGCGCTTTCGGCGGGATGTACTGCACGTCATTGGTCATCGTGTAGTCGTGCACCGGGCGATAATCGATCGCGGTCGCGCCGCGCTCGTCGATCCACGCCAGCGTGTGCTTCATCCAGTTCTTGTCGTCGCGCGCGGAGAAATCCTCTCGCGCATGCGCGCCGCGGCTTTCGGTGCGGTTGGCCGCCGAGTCCATCGTCACCACCGCCTGCACGATCAGATTGTCGAATTCCAGCGTCTCGATCAGGTCCGAATTCCAGATCAGCGAGCGGTCGGATACCGACACGTCACCGATGCCGCTGTGCACCTTGTGGATCAGGTTCTGGCCTTCATTCAGAACCTCGCCGGTGCGGAACACCGCGCAATTGTTCTGCATCACGTGCTGCATGCTGTCGCGCAGCTTGGCCGTTGGCGTGGAGCCTGCGGCATAGCGATAGTGATCGAGCCGCCCGAGCGCCTTGTCCGCGGAGCCTGCGGGCAGCTCCGGCTGCTTGCCGTTCGAGGTCAGCTTTTCGGCACAGCGCAGCGCCGCCGCACGGCCGAACACCACCAGATCGATCAGCGAATTGGAGCCCAGGCGATTGGCGCCATGCACGGAGACGCAGGCGGCTTCGCCGAGCGCCATCAGGCCCGGTATGGTGGCGTTGTCGTCGCCGTTGCGCTTGGTCAGCACTTCGCCGTGACGATTTGTCGGGATGCCGCCCATATTGTAATGCGCGGTCGGCACGATCGGAATCGGCTCGCGGGTGACGTCGACATTGGCGAATATCTTGGCCGATTCGGAGATGCCCGGCAGCCGTTCATGCAGCACCTTCGGATCGAGGTGATCGACGTGCAGGTAGATGTGATCCTTCTTCTTGCCGACGCCGCGGCCTTCGCGGATCTCGATCGTCATCGCGCGCGAAACGACGTCGCGCGAGGCGAGGTCCTTGGCCGACGGCGCGTAGCGCTCCATGAAGCGTTCGCCGTCGGAATTGACGAGATAGCCGCCTTCGCCGCGCGCGCCTTCGGTCACCAGACAGCCAGCGCCGTAAATTCCGGTCGGGTGGAATTGGATAAATTCCATGTCCTGCAACGGTACGCCGGCCCGCAGCGCCATGGCGCCGCCGTCGCCGGTGCAGGTGTGGGCGCCGGTGCAAGAATGGTAAACCCGGTTGTAGCCGCCGGTGGCGAGGATCGTGGTCTGGGCGCGGAAGCGATGCAGCGTGCCGTCGTCGAGCTTGAGCGCGATCACGCCGCGGCAGGTCCCCTGGTCGTCCATGATCAAATCGATGGCGAAGAACTCGATGAAGAACTCTGCCGCATGGCGCAGCGCCTGGCCATACATCGTGTGCAGCATGGCATGGCCGGTGCGGTCGGCGGCGGCGCAGGTGCGCTGCGCCTGGCCCTTGCCGTAGTCCAGCGTCATGCCGCCGAACGGGCGCTGATAGATCTTGCCGTCCTCGGTGCGCGAGAACGGCACGCCCCAATGCTCGAGCTCGTAGACGGCCTCGGGCGCGTTGCGCACCATGTATTCGATCGCGTCCTGGTCGCCGAGCCAGTCCGACCCC
>Ga0137416_10002280_pt1 | contig 10218 bp, 8 predicted proteins | sample CZODoug3_1_1_16f_FD_108282 | JGI IMG/M metagenome (GOLD analysis project Ga0137416, IMG submission 108282) | Vadose zone soil fungal communities from Angelo Coast Range Reserve, California, USA - CZODoug3_1_1_16fungal (Illumina Assembly) | ecosystem: Environmental > Terrestrial > Soil > Vadose...
CGTGAGCGAGGTCCGCGGCTTCGGCCGCCAGAAGGGTCACACCGAGATGTATCGCGGCGGTGAGTACACGGTCGATTTCCTGCCGAAGATAAAGATCGAAATCGTCGTCCCCGACAGTCTGGCGGACAAGGTGGTCGGACTCGTCGTCGGCGCCGCCCGGACCGGCAGTATCGGCGATGGGAACGTCTTCGTCGAGCCGCTCGAAGACGCGCTCCGGATCAGAACCGGCGAGCGGGGCGACCACGCAGTCTGACATCGAGCAGTCTGAGACCGAGGAGGATCGGATGACGCGAAGGCTCGGAGTGACGCTCATCGGAGCGCTGTTCACAGCGGCCTGCGTTGCGGCCGCCGGCGCTCCCGTGTATGGCCAGACGACACAGACCCCGCCTGCGGAGCCCAAGCCCGCGGAGGCCAAGCCCGAGGAGAAGAAGGACGAGAAGCCGAAGACCCTTTGGGAAGAGAACACCCTCTTCGCCTACATCGAGAACAGCGCGGTGTGGAACACGGGGCGGGCGAGCCGCGGCAACCATAACGAGCTGCGGTTCTACGACTTCGAGGGCGGCTACACGTTCAACATGGCCGAGTTCAGCATCAAGAAGGACCCGTCGGAAAACTACCCGTTCGGTTACGGCCTGGTCCTCACGGCAGGTATCCCGGGGACGTCGAACGACTCGCAGAAGAACCACGCCCTGGGAATTTTCCGGGGCGACAACGACCAGTTCCCGTTCCGGAACACGCCGAACTTCGACTTGCAGGAAGCGTACGGCTCGTATATGTTCCCCCTCGGCAGCGGCCTCACCCTGAAGGCGGGTAAATTCGTCACCTTGCTCGGGTACGAGGTCATCGAGTCGCCGAACAACCTGAACTTCTCGCGGTCGTTCCTCTTCTCGTTCGCCATCCCGCTCACGCACGTCGGCGCGCTCTTGTCCTATTCGCCGCTCCCCTGGCTCTCGCTCACGGCGGGACCGGTCGTCGGTTGGGACGTCGCCCGGGATAACAACAGCCGGATGTCCGTCATGGGCCAGGTTGGCGTCTCGGCGGTCAAGGACCTCGTGCTGAGCCTCAACTGGATCACCGGGCCCGAGCAGGCTCACCAGAACAGCAACCCGCGCACGGTGCTCGACTTCGTCGCCACCTACACGGGCATCAAGAATCTGACGCTCGGCGCGAACGTCGACTACGGCTGGGAGGAGGACGAGGCGACGCTCGCCGCCTCCGGAACGCGAGGGAACCCTGACGCCTCGTGGTGGGGCTGGGCGGGCTACGTGGCGTACGACTGGACCGAGGCGCTGCGCACGGCGCTGCGCGTCGAGTACTTCAAGGACGCCGAGAGCGTTCGCACCGGGCTGTCGCCTCTGGGTACGAAGCTCGACCTCTACGAAGTCACCGCAAACGTGCAGTACAAGATCTGGAAGGGTCTGGTCGCCCGCGTCGAGTACCGGCACGACAGCGCGAACCAGAAGGTCTTCGCGATCCGCGCACCAGGCTACGTACCGACCGGGAAGAAACAGGACACGATCAGCCTCGACCTTTACTACTTGTTCTTTTGATTCAAGGCTAGCTGGATATGGCTGACGGCGCGGACGGTCGCGGCGACGGAACTGACCTTCAGGCGGTGGCGCGCGCGCTCGCCGACACGGTGCCGCTCCTGGTGGAGCGGCTGTCGCGAGCGCGGCCCGGACGGATCTACCGTGAGGCGCTTGAGCTCCTCGAGCGGCCGCTCGTGGGGCACGTTCTCGCGATGACGGGCGGCAACCAGCTTCGCGCGGCGCGGTTGCTCGGGCTCAACCGCAACACGCTTCGCAAGCGCTGTCGAGAGCTGCGGCTCGCGCTTCCGAGGGAGCCGCGCCGGGCCTCGGGCGGGCGGGCCGCCGCGCCGCTCGCGGGCGGCTAAAAAAGGCCCACCTGTTTCATCGGAGGGGACCGTCGAGGTCCCCTCCGAATCCAAAGCCAAGCCACGATCCTGAAGTCCGTGCCCGGCACGTGACCGGTGCCGTAATATGGCTCGAGACCATGTCGGCCCGGCCAAGCCGCACTGCTCGATGGTCGTTCGCCTCGGCGGCGCGTACAACTCCATGTCCGTCGGCGCCATGATCTCGGACGTCGAGACCCTGGCGAGCCAGATCGTGGAGGGTTCGACGCGCGGGCTCGCGCGCGGGCTCACGTGGGTCGAGTCCGGGGGCGCGCGGGCCGAAGCGCTGTGCGCGCGTCTCTATCCCCACACCGGGCGCGCACAGATCGTCGGCGTGACGGGCGCGCCGGGCAGCGGCAAGAGCACGCTGGCGCGCGCGCTCGCGCTGGTGGAGCGGGCGCGCGGTCGCACCGTCGGCATTCTCGCCGTCGACCCGTCCTCGCCGTTCTCGGGCGGCGCGATCCTGGGCGACCGCATCCGCATGAGCGATCTGACATTGGACCCGGGGGTCTTCATCCGCTCGATGGCGACGCGTGGCGCGCTGGGCGGCCTCTCGCGGGCGGCCGCGGACGCCGTCGACCTCATGGACGCGGCGGGCCTCGGTCTCGTCCTCGTCGAGACCGTCGGCGTCGGACAGGACGAGGTCGACGTGATGCGCCTGGCTCACACGATCATCGTCGTCTCGGTTCCCGGTCTCGGCGACGACGTCCAGGCGCTCAAGGCCGGCGTCCTCGAGATCGCCGACGTGCACGTCGTCAACAAGGCCGACCGCGACGGCGCCGACCGGACGGTGTCGGAGCTGCGCGCGATGCTCACCTTGCTGCCGACCGCGGAAGGGGTGTGGATACCACCGGTGTTACCGGCCTCGGCGGCGCGCGACGAGGGGATCGAGGCGATCGCCGACGCGCTCGACAGCCACATGGCCTTCCAGAAAACGAGCGGCGAGCTGGAACGACGCCGCCGCAAGATCGTCACCGCGCGCGTGCTGCGGATCGCGCAGGACCTTGTCGCCGAGACCGTGCTCGCCGGTGCGCTCGGCCCAGAGGATGCGACCCGCGAAAGTCTTCTGGAGCGGGTGGCGCGGCGCGAGCTAGCCCCGCACGCCTGCGCGCGCGCGCTTCTGGCCCAGGCGGCGGGCCGAGCGTCGAGCACGACGGAGGAGGACGTTGTCGCCTGAGGCGCGTATTATGACGGGAGGCTGATCGACAAGGAGACGTCACATGAACATCGCGAACATCCTCGCACGTAAAGGCTCGATGGCCGTGACGGTGCGTCCCGAGCAGTCGATCCGGGATGCGCTGGCGCTGCTGGCTCGCCACAACATCGGCGCGCTGATCGCCGTGGAGGGCGACCACCCGGTGGGGATCCTGTCCGAGCGCGACATCGTGCGCGAGGCCGCGCACAACGAGCTCTTCTTCGCCCGCGTGGTCGCCGACCTCATGACGCGCGATGTCATCACCGGCCAGCCTCACGATGATCTGCCCTCGGTGGCCCACACGATGACCGAGCGGCGGATCCGCCATCTGCCGGTCGTCGACCAGGGCCGGTTGATCGGTATGGTGTCGATCGGCGACATCGTGAAGGCGCAGCGCGATCATTATCAGGGCGAGGTCGACACGCTGCAGACGCAGCTCCTCGCGGACGAGGACGGGCGCCCGCGTTGACACCGGGCACGGGCACAGCGGAACGGCCGCTGCGCGTCGCGATCATCGGCGCCGGGCCCACGGGCTTCTATACCGCCGACCATCTGCTCCGGAACGCCCAGGTGGTCGTCGAGGTGGACCTGTTCGACCGCCTGCCGACTCCGTACGGATTGGTGCGCCTCGGGGTCGCGCCCGACCACCAGAAGATCAAGTTCGTCACCAACGCCTTCGACAAGGTCGCGGCAAATCCCCGGTTCCGTTTCTATGGCGGCGTCGAATTCGGCAAGGACGTGACGCTCGCCGATCTCAAGGCGCACTATCACCAGATCGTCTACTGCACCGGCGCCCAGACCGACCGGCGCATGGGGATTCCCGGCGAGGACCTGAGTGGGAGCCATCCGGCGACGGAGTTCGTCGCCTGGTACAACGGCCATCCCGACTATCGCGACTGCACGTTCGACCTCACGCAGGAACGGGTCGCGGTCGTGGGCGTCGGCAACGTCGCGGTGGACGTCGTCCGGATCCTGTGCCGGACGCCCGGAGAGCTGGCGAAGACCGACATCGCCGACTACGCGCTGGACGCGCTCAAGAGGAGCCGCGTGAAAGAAGTCTACCTGCTCGGCCGGCGGGGGCCCGCGCAGGCGGCCTTCACGAACCCTGAGGTGAAGGAGCTCGGCGAGCTGGCCGACGCGGACGTCACCGCGCGCCCGGAGGAAGTCGAACTCGACCCGCTGAGTCGCGCGGCGGTCGAGCGCGGCCAGGACCGGGCCACGCAGAAGAAGGTGGAGATCCTCAAGGCATACGCGCGGCGGCAGCCCGCGGGCAAATCGCGGCGACTCACATTGCGCTTCCTGGTCTCACCGGTCGAGCTGATCGGCGACGACGCCGGCGGCGTCGCGGCGCTCCGGCTCGTGCGTAACGAGCTCTACGCCACCTCCACGGGAGCGCTCCAGCCGCGCGCGACCGATCAGTTCGAGAACCTGCCGGTCGGCCTCGTGTTCCGCTCCGTGGGTTACCGAGGCGTGCCGCTGCCCGGCGTGCCGTTCAACAAGGACTGGAGCGTCGTCTTGAACGACAAGGGCCGCGTGCTCGATCCTGACACCAAGCAGCCAATCGTGGGTGAGTACACCGCGGGCTGGATCAAGCGCGGCCCGACGGGCGTGATCGGAACGAACAAACCCGACGCCGCAGAAACCGTGGAGTGCATGTTCGAGGATGTCGCCCGCCACGCGGTGCTCGAGCCGAGGCATCCGGAGGCGACCGCCGCCGAGGCGCTCGTCCGTCAACGCCAGCCGAATTTCTTCTCCTACGCCGACTGGCTCAAGCTCGACGCGATCGAAGTCTCGCGCGGCCGGGCCCAGGGCCGCCCCCGCGTCAAGTTCACGAGCATCGACGAAATGCTCGCAGCCCTCGGCCGCTGAGCTCCTAAGCCCCACTGGCTCCGCCGAGATACTGACGACGCGCGCCTGCGAGCCTCTTCTGAAGCTCCTGTGGCCACTTTCGATGCGTGAAGACGGCCGGGTGGGGCGGGGGTGGCAGGGGCCCTCCCGGGATCCGTGTAGTCAGCGTCGCTCGCGCGCGAAGCGCGATACCCAAGGCAGGGCGATTCAGCAGTCGGATCCCGGGAGGGCCCCCTGCCACCCCCGCCCCGCCCAGCCGCCTCCGAGCGGCCGAGGGGCAGAAAGCTAGCGAGAGATCGTCAGACCCTGCCCGCCGTAGTTATCGTCGTCGTGCCACGGCAATCCTTCGGTGAAGCGCGTCGAGCGGAACGGCGTGAGATCCACGGTGCGCGGCTTGCCGTCGACGATCCATTCCGCAAGGCACTTGCCGATCGCCGGTGAGGTCTTGAAGGAAGTTCCCGAGTCGCCGAGCATGCAATAAAGGCCGACGATGGATGGGATCTGATCGATGATGGGCCGGCTGTCGGCGCTCATCATGATCATGCCCGCCCAGCCGCCGCGCATCGTCGCCTCGCGCATCGCGGGCAACCGACCCGCCAGCGCGTTGCGGCAGGTCACCACGAACTCCGGGTCGACACCCTCAGCCAAGGCGTCCGGCTCGGCGTGCCCGGCGCCGAGCTCGACGCCGATCAGGGTCGTGGCGGTGCCTTCCGGGCGGAACCACGACTGATGAATCGCGTCGATGACCGCGCAGTGCCGGCTCTTGAATCCGGCCGGCCACCGAAAGATCGTGACCTGGATCCGATGTGGCACGAGCCCGAAGTCGAGTCCGAGCGGAGCCAGGAGCGGCGCCGCCCACGCGCCGGGCACGAGCACGACTACCGGCGCCTCGATGCGCCCCTGCGCAGTCTCGACACCGACGACGCGTCCACGCTCGGTCAGGATCCGCGTGACCTCGCATCCTGTCTCGATGGTCGCGCCAAGACGCCGCGCGGCCTCGGCGAAGGCGAACGTCGTCGCATTCGGATCCGCGAATCCCGATTCGGGCTCCCATGCCGCGGCGCCGACGTCGTCGATGCGGCACCCGGGCAACAGCTCGGTCAGCCGGTCAGGCGTGACCGTTTCGGTGGCGATCCCCAGGCGTTGCTGTCGCGCGACGTTGCGAGCGAGGGCGGCTTCATAGCCCCTGGGAACGATCTGGAGGAAGCCGGTCGGCTCGAAGCCGCAATCGCCTCCGACGACGTTCGGGAAATCGCGGAAGATCTTGAGGCTTTCGAACGCCAGCCTGGACTCGGGCTCGTTGGTGTAGTGCATGCGGACCAGCGATCCAGATTTGCCCGTCGCCCCGGCGCCGAGCTGCCGGCGCTCGAGAAGGAGGACGTTCCTAACTCCTCGGGATGCCAGGTGAAAAGCGGTGCTGGTTCCGTTGGCTCCGCCACCGATCACGATCACGTCCGCCCGCGTCATTGAAGCGCCACGCCCTTCTTCCCCCGGGAGGGAGTCTGCTAGACTAACACGGTCGGGGAAAACCGGAGGACACGTGGCCCAGCAGCAGTCCGTCCAGATGCTCCAAGCGCGACTCGAGTACGAGCAGAAGCTCGTCCAGCTCGTCGATCGCATCCACGCGGCGAAGGGGATCGATAACATCTTTATCGAGCTCCAGGGCGATATCCTGGAGCTCCTCGACGCCGACCGGATGACGATTTATGCGGTCGACATCGCCAAGAAAGAGCTCTACTCGAAGTTCCTGGCGCTCGACACCGTCAAGGAAATCCGCCTTCCGATCAGCGAAAAGAGCCTCGCCGGCTACGTGGCGGCCTCGGGCCGCGTCGTCAACATCGCCGACGCCTACGACAAGGCCGAGCTGGCGCGGATCTCGCCCACCCTGAGCTTCGACGGATCGTGGGACCAGAAGACGGGCTTCCGGACCCAGCAGATTTTGGGCATGCCCATCCTGCACGACGGCAAGCCGATCGGGGTCATCCAGCTCCTGAACAAGAAGCGCGGCGCCCGGTTCACCAAGGAAGACGAGACCGGAGTCTCCCGCATCGCCAAGACGCTCGGTATCGCCTTCAACAACCAGACCCAGCTGATCCAGAGCCAGGAGCTGGCCCAGAGTCAGGCCCGGCCCAAGACCAAGTTCGACTATCTCCTGGCCCAGCTCCGGATCACCCCGGAGGAGCTGACGTCGGCGGTCGCCGAGGCGCGGCGGCGCCAGACGGACGTCGAGTCGATCCTGATCGAACAGTACAAGGTCCCGAAGAACGAGCTCGGAATCGCGCTGAGCCAGTTCTACGAATGCCCGTTCGTCGAGTACGACGACAAGATCATCCCGCCGCCGGATCTGATGAAGGGCCTCCGGATCGAATACCTGCGGCGCAACTTCTGGCTGCCCCTTCGACGCGAGGACAGCGCCGTCGTCGTCCTCATCGACAACCCGCAGGATTTGCAGCGGATCGACAGCGTCAGCCAGGCGCTGAAGAACCGGAAGATCAAGTGGGCGGTCGGGCTGCGGAAGGACATCCTGTCGTTCTTGGGACAGGTCGGCGGCGGCGATACGGGCAGGGACGCGATCGGCATGATCCTCGGCGATCTGCGGGCCGAGGACATCGGCGACACGCTCGACATGAGCGCGGGCGAGCTCGACGAGAACGACAGCGCGGTCATCCGCCTGGCGAACCAGATCATCGTCGACGCGTACAAGTCGCGCGCATCCGACATCCACATCGAGCCCTACGGCGCCCAGAAGGACACGGTCATCCGCTACCGCATCGACGGCAGCTGCAGCGAGTATCAGAAGATTCCGGGGGCCTACCGTCGGGCCATCGTCGCCCGCATCAAGATCATGGCCCAGCTGGACATCGCGGAGCGGCGCAAGCCACAGGACGGCAAGATCAAGTTCAAGGTGTCGGACCGCGAGATCGAGCTGCGCGTGGCCACGGTCCCGACCGCCAACCAGAACGAAGACGTGGTCATGCGCGTGCTCTCCTCGAGCGAGCTGATCCCGCTCGACAAGCTCGACATGACGCCGCGCAACCTGCGCGAGATCAAGAAGATCGCCGAGAAGCCCTACGGGCTCATCCTGTGCGTCGGACCGACCGGCTCGGGTAAGACCACCACGTTGCACTCGCTGCTGGGCTACATCAACAAGCCCGACCGAAAGATCTGGACCGCCGAGGATCCGGTCGAGATCACGCAATACGGCCTGCGCCAGGTGCAGGTGATGCCGAAGATCGGCTTCGACTTCGCCGCCGCGATGCGCGCATTTCTCCGTGCCGATCCCGACGTGATCATGGTCGGTGAGATGCGCGACGAGGAGACGGCGTCGACCGGTATCGAGGCGTCACTGACCGGCCATCTCGTGTTCAGCACGCTGCACACGAACAGCGCGCTCGAGACCGTCGTGCGCCTGCTCGACATGGGTCTGGATCCGTTCAACTTCGCCGATGCGCTGCTCGGCATCCTCGGCCAGCGGCTGGTCAAGCGCATCTGTCAGGATTGCCGCCAGGAGTATCATCCCGAGCGCGCCGAATACGACGAGCTCGTGCAGGCCTTCGGCGAGGAAGCCTTCGCGAGCCTGGGCCAGAAGTTCGACGGCTCGTTCGTCCTCCATCGCGGCAAGGGCTGTGCCTCGTGCAACAAGACCGGCTATCGCGGCCGCCTGGGTATCCACGAGCTCTTCATCGCGACCGACGAGATGAAGCGACTCATCCAGTCCAAGGCGCGCCTCGCCGAGATGCTCGAGCGGGCCAAGACCGAAGGCATGACCACCCTCGTGCAGGACGGCGTCCTCAAGACGCTCGGCGGCCTGACCGACTTCCGTCAGGTCAAGGCCGTCGCGATCAAGTAGTCCGCTCTCAGGAGTTCGCCCCCACCAACCCGTCCCGATCGTCGCTCACGAACGCCCTGTCGTTTGTCGAGCGGACCCTGTCGAGAGGCCGTATCATGGGCGGCGTTCGTAACGGGTATGACGAAGCATGCGGAGTTCATACATCAGCGGGCTTGAGTCATCACGGGACCGGGAGGCACCGCGAGTCACGTGGCAGCTCCGACAGAGACGCATAGCCTGACGCGGCCGCTCGCGTGCTCGGTGGCCCTTCATCTGGGTCTGGCGACGATCGTCGTCGTCGCCGGCTCAGCGGCTCTGGTGCCACTCAAAGCGCCTCGGGTCGCGTGGCTCGATCTGGAGTCCGCGGACTCGCCGACGCCACCACATCCAGCGCCGGTTGCCGCGACCCCGCGACCCCGATCGGCCCCTCGGCCGATCGTCGAGCCGCGGCCGATTGAACCTCGACAGCTTCCGGTACCCGTGACCGAGGGATCCGTCGCCTCGCCGGCGCTGCCGCCGCCGCGCGAAGTGACCGCGCTGGAGCCCTCGCCGCCGGCCCAGAGCGCACCCAGCCCGCCGCAAAGCGCGATCGTCATGGGCCCGTCGACGGCACCCGAGCCCGATCGAAGCGGAGCGTCGTCAAGCCCCTCCACGAGCGTCAGCACCTCGACCGATTCCCGGCCGGCGCGCGAGTCCCAAGAGCGCAGTATCAATGGCTCGGGCGGAGCGGCCGTCGCGTCGCGACCCCCTGATGCGCCCGTGGGCGGCCCCATCGTCCGAGCGGCTCGGCCTCGCGGAGGCTATCAAGTGCGTCCCGTCTACCCCGAGTCGGCGCGACGAGCCGGCATCCAGGGGACGACGCTCCTGCGCATCCACATCGAGAGAGATGGACGCGTCAGCGACGTCAGCGTCGAGCGATCCGCGGGCCATCAAGCCCTCGACGAGGCGGCCGCCAGCGCCGTGCGTCGCTGGCGCTTCGAGCCGGCGGCCAACTCTGCGGGACCCGTGTCGATGCGGGCGCTGGTTCCGGTCGAGTTTCGAATCGGCGACCGGGACTGAGCGTCTAGAACCGGACCGCCAGCCCGCCGAGGAAGGACCGCGGATTGCCCGGCGTGTAGTGGATGTCCGGCACGCCGCTCGCGGGCTCTCCGGCCAGCCGAGACGTGAAGAAGAACTGCGCCTCGCGGTATTCGGTGTTCGTGAGGTTCTCGATGCTGAGGAACGCCTCGAGCCACTTGTAGCGATAGCGAGCCGTGACATCGAAGAGCAGGTAGCCGCGGGCGGTCTGGTGCCGGTCCTCGTCGGCGTACCGGTCGCCGAGATAGCGCATGCCGGCGCTCGACGCGAGACCCCACGGCAGGCGTGCCGTCAGGTCGGCGCGCGCGGTCAGACGGGGCGCCAGCGGCACCGCGGCGCCCGTGTCGAACTCGGCCC
>Ga0137416_10002281_pt1 | contig 10216 bp, 8 predicted proteins | sample CZODoug3_1_1_16f_FD_108282 | JGI IMG/M metagenome (GOLD analysis project Ga0137416, IMG submission 108282) | Vadose zone soil fungal communities from Angelo Coast Range Reserve, California, USA - CZODoug3_1_1_16fungal (Illumina Assembly) | ecosystem: Environmental > Terrestrial > Soil > Vadose...
GTTAGGCGTGACCGTCTCGGTAACCACCAAGCCGATGGTCGGACCAAGCTTGCTGAGGAAAGCATCCGTACCCCCGTTCAAAGCGGCTTGCAAAGGATTCACCGTGGGAAAATTCGTCGAGGAAGTCTCGCCGGCGACGTAGCTGTTGCCCTGCGCATCAGTCGCGATGCTGGTGGCAAAATCGCCGCCGCTGCCGCCCAGATAGGTGGCGTAATGACCCAGAGAGACCGAGGAAGCAGCCGTCGTATCAACGCGGGCTACAAATCCATCAACCGGCCCGCTCAAAGCAGCTTGGACGGGATTGTTGAGATGGGGGAAGTTGGCCGAATTGGTCCAACCGGCTACGCGTGCGCCCTGAAGGGTATCCACAGCAATGCCCAAACCGACATCGGTGCCTGAGCCACCTAGATAGGAGAAATAGTTCAGAGGCACGGTGGTGGTGGTGCAAGTAGAACCCGTACACGGGTTTCCCAGTTTGCCTACGAAAGCGTCAGTGCCGCCGCCGCTAAGGCCCTGGAACGCAGTGGTTCCGGTGGGGAGGATGAAATCGGTCGAGCTCGTTGAACCCGTGACGTAGGCGCTGAGGCCGGAATCAACTGCGATTCCGTATCCCACGTCATCGCCGGCGCCGCCCAGATAAGTGGAGTAGAGCAACTGTGATCCCGACGCCGCTGAAGGATTGAGCTTGGCAACAAAGGCGTCGGTAGCGGTGAAGGCGGTGTTGCAATTTGGCGTTGTGGTCGTGGTGGTCGTGGGAGGCGGCGTGTCCAGACAACCTTGGTACGCGTTGACGATGGGGAAATCAGTGGTCGCGCTGCCGGTGTGCTGAAAGTTGGTGCCGCCGGTTATGTAAACATTCGCGTTCGCATCCACGGCGATTCCGCCGCCCACCGTGACCCCGTTGAGCGGGCTGCCCCCGCCAAAGTAGGTGGAATACACCAGGCTGGGAAATCCAATCAGACCAGGATCAAGCTTGCTCACGAAAAACTGCGACGTGCCCAGCGAGGCGACCTGAAGCGCGCCGAGGGTGGCCGGAAATGAATGGGTTGCGTCCGGCTGGTTAGTAGAAGTAGTAGTACCAATTACGTAAATCCTGTTCTTAAAATCCACCGCCAGACCGCGCGCAGCTTCCACGCCGTTGCCGGAAAGATAAGTCGAGTAGGGGAGAGTGTGTCCAGTCGCATCCAACTTGCTCACGAATGCGTGCGCCCCAGCACTGGCGGGAGTGCCCTGAAAGGCCGACCCGCTGACGGGGAAATTGGTGGAAGTGGTGGTTCCCGCCAGCACCACGTTGAAAGCGGAATCCACCGCGACTCCGGCGCTGGTATCCGCGCCATCTCCACCGAGGTAGGTTGAGAACACAACGGCGGTGCCGGCGGAGTTCAACTTGGTCACAAAAACATCAGGGGCCGTAGCCAGCACGGTCTGAAACGCCGCTGGCGGAGGATTGGTCGTGGGCTGCGGGGTGAGAGGAAAGACGACCGACGTAGTAGAACCCGCGAGGTAAATGTTGGAGGAGGAGTCAACCGCTACTGCGGGACATCCTGAAGGTGGTGTGGCAACTCCCATAATGACGGAACAGGCTTCGTCCCCGTTGCCGCCAAAGTAAGTCGAATAGCTCAGAACTGGATCAATCACCAGGGCTCGGCGGCGATCATACGCTGCGACCGCAAAACCAACCTTGCCATCGTGGCGTACGACGAAGCGTCCTGCGACGGGCTGTTGCCCGGCTCCGTCGGATTGATAAATACGTGGGGCTTTAAACTGGACTTCCCCGCTGCCCGTGGCCAGGATCAGGTCGCCGTTGCTATCAAGTCCCGGTCTTTGCGACCCCTCGAACTGAAACGCTATCGTCGTCGGGTCTGCACCAGGAGCAATCTCGAAGTCGTACTCCAGTTGTCCGTGCTTGCCGTAGTACACCAGGTCAACGCCGGGATACACGCTCTGATAGCGCACGCGCGCAAATTGCGGAATGTCGCGGTGCCACTTGGCCGGATTGTTGCCGATAAAATAGTTGCTCTTGCCCGGAAGCTGATCGTTTCCGCGGACGGCCGCAATTGGGTTCGCCCCGGCCAGCCTCATGCGTACGACTGCACTCTTGGGACGCGCCTCGAGAGTCAGCACTGCCTGGTCGGGGGTGAGGAATAGTCCGTAGCCCGCGCCGCGCGCCAAAAACTTGACCCGTGGATCGGTCTGGCCCTGATTCGGCTCGAATCTTAAAGGGAGTTGGCCGAGAGCAAGCTGGCCCGGTGCGAGATGGATGTTCTCGCGTTGTGAAGCGGGCTCGGAAGGAACCAACGAGGCCGATAGCAACTGATTCAAGCCGGAGACGGGCAATTTCGGCACCCGACCGCCGGGCGCCAGCGTCAGAGCACCTAACAGCAACAGCGTCGCGAACGTCAGCAAAACAGGGCGATAGCCTGTTCCCAACCCACGGAAATTCAATGTCACCAGCTCCTCCGGATGTTCCGATTCATGGAGAGGAAGTAAGGACGGCACGCAAACCGCAGTCGGCTGGCGTCCGCGTAGCGGCACGCGTACTTGTCACCAGAATATTGGCGAAAAATAAGTAACTACTTAAACATCTGACGGATAGACTGTCAAGCTGCGCACACCTTCGCCACATCCTGGGTGGTTCAGATGCGCGGAGCGAGGGCCCGAGATGCCGCGCGCAAATGCAAAACCTGACTTCCCGCGCTGAAGACGGCGGCAGGTTCTTCCCTGAACCAGTTCATGTGCAAACTGTTTCACTTGTCTCTTCAAAGGGAAACCCGAATTGCTTCTCAACTCCCTTTGTTTGCCCTCGAAACGGCACCGTCGTAGTTGTCGGGCCATGGTATTGCGCGTGCAACCATCCGTACTTCACCTTTGGTGTGCGTTCTGAGACTCCTCCCCAATGGGCTCTCTCCCGGCGCCAAGAGGCGTTAACCGAATCAGTTCCCGATTATTTTGCGCTTGCAAACTGTTGGTAAATAAGTAAATCTGGCGCGAGGGTATCTTCCAGGTTCTGGATGGTGCCGCTTTGGGGTGAAATTTGGCTGGGTCTGGATTCATGGGTCTGCAAAGAGAAAGTTCGATACCACAAGCCGGGCAGGAGCGACGCACTATGCGCCGCTTTGATATGCGTTTGCCGGCCACCGTCCGAGTGGCTGGGCAGGGCCTTCGCGATCTTTCGACGGAGACCCAGAACGTGAGCGCTCGCGGCGTCTTTTTCTATCTTGATCGTCCTCTGGCCGAGGGCATGCGCATCGAAGTGACCATGACGTTTCCGCCCCACGTGACCCTGACCGAGCCAGTGCGGGTGCGCTTCACGGCCCGTGTGGTGCGCGTCGAAACGTCGCAGGCTTATTCCGGCATTGGCGTAGCCGCAATGATCGAAGAATATGAGTTCTTGCGCTCCAATCCCGCTTCGGACCTTGGAAATTAGTTCGGAACTTGGCGACTAGCAAAAACCCGTCAACTTAGCGGCCGACTAATTGCTTATGCCAGCTTCCCCTTCTTCAGCTCGTCGATTTCGCTGCGCAGGCGCTGGTAGCGGCGCACCAGAATTCCCAGGTAGGTGATGTGGATGATCCAAGTGGCGGCATAGGCGGCGTAGAGGAAATTCATCGTGCGCTCCGCGGGTCGTGCAGCGCTTCCAATGCCTGAACTTCTTCGACCTCTCTCTGCAAAATCTCCAGGCGATACCGCGACCGGCAAATCAGACCGGCAAAGCACAGGAATGCCAGCCAATTAATCAGCAATACGTGCAACATGCGGGGATCAATCGAACCTCCACCGCCGATCACTGGTTGGGGATGCTGGGTGCGAAATATCCAGATCGAGAAGTAGACCAGCGGGACATCGAGCGCGCCGAAAATCGCCAAAGCGGCGGCCAGCACTGGAGTTTGAGCGCTGGTCGAAAACCGGCGCAGCATCAGGTAGCTGATGTAAATAAGCCAGAGCACCAGAGTTGAGGTCAGACGAACATCCCAGGTCCACCAAATGCCCCAAACCGGACGCGCCCACAGCGGCCCGGTCACCAGCACCACGGTGCAGAACACGACTCCCACTTCGGCTGTGACTACGGCCAGCGCATCGGTTCTCTTTTCCGAGAAATATTTCTTTATCAGAAAATACAGGGCTGTGGCCGCGAGCCCGGTTGTGGCCACGGATGACGGCTCTACGCCAGCCGGCAAGGGGCGGATCACGGCCGCAGCCACGCAGGCTGCGACGCCCAGCAGGATTGCGACCCAGTTTGCCATTGTGTCGGCGACCTTGTCCCGGCGCACCAGGTACTGGATCGAGCAGACAAAGTTAATAAAGAAAAGCAGGAATGCGGTCCACGCCGAAGGCACGTGATAGTAAAAAATGCGCTGCACGTTGCCCATGGTCTGCTCGGTCGGAGCAGCCACCAAGGCCTCATAAAGGGCGTAGCTCAGGAGGGCCGCCGTGAGCACGGCAAAAATGGGGAAGGCGCGCTTCATTTTCCTTTCATGCGGACTCGCTTTATGCGGATTTCGTTGCCAATTCTCATTTCACTCAGCAGGTCACTCATTCCGCGTGCAACACAAGTTCGAACAACAGCAGACAAGCGATAGTAAACACCACGTCGTAAGTGGTAAGCAACACAATCCAGAACTTCAGCGAAAGTTCCCCAGTCAAAATCGCTGTGGTGGCGTTCACCATGGCAAGCAGAGCGGGGATGGAGACCGGGAACAGAAGCAGCGGCAGCATGATCTCGCGGCTACGGGTGCGCAGCGACATGGCGGCAAAAAACGTGCCGTTCACCACGATGGCCCATGTACCCAGCCCAGCAATGGGGATCAACGGCCACGCCGGACCGAGCGGTCGCAGCTTGTAGAACATGATGAACAGCGGCGTCATCAGCATTTCCAATACCGCGACGAAAATGAAGTTGCCCAGCGCCTTGGCCAGAAAAAGAGAATTCGCGGGAGCTGGCGAAACGCGATAAGCGTCGAGAACCTGATTGCGCAGCTCGCGCGCCCAGGTCTGGTTGAGCGCCACCACCGCGGCAAAGAGAAACGCAACCCATACCAGTCCCCCGGCAATCTGGCGCGATTCTTCGGCATTGGGATCAAAGGAAAAACTGAAGACCACAACCACCAGAAGGGAAAAGAAAAGCATGGAGTTGATCGCGTCTTTTGATCGCCACTCGAGGCGCAGGTCTTTGGCCAAGGTGGCTCGGGTGACGCCGGCTATAGCACCTGAGGGTTCGCTCATTGCGTTTGGCTTGTCGTTTCTTCGCTCATCGGGTTTCGGCGAGCGTGTTTTCTCATCTTGGTTCGAGCGGACGGAGCTCGCGAGTACGAGCGGTGATCTGCCCTGCGTCCATCCAGACAAACTCGTCAGCCACAGCCTCAAGCAAGGGCGCCTGATGGGTCACCACGAAGATGGTCTTGCCGGCAGTGCGCATCTGCGCCAGAAGTGAGACCATGGCGCGCGCCGAACGAACATCCACGTTGGAGAAAGGCTCGTCCAGCAAAAGGATTTTGGGATCGTTGAGCAACGCCCGCGCCAGCGACAATCTCTGCCGCATGCCCTGCGAATACTGCGACACCGGACGCGGAAGCGCAGGGTCGAGGTCAACCGCGGTCATGGTGGCGGCGCAGCGACGGTCCTTGCCGGTCCCACCGGTGCTAATTCCATCCCTGATCCCATACAGGCGCGCGAAATAGCGCAGGTTCTCCATACCGCTCATCTCGTCGTAAAGCAGCGACGGATGGGCCATGTAACCCATTTCATGGCATACCGCTCGCAAGTTTGTCGTTCCCAGAATCAGGATGCTGCCCCGCGTAGGCTGTGCCAGCCCTGCGAGCACTCGCAGCAGCGTGGTCTTCCCCGCTCCGTTGTCACCCAGGATTGCGTACAGCCGCCCAGCCGCAAACTCGGCACTCACGCCGCGGAGTGCGGCAAAACGGCCGAACTGCTTGACCAACGCGGTAATGATGACGGTGGGAGAAGAATGCAAGCGAAGTACCCAACACTGGAAGATAGCCGAAGGCAGAAGTGAAGTCGAGAGCAACGCGGACTGGGACCAAGTAGAGGCAGGTGTCCCCGCCCGGCGGAGCAAGCCTCGCAAGCTTCTGACCGGCGGAAATTCGCCAAACTAACGCTCGCCTCAGTTGGTGGCGTTAGCGGAGCTGCCACCCTCGACTTGCGTCATGCTCTTCGTAGGTGCAGCCTGACGCGCACCATTCGCTGGCGCTCCGGGTTGCTGGGGCGCGTACTTCGATGCGCACTTCGCCTGTAGTTGTTTGGCGTGAAAGACGCCATCGCGTCCAAAGCTGCCATCGGCCAGCGCCTGAGAGTCGTCCTTGAAAGTATCCGGCGGCGCTTCCGTTCCGCTGTAGACCACGGGCAGAAGCTGATCGTTTTCTATCAGCACAAAGTTGACGCTGGTGCCGGACCGCTTGATCGAACCGGGCTGCACATTCCCAGCCACGCGCAGATGCTTGGTATAAGCGCCGTCGCCCATGCCACGCAGTTCCTTGATGGTGACGTAGTAGCTCTTGCTCTCCTGCACCCCGGTGTAGGCCAGAAAGCCCAGGGAAACCAGGATCACCGCCACCGCCCCACCGAATTTTAGGTATTTGCCCGTTTCGCTTGACATGCAAGTCTTTTCGCTTACGACTGTATTCCTGCTGTGCGGACAGGTCAAGATGTCCGAAAGGCCGATCTATAATGCACCCAGTCCCTCTATCTACCCGAGGCCGGAATGATCCATCCCTGGCATGACGTAACACCTGGCGATAAATTGCCGCAGGAGTTTTCCAGCATTATCGAGATCCCTTTCGGATCAAGCGTGAAGTACGAACTCGACAAGACCAGCGGGCTGATCAAGCTGGATCGTGTGCTTTACTCCGCGGTATATTATCCCGCCAACTATGGCTTCATTCCGCAGACCCTCGCCGAAGATGATGATCCGCTCGACGTCCTGGTGCTGTGTCAGGAGACGGTTGTTCCGCTGACTCTGATTCATGCGCGAACCATTGGGTTGATGACCATGATTGATACCGGAAAGAAAGACCACAAGATTATCGCGGTTGCAACCCAGGATCCTGAATTCAATACCTACCGCGAAGCCCAGGAGATGCCGCCGCACCGGCTTCTCATGCTGCGCCGTTTCTTCCAGGATTACAAACTACTGGAAGGCAAAGCGGTGGAAGTGGACAAGATCCAGCCCGCTGCGGAGGCCTATCCCATCATCAACGATGCCCTGTCCCGCTACAGTGACCAGCGGCGGAAAGGCTTCTGACCTAGCAGGCTGAGTCGGTGCCGGGATAAGTGGTGTGGAGCGGACACTCTGGTCCGCCGCCTCTGACTCTGGCCTGGAAGTCTTGCCTGCTCGGTTCAGAGAGCACGAATCAGGCTTTGAACAGTAGCGTCAAAGTCAAAGGCGGCGGACAACCGTGTCTGCCCCACACTTGGCTTTACCACACCCGGCAGGCGTTTTCCGGCACCATGGGCTGCCCGGCCTTGCAGCTAAACGCCTTTTGGAATTCAGGCATGTTCCGCACTACGCCGTTGATCCGGTATTTGCCCGGGGAATGGGGATCCACGCTGACCAGCATGCGTGAGTATTCCGGACGCCGCTTTTCGCACCAGGCGCGCCCAGCGCCGAGAAAGAAACGCTGTTGCGGAGTGTAGCCGTCGATGGTTTGCGCGACAGTGCCAGCCGGGTTGCTGGCAATCATCTGCTCCAGCGCCATGAGTGCGATGCGCGCGCCGCCATTGTCGGCCGTGTTTTCCCCCAGGGTCAGCTTGCCGTTGAGTTTCAGGTCATCCACGGCTACGAACTCGCTGTACTCATCGGCGACACAACTGGCACGCTTCTCAAATTCGGTGCCATCCTGCGCCGTCCACCAGTCGCGGAGATTACCTTCGGGGTCGAACTTGCGGCCTTGATCGTCGAAGCCGTGAGTCAGTTCGTGGCCAATCACCATCCCGATGCCCCCGAAATTCACGGCGTCGTCGGCCTGCTTGTCGAAGAAAGGCGGCTGCAGAATTCCTGCCGGGAAAACAATTTCATTCCTTGACGAACTGTAATACGCGTTGACCGTGGGCGGCGTCATCTGCCACTCCTTGCGGTCCACCGGCTTGCCGATCTTGGCAATCTGGCGGCGGGCTTCAAATTCGTTTGCCCGCAAGAAATTTCCCAAGAGATCGCCGCGCAGGATCTTGAGCGAACTGTAATCGCGCCACACGTCGGGATAGCCGATCTTGTTGCGAATTGCATCCAGTTTTACTTTGGCCTGCTTTTTCGTCTCTTCCGTCATCCAGGGCAGGTTGCGGATGTCCTGGTCCAGACTCTTTTCCAGCGCGTCAACCATCTTCAGCATTCGCTGCTTGCCGTCAGCACCAAAGGTTTGCTCCACGTAGCGCTGGCCCAGCGCCTCGCCCAACGCGTTATCGGTGGAACTGACGCAGCGTTTCCAGCGCGGCTTGATTTCCGATTGCCCAGTCAAGGCCTGCTGCATCTTGAAATTGGCATCCACGAATGGCTGAGAAAGCCAGGGAGCGGCACCGTCCAGCAAATGCCAGCTCACGTAGGTTCGCAAGGCGTCCAGAGATTCTGATTCCAGAACGCCGTTCACCTGCCTAAAGAAATCCGGGTTGGTCACGTTCAGGCTGGAAAAACTGGGCACGGCGGCGGCGGCAAAATAACGATTCAAATAGAAATTGGGCGCCAAGCCAACCGCTTCATCGCGGCTCATTTTGTGATCGCGATTCTTGGGATCGCGCCGCGCGGTGCGGTCCATGGAAGCCTTGGCCAGAGCGCTCTCGATGCGCAACACCGTCTGCGCCGCATCTCCCGCCTGCGGCGAAGATTGACCTGCCAGCGTGAACAGCTGAGTCGCGTACTGGACCAGGCTCTTCCGCGCCTCCGCCATCTTGGCATCGTCTTTGAGGTAGTAGTCCCGGTCCGGCAGCGACAGGCCGCCCTGGTCAATATAGGCGATCACGTCATTGGCACTGTGCAGGTCGGGCGATGAATAAAAATTGAACAGCGGACTGGGCCCAATCAGGTGGATCCGGGCAATCGCTTCGATCAGCGCCGCCTTATCCTTCGCGCCCGCGACGCGATCGAGTTCCGCTTGTAGCGGCTTCAATCCCTTGGCTTCGACCACTTTTTCGTCTATGCAGGAACCGTAGTAGTCGCCGATCTTCTGGGTGATGCTATCGCGTCCAGGATTCTCAGCCGCCGCTTTCTCCAGGATTTCCCGCATGATGGCTGCATTTTTCTCACGGATTTCGACAAAGCTCGCCCATGACGTTTGATCCGCCGGGATTTCCGCTCTCTTCAGCCAGCTGCCGCAAGCGTACTGGTAGAAATCGACGCAGGGATCGATGGCCTTATCGATCGCGTCGGGATTGAAAGCCAGCTGAGATGGAGTGGACTGGGCGAAACTGCTGACGACCAGAAACAAGGAGAACGCCGGCAAGAAGCGGAATACACGCATGAGGACCTCGCTGGACTGAACCGTCGATTCTAGGGCCTCCGGCTTAGACGGACAAGGCGGGAATTGTTATGTTGCCGCCCTGCGATCGAGGAATTCGAACCGCCACCTCTGCGGCCTTAAACATTTTCCCGCCTGATTAACTCGCGCAACGCAGCGTATAATCTTCAACAGATACTTCAAAAGGATAATTTGGTAATGACTCCTGCAAACGGCACTCCTGGCAATGGCAGCAACGGAAGCGGCGTTCCCCAGTCTCGGGCAGAGTGGATCGCAAACCGCAGGGCTAAGAATACCGACGGCAATTTCTCCCAGATGCGCTACGCCCGCAACGGAGTTGTCACCGAGGAAATGGGATACGTCGCCCACCGCGAAAAACTTTCGCCCGAGCTGGTTCGCGACGAAGTATCCCGCGGACGCATGATTATCCCCGCCAATATCAATCATCCCGAGCTCGAACCGATGTGCATCGGCGTGGCCTCGCTGTGCAAGATCAATTCCAACATAGGAAACTCGGCAGTGACGTCGGAGATTAACGAAGAACTCAAGAAGCTGCACACGTCCGTACACTACGGCGCCGACACGGTGATGGATCTCTCCACTGGCGGCAATATTCACGAAATTCGAGAAGCGATTCTGCGTCATTCGCCTGTGCCCATCGGCACCGTGCCGATTTACGAAGCCATCTCGAGGGTGAAGCGGATTGAAGACCTGAACAAACAAGTCATGCTGGAAGTGATCGAAGAACAGGCGGA
>Ga0137416_10002283_pt1 | contig 10216 bp, 8 predicted proteins | sample CZODoug3_1_1_16f_FD_108282 | JGI IMG/M metagenome (GOLD analysis project Ga0137416, IMG submission 108282) | Vadose zone soil fungal communities from Angelo Coast Range Reserve, California, USA - CZODoug3_1_1_16fungal (Illumina Assembly) | ecosystem: Environmental > Terrestrial > Soil > Vadose...
ATGATCCTGTTCATCGCCTCCGAGGTGATGTTCTTCGTCGCCTGGTTCTGGGCCTTCTTCAATTCCGCGCTGTTCCCCGCCGACGCGGTTCACGCCACGCGCGATGCGGTGTTCGGCTGCGGCGCCGGCACGGCAATGGGCGCCTGCAGCGTGCCGGGCACCTGGCCGCCGCATGGCATCGAAACCTTCGATCCCTGGCATCTGCCGCTGCTCAATACGCTGTTGCTCCTGACCTCGGGCACCACGGTGACCTGGGCGCACCATGCGTTGCTGGAAGGCGATCGCAAGGGTCTCAAATACGGTCTGATCTTGACTTGCGTGCTCGGCGCCACCTTTACCTGCGTGCAGGCCTATGAATACAGCCACGCCGCGTTCTCCTTCGCCGGCAACATCTATGGCGCGACCTTCTTCATGGCGACCGGCTTCCACGGCTTCCATGTGCTGGTCGGCACCATCTTCCTTCTGGTCTGCCTGTTCCGCGCCTATGCCGGACACTTCACGCCGACCCAGCACCTCGGCTTCGAATTCGCCGCCTGGTACTGGCACTTCGTCGACGTGGTGTGGCTGTTCCTGTTCATCTGCATCTACGTCTGGGGCCACGGCGCCGAAACCATGGCCCACGGCGCGCATTGATGTAGCTTCGACGTGCTACAAGAGGGCGGCCGCAGGGCCGCCCTTTTTGCTTTTTCCTTCTCCCGCAAGGGGAGAGGGGAAGGATACAAATGCCAGACCAGACTCTACCCACGGTGACCGAGAGCGCGCTGCGCGGCATCGCCTGCAAATGTCCGCGCTGCGGCAAGGGCAAGCTCTATGCGGGCTTTCTTGACCTGGCGCCGCGCTGCGAATCCTGCGGGCTCGACTATGCCTTCATCGATGCCGGCGATGGGCCTGCGATCTTCATCATCATGATCGCGGGCGCCATCGTCGTCGCCTGCGCGCTGATCGTGGAGGTCAAATACCAGCCACCGTTCTGGCTGCATGCCGTGCTCTGGCTGCCTTTGATCGTCGCGACCACGCTGTTGCCGCTGCGGGCGATGAAGTCGCTGTTGATCGCGCTGCAATTCCACCACAAGGCCGCCCCGGGCCAGCTGATCGACCGCGATCCGAAATGAGCGGCGTGCTTTCGCAGCGGCGCGGCGGCACTAGCTTCGGCATTTTCACGCTGGTGATGGTGGCCGCCTTCATCGGCCTCGGAAGCTGGCAGTTGCAGCGCCGGGTCGAGAAGCACACGCTGATAGCTGCTTTGAATGAGAGGCTCGCGGCCGCGCCCGAAGCGCTGCCCGTGCCGTCACAGTGGGGCGCGCTGACGCCGGCTAGGGATGAATTCCGCCGCGTCGGTTTTGTCGCGACCTATGCCAAGCTTCCGGACGCCATGGTCTACTCTTCCGGCTCCGCCGTGCGCGACGACATCTCCGGTCCCGGCACCTGGGCCTTCCTCCCGGCGCGGCTGGCTGATGGCGCGACGGTCGTCGTCAATGCCGGCTTCGTGCAGAACACGATGCAGGATCGCAGTTACGAGGACCGCGCGGTGAGCCGGCTCGTCAACGGCGAGCCCGCGAAACTGACCGGCTATCTCCGCTTCCCCGAAAGTGCCGGCGCGCTGACGCCGCCGGAAAATATCGCCAGGCGGCTGTGGTTTACCCGTGATCATCTGGCGATGGCGCGCGCGCTCGGCTGGAGCGGCGGCCAGCAAATCGCGCCGTTCTACATCGATCTGGAAACCCCGGTGCCGGACAGCGGCATTCCAAAACCCGGTCCGCTCCAGGTCCATCTCAAGGACGATCACATGCAATACGCCATCACCTGGTTCGCGCTGGCAGGCGCGGTGGTGATCGCGTTCGGGGTGTGGTGGAGGGGACAGCGGCGCGCGTGACCGAAAGCTGATCGAGACGGCTTCGGTCTGTTGCCCGCGATCCCGTTGTTTTGGCATCGCGAAGCATGGATATGCTGCATTGCGGCATACCCCTGTACCTTTTTTGTGACAGTTTGCATATTTGTCCCGAAGTGAGCTGCCGTCTCTTCCCTTTGGCATTTGGTATACATTACGCTCCCTTCACCCGTAAGTTGAACGACTTCGAAGGGTGGGGGAAACGTCATGAAGAACAGACTGCTGTCGGGAACGGCCTGCGCCGCTCTCTGCTTGCTCTCATTTAGCGGTGCCGCGCGATCAGCAACACTCGATGACGTGATGGCGCGGCTCGACAAGATCGAAAAAGAAAACGCCGATTTGCGCGCCAAGGTCCGCAGCCTGTCCGCGACAAGGCCGGTGGCGGCGGCGCCGGCGCCCGTCGTCACCGATCCAAGCAAATTCAAGGGCAATCCGGTTCTACACGCAGCCGTCGCGACTTCGCCGGCGCCGCCGTCCCGCCCGACCATCGGCGGCATTCCGGTGAAAGCGGGTCCGCTGGGGCCGTTGATCGATAACACGACCGTTACGCTTTACGGATCGATCGATCTATCCGGCGACGTCTTCAATCCGTCGGTGTTCGATCAGGGGACGAAATTCGGAATCGCGAGCAATATCTCCAGCTTCGGAGTTCGCATCAGGCATAACCTCGCACCGTACGGCTGGGACGGCATGGCGGTCGTGGCCCAGTTGGAATCTCAAGTCGATTTCGCGTCCGCCCCAACCGAGCGCGCGGCGTTCGGAACGCGCGACAGCTTCTTAGGGCTCGAGGGGCCGTGGGGAGCCATCAAGGCCGGCAAGAGCGACACGCCCTACAAGAAAAGCACGGCCGCGATGGATCCATTCTCGCGGACGCTTGGCGATTACAATTCGATCATGGGCAATAGCGGCGGCGACAACCGGGCCGAGTTCGATTGGCGCATGAACCACGCGGTCTGGTATGAATCGCCGATCTTCCACGGCTTCCAGTTCAGCGCATTGGCGTCGCCTGGTCAGAACTATGCCAAGGACAACAGCGACTATTCATACGGCGACACCTTTCAATGCAACGGCGCGTCGGCCCGCGGCAGCGGCAGCAACTTCCCTGGAACGGGTGGCGCGGTTGCCGGCAACATCGGCGGCAACGGTTGCACCGACGGTTCCTTCGGCAACGCCTATAGCGCGGCTTTGACCTACAAGAACGGCCCGTTCACGGCGATCGCCGCCTATGAACTCCATGAGGCGGTCAATCGTCATGGCGATGACGGGCTTGAACCAGGCTTGATTGCTCCGGTCTTCCTGGCCGATGGCTCTCAGGTCTTGACCGGCGTGCATAACGAGTGGGCCGCCAAGATCGGCGGCGGCTATCGCTTCAACGATGGCCTGGGCGACCTGCAGCTAAATGCCTTCTATGAGTGGATACGGCGGGAGGTCACCGCGATCGAACAGCCCTTCAACGAGCGTTCGCGCGACGGCGTATTCGCAAGCGCCACGCAGTTCATCGGCAAGTGGGCGCTGAGTGCGTCCTATGCCCACGCGTTCAAGAGTCCCGGTAACCCGGCGATGTTGAGCGTCAACGATCCAGCCCTTGCCCCGCTGGCAACGTTGCAAGGCAATCAGTTCGACGATTCCGCAAGCCAATATGCGATCGGTGCCCGCTACTACTTCAGCGACTGGGCCAGCTGGTACATTGTCGGCTCCGTGCTCACGCAAGGCCCGGGCGCGCACTACTGTCTTGGCGCGAGCGGCCATGGCTACCAGGTGTGCTCGCGCGATGCTGCCAACGACACCATCGGCGGTGCGACCATCAAGGCCGCGACCACAGGGATGACGTTCAACTTCTGAGCCCCACTGAATGGGTGATGAAGGGGGACATTTTGTCCCCCTTTTTGTCTTCAGCGATTTGTCTCGCTGCCGGAGTTTCCAATCGCTGTTGGTCGTCGGATGGCGGCTGCCCTGAGAATTGATTTTACCGGGACCGCGTCAGGATAGAAGCTGGTAGACGGGTAAGCATTACAGGGAACCCGACGATGGATATGCAACCGCCGCCCGCCTTGGTGCAAATGGTGCAGGCCGAAGCCCCGCCCGACGCGCCGGTCGAGCCGGTCCCGGTCGAGGTCAACGTATCGAAGTACATTCCGGAATCGGCAACCGTAGTGACGATGATTGTAACGCTGACGCCGCCGACGGGTCAGGCCGTCATTTATGCAGCCGGCCATGAGAATGACGGAACCTTGTTCAAGGGGCCACGTTCGATCGACGAAGTCAGACTCTCCGGACCGATCATCTATGTGAAGCTTTACGGCGCGACGAATTTCGATATCCAATACACCAACTATCGGCAGCGTGAGTGAATGCTGCGAACGAGCGGCGCTGTGGGACATCCGACACCGGAGCAGCTATTGGAGAATGCCCTGGGCGCGCACCGCAGCGGCGCGATCGGAGAGGCCAAGCGGCTTTACAATTCGGTCCTGAGTATCGATCCCGCCAACGCGGCCGCTCGTGGCAACCTTGCCATCATCGCGGCTCAGCAGGGCGACCTCGCCGGCGCCGAACGGCTCATTCGTCGAGAGATTGAACTGAGGCCGGATTATCCGGTGAGTTACAATAATCTCGGATCGGTGTTGCAGCAGCAGGACAGGCTGGTGGAAGCCATTGTCGCTCACCGGCATGCCATCAAGCTCAATCCGAATTACGCCGAAGCATTTCTGGCTCTCGGCAACGCATTCAAGCAACAAGGTAACCTAGATGACGCGATGCAATCGTATCGGTCGGCCATTGCCGCAAGGCCCGATTATGCGGAAGCTCACAATAACGCAGGCGTACTGCTTCAGATGCGAGGCAGCCTCGAGGAGGCGGCATCGGCGTATCGCGACGCGCTCGCCCTACGGCCGGGCTACGCGGAGGCCCACTTCAATCTCGCGGGTGTGTTGCATCAAAATCATGAGCTGAAGGCCGCGGAAGCCAGCTATCGCCGGGTGATTTCGCTCAACCCTGGCGTTGCCGTCGTTCACAATAATCTGGGAGCGGTCCTGAAGGACCAGGGGCTCCCCGACGCGGCGCTGGCGGCCTTTGAACATGCCATCACGTTGCAGCCGGACTATGCCGAGGCGTTCTACAATCGCGCGACCGTGCTGCGGCAGCAGGCGAAACTGGAAGCGGCGCTGGCGGATTACGGTCGGGCCATCGAGCTCCGGAAGGATTACACCGATGCGATCAACAATGCCGGCATCGTGCTGCAGGAACTCGGACGCGCCGGCGAGGCGATCGGCCTCTACCGCCAGCTATTGGAGCGGATGCCTCACGCCGACGCCCGCAACAATTTGGGGACGGCGTTGCTGGCCGAAGGGCAGCCTGAGCAAGCACGGGCGGCGCTTGAACAAGCGTTGACACAGAGGCCCGATTTTCCGGAGGCGTCTTACAATCTGGGAAACGCCTGGCGAGAACTCGGCAATCTGACTGGAGCGATCGCGGCCTATCAAAACGCATTGCAGCTTCGCCCCGATTATGCCGACGCCTTCAGCCAGCTCACCTATCATCGCGCGCGGGCGTGCGAGTGGGACAATTATCATGCCGATCAGCAGACACTGCTCGGCATGGTCCGGCAGCGGGTCCGCGTTCCGCCATTTTATCTGTTTTCAACGCCGGCATCGGCGTCGGATCAACTGCTCTGTGCCCGGCAATGGATCGAGCCGATCAGGCCGCCGCCGGATGCCGTGTTCGCGCATCAAGTACCAGCCGGGGGCGCGCGCATTCGGCTCGGCTATCTCTCCGGAGACTTTCATCAGCACGCCACCGCGGCGCTGATGGCCGAGCTGTTCGAGCGCCATGATCGCGGCCGCTTCGAGGTCTTCGGCTATTCCTACGGTCCCGATGACAACAGCCCGATGCGTGCGCGGCTGGCGTGCGGGTTCGACCGTTTTGTCGACATTCGCGCTTTGTCTCACCGCGAAGCCGCAACGCGCATTCACGCCGACAAAGTCGACATCCTGATTGATCTCAAGGGTTATACCCATCACGCGCGGCCGGCGATATCGGCCCATCGCCCGGCGCCGGTGCAGGTGAGCTATCTCGGCTACCCCGCCACCATGGGGGCGGATTTCATCGACTACATCATCGTCGATCCCTTTGTCGTCCCGGCGAGCCAGCAGCCGTTCTTCTCGGAAAGGCTGGTCCAGCTTCCCTGCAGCTATCAGGCGAACGACAGACAGCGCGAGGTGGCCGTCGGCGGCTCACGCCGGGATCACGGACTGCCGGACGAGGGCTTGGTGTTCTGTTGCTTCAACAACACCTACAAGATATCGCCAGCATTGTTCGATATCTGGATGCGCCTGCTGGGGTCGATTCCCGGCAGCGTCTTGTGGTTGCTCGAGGCCAACCGACTGGTAAAGGATAACCTTGGTTCGGAGGCCGAAAAACGCGGGGTGGATTCCGGCCGGCTGATCTTCGCGCCCGTGGTCCCGTCCGCCGAACATCTCGGCCGCCACCGGCACGCCGACCTGTTTCTCGACACCTTGCCCTGCAACGCCCACACCACGGCCAGCGATGCGCTGTGGGCCGGACTGCCGATCCTCACCTGCCGCGGAGAAACCTTCGCGGGCCGCGTTGCCGGCAGCCTGCTGACGGCGGCCGGCATGGCCGAATTGGTCACGGACTCGCTCGAACATTATGAACAGACCGCGCTGGCGCTGGCGCGCGATCCGCAACGCTTGATCGCGTTGCGGCAAGCATTGCAGAAGAGCCGTGACACCAATGCATTGTTCGATCTGCCAAAATTGACCGGAAATATCGAGGCGGCCTACGCGCGGATGTGGCAAACTTGGCTTTCCGGACAAAAGCCAGCCGCGTTTTCAATCGAAGGCGGTTGAGGCAACAAGGAATGAAACCATGTTGATGCGAACCCTCGTCGCGCTCACCGCCATCGTGGCATTCGGCACCAGCCACGGATGGGCCGATGCCTACCAGGCGCCAAGGAATCCTACAAGGCATCATACACGGCATCACCATCACGCGCAGATGGCCCGCTACCAGCAGCAACCGGTGGCGCCGGCGCCCTATGACGGCCCAACGCTCGTTCTGCATCCCGCCTCGAACATCGCATGTAATACGCCGTTCCGGTCCACGCGCGCGCTGGCCTGTGACCAACCGGTCTGGGTCTACGGAAGTCCCTGCGAAATAGATTTGGGCCTCGGTCGCTACCGCTCCTGCGACTGGCGTTAGGCGAGGGGCTCGTTTCGGGATAGAGCTATGACCGCGCGGGGCCGTTCAGAGCAGACGTTGGCAGCCGCGATGACGCATCATCGCGCCGGCCGCCTGACTGATGCTGAACGGCTCTACCGGCGCGTCTGCGATGACGATCCGAACAATGCGCATGCATTCCACCTCCGCGGCGTGGTCGCCCATCAAATGGGGCGCCCTGAGGCAGCGTCGCTGGTCGGTCGCGCGGTGGCGCTGAAACCGGATTTCGCCGAGGCTCATAACGACCGCGGCGTGATTCTCGCGGCCCATGGGTCGTTTGCCGATGCCATAGCCTGCTTCGAGCGCGCGGTGGCGCTTAACCCCGGATATAGCGAGGCGCGCAACAATCTCGGGCGCGGATTGCGCTCGCTCGGGCGTCTCGACGAAGCGCTGCTGCAGTTCGAACAGGTCCTGAAAAGCGCGCCGGATTCTCCGCTGGCGTATTTCAATCTGGGCTCGGCGCTCGAACTGGCCGGCCGAAGACTGGATGCAGAGAAACATTATCGCGGCGCCATCACGCTGCGCCCCGACTTTGTCGACGCCTACCTGCATCTGGCCGCGCTGCTGCTGGATATGGATCGGCTGCCCGAAGCGCTGGCGCATGCGGAACGGGCGGTCGCGCTGCGCTCGGACAGCGCCGGCGCGCGCAACAATCTTGGCAATGTTCTCCGCAGCATCGGCCGGCGCGAGGAAGCGATCGCTCAATATGAGGCGGCGCTCCGGCTCGACCCAACGTCCTTCATGGCGCACTACAATTGCGGCGTCGCGCTGCGCGGCGAGACCCGGATCGCGGAAGCGCGAGCGCACTTCTCCCGCGCGCTGGCGCTGAGGCCGGATTTTCTCGAAGCCGAACTCGCTTTGTGCATGGCGGAGCTTCCGGCGCTTTACGCGGAGGCATCCGAGATCGCCGAGCGGCGCAGCGCCTATGCAAGCGGGCTGGCCCGGCTGTCCGCGGACGTGGAAGGCGCCGGCATCCCCGCCGTTCTCACGGAGGCCATCGGATCGCATCAGCCGTTCTATCTTCCCTATCAGGGTTGCAACGACCTCGAACTTCAAGCCGCCTATGGCGCGCTGGTCTGCAAGATCATGGCTGCGCGATACCAGACGCCGGTTTTCGCTGATACGCCCGCCTTGGGCGAGAAGATCAGGCTCGGTATCGTCAGCGGGTTTTTCCGGCAGCACTCGAACTGGAAGATCCCGATCAGGGGATGGCTCAAAATGCTGGACCGCGACCGGTTTCACGTCGTTGGCTATTACACGAGCCCTGAGCGCGACGGCGAGACCGAGGCGGCAGCAGCGATCTGCGATCGATTCGTGCAGGGCCCATTATCGCTGGACGGATGGCGGCGCACCGTCCTGAACGACGCGCCTCATGTTCTGATCTTTCCCGAAATCGGCATGGACAAGGTGTCGGCGCAACTGGCGGCGCAGCGGCTCGCCGCGGTGCAATGCGTTTCCTGGGGACATCCGGTCACGTCAGGATTTCCGACCATCGATTACTTCATCAGCAGCGATCTCATGGAGCCCGTGGAGGCCGCCGATCACTATTCCGAAAAATTGGTGCGGTTGCCTGGTCTTTCGATCTATTACGAGCCGTCAGGCGTTCCACCGCTTGAGATCGACCGGTCCAGGCTCGGTCTGCGCCCAAGTGCCGTGGTCTATTGGTGCTGCCAGTCGCTGCCGAAATATTTGCCGCAATTCGACGAGGTTTTCGCGCGCATCGCCGCCGAGGTTCCGGACTCGCAGTTCACCTTCGTCGAATTCGCCGGAGGCCGCCGCGTCACCGAGTTGTTTCGGGTTAGACTCGAACGCGCGTTCGAAGCCGCCGGTCTGAACGCTGGCGATCATTGTGTTTTCCTGCCCCGGCTGGCGCCGGATGTTTTCGTTGCCGCCATTGGTCAATGCGACGTCGTGCTCGATAGCATCGGCTGGTCGGGTTGCAATTCGATCCTGGAGAGCCTCGTTCACAATCTTCCCATCGTGACGTTGGCCGGCGAGACGATGCGCGGCCGCCACGCGGCTGCCATCTTGAAGATGATGGGTGTTGAAGAGACCACGGCGCGGACAGTCGATGAATATGTCGCAATCGCAGCCGCACTCGGCCGCGACGCAACCAAGCGAAACAGGCTGTCCGCCCGAATATTCGACGGGAAACACCGGATCTATCGCGACCTCAGCTGCATCGCAGCGCTTGAAGAATTTTTGGACCAAGCCGTGCGAAACCCCGGAAGCAAGTAATATTGGAAAGCCCTTCCTCGTCGTGTTTCCCATTTGCCAGGCCCGTCCACCGCATGCCTTCCAATTCGTGGTGGCTCACGCGGTCAGGTCCACGGCTGCTCGCCGCCCGAGAGCCGCTCGGCCATCTCGGTTTGAAATTGCGGCGGCCCATAGGCAATCCATTCGCCGTCAATCTGAAAAATCAGCGGGCGCCGGCTCTGCAGACAGAAATCCTTCAGCCAATTGATCGCCTTGTCCTTTGGGCGAGCGCCGACCGGAACGGCCACATGGACCGGAATCCCCCGCCAACGAAAGGCCGCCGCAAGCAGAATCAGATTCGCCTTGTCCGGCCGCATCCATTCCGGAAGCGGACTTTGGCCGGCAAGCCACCCGCACACGAATTGCTGGCACGGATTCACCGGACGGTCCGGGTAGATGCTGCATTGGTGCGCGACGCTGAATCGGCAGGGATTTCCGGGAGAGACATCATGACCGCGGACGTTGATCTTGAGCCAGCCGTCGCAACAGGCCGTGCATTCCAAACAGGCTCTGGCGACATTCGACCGATTAGCCGGCATTGACGTTTTCGTCCCAAGGCGTCGATCAGACCGCGACGGCTACCGGTCGGCAGTCCACGTCTTCATGCGAGGCTCAGTTCAACGGCAAACCGGATCAGGTCGGAATGACCGTTCGCGCCGAGCTTCTGCTTCAGGCGTGAGGTATTATTCGCCACCGTCTTGTAGGATATGCCGAGCGTCTCCGCGACCTCGGCGATGTTCTTGCCGCGCGACAACAGCCGCAGAATCTCGAGTTCGCGCGTGGAAAGCTGCGACGCGGGATTGGCGCGGACCGATGCGCTCGAAAACGTCACGGCAT
>Ga0137416_10002285_pt1 | contig 10214 bp, 7 predicted proteins | sample CZODoug3_1_1_16f_FD_108282 | JGI IMG/M metagenome (GOLD analysis project Ga0137416, IMG submission 108282) | Vadose zone soil fungal communities from Angelo Coast Range Reserve, California, USA - CZODoug3_1_1_16fungal (Illumina Assembly) | ecosystem: Environmental > Terrestrial > Soil > Vadose...
CAGCGCGGCCACGGCCTCGCGCGTCGTCTTGCCCCACAGCGCGGGCGCCGGCTTCACCGTCGCGCCCGTTTCGGTCACCAGGAGATAGGACGGTGCCGGCGCGCGGCCGGTGATCGCCACGGCGTCGAAGCCCGTGCGCTTGAGCGTCGCCGGAAAGCGGCCGCCGAAGGTCGAGTCGAAGAACAGGCCGGTCAGCGGCGACTTGGTCGCGACACACGCGCGGCTGTTGCCGGGCACCGTCGTGTCGGTGATCGGGCCCACGCCGAAGACGACGGCGTTCCCGGCGTCGAACGCGTCGATCCCCGCCGGGACGTGATCGTAGAGAACGCGGGCCGCCAGACCGTTACCGCCGAGGAGCGCCCGGGCGGTGCCGTCGTCGAGCGACTCCGCGCGAGCCCGCCCGGTCGTCAGATCGACGAACAGCAGGCGCCCGCCGTAGCCCTTCACCGCCCGATGTCTTTCAGTCCCTTGCGGGCCTTCTCGAGCACGTCGGCCGGCGCGTCCTTCTGGGCGAGGAGCTTTCTGTAGACGACCTCGGCCGAGTCGTTCTGCTTGAGCGCCGCGAAGCAGGCGCCGGCGCCGAGCAACCCGCTCCGTCCGGCGACGGAGTCCGGCGCGACGTACGCCGCGGTCATGAAGTATTCGGCGGCGGCGAGATTGTCGCCTTCGCCCTGGTAGGTTTCGCCGATGGCGCCTGCGGCGGCCGCGACGATGCCCTTGTCGTCGGCGCGCACGAGGCGATCGAGCACCTTGCGCGCCTCGTCCCAGCGCTTTTCCTGGGTGAGCAGGCGCGCGTAGCCGAGCGCCATCTCCGGCCGCAGGTCGGAGCCCGTCTGGTCCTTCATCGCGCGCGTGTAGCCCTCGAGGGCGCCAGGACGGTCGCCGGTGGCGTCACGAGCCCGCGCGAGCGCGAGCCACGCGCGCTGCGCGCGCGGATCGTTCGGCGACGCCGCCAGGAACTGCTCGAGCACCGGGCGCGCCGCGTCCGGTTTTCCCGTCTCCACCTGCGCCTCGGCGATCGTCACGCGCGCGGGTTCGAGGAACGGGCTCTTGGGATAGAGCTTCTCCATCAGCCCGTAGGCCTCGATCACGGTGGGCCAGGCCGCCGCCGCCGAGGCGCCGGCGCCGACGCGCTCGAACGCGTCATCGGCCGCCTCGTCGGACGGAAACTCGGCGGCGAGCCGCTTGGCCGTCGCCAGGGCACCGGGCCAATCCTTCTCGTCCACGGCGATGGCCGTCAGCACGTAGAGCAGTCGCGGCGCCGAGCGCGCCTTGGGCGCGAGCCCCAGAGCCGCCAGGGCCGGTTGCTTGAACTCTTTCGCGTCGCCCCGCTGGAAGGCGACCACCGCCAGCCCGTAACCGGCCACAGCCGCCACCTCTGCCGTGCCGCCGTCGCGCGCCTCGGTGAGCTTGGTCGAGGCCTGCGCCCACTGACCTTCAGCGAGCGCGGTCGAGCCGAGGCCGAGCGCCGCCAGCGGACCGACGCCCTCGGCCTGGGCCCGCTTGAAGGCCGTCGCCGATTCAACCGGCCGTCCGGCGGCGAGGAGCGCGGCACCGAGCGCGGCCTGCGCCCGACCGACCAGGGGTGGGAACGGCGCTCGCCTGATCCAGTCGCGCAGCGGCGCCTCGGCGCCCCCCGGGTCGCCGGCGCGCAGCATCAGGATCGCGCGATTGAGCCTGGCGAATTCCGTCCGCGGTGAGCTCGGATAGGTCGTGATGACCCGGTCGAGGAGCTTCTTGGCCTCCTCGCGATCGGCCTCGCTCCGCAGCGCGACCTCGGAGGCGAGCTCGAGCGCGTCGGGAGCGAGTGGATCGCCGGGGAGCGCCTTGGCGAACTCGAGGAATTCCTTGCGCGCGTCCTCGAGCCGGTCGTGACGCATCAGGGACCACGCGAGCCCGAGCCGGGCGGCCGGCGCCTGCGCGTTGCCCGGCACCTCGGCGATCGCGCGCCGGAAGGCGGACGCGGCCGCCGTGTGGTCTCCGGCGTAGTACGCGGCCTCGCCCCGGAGCAGGAGCGCCGCCACGCGCGCGTCGGGCGACGGCGCGCCCGTGACGATGGCCGGAAGATCGCGCGAGGCCTGGGCGTATTCACGCAGCTCGAAATTGGCCTGGGCCAGACGATACGCCGCGTACCAGCCGGTCGGGCTGCTCGGCTCCATCCGTTGCGCCAGCTCGTACTGCGTGCGCGCTTCGTCGCGGTTTCCGGCGAGCCGATAGCCCTCGCCCTTCAGCAAGAGCACGTGTGCGCGGATCGCGTTCGTGAGCGTGGCACCGAGCAGATCCTGCGCGATCGCCGGCACCTCGGCGGTCTTTTTCGACTCGATCAGCGCGCGCGCCATGCGGATCTGAAGCGGCACGACCAGCGGCGAGCGGCGCGCCTCCAGACCGCGGACCAGATTCTTGGCGGCCTCCGGATCCGAGGGCAGCAACGCTATCGCGAGCCCCGCCTCGGCCCACGGGCGCTCCGGCCCGATTTTCGGTGACGCGAGGTACGCGCGAAACGCGGCGACACTCTCCGGATAGCGCTCGGCCGCGAGACTCCACCAGCCGAGCCGCGCCCGGCCCGGGTCGAGCAGCGGATGGGGACCACCTTGCACGAACTGGTTGAGCGAGCTGATCGCGCGGTCATACTGTCCGACACGCCCGAGCGCTTCCCCGAGCCAGAACGAAACGTCACGGGCCAGCGAGGCGGGCGCGCGAGACGCGAGCGCCGTCCATGCGGCCACCGCGTCGTCGTGGCGGCCGAGCGCGTAGTTGGAGAGCCCGAGACCGTGGCGCGCCCAGGCCTCGAGCTCGGCCGGCGTCGCCGACTGGAACTGCGCGAAGGTGTCGCGCGCGCGATTCATGTCGTTGAGCCGCAGCGCGGTCCATCCGCTCGAGTGCAGGCTCCACACCGTGAACTCGGCGGTCCGCGGACCCCGGGCCACCTGCCGGAAGAGCGCGTCCGCCTGCTGGATTCGGTCGAGCCGGTAATAGCTCTCGGCGAGCCAGTAGCGCGCCTCGGTCAAGAGGTCGCGTTCCTTCCCGCGTCTCACGGCGGCCTCGAGATCCTGCACCGCGTCGTCGAACTCGCCCTTGGCGAAGTGCGCGCGACCGCACTCGAGCGCCTTCGACGCGATGCCGAATGCGGCTCCGACGCATGCGAGCGTGCCCGTCGGGGTGATGGGCGCCGTCGGCTTGGCCGCGACCGGCGCGACGATCGACGCCAGGGGCATCGCCGGCAGCTCCGAAGGCGACGGCGGCAGGGGCAGATCGGCGACCGTGATCGGCGGCTTCTCGATCGGCGCTTCGGCGAACGGAACGAGCGCCGCGAGATCCGGCGGCGGGGGCGTCAACGGCAGCAGCGTCGCGGCGGGCGCCCTGACCGGCCATGCGACCAGAGCGGCGAGCAGGACCAGCGCCGGCAGCCGGCGCGTCACGACTTCTTCTCTCCGCCCGTGGCGGGCTTGCTGGGCTGGCTCGGCTGGGCCCTGACCGCCGTCGCTCGGTCGCGCGCCCAGGTGCGCAACGTCGCGTCCGGGCTCTTGGTCGCGACGGCGTCGTAGGCGGCGAGGGCGGCGCGGATCTCTCCAAGCTGCTCCCTCGCCAGGCCGAGGCCGGCGAGCGCGCGATACCGGTCCGCCGCTTCGAGGTTCTTCAGGCTGCCGACGGCCTCGAAGGACTTCGCGGCGTCGCGGAAGCGGCTCAGCTTCAGCTCGGACTCACCTTCCAGCAAGAGCGCGCGGGCTCGGAGGTTTTCCTCATCGCTCGCCGCGGCCGCCTTGGCCTGCGTCGCGGCCTGGGTCCATTCTTTCTTCTTGAATGCCGTCTCGGCGAGATCGTACGCCGCCTGGTACGTCAGCGGGTGGTTCGGGAATTCCTTGCGGAGGCGCCCCCAGGCCGCCTGCTGGTCCTTGACCTGGCCGAGCTTGCCCGCCAGCGCGCCGGCGTCGTAGAGCGATTCGGCGGTCGGCGACTGCTGCATCAGGTGCGTGTACGCGGTCTTCTGCTGGCTCGGCGTGCCGGACTTGGCCAGGGTCTCCGTGATGGCCCGCCGCGCGGCCGGTATCATCGGGTGCGTCGGATACGCCGCGACGAACGCCTGGAGCTCGCTGACCCCCGCGTCTCGCTCGCCCGCGGCCAGTCGCGTCGCCCCGAGCAGGTATTGCGCGTCGGGCACCAGTTTGTGCTTGGGGTACTTCGTCCCGAACGTCGTGAGCAGCGGCAGCGCCTCGGAATACTTCTTGAGGTCCACGAGCGTCTGCGCCTGATAGAAGACGGCCGATCCGGCGTGCGCGTGCTCGGGCCAGGCGGTCAGGAGATCGCGGAAGGCCTTGATCGCGGCGTCTGGCCGCTTCAGCTCGAGGTCGCACAGGCCGAGGCCGTAGAGGGCCTCGGGCGCGAGCGGCGACGCCGCATCTTTCCCGATCACGTCGTCGTAGGCCGAGCGCGCCGCCGCGTATTGCTTCAGGCGATAGAGCGATTCGGCTTCCCAGAAGCGCCCCTCGAGCTGTTGCGCCGGCAGCTGCGCGATCGCGCGCAGCCGACGGAAGGATTCGAGCGCCTTCTCGGGCTCGCCGAGCACGAGCCGCGTCCGCCCCAGGAGGAGCGTGGCCGGCGCGATCCGTGGGTCGTTCGGATACTCGACCACGAAGCGCTCGAGCGCGCGGCGCGCGATCGGATGCAGGCCGTCGGCGAAGGCCCGCTCGCCCACGAGCCAGAGCCGGTCGGCCTCGTTCAGGGCGAAGGCGGGCGCAGCAGAGAGGCCGGCCAGCAGAATCGACGCCAACGCCGAAATAGAAAGCAGGCGGCGCGTCATGATGACAGCTCATCCTAGCACGCCTGTGGTACGGTCTCAGCGTGGCTCTGTGCGTGTTCGATCTCGATCACACCCTGATCCAGACGCCTCTCGATCTCGCCGCCATGGCCGTCGACATGCGCAAGCTCATCGAGGAGGCCAAAGGGCCCCTGCCCGAGCGGAAGGACCGGTACCGGGTCGGCGAGCTGATCGCGCACTGTCACACGCACGCGCCGACGCTGGAGGCCGCCGTCTGGGAGGTCGCGCTCGACCACGAGCGACGGGCCATGGAGGTCGCCGCGCTCGAGCCGGGCGCCCTCGCGGCCGTCGCGGGCGCCCGGCGCCGCGGGTTCGCGACCGCGATCTGGACCAACAACGCTCGCGAGCTCACGGTGCCCGCCCTCGCGCGCCTGGGCCTGGGCGACGAGCTCGATCTGGTCGTCACCCGCGACGACATGCGCGCGCTCAAGCCGGATCCCGACGGATGGCGAGTGATCTCCGAGTACTTCGGCAAGGTGGCCGACGGCGCCGGGGATCCGCGCGACGCGGTCGTCGTGGGCGACTCGTGGGTCGACGGGGTCGCCGCCGCCAAGGCCGGTGTCTCGTTCATCGCCTATCGAGCGCGGCAGGAAGATCTCGACCGCTGGCAGGTCACGCCGATCGTCCAGCTCGACGACCTGGCCCTCCTGCCCGTCTGGCTTGCCACCCGACACGCCGGGCGGCCCTGACGTGGAGCTTTTCGGCGAGGCCGAGCGCGGCACGGGGGCCCCCCGCCCGCCGGCGCCGTTGGCCGACCGGATACGACCGCGGTCGCTCGACGAGATCGTCGGCCAGGAGCATCTGCTCGGACCCGGGCGCGTGCTGCGGGCCGCGATCGAGACCGGCGAGCTTCACTCGATGATCCTCTGGGGCCCGCCGGGCTCCGGGAAAACGACCCTCGCCTCTCTGATGGCGAGCGTGACCGGCGCGCGCTTCGTCGCGTTCTCGGCGGTCCTGTCAGGCGTGAAGGAGATCCGAGAGGTGATCGGCGAGGCGGAGCGCGAGGGCGCCCGGCGCGGAATCCGCACGATCCTCTTCGTGGACGAGATCCATCGGTTCAACCGCGCCCAGCAGGACGCCTTCCTGCCGCACGTCGAGAAGGGCACGGTCGTCCTCGTCGGTGCCACGACCGAGAATCCGTCCTTCGAGGTGAACTCGGCGCTCCTGTCCCGCTGCCGCGTCTACGTCCTTGGCGCGCTCGAGGACGACGACCTGCTCGCGATCATGCGGCGAGCGCTCGTGGACGGCGCGCGCGGCCTCGCGTCGCTCCGCCCTGAGGTGACCGACGACGGGCTACGGTCCATCGTGCGCGTCGCGAACGGCGACGCGCGGGTCGCGCTGAACGTGCTCGAGGTGGCCGTGGCGCTGACGCCGGCCGGCGGTGGGCCGCGGCGTGTCACCGAGGCGTCGATCCGCGAGGCCGCGCAGCGACGGACGCTCCTCTACGACAAGTCGGGCGAGGAGCACTACAACCTCATCTCGGCCCTCCACAAGTCGCTGCGGGACTCGGACCCGGACGCCGCGCTCTACTGGCTCACGCGGATGCTCGAGGCCGGCGAGGATCGTCTGTATCTCGCGCGGCGTCTCGTCCGATTCGCGTCGGAGGACGTCGGCAACGCCGACCCCGGCGCGCTGACGCTCACGCTGGCGGCCAAGGAGGCCTACGACTTCCTCGGCGACCCGGAAGGCGAGCTGGCGCTGGCCCAGGCAGCGCTCTATCTGGCTCTCGCTCCGAAGTCGAATGCCGTCTACGTGGCCTACAACGAGGCCAAGGAGGATGTGAGCCAGCGGCCGGCAGAGCCCGTGCCACTCCACATCCGCAACGCGCCCACGCGGCTCATGAAGGACGTCGGCTACGGCGCCGGCTATCAGTACGCGCACGACGCGCCGGATGCGCGCGTGGACCAGGAGGATCTGCCGGAGTCGCTTCGCGGGCGCCAGTACTATCGGCCGACCGACCGGGGGCTCGAAGCCGAGCTCGGCCGTCGCCTCGCCGAGTGGAGACGCTGGCGCTCCGAGCGCCAACGCCCTAGGGTATAGGCCATGTGGCCGCTCAACCTCCTCAAGCGGCGGCACTGGATCTTCTTCGGCGCCTGCGTCCTCTTCCTTCTCTCGTACTTCGGCTTCATCAGCTGGGCCAAGGTCTCCCAGGCCCTCGAGCGCCTCGCCGACCAGCCGGCGGTCCGCGAAAGGTTCGCGACTCCTATTGGTCGCGGAGAGGCGATCGTGACCTCGTTCATGTTCGTCCTGCTGACGCCGCTGGCGATCGCCGCCGGCGCCGGCATCATCGCCTTCATCGGGGCGATCGGCGCGGGGATCCTCCGGGCGGTCCTGCCCCTGCGCGAGGTGCCGGACTGGATCTTCCTGAGTGTCGCGTATGTAGGCGTTTTCATCGGGCTCTGGCTCGCCCGCGGCCTCTGGATCGGGCCGGCCTACGAGTTCATCGGCCTCATCGCCAAGGCCATCCTGATCGCCACCGGCCCGGCCTGATCGCGTTCGGCGGGGCCGCCCGCGCCCTGCTGCTAGAATGGCTGGTATGCCTCGCCTGCGCGTGGGCGTGGTCTTTGGCGGGCGCTCCGGGGAGCACGAGGTGTCGCTCGCCTCCGCGGCCTCGGTCATCGCCGCCCTCGAGGAGCGCGGTCACACCGTCGTCCCCATCGGCATCGCCCGCAACGGACGCTGGGTCGTCGGTGGCGAGCCCCTGCGGGCGCTGGCCGCCGAGGCGCGCGTCGCGCTGCCGTCGAACGACGCCGACGGCGCCGTGAAGAAGGCGCTCGCCAATCGCGCCGAAGCCGTGGAGAGCGCGTCCGTCGAGAGCCTCGCGCGCACCGAGCCCGCCGGCAGCCTCCCGCTCGAGCTCCGCCAGGGGCTCGACGTCGTCGTCATCATGCTCCACGGGCCATACGGTGAAGACGGCACCATCCAGGGCCTCTTCGAGCTCGCCGACGTTCCCTATGTGGGGGCCGGTGTGCTCGCCTCGGCGGTGGGAATGGACAAGGCCACGATGAAGGCCGTATTCCAGGCCCACGGCCTGCCGATCGTCGAGCACCTCGTCGTCACGCGCCACGAGTGGCGCCAGGCCCCGGAGCGCGTCGCGGCCCGCGTGGCCGAGACCGTCGGCTTTCCGTGCTTCGTCAAGCCGGTGAACCTGGGCTCGAGCGTCGGGATCAGCAAGGTACCGAGCACGAGAGAGCTCGCCGCCGCGATCGATCTCGCGGCCCGTCACGACCGCAAGATCATCATCGAGCGCGGGATCAACGCGCGCGAGATCGAGGTCAGCGTGCTGGGCAACGACGAGCCGATCGCGTCCTTGCCGGGCGAGATCAGCTACGACGCCGAGTGGTACGACTACTCCACCAAGTACCTCGAGGGCCAGTCGCGTCTCACGATCCCGGCGCCGGTCTCGCCGGCGATCACCACGCGTCTCCAGGAGCTTGCGGTCGCGGCCTTCCGCGCGATCGATTGCTCGGGCATGGCCCGCGTCGACTTTTTCGTCGAGCGCGACGGCGACCGGGTGGTGGTCAACGAGATCAACACGATCCCGGGGTTCACCGCGACGAGCGCCTACGCCAAGATGTGGGCGGCCTCGGGCCTCGGCTACACCGCGCTGGTCGACCGACTGATCGAGCTCGCCCTCGAGCGCCATCAGAACAAGGGAACCCTCGGGTGAGGGAGGTGGTGCGCGCGGCAGGCCGTCGCGGGGCTGGGGCCCCGCCGGCCGAGGCGCGCCTGTAATTGTGACCGTCGACGTCGTCATCGCGGGCGGCGGGACGGGGGGACACACGAGCCCTGGCCTCGCGGTGGCGACCCTCCTGCGCGAGCGCTCGATCTCGTGCGCGTGGATCGGCTCTCGCTCCGGCATCGAAGCCCAGCGCGTTCCGCAGACCGGAATCCCCTACGTCGCGATCGCCACCGGAAAGCTCAGGCGCTACTGGGCGTGGCAGAACGTCGGAGATCTCGCCGTGAACGTGCCGATGGGCATGCTCGGCGCGTTTCGCGCCCTCAAAGCCCTTCGGCCCCGCGTCGTCTTCGGCACCGGCGGCTTCGTCGCGTTGCCGGTGATGTTCGCGGCGGCGGTCTCGCGCGTGCCGATCGTTCTGCACGAGCAGACGGCGGTGCCCGGACTCGCGAACCGGATCGGCGCCCGATTCGCGCGGCGGATCGCGGTCACGTTTCCCGACAAGGAGGGGCGCTTCCCCGCCTCCCGCGTGGTCGTGACGGGTAATCCGCTCCGACCCGAGCTGCGGTCGGGCTCGCGCTCGAGCGCGATCGCGCGCTTCCAGCTCGATCCCGCGGTTCCGCTCGTGTACGTCACCGGCGGCGCTCTCGGCGCCCACAGGATCAATCGGGTCGTCGGCGAGGCGCTCCCGGCCCTCCTCACGCACGTCCAGATGATCCACCAGTGCGGCGACAACGCCGCCACCGGCGACCGGCCGTGGCTCGAGGAGCGCCGCGCCGCGCTGCCGCCGAGCCTGGCCCGCCGTTACACGGTCGTGCCCTACGTCGGCGCCGAGCTCGCCGAGATCTACGCCGCGGCGGCTCTCGCAGTCGCTCGAGCTGGAGCGGGAACCGTGAACGAGTGCTGTCAGCTCGGAGTCCCCGCGCTGTACGTTCCGCTGCCCGGCACCAGCGGCGACGAGCAAACCGAGAACGCGCGCCTCGTCGAGCGCGCCGGCGGCGCCGTCGTCCTGCCCCAGTCGATGCTCACGGCCGAGCGACTGGAGCGCGAGGTGCGCGCGCTCGTCGCCGATCCGGCGCGGCTCAAGCAGATGGGCGAGCACGCCCGCACGCTCGGGGTTCCCGACGCCGCGGAGCGGATCGTCGCGGTGCTGGCCGAATTCTGCCGATGATCGCCTGCCGATCGACCGCTCGAGCCTGGTATGCCCCCGAGCCTCAGTTAGTGAGCTGGGCGACGACCGCGCAGGTCGAAGCGCAGGGCGCAGCCCTCGCATCGCGGGAGCGACCGACAATTCGACTTGCCGACCGCCACGAGCAGCGCGTGAAACTCGTTGAAGAGGTCGGGGTCGGACGGCAGATGCGCCTCGAGCCAGTGGCGGACCTCGTCATAGCCCGCGCGGCCCGAGATCAGCCGATGACGGATGAGCACGCGGCGGGCGTACGCGTCGGCGACGAACACGGGCCGGCCGGCCGCGTAGAGCAGAATCGCGTCGGCGGTTTCCGGCCCGAGGCCCGGGATCTCGCGCAAGCCGGCGCGGAGCGGACCGAGCGGCAGCGTCCGCATCCGCCGCAGTCTCCCGTCCAGCCGCTCGAGGATCCAGCGGGTCAGCGCCTGGAGCCGGCGAGCCTTCACGCAGTGAATCCCGGCCGAGCGGATGACCCTGGACAGACTGGACACGTCGAGAACCGCCAGCCGCGAAGGCATCAGGAATCGGCGCGC
>Ga0137416_10002287_pt1 | contig 10212 bp, 15 predicted proteins | sample CZODoug3_1_1_16f_FD_108282 | JGI IMG/M metagenome (GOLD analysis project Ga0137416, IMG submission 108282) | Vadose zone soil fungal communities from Angelo Coast Range Reserve, California, USA - CZODoug3_1_1_16fungal (Illumina Assembly) | ecosystem: Environmental > Terrestrial > Soil > Vadose...
CATCCATATGCCTCCAGAGCGCGAGCTAACTGCTGGAAGTCACGTCGACTCCAATCAGGGAAACCGTCCTCCAAATAGGGCTCCTTCTGTGCTTGTTCTCCTTCCGTGAGGAGTTCAGCTTGATACAGAAAACCATCAGCTTGTGATATAGAGCCATTGGAAATTTTCGACTGCGTACCGTTATCGATGAAATGTTGTGCCGCTTGACGCTCAGCTTCCGAGTTTTTCGGCAATATCCTCTGGTACTTGGGGCTCCCGCAGAGGCACGGTGATGCAGTTGAGTCGCTGGGAGTATACACGAGTAAGCCCAACACCACACAGCAGAGTTAAGCGAGCGCACTTTATGGACGGCCAGCTCACGATCTTGCAATTGCGCGAGGGCTGGATCGAAGAATTGGAAGTCTTGACTGTAAGGACCGTGATGAGAAGTAGACGATGCACGGAATTAATGAACACAACTCACATTGCGATCTGTTTGGGGGCCCTATCTTCGGTGCCATATCGGTCTTGGCCTGTCCAGCGCGTAGAGTGTCCCTAAAATAGCTGTCGACGGAGTAATTGGTCTTGAGCTCGCGTTTCGAGAGCGAGAGCAGGTTGCAGTCGAGAGATTTCTTTGCCTGAGGGAAGGGTGCAGTTAAGTGACCACGCTTCGGAAAATACATGAGTAAAAACGACTTACCCCAAATTTCGCCTTCCCATTGCCGAACCGTGGCGTCCAATTTGAAATTATTAAGATCGTCCAAAAGACTCCAAATTTGATCCCTCGTACTTGCTGTTTAGCTCGACTGTACGTTCTTCACCACGTTGAATGATGGTATCGATATCATCATTGGTCATCAAGCTAGTATAATATAAATTAGGGATAGATAGATGCATGACACAGGAAGGGCACGCACTCACTCATCATTCGTGTTGATGATCTTCTCGGCTCCCACAGTAATCGTCTCCATCAATTCTTCTTTATTTACAGCCAATAAGTTCAACACAAAGTACAAATGAGCAATACCGGTACCCACATACACAATCATACTTACCTTTCGACTGCTGTTGCCGTCCTTGCTGGATGACCAACTGGTCCAAACGGAATTTGTGCGCCGCACATTCGAGCATACGGTCCTCGACACTATTCTCGGTGATGAACCGGAAGACATACAATCGTTTCGTCTGTCCGATACCATGAGCTCGATCCATTGCTTGGAAATCGGTTTGCGGATTCCTAGAGTGCGAAGACATTAGAGTGGCACACATGCATCCCATCATTAGATACGTACCAATCGCTGTCGTACAGGATGACGATATCGGCAGTCGTCAAATTGATGCCGAGGCCACCGGCACGTGTTGTCAGCAGGAAGATGAACTTGTCGCTGCAGGGCTTGTTATATTCGTCGATACCTGCAATACGATCGCCGTGTGCAGTCCCACCGTTGATACGACAGTATTCTGTAAGGATGGAAGCTAATTAATGACATCGCTCTTCGATCACAAAATGAACTCACTATATTGCCGGAATAGACAATAATCCTACAAAATATCTAATATACGGCTGGTCTGACTGAAGATCAAGACTCGCGAACCCTTTGCTGTCATGGACGTGAGGAGTTTGTCGAGCATCACCATCTTTCCTGAGTTTTGGATGAGGTGTTCGTCGGTGGTGTAAAGAGGGCCGGGTTCCTGGAGTACTGTGGTGAGATATATGATGAGCGGTGAAGATGAGACAGACGAACCACATAATCGAAGAGGTAGGGATGACAAGTCACTTTGCGAAGCTATGCGAGCCATTAGCACAAGGAACACACAGATAGCAACGTTGAATATACCTGCATGACCATGTTCATGAGACGCGTCTTACCCTCCTTGCCGGTAAGGCCTGAGTTTTAACGTGAGATGGAAGCATCAACCGAAATTTGGGCATGCTTACCATTGACAGCGTCAATGTCCTTCTCCAGAACCGACCGATACCATTTTCGCTGGATCTCGGTCAACCCAACGTAGATATTAATCTCCTTGTCTACAAAACCCCAAGGTGAATCAGCAACCACCCAAGCGATGACACACGGAAGATACATACTCGGTAAAAGGTTCTATTCCACGTCGCTCTTCACCCTCCTCAACAAGAATGGCCCCGAGATCTTATGCAGCGCTTCAACGACCTTCTTACTCTTCTCCTCCTATTCCTCAACCGTGGTCTCATCCGTGTGCAGGAAACTATCAAGATCCGCATAGTCTACGAAAGTTTCTGGGCATATGAAATTTAGCAGTTCAAACAGCTCTTTTGAGCTGTTCTGCAGCTTTGTGCCCGTAATCAAGAGTCACCCACGGGAGATGAAAGTACGAACGATCTGCGAAAGAAGCGAATCCACATTTTTGATTCGATGTGCTTCATCAATGACAATATATTCGAAGCTGAATATCTTGAAGGCGGATTTCTGGACGAGGCAAATTTCGTAACTCGTGATGCAAACTTTGAAATCTTGCGGAACGAGCCGGTTTGCGATGATGTCTGCGCGCTCTCCCTTGGTGCCAGCGAGGATGATAATGTCCACGTCGGGGGTCCATTGTTTGAACTCGCGCGCCCAATTCTGAAGGGTAGATTTGGGGACAACTATTAGGTGTGGACCGGCGATGCCAGGATTGTGTTTGAGGTCAGCGAGGAAGGAGATTGTTTGGAGGGTTTTACCTAGACCCTAGGGCAGGGTTAGCGAGATATAAGATGGAGGTAGCGTGGAGCGCACCATTGCGTTGGCTAGAATATCGTTCAGACCGTTGTGGTGCAAGGACACTATCCAGTTGAGACCTTGCAGCTGATATCCTCTCGTCTCGCTGTCGATCACTACAAAGAAAGACTGAGACATAGAATGACCTGCTTGAAATATGCTGAAACTCACAGCTTGGTGACTCCTCGACCACGAAAGGCGTCTCATCCTTGAGCACCTCCTAATCTTCCTCCTTTTCAGATTTACGATGGCGAGCGGTTTTGTCGCTGCGCCATAAGTTAGTCATTGCGAAACACGCAAGCATGGAACAGAAGTGGAAGAGCTTACGCGGCTTTCTTCCTGCGTTTCCCCCTTTGACTCTAGCTACGCATCCACCGTGGCTGCATACTCTAGGTCACGCGCTCTCTACAATACAGATTAACTTAAGTCGTGGTAATACAGAATAAACGCGTACGGACCTTGATGTCCACAAAATGTTTAAATAGCTCCGTTTGACCAAGAAGATACGAGTAACGTTTGCCGGCGTCCGTGATCTAACAGATCGTTAACGATCATGCTTATTTCCTACTCAGAGGTCGTTATCGAGCACCATGCGGCGTCTGACTATAGTCACGAACCTAAAATTAATTCCGGTATTCGATAGTGACGAGTGGACACTACTGTAGAGTGATACTCTTCTTCAAACTGGCTGAACTGAATTGATCAGACAGATGTCTGTCAATTGTAATATCCGCTTCATCCATGGTGGTGCGTTTCGCTGTGCGCGTGGTGAGAAGGAGTTGCGAAATGAATGTTCTACCTTGCTGAGTACGTGAACAGCGGCTGATCAATTATTGTGGACCAGAAGGATATTGCCAACAGATCACCTGCGAGCAGCCAATCTGCCCAGGCATCGGTTGACGACTGTGGGCGAATGACAGGCGATGCACTCAACTCCCCTAGTATCTGTGTTCCCATGTCAACATGCTCCTGCACCTCTGCATGGAACTGATCCACCACCACCACTTACGTATCACCATCAGCCTGGCATGCCATATCATACCCCCCACAAACTTCTGCCCCCAGCTGCTAATTGGACCAAGTGGTCGAACGCACTTCTCAACTGCAAGACGCACAGTGCGAAGTGCCGCCCAGCCTGCAATAGTGAGGCTTGATACGAGTTCAGTACCAGCCACGTGAGTGTTCGGGTTTCTTTTACAGGTGGGGGATGTACCTCGTCGTCGTCGACGAGAGAGCCGATGCTGTCACGGCGTTGGCGTTGACGACTCGGAGCACGGTGAATTTTTGCAGCTCCACTTGATCTTTGTGGTCGCTGTGGTGATGATTCGTGTGAGGACGCAGGTGGCGAGGAGGTGGGCAGATCTTCTTGCTCCTTCGATCTATGCGAACTGTGGACATGGATGTCAGTAGAAAGTGGAATGAAAGGAAAAGAAAAGAATGTGCACCTTTTAACCAGCCGAACCAGCTGCTGTCACTCTCGGTTCTTCCTCTTGATTTGTTCTTTGGTTCTATAACACAAGTGTATTAGATGAGTGTATGTTAGCGATGCAACAGCGAGTAAGTGAGGAAGACGCAACTTGTGGATTTTTGAATGGACGCGACTTGATGGACACAATCACCGTGAGCACGTGGTATCCAAAATAGGAATCGTTTCCGACGTTTCCGCCTAGGTTTCCGACTCGAAGTCAGAATATTAGCCGCAAACATCAACACCCGGTCGGAAACTGTCGAAAACGCAGACAGCGGCTGTGCTTGTGCCGCTGTTCTGAGTCTCAGATTATTTGCACCCGAAGTGATAGACCATTGGAATAGCCAAAAGCAATTTACACGGCATCTATGAACGAGTTGCTATGTGTTCACTGTTAAACTACATCCTCGTTAGCAGACCTTCCTTGTCAATTCCGTCCTCGATAGGGTGTGTTGCCCATCCATGCTGCTTTGTCCGATGGAAACCAGATGGTAGTGAGCTTGTTGATTAAGGAATAGGCGGTGTTGATGCCACGATGTGAGTAGTTTTTCCTCATAACTTTGCTTTGCATTCACCAAATCTGTCAGAACTCAAGTTCGTCGATTTGCAAAACTTCCAGGTAGGGCTGCCAAATCTTCTTCCCTTGCAACCCCTTTTATCTATTTATACTCATTATCTTATCCCATGCTAAACAGACTCCCCTGGTATTACTTGAACTGCCACCACGACACCACCCATGGTCGGCTCAACTCCACTCCATTTTGCAGCGGACCGCGGTTAACGGACACACCAACGTCCTCCGCACTCTCCTCCATGATGTCCATAATGACCGAGCCGAAAAACACGGGGTGACATTGGAGACACTGGAAAGGGAGAATGCGCCTGTATACAACAAGCGAGGCTCATGCTCCCTGAATTTCCCTCGTAATACATACAGTAAATATCTATTTATTATTTTTATACGTTTTAAATCTGTTAACTAATCAAAGCCAATTTAAAATTGGCTCATGAATCAGTCAAGAATCACGCGTGCGTGTACTGAACGACCCACTTCTCTGGTATCAGTCGAGGTTGATCAATGCTGTGCCCTACCGAAACTTGTGCCTTAATTATCAGATGACTATAGTTGCCGGCATATTGGGCGCCTAAACGAACTTTTGCGTTTCTGCATACCTTCGCCTTGCAGACTCCTTTACGCATCACAAGAGTTGCTCGTCGTCACAAATTCCCATCAGAAAATCATGTCTAAGGCACAGCTCCGACATTTGATGGAGACGTATGTACTCATTGCCATCCAAACCTACAGTATTGATGTTCATTGGTTGATAGGTGTGGGCAACTGCGACACGATTTTGTGCGGCCTATAATCAATGTCAGTGATGCGAGTGCATCGTGAGTACATATTTTCTTCTAAACACCCCTCTTACTCTGACAATGATGATCAAGGCTACTTCACTTTTGCCAGACCGTCAAGGACCCTCTCGTATGTTTTTATTATAACCCTCAGGTGTACACCTCTCACGTTCAAACAGGTGCCGTCTGTGTGGGGCCGTGTAAAAGAAGGAGAAAATCCATATACATCATCTGCACCTGGGTGTACTGCCCATTGTGCTCTAATGTAATCTCAGTGGTGTGCACAGAATCGTCAATGTTATTTTCCAGTGCTAAGCGAACGGCGAGCATCTGCGTTAGCCTTTTGATGAGTGCACCCAGCTGTGGGCGATTGGCAAACTTGACCACGTGTGAGGCTATTTCCACAAATCCCCTCTTGCTTGACACTGTCTTTGTCCAATATTCGCAACTCAGTTGTCAGGTGATTTAGTCTAGGTTATCCAAGCTCATTTTGGATTGGTACATTACGCATCCCATCATTACACAACGGGAAATGACATGCGTTCATCGGTCACATATTGGGATGCTTTACGTACATTTCGCTGTGGTTCATTACCCATCTCCCAACAACAATGCACCTCAATTGAGATAAGCATCGTATTTCGCGTCAGATTTATATGACATCAAACTAATCCATTCTCTCATCTTAGGGCTACACTCTTGCATCAGCCGCTGATGCGAGAGTGTAGGATGCTGAGCTGTATGAGTCAGTATGACAAGGTCCCGGCATACGCTGTCAAACAAGTACAAGTTGTAAGTGCTGGAATTGTTCCTCGTCTTCAACAAGTATGTGTTTTGTTCCAATATCCTCCCAATTAACATGTCCTGAAGAAGAACTATTAGTATTGTTATTCGAGTCAAGCGGTTGACGCGAACTTCAAAAAATCTATGATGTCGTCTCGACATGTCCCGACTGTTAGTATATATTAAATTTGATGTATCTCCTCGGATTTGCATCGCTAGCCTGTTTTGATTTTATCAAGCGAACATCGGCTTTGTGGCTTGCGGGTCCACATCACCGGGCATATATCAACGAATACGATGCACAATCATCATCGCTGTTCGGAGCAGACTCCAAATATGATTTAATTCAATATATCCGCTCGGATTTCTGTCACTAACAGTTATTATTATTATTATTATTATTTTATTACTTATCAGGCGGATTTCGTTTTTTTTGGTGGATCTGGGTTATGAGGTGGTGGTCGAATGGGAGGGAGGGCAGATGGGAACGCTGGAAGGTTAGAAGGCTGGATCAATATTGTCATTAGCCCATCGATGAATCAATAAAATAAATAAAAACACACCAATGACCCGCCAAGGGTATCGTGTATCATTCATCGCACCAGTGAGATTATGCAACTGCATGCCCATCTCTCGACTCTTCTGCAACTCCCTCTACAACTAAGGGTATGATCGAACGTCAAACCGGGGGACTGACGCTCCCACCACCCATGCCACCCACCCATAACTCCCAAGGCCCTGTGTCTGCATCGGAGGCCTCCTAGTAACATTGTTACTCCTACCCTGCTCGAACGAGATGGAAGTGTTGCCATTAGATTGGGAGGGACGTCCAGCGGGACCGGAGGTGGAGATAGAGGATTGGGAAGATGATTGGTTTTGGGAGCCGTGTTGGGCATGTTGGTGTTGTTCTGGGAGCGGGGCAACTAGGGCATGTTGTTCTGAGAACACGTATATTACCCCAGTAAATAAACAGAGCTATTTCTTCAGTGAATACTAAGATAGGCCTCATTCATATGCAAGGTCATCACATGATCTAGCGTGACTTTTTGCCATATTTACATGTAACTTGTTTCACACGCAATCTGGTCGCAATTCCTCCTAGTCGTTTGAGCATTCCGCTGATAGTTACATTTACATTTAATTATTTTATTTTAATTCCAAAAAATGAACAACGAGTAGGCTTTATGGTGATTGAGAAGCCAAATTATGTCACATCAGTCACAAACAGTAAATTTACCGCTGCAAACCCTACTCCTTGCCAGATTCTCCAAAAACAAATGTTCTGAGTTGATAATTCTACTTCTACAGGGTATTTTCATGTAATGCTAGGAGGAATTGAGCCTTTTCGCAGCCAAACCCAGTTAATCGAGAAATCAACACTTTTTTAGGCCCAGGTCATGTGATGACCTTGTGTATGAAAGCGGCCTATCTTATGATATGGAATAACTTATTTTTGGAAATCTCATTTCCTTTTTGATCAAAACTCATGCGAACACAAAATGCCACTGGATGCCACCAAGGCAGTTTTCTGTTCCCACATAACAACCCTCAACAGAACTCCAAGTTCTACTCTTGCCTACCATTTCAACAAAGCTGTCTTATGTAATGTCATGACCGCAATCTCGAGTTGCATCAGAAATTGCAAACCAAGCAAAGTGAGTTGTTTTCCTTTGTATTACACAAGAGGGGTCGAAAACCTGAGATCTCGATATGAGGCCCCAATGTTCCAGATGGGACCCTTATCGTACCCCGAAGTGGCCAAAATGGTTTTCCGATTGCTAAAAAATTGGCGCTTTGATCACGTGTCACCACAAATAATTCAACAACAATTATGGGAATAATTCGATTATAATTATGGGTCTTGCCGTTTCACGACTTCCCGACTGTTTCTTGCCAAACAAATTACACCAGCCTAGACATACAGGTATACAACAACCGAATATCAATGTTATATGCAGTATAATGAAATCTACAAGGTGCTATACAAAGTTTGACAATAGGCTGCAAAGTTCGACAAATGCTAAAATTATCCGGACCCCAGACACTCGCCACAGGCCCCCCCTCATTTGGGTGGGTGTGTTAGTAGGGCCTCATATCGAGATCTCAGTTCTTCGACCCCTCTTGGCATTACATTGTTGTTGCTCAAACCAGCACAGCCGTTTGATTCTGGGCGAAGGAGGCTATTTTGACTCACAGACTACTGACACCCAATTCTTCATGCCCCTTGATCAATCCCTGTCGGTGCATTGTAGCACCACAGATGACAGATCGACCCACTGTGGATGGCACTGGCAAGTCCAGCACGGTGACAAATGTCAAAGTGTCTCCTGCTGTGTCACGTCCAGAGACATTGGGAACATCTGGCCAAACATCACCAGACTCACCTGATTGACAATCACATGGCCTGAAAGAAAAGTGGGATCAGCTTGATGACCTCTTGAATGAACCAGACTATTCCAATGGCCGACTTTGGATGATGTTCCTGGTCTTGAAGTGTCATCGGCCTGATGTTGATCACCCTGCACAAGCTCTCAAGTGGCTGTATAATGCATCGCAAGAGGAAATTGACTTAGTTGATGCTTTTTGCTTCAAATTTCAGGCTCTGGCTGGTGCCGAAAGACCACACAATTCTGTCCAAGGGGAATTGATTTTTATCACTATTTTTCTCACCCGAACCATTCCATTCATGGCATGGGCTATCATGGACTCCAACTTGGTGAAGATACATGAACTAGTCAGTGTGGGTCACAATCTTCTTGGAGCAATGGAACTATTGGTCAATGTTGAGGAAGGGGCTCACAAGAGACTGAGTGAAGAGATTACGGAGTTGGATGGACAGGCTAACAGTCTTGCTTAAGTTATTAAGCTATGATGCCGTTCACTAGGATATTGTTATTATGATGAATAATTTTGGATTTGGATGATTATTATAATACTAGTATTACTATTACCATATCTGTGTCAGCTGCCAGACACCACAACATATATTTGAGATCAAGACACAACAGGGCCCCATTAGCTGGTATTGAGGCTGAGGAGAAATTCAGTGCATGTCATCAAGAAAGGTGGTAAATAGATGGCCATTCATGTTGAATCTACATGACACAAATGTCTAAACAAGCTGGAAGCGCAACTGGTTTGTTCAGCTGTTTCTCAGCTCAAATTGGGGGAGAAATCATATGTAAGGTCAGGGAAGGATGTGGCTGAAACCTAAACATGGCAGCTGTATTTGCGTGAGTTGGTGGTGTAGAGCAAATACATGTAAAGAGGCAGTAGAATGTCCTGAGATATATGTATGACACGGAGGACACAAATAAACAATGATGTATTTAAATATAATGTAACAGATCATATAATATCCATTACACTGGCCTGGTTCACAGCAGACTGTGGTGAATATAAAACAAGACATACAGTATTTATTTGCAATCCTTTGAATACTTAGACAAATAGACAATTCTCACATATTCATAGCCCAATTAAAAAATTTCTGATGCATTTGCATGGACTGCAGATGTTTTGACAATAGGTTAAATTTCGCACGGGCACTTACCCGCCAACTGACAGATATGCTAAGTTTTTTTATTGTTTGACATTTGGTTTAAATATGAAATCTTTCCAAATGCATCGGAAAATTCTAGATTGGGCTACGAATTTGTGAGAATTGGCTATTTGTGTAAGTATTCAAAATATGTGGAAGGATTGCTAATGCATATGTCTTGTTTTTATATTCACCACGGTCTGCCGTGGTTGCTTACCAGTTCAAATAACTTAGATGAGAACGGTTTTTTTTTTTTTTTTTTTTTTTTTTTTTTTAAAAATATTATATCTAATTTAAATTTAAAAACTTTATTTTTATCTTTCGATGGTTTTGGGTTTATAAATTTTTTGACA
>Ga0137416_10002289_pt1 | contig 10206 bp, 4 predicted proteins | sample CZODoug3_1_1_16f_FD_108282 | JGI IMG/M metagenome (GOLD analysis project Ga0137416, IMG submission 108282) | Vadose zone soil fungal communities from Angelo Coast Range Reserve, California, USA - CZODoug3_1_1_16fungal (Illumina Assembly) | ecosystem: Environmental > Terrestrial > Soil > Vadose...
AGCGCCAGTGGGGCACGGTCCGCGAAGACTACAGCCTTTACGGCACGGCTTGGGATTTCTTTCCGCATGATCATGCCCGGTCGCGTACCTATCGTTGGGGCGAAGACGGAATTATGGGCATCTCCGACCGGCATCAACTCGTGTGCTTCGCGTTGGCTTTCTGGAATGGCCGCGATCCGATCCTCAAAGAACGCCTCTTTGGCCTTACAGGCAATGAGGGCAATCACGGCGAGGACGTGAAGGAGTATTACTTCTACCTCGATTCGACCCCCACGCACTCGTACATGAAGGCTCTGTACAAGTATCCTCAGGTTGAATTTCCATACGGAAAACTCGTCGAAGAAAACCGCCGCAGGAATCGCTCTGATTTCGAGTATGAGCTGCTGGACACGGGGGCCTTCGCCGAAAACCGCTATTTCGACGTCTCCACCGAGTACGCCAAGGCGAGCACCGAAGACATCCTGATCAAGATCACCGCAACCAACCGAGGTCCAGCCGAAGCGGACCTCTCGCTTCTTCCGACCATCTGGTTCCGCAACACATGGTCGTGGGGCCGAGACGCCTATCGCCCGGCGTTACGCGCGATCCAACAACTTAGCATTCCCAAGGAATACGGCATACCCGGATCGGGAGTCATTGAAGTCGAGCACAAGGTCCTTGGAAAGCACTGGCTCCTCTGCGAAGGAGAACCTGAACTTCTCTTCACGGAGAATGAGACGAACGCCAGGAAATTGTTTGGAACCGAGAATCGCACATCCTACGTCAAAGACGGAATCAACGACTATGTCGTACACGGAAATCGTGATGCCGTGAATCTTGGCAAGACCGGAACGAAAGCTTCCGCGCTCTACCGTTTGCGCGTGGCCCCGGGAGGTGCGGCGACGCTGCGCCTGCGCTTGACCAACCAGGAGCCGAAGATTGCCCGCTTGTCTGCGCCGCGGCTCGTCATCGCCGACGCTCCACAAACCGAGCTGCTCGGCCACAATTTTGATTCCATCTTCGCCATTCGCCGCACAGAAGCCGACGAATTCTACGAATTTTGTCCCAAGGCGCTGTCCGAAGACGGACGGCGCGTGCAACGCCAGGCGTTCGCCGGATTGCTGTGGTCGAAACAGTTTTATCACCTCGACGTGCGCGCCTGGCTCGACGGCGATGCGGCCGGCCCGCCGCCCCCGGAGAGCCGCAAGAAGGGACGCAATCACGAGTGGTCCCATCTCTACAACGCGGACGTCCTCTCCATGCCCGACAAGTGGGAATATCCTTGGTACGCCGCGTGGGACCTGGCGTTTCATTGCATCCCGCTGGCCCAGATCGATCCCGATTTCGCGAAGGAACAGCTCACCCTGCTTTTTCGTGAATGGTACATGCATCCCAACGGCCAACTGCCGGCATACGAATGGGCATTCGGGGACGTAAATCCTCCAGTACACGCGTGGGCAGCGTTGCGCGTATACAAAATCGAGAAACGCATACGCGGCATCGCGGATCGCAACTTCTTAGAGAGCGCCTTTCACAAACTTCTGCTGAACTTCACCTGGTGGGTCAACCGCAAAGACGCGGAAGGAATGAACATCTTCCAAGGCGGTTTTTTGGGCTTGGATAACATCGGCGTCTTCGACCGCTCCGCTCCCTTGCCCACCGGCGGATTTCTCGAGCAATCGGACGGCACGAGTTGGATGGGCATGTACTGCCTGAACATGCTGGCCATCGCTTTGGAGCTTGCCAGCGAAAATCCCGCCTACGAAAACATCGCCAGCAAGTTCTTTGAACACTTTGTCCGCATCGCGCAAGCGATGAACGAACGCGGCCCGGAAAGCATCGAACTCTGGGACCAGCAAGACGGCTTTTACTACGACGTTCTGCACCTGCCGAACGGCGAACGCCACTACCTCAAGGTGCGTTCCCTGGTGGGGCTGATTCCCCTTCTTGCCGTTGAGACTTTCGAACAGGCTGTTGTCGATCGTCTTCCCGGTTTCAAGCGCCGCGTGCAGTGGTTCATCGACAATCACCCCGATGTCCGAGCGCACATCGAAACGTCACAAACAGAGAAAGGGCTACGTGGCCTGCTCTCGCTGGTGACCCGCCCCCACCTGGAGTCCGTGCTCCGGTACCTCCTGGACGAATCTGAATTTCTCTCGCCACACGGCATTCGCTCGGTCTCCAGGTTCCACAAAGACAATCCCTACGTCCTCCATGTAAACGGGACAGAGCATCGCGTCGATTATGAGCCTGCCGACTCTAGCACGGGGGTCTTCGGAGGAAACTCCAACTGGCGCGGGCCCGTGTGGTTTCCCATCAATTTTCTGCTCATCGAAGCGCTCCAGAAATTTCATCACTTCTACGGCGACAAGCTCACCGTCGAGCTGCCCACCGGCTCCGGGCGTCAGGCCTCTCTGTGGGACGCGGCCGCGGAAATCTCGCGCCGGCTCACGCGCACCTTCTTGCGCACGGCGGAAGGCGCTCGCCCCGTCTACGGCGGGCTCAAGAAGTTTCAGAACGATCCACACTGGCGCGACCTCATCTACTTTTACGAATGCTTTCACGGGGATAACGGCGCTGGCATCGGAGCAAGCCACCAGACCGGATGGACGGGACTGGTCGCCAAGCTCATCGAACAAAGCGGCGAGGGAATGTAGTGCCGAGCAAACACCACGTGACCGAAGCTGAGGAGGAATTATCAACAGTTGACTGGCGCACGCCTCTTCGCCAGACTTTCCGCAAACACCTAAATGATCGTCACCACCCAATACGCGGACATTTCTATGCCGGGTTCCCCAATGCGAACCTTCATTGCTGCGCCTAAGGCCGAAGGTCAATATCCCGGCATCTGGTGCTTCTCCGACATTTTCCAGCTCACTCCGCCCATGCTACGCACTTGCGTACGGCTGGCCGGGTACGGATTTGTTGCCGCTGCCCCCGAAATTTATCGGCGTATCGAACCGCCCGGAACGGTGATCCCATTTGACGACGCCGGACGCACCCGCGGCCAGCAAGACGCCGCGAAGACTCCGGTCGCGCATTTCGATGCCGATTGCCGCGCTGGTTTGGACTGGCTCTCCAAACATCCCAAGGTCGCGTCAGGGAAAATCGGCGCGGTGGGTTTCTGCATCGGCGGCCACCTCACCTTCCGTGCTGCATTCCAGCCCGATGTCCGCGCAACGGTCTGTTACTACGGGACAGGCATCCATGATGGCAAGCTCGGTCAGGACGCAGATGCCGGATCGTTGGCCCGCGCAAAAGAAATTCGTGGTGAACTCCTGATGATCTTCGGAACAAAGGACCCGCACGTTCCCGATGCAGGACGCGAAACGATTGATCGGGCGCTGCGAAGCTCAGGCGCCCGCCATAAGACGCTCTTGTATCCAGCCGAACACGCCTTCACACGCGATGAAGGACCCCGTTTCGATCCTGAGGCGACCGACCTGGCGTTCGGGGAGATGATTTGTCTATTCCGTAATGTTTTTCGCGATTGACGAGACCTGCCCCAGAGTCGTGCAGGCGGTGGGGCACCTGACACCCTGATTGCGAAGCACGCGCGCTCCATCCCGTTCGCAGCCTTATGGGCTCAGACAACGGCTTCCTAGACCGTTGCAGGGACATTCGCACCGGATCTGACAAGGTGGAGGTTTTCCAAACCGCCGCTAAGCAGAACGACTCTCACGGATGAAATCTCAGTACGACAAGCCGGTGTGCTCGGAACAGTGGCTTACAAGCCCGTTGTGGCTGCAGACCTCTGCCTTTTTAAGGTAGAGACTATGGCTCCTACAACAACCGGGACTGCCAAAAACACGCGTAAGGAGTATCCTCGAAGGGAATCACAGTCGGCTGTATATTCCAATAATGATATAGATAAAGACTGTAATCATCGAAATACTAGTAGCAAGGCACAAATCGCCGCATATTTACTGATTATTTTAGCTATGGCGGGGAGGGGGGATTGAAACCTCCGTTTTTGAGGGGGAGGTGAGGGGTTGGTGGGCGTTGGTATGTCTCTTCTTTTCAATACGCGTTTCCGATCTGCGCCAATCGCCGCATTCAATGTGGCCTCCACATGACCTCAAATACCTCCAAATTAGTAGCAAAGTAGAGGCAAAAGGCCGGCTCTTTCGAAACAAGTGCTCGTGAGGAATTTTGCGCTAATGCTTTCGAACCTCCAGCTGAACGGGCCGGGCAACGGAATTCACCTCGGGGTCGTAATACTCGTAAACGCGCGACCGGAACGTCCGGGCTCGGATCGGATACTTGGCCCTCAGGCGAAACCGCAGCTGGACCGTTTCATCGGGAGCGAAGGAATCGAAATACAGAATTGCTTGTGTCGCCGTAAGGTTGAACTTTTCCAGGCGACTGCTTTTCAGGTTGGCAGACTTTTCCTGGTAATCCTGCAGATCCTCCGTGAGCAGGTCGAAACCCGGAGGTATGCCCAGATCGACCATGACCATCTTCGCGGTCTTGGTCAGGTTGTTTCTCATGGTCGCGGTGGCGCCCACGATGTCATCTTGCGCGAGTTTGGTGCGGTCGTAGCTCACGGATATGGAGAGAGGCTCTTTCTCGGGTTTTTCTTCCCAAGGAATGAAATATTGTCCCGCGACTTGGTACCCAAGAGCGCCCTTACCTTCGAATCGGAGCTCCACCGTGTTGGCGCCTTTGGCATCGATATCCTTGAACACGAATTGATGAAGCAAATCATTATTGTCCGGCGTGAGAGTGAGCTTACCGGCGGCCTTACCGTTAATGACGATCTCGACCGTGCCGCGCACATCAGCGGTTCCCTTCTCCGAGGCGAGGAGCAAAGCCCGAAGCGCCATGATCGTGGCTTGCGTGCTTCCCCAGGCGCCGGCGGCATCCTTCTTTGCAGTGATGTAGCTGAGGGCTTTTCGAACCGTTCCGGAAGCCTGACCCCATTTGAGCAATGCTTGGACGGCGAGTCCGGTCGTTTCCACGCTGGCGCTTGTTCCCGTGGCGTACACTCCTGTCTCTTCCGCGCTCCACCAAACCTGCTCATCTTTTTCAGTGCGCGTATCTAGAAGCAGCTGCATGGCCTGGCGAGTCAGATCGCGGTCTTTTCCGTAATCCACGGCGAAGTTCCCAAGTACGGCCAATGTGTAGGCATCTGTCTTTGCCGAAAGCTGGCTTTGAATGAACTGCCTGGCCTTTTCGATCGCCGGGCCTTGATAGCCGGTGTTGCCCAACGACCAGGCAAGGTACGCCGTGATCCGCAATACATCCGAGTTATAACGATTCGTCGCCCCTTCGTTGATGAATGATGTGTCCGGTTTCCAACTCCCATCCGCGAGCTGTTGCGTCGCTAACCACTGCTGAGTCCGCTGAATCAGTCGAGGGTCCACGTCATGCACTTTGGACATATCGTAGAATTCCATCAATCCGTAAGCGGTGAGGATTTTGTTGACGGGCGCCTGGCCAAACCAGGAGAATCCCCCACCCGGCACTTCGAAGGTCAGCAGCCGCTGGTACCCGTTGGCGATGTACCCTTCGGCTTTCGCATGCACTTCTGGAGTGAGCTTCTTCGTGCGCTTCATATAGTCGAGAGCCAAGACGTCGGGATACGTGCTCGAAGAAGTCTGTTCGAAGCAGCCTCCCGGCATGCGCAGAAGGGAGTCCATGCCCTCCATGATCTGGCTCAAGGGACCGGGGTAGAGGCGCACAAAGATCTTGCTGGCGTCTGGTATCGAGTTCGGTGGAAATTCCAGATTGTGGCTGACGGCGGATTCCAACTGCCCGTTGAAAACCATGCTCTGCTCTCGGCCGTTGGGAGCAACTTCGATTTCTCGTACGACAACGTCCGCGCGCTTGGATTCGCCAGTCATTTGCGCGGATAGCGTCAGCTTGAACTTGCCGATGCGCCTAGCTTCCAGCGTGAACTGCGAACCGCCGACATGGCCGGCATCCACGTTCACTGATTTCTGCGCCGTGTCATCCACAAGCGAGAACCAATCGCCGGATTTCAATTGGAGATGTACATCACCTTTTGCCTCGGAGTAATTGTAAATGGCCACGGGAATCGAGACCTGGTCGCCCTGCGTCAACGTGACTGGGAGATCGAGATCCACGAAAAAGTCCTGAAAGACCTTGAGGCTCGAAGTGGCCGTGCCTAGCGCACCGTGCTGTGTGGAGGCCAGCATTGCCATGCGCCAGGTGGTGATATTGTCCGCGAGCGGTATGGAAATACTGGCATCGCCGTTGCGATCGGTGATGATTTCCGGGTTGATATAGAGCGCCTCGGGAAAGTAGGAGCGCACGTGAACGTCGGGCGACGCCTCCTGGTCGGGAGCCGCGGCTTGTGATTGTTTGAGGTTCCGAGCATAAAGAGGCAGGGCCTTGGGCGGACCTGGCGGCATCATCCGCATCTCCGCCCTGTCACCAATGACGCCGCCGATCACGCCACCCATGGAACCACCCGCCACGCCTCCCGCAACTCCTCCAGCCATACCAAAGACAACGCCGCCGGTTTCGATAGTCACCGAGGCACCGGTGACTTCGACCGTTTGGGTTGTAGCGGCAACCATAAGCTGGACGCCAAGTTCCGCTCGATCCCGTGGCTCCAGCCGGAATGCCCCCTCTGCTTGACGAAACCCGGGACTGGAAACATCAACTTGGTAGTTGCCTGTGCGCAGACCGGTCAGTTGGAACTTGCCCTCCGCGTTTGCATGGATGGTTACAGAATGTCCCGTGGAAATGTTTTTCGCAGTGATAAAGGCATTTGATACAGCGGCGCCAGTCGGGTCCACCACGGTACCGGAAATCTCGGCGCGCTCGTTGTTTGGGCCGCGATCATGCTCAATGTGAGGCAGGATTTCGCTCTTTTCTAAGTCCGAGGAGGTCACCACTTTGTTGCGGCGGAAGAACAGGGGCACGGTCAAGTCATCGCCGGTATTGAATTGCTTGTCCATACCTGCGCTGCGAATGACGTACCTTGTTTTACTGGGATCCCAAGGAACCGCTTCGAGCGTCAGTTTCGTGCCCCACGCGTCGCGAAACTCCGGCGTACCCGAACCGGACAGTTTTTCGAAAGCTTTTTCCAAGTCTTTTTGTTTTGGGTCGTCCGCAAATGACCGCCGCAATTGCCCGACAATCTTATCGGCGTTCGTGCGGAACTGCGTCCAGTAGCGCTGCGAGTACTCGTAATATTTCGCCTGCGGGACCGTGCGGCCGACCTCTGTCTCAAATTTGTTCTGTGAGACGATTTCAGTCGCCGCGAACAGGGCTCGAGCGGCACGATCCCGCTGTTCCTCTTGTGGTTGCGACACCGGCTCGACAACCTCCGGCAGTCCGATGGAATGGATCTCGTACCTGGGCTTCATCACTTCTTGCTCCAGGTAAAAGAAGACCTTCGCGAAACCTGGCTGTTTCTCGGCCAGCGCAAAAACGGCTTCGTCGACGATCTGAAGACCCAGCGCCGCATGAACACCTTGGCCGTGCGCGTCCGTTATGTGGAATCGAACATGCGTATCGTCGCCGGGTTTATAGACAGGCGCATCCGCAACGGTCTCGATTTTCAGTTCGTCAGCCGGTTGCACGAAAAGGAGCCTGTGGTCGGCAACAGGCTGAGCATTCCGCCCAAAGATGTACGCATTCACGTCCACGGTCCCGGCCATTTCGGGGCCGGCCGCCAGCGTAAGCTCCGCTTTACCATCATTGATATCCAGATCGCGCGTCAGTATCGTTTGCCCTTCTTTGACGATATCGACATAAGCGGTTCCGTGTTTCATGGTGGTCAGAACTTTGAGGTGGATCGCGTCACCGGAACGATAGACGGCGCGCTCACTTCGCAGAAGCACCTGGTCGTCCCCCGCGCGCAGTTGCAATGGAACTTTGGCCGAAACCGTTTCCCCCTCGTTGTCCTTTCCTTCGATTTGCAGAGTCTCGCCGCCTTGTGGCGTTCTTAGGTTGATCACAGCCACACCGCCCTCGTCGGTACGGACGCTCTGCTCGCTTTCAACATTTGACCGGACCCTCAGGTCGGCGTGCACAGGCGAACCGTCCGGATAGGACGCCAGCAAAAAGACTTGGTTCTCGAGCCCAGGGATAAGCGTTCCGCCTTCAGGAATCGCCGTGATCAGAAATGCCGATTCGCTCACCGTGATGGGCTCGCCCCTCGTTTCCGAGTGGCCCGCGCTGTCCTTTACGGTTGCTTCCACCAGAACACGCGCGGCGCCCTGGCTCAGTGGACGGCCGGCCAGATAACCGGGGAGTTGCAAGTCGAAACGGTATGCGCCATCGCGGTCCGTTTTCCCCTCCACGGAAGCGGCCTCGAACGTGGTGACATCCATACCCGTGGCCTTGATCGAAACTTCGGCCGTGTCCAAAGGCTTGCCGAAAAAATAGTTTGCCTGGACCGTGCCCCGGACATGATCGCCGGGGCGATAGCCATGCTTTCTTTTCTCGTTCGTGGAAGTGAAGTCCAGATCCACTTTGAATTTCGGCAGGGCATACTTTTCGACATTTAAAGCAATTTCCGCGCTGTTTGCTGAGTCGCTTGCAGCTTCGCCCAACAGCGCACGCAGATGATATGTGCCCAAGTTCACTTCGCTGGCCAGTTCAAACTCTGCTGAGGCGATACCAAACTCGTCAGTCCTCGTTGCCTTCCTGAAAACCTTATTGCCGCGCGAATCCTCCACTTCAAATAGCAAAGCGCGGTTTGCCACAGCTTCATGGTCCGAGCGGTCTAGCGCGAGGGCACGCGCGTGTATCGTTTGCCCTGGCTGGTAGATTGGTTTCTCCGTGGTCACCAGGATGCCCACCTTATCCTGTAACCGGATTGTCTGGGTGTACTCGGTCGAACCGAGAGAAGTATCCACGACGTAGCGCAATTCGCAACTGCCCGTCAACCTTGCGGGAAACTGAAACTGCGCCTCCGTTGTGTTGTGGCGGTTGAGGTGGCCAGTGAAAAGAGTTACCCGATTCTGCCCCGGTGCCTGCAAGTGGATTCGCAAGGAACTGCGCCCGGTTAGCACCTCGTTTTTTGAATCGGTGACGATCACCCGCACCGCGGCCCGGCTTCCCGCCAGATAGGACTGCTGCGCGAGAATATGCAGAACAGGCACGCGCAGTAGCCGCGAGATGGATTCCGTGCCCTGCAGGTTTGCAAATCGGGCGTCCTGGTACCGGAAACTGTAGCGCACGCGATTCCAGACAAGCTCGTCGATTGGCAGCGGCTTATCTAGCTTGATTTGCTCGCTCCACAGAGAGGTGCCCTCCGTTACTTCCACCGTTTTTTCTATTCTCCCCAGGACGTGATCTTCCGGGTCCAGCACCTCCACCGTAAGCTGTCCCGAGCCGTGATGGCCTGCATGATACGGAAGTGCCAGGCGCAAGATTCCGCGGGAATACGTGGCCACACCCGGGGCGACATTGGCTCCGAAGAAAGGTTGCACGAGCAATGCGACGGACAACACGAGCAACGCCGCAATGAAACTGCAACAGATTCGGACAGGCGTCTTCTTCCAAAGGCTGGGCTCCATTGGGTTTCTCCCTGAGCAAACGGCTTCAGCGCCCCTGCTGTTCCATCGTGCTCAGAGTTAGAACGGAAGCAGCGGCTGTTCTTGCATGGAAACTTCTCGTTGCGTGCGTTGCGTGCGGGTCCCTGCTCCTCTTCAATGGACACCACATCCGAACCCTTGGTTCCCGCTTGAAGCTTGGTCTGATGAACTGGTTGCATCAAACTGTGGCTTGGGTTGTCCGTTGGAAGCGAAAGTCTAGAGCCTATAATCGCCAGACGAGATTTCAGTTTCACTGTACGACAAAAAGGGCGGGCGGCACGGAGGCTCGCGCTTCCGGGTTGTAATAATCGTAGAGGATGGATTCCGCGGACTGTGCCCTCATAGCGAGCCGCGCCTTCAGCGAAAAGGAAAAACTGGTGCCGCCCGCATGCGGCCACAGGTATACGACTACGTGGTCCGGCTGAATTTCGTAGCTCTGCACGTCCCTACTCGAGGAGAGCTCCGCGTCTAGAGAGGCGCGATCCACATCCGCGCCTGGCGGTGGACCAACTTCTGCGAGCATCATGCCAGCCGCGGAAGCCGACCCGTTCCGCATGGACGGTACAACGAACGGAGTCGCCAGTCGTGATCGTCGTGTGGTCAAACTGCACCGAGTAGCGCAACGATTCTGCATCGCCGCTACTCACGGAACTGCGCGTTATTGCCGCATCGCTCCGGGGAGATAGTAGGTCGCATTCAGGTAGGCGCT
>Ga0137416_10002293_pt1 | contig 10194 bp, 9 predicted proteins | sample CZODoug3_1_1_16f_FD_108282 | JGI IMG/M metagenome (GOLD analysis project Ga0137416, IMG submission 108282) | Vadose zone soil fungal communities from Angelo Coast Range Reserve, California, USA - CZODoug3_1_1_16fungal (Illumina Assembly) | ecosystem: Environmental > Terrestrial > Soil > Vadose...
ATTTGCGACGTTCCAAGCTACACAAAGCCCAGGCATCCTTCGAGCGCGCCGTTGAGCTTCATAGACAGGCACACGATGTTCTCGGTGAGGCAAATGATGTCCAGAAGCTCGGAGATGTGCATTTTCGACGAGACAAGCTAGACGAAGCCCAGGCATCCTTCGAGCGCGCCGTTGAGCTTCATAGACAGGCACATGATGTTCTCGGTGAGGCAAATGATGTCCAGGGGCTCGGAGATGTGCATTTGCGACGAGACAAGCTGGACGAAGCCAAGGAGTCTTTTGAGAAAGCTCTTGCACTTTATCAACAGGCACATTCTATTCTTGGTGAGGCAAATAGCCGCCAAAGCCTTGGACGTCTTTACCTGCAACAAGACAATCTACAAGAAGCTGAACTATGCTTGAATCGTGCACTTCTTCTTCACCAACAATCCCAGGCTCCTTCAAATGAAGCCACTGATTTGAGGCTACTTCAACAACTTTCTGTCCGCAAGGATCAGGAAATGGAAAAATTCTCATTATCAGCATCTGCACCCGCATCATCAACTACAAGCGATGTCAGGAACCAATAACAACCTTTCACCATCCCCCTCTTACATCACCGGCTTTCACGTCCAATGACCTTGAAATATTACTCCTCCCAGTCCTAACTAACACCCGCACCTCTCAAACTATAACCCTATAACCCGAAAACGTCGACGGGCACAAGCTGTAAAGTCCAAGGAGCAGTTGGTGGCGGAGAGTTCAAAGCGGCAGATGTGGAAGGCCCTGCTTTGTGTTTGAGAATGGGAGTGAGAGTGGGATTAGGCGGAGGCAGTATGGCTTATGGTGATGGCGGCGGGCGCTAGTTATAGATGATACTTTGAGTCGAGGAGCAGGGAAGGACACCTTAATCTCACATCTACTTCCGCTCCCAGACCTATTCTCAACATCCGTGTTCGAATCAGGTTCCGGATTTCCCAATATAAATTGGACTTGTGGGAAGATGAATGAGGAAATACAGGCGAAGGCCAAGATGAACTCAGCCGTAAACCTTCATTCGATCTTGGCAAAATATTTCGTCACCATCGTAGTATTCGTAGGAGGGTCGATACTGGCGCCGGCAAAGCCGATTCAGCAGAAGTAGATCCTCCAGAGACTATTACGGTGACTTCTAGGTCCCGTAATATTTGTAGGGGTTGCGGTGTCGATGTTGGCCTTATCGAGCCTTCCCAAAAAGATTCAGCGACGAGTATCCTAGTGTATGAAGGCTGACCCCACGGTGCTGAGCGCGGTCTTTGTGACGAGGTGGTGGAGGTGGAGAAGGGAACAAGGATCTCGAGCACATTGTTGATATGCGGGGAAATGATGGACGACGAGATGATATTTTCCCATCCAGGGTAAATCCAGGGTGTGGTTGTCCGAATCTAAAGTGGAAGAGCAGAAACTATGTCCCAACGAAGAAGCGGGCTCTGCAGCAGTAGGGGAAAGATGTTTCTTCGATGAGTGCGAACGAACGTCTCAAACACCCCAGCGCGTCTATCGCAGTCGACTTCCTCTCCATCCTACCCGCACCGCCATAACGCCCGTCTCCAACACCGTCATATCTCTAACCTTACTCTCCCACCAAGTCCTCCAAAATCAGTCCCTTCCATACCATTCTCCCTCACAACCATCGCTGGATAACGCCATATTAATGCGACATATCCATCGCGTAGGAAGAGAATATTAACTGTGTCCATTTCGAGTGCAATCCAGGTGGTTAAGTCTGACGAGCCGAGCCGGTTATTGGCGTTGAAGTGTCGGGGTGTCTGCAGAGTAGCGTACTGGCGCCAGCGAGAGTCTGTAGTTAAAATACATCGGCCTATGTTTCAGAGATAAAGAGAGAAAAGAAGGAACAGCGAGTGATAGTAACATCTCTAAAGTAGATGCAGGAATCTAAAACGCAAGAATGATGACTCCCACCTGGAAGCATTTCCGACGAAATTGACGACCGGATTTGAACCAGATCCCACCTGAGTGACCTGACGATGGAGAACACAATTGCAAAGCACAATCATGGAGGCCCAGTGAAAATCGCACGGAAGGAGGCCGAACAGTGCCGAATGAGATAGTAATGATAGCAGTCCAACGAAGCAAGTCGAACTGCTTCGAAGGGAAGCTTCTTCAGAGATGCTCGGCACCATTCCCAAAACGTGTTTCTGCGTCATGCGTCTTTGATCGCTCTTGCACACTGATTTCTTTGCTCTGTTTGGCAGCGTAGGATGCCTAACAACACACGCAGATACATCTGCAATTGCACCGTCTATTGCATCATTCCAACTGAAGTTTCCCGTTCTACTTACTACAGTCACGCTGCGCATCGAAACCAACTTCCGATAAGTTTCGGTGATTTTGCTGCATTGCCTACGCAGCCAAACGTTCCCATAAATAACAGAGAGGGAAGTGGCTTGGAACACGAACAGGTAGGAATCCCCCAGGACCGTCCATATCTGAATCGCCAAGAAAAAAGGCGATGTATTCGTAACTCACCAGATCGCAACACAGATGAAGAAGTTGAGGTGCGTGATTATGCCATCACTGTTCAGTCTGTTTTAATACTTTTTAAATTTGATCCAGAACGGGGTTGATGATTTCACAGTATCTGGCTCAGAAACTGCTCGTCATTCTCGCACATCCCCTGCAGATTTTGCTCCAGAGCCATCGGCACGCGAACAGCAAGACCACGACGAATATGATTTCCCCGATGCAGGCAGGGAGTCTGATCATGACCGTCACGCTGATATCGGTCAAGATGATGACGACGAGCTCTATAACCCTCATGGCAATGAGCAATTACTACCTGGTGCAGCCCACGAGGAATTGGTTGCCACGGAAGATGTCCGCGTTGAGGACCTTCGCACGGCCCTTGCATTCATTGATGCCCTCCGGTCCGCATCATTGGATAATGAAGATCTTGACGCTCGAGTGCTTGAACAGCTACGCCACCCTCCACAGGAAGCCCTCGATGCCACAGATCCCGATCTCCGACTTTCCATTGACTTATTCTTGTCCACTAGCAATGCATCTCAAGAGACTTATGTAAGCACACGAAATGCTATCATGCGCCGTCATCCAGAGGACGAAATCCTCTCGCATGCCAAAATCAAGACAAAAATAGCGGAGATGACGGGTGTGGTCCCTCTTGTGCATGATATGTGTACAAATTCCTGTGCTGCATTCACTGGCCCCTTCGCACAGCTAACAGAGTGCCCAATCTGCAGCGAGGCACGGTATGACATGCAGACCGAATTACCGCGCAAACGGTTCCACACGATCCCAATTGGCCCGCAGCTACAAGCTCTTTGGCGAACTGTGGATGGTGCGAGGAGTATTAGATATCGCAGCCGGCGCACTATGGAAATTATTGCACAAATCCAGAGAGATAACGGACTTCCACCTAAATATGATGACATTTACTGTGGTCGCGATTACCTTGATGCTGTCAACCGTGGCGATATCACTTCAAATGACATGGCTCTTCTCTTCTCTATTGACGGTGCACAACTTTACCAAAACAAGCAATCTGATTGCTGGATTGCTATCTGGGTCATCCTGGATCATGCACCGCATGGACGCTACAAGAAGAAACATGTTCTTCCTGCGTGCTTCATCCCCGGACCCAACAAGCCCAAAAATGTCGACTCATACACATTCCCCGGTCTTCATCATCTCGCTGCTCTACAGAAGGAAGGATTGATGGTATGGGATGCCCTCGAGGATAGACTATTCAAATCATATCCCTTTCTCGCATTCGCTACAGCTGATGGTCCCGGCATGACATATCTCAATGGTCTTGTTGGTCATCTAGGGGCATATGGCTGCAGACTCTATTGCCCAACCAAAGGACGACATAAACCTGGTGCTACACACTATTATCCTGCCCTTCTGCGGCCCCACAATTATACGGTGGAAGGATGCGACCATGATGACATTGATGTTCGTCATATTCCTCTGACTTCCGCGGATGAATACTTGCAAAATCTTGCTTATGTCATTGCTTCTCCGAATGATACACAATATAAAACACGTCGCAAAGAGACTGGTATAGCCAAGCCTAGTATTTTCAGTGGTCTCCCTAGCAACAGGTTGCTTGGGATTCCGGGCTGTTTTCCTGCTGATCTCATGCACCTCGTCTCACTGAATCTCACAGACCTATTTTTGAGTCTCTGGCGAGGCACTCTCGATTGTGACCATCCAGATAGCAAAGAGACATGGGATTGGGCTGTTCTTCAGGGAGAGACTTGGAAGGCTCACGGAAAGAAGGTCGCAGCGGCAACCCCTTACTTGCCTGGATCTTTTGACCGACCACCACGTAACCCTGCGGAGAAGATCTCGAGTGGGTACAAAGCATGGGAATTTCTCATCTATGTATTTGCTCTTGGTCCGGGCGTCTTCTTCGGAGTACTTCCAGACAAGTACTGGACACATTTCTGCAAGCTTGTGGCTCCCGTTCGACTCCTCCATCAGTACTCAATCACGTCAGATCAGTTAAAGAGGGCACACACTCTGCTCATTGAGTTCGTTGAAGAGTTTGAAACACTCTACTACCAGCGCAAAGTTGAGCGCCTCCATTTTTGCCGACAGAGTGTACATGCACTACTTCATCTTGCACCAGAGGTTGTTCGTATCGGTCCGCAAGTTTACTATACACAGTGGACAATGGAACGAACAATTGGCAACCTTGGCGAGGAGATACAACAGCCTTCCAATCCATTTGCTAATCTGTCCCAGCGTGGAGTCCGTCGTTCGCAAGTGAATGCACTCAAGGCAATGATCCCTGACCTTGAGCCAGATTTGACTGTGCTTCCTCGAGGGGCGAGGGACATTGGGGATGGTTTTGTTCTGTTAAGAGCGAGAGATATAGCTGCACGGGAAATCAGCGGAAGGGCAGGTGAGGCAATTCAGAAGTACTATCGGGAACAAGCACCTACCGAATTTGATCCTGATTCCCGGGCCTGGCCTCGGGTTATTCGATGGGCAAGACTCCGACTTCCTAATGGACAGATTGCTCGCTCTGCTTGGAAGGAGAAGCTGAAAGATCTTGAGGCAGTGCGGATGGCGCGAAATGTGAGTACCACAATGTTTTTTCACAGTGGCTAATACTAAATCAACTGCATTGCTTCGAACAGCTACAAGAGAATCAACAGCTCCAGTTCGCTGAAGTGCAGTTCTTCTTCCGTGCAAGTATCATGGGTCACGATGTGACGCTGGTGCTATTGTCGGTATATTCACCACCCGACCGAGTTCTATATCAGAAATCACATGAGACACTCTGGTCATGCAGATACCAAGGTAGTGCTGGTTTCAAAGTTCTGGAAGCAAAATCTATTAGATCAGTAGTTGCTATGGTCCCTCTTGACGATGAAGACACTGGCCGCTATTTTGTGACGGAGAAGTTGGGCCTGGAGGTTGCATGTATGGGTGGTATGGAGGAAGAACTTGGTGATGACACTGACGAGTAAACAGATCATATAAATTGCAGCTTCAAGGCAAGAAATGTAGGTTGTAACTATTACAAATTTACGAAGTACTGTAAATGCAAATCCAATGTGAATTGAGCTGGAGCTCAGTAGGCAAATTAAGACTTAGCCGATTTGGCGCGCCAACCTATCTTGACCTTTAACCACATCCCATCCATTCCACTTTTGGGCCCCCTGCTCTCCAAATCCTTGTTACTGGCTCATGTATTCTGGCTATGGAATGCTTGGAACTGAAACTAGTACCAGCTCACCGTCTCCTACCCTTTCTGAGTCTGTGTCACTATCTCCGAATTTCGCCAAGTTTACTTCAGCTTTGCATGCACCACGACCATTATCAAGTTCTGCATCCACAATCGTGCCTTTCACACGACCATCTTCTGCTATGACCTCTGCCTCTGCTAATAACTTGTCTTCTCCATGGAATTTTTCACAAACGGCTGATTTTGATCGACAACAAGCATATTCCAAGCAACAGGAATTATCACCTGCATTGTCAAATTTCGCATCTTTCAGAGGACCTAGCCCATTCATAGAACGAGGTGGACCCATATCTCAAGATGTTTACGCGTCAACGCGGCTTTCTGATGTTTCGTCGCGTGATTTCCACCCATCTCAGCCTTTTCCGGTGTGCCGTCAACTTTAGTTCTGTTGACATGTCTCTAGTCACTAATATAGCTCTACTGTTAAGTCAGCAACCTCTTCAGCACAATTCATTGCCAATGCAACCCACGATCAGCTCATTCGGACGGGTAATCACGCACATACTCAACTGTATCACCAGTTTCTCACAGTCAAGGCAAAGGCAGAGGCTCTCGAGTGAGTCATTTGTCAGCGCTGATGTGGGATTCTCTTCGGGCTGATTGTGTAAGGGATGCATATACGACACTGGCAAACGCAACACCTCAATTGAGGACTCTCGTTTCAAGTCCGCTGGATATCAAACCTGGGAGTTCGAATCGATCTTCAATGATATTTCCTGTCTCCTCCCAAGCAGCTCCTACCCTCAATGTGGCCGACTACCCTTCTCTGCAATTCTGGAACAAGTCGGCGTGGAAGAAACATGTAAAATCTACCAAGGACACTACTACAGTGAATCAAAAGGCAGCCAAAAAAGGGAGTACTCGGGCGGCGGATGGGGAGAATGTAACCATGCAGTTTGTTGAAGATGCTGATGGCCGGATGATTGATGGATACAGAGCCGGCGAGATACGCAAGCACGCACGCAGCATTTTTAACGACATCGCTAAGTATACTTCTCCTCCTGCCACATGGGGCGCAGCTTCTTCCATCATGCGTGACTATTACCATCAGCAGATGTACCGTCGCTTTCCGGAGGTGCAGTACTGCGATCTCGATTGGAAAGCAGAGAAGATCGCGTCGGAGGCCTATACCCATTGGACTCCTCCGGAAACGACTGTGACACCTGTCAAACGAGAAGCAGATGCGACATCTGATCATAAAGCGCACTCAAAACGTTCACACTCGCCTACTGCACCACCTGTGAAGCTGATCAAGAAACGGAAAACGGCAGCTATCCAACATGAACCCACCTCTGCAACGACATCTGCACAGTCGGCACCAGCCCCCGTGGCATCCACAACTATTCTAGTACCACCTGTTACCGACAAGCTGCTCTCATGTGCGCCAACTGGTGTTCAACCGAAACCTGCAAGAGGTTTATCTGCGCAGGCTCCCGAACCTGGGACGAGTGAAGTGAACTTGACCACGGAGCCAGAAAAGAGCGGTGAGGCGGACGGGAACAGAGGGGAGTTGGAGGTCCCGATGAAGGTGAGCGTGTAATTCTAGTATAAATATTATCATGACTCATCTATTCGCAGCCTGCAACTCTACGCGATCCACTGTAAGTACTCGCAATTTATTGTGGGCGTCACTGACATTCGTTGTGGGTACAGATCGAGCCTGTTCGGGGGGCCTCCTGCAATAACCGGGTCACATTCTCGCGTCTCGGCACTGAAATTATCAAAGACCATCAGTAAGTGACTTTGCTTTGATTACTATTCGGTCCACTGATTCGAGACTGTCTTCGCATTGTCCGTGCTGCCAATGGCGACAGGATCTGCGGGGAACGTTACACCTGCCATCATCACAGTCGCACCTGCTGCCTCTTCATCTTCCTCAACTGCCGTCACCACTCCTGCATCCATAGAACACGAATCCACCAAGAAGGTTGGAGTGATGCGACCAACAAATTCCAAGACACCGCGGTGAGACCACTGTCTCAGTATGACTGCTCTTCTGATGTACTGCCACAGGAACCTTTTTGCGATCGAATATATGCGCGAACACCCCAAGACCACTACCTTAGAGTTTGCAGCTGTCTTCAAGAACCTCGATACTGCAACACTAGATGCGAGTAGTCCAATTGTATGCTTGTCTTGCATCGGCTAACTTCTCTGTTAGAAATACAAGAATGCCAGCCGTGCGTGCAAGCAAGAACGTCTCGAAGTAGAAGTGGGGGAGGCCACGGTATGAGTTGGCGTGTTTGCGATGATCGGACATTGGTAGAGAAGTACTGGTTCTTACGTTTCCGTATAAGTTTCTGTAGTGCAATGCAATAATAGGGCCATTGGAAGCCAATAAATACGATTATAATACGATTATAATACGATTACAATATCCTCATTGGTCCGGGCTGGTGTGCTTCGAAGTTCGATGGACTTCGATCACCTGAGACATACTCCGAAATATTTCGAAGCGCTTCCAAAATCTATCGTACATAGTCCAAACGGGCGAAGCGAAACGAACGGTGACGAATCTTCCCATCTGTTTCCTTGTCATTCGTTCTCCTTCCGTGCAATTCTCACTGGGCGCGTAAATGGCAATGCTATTGAATCGGAGCAAGCGGCTATGGCGCATTACCGGCCGAACACAGCCACCAGCAAAAACAAAAAACACTGTGCGCTTGAATTGGCTGTACCAATATTTATTTATTTATTTTTACAGGCAGTAATTAAATTCTGGATGGGGGAAATATGTCGATATGTCCAAGGTGTTATAATCTAAGTTGATTTGGCAACTCTAAAGCGCGTGAAAAGACTGCCCCTGAATATCACCTCAATCGGGCTATTTCCGAACAGAAACAAACGAAAACAAATTTGTTCCGTTTCTGACACCTGTCTCAAAGGCCCTGTTAAAAAAACGTGTCTCATCTATATTTTGGTCCATAGTTCGATCATTTGAAAAGCACATGGCAGATATTTGGTGCGAACTGCGATTGCCTGTGATTTTCAACTCAATGTATTTCCAGTGTCACTGAAACCATGCTTCGTGCTTATCTCCAACTGTTGGAGAAGCGGCTTGACCACAAAGCGACCAAACGCGCGGATGCACTTGCAGAGGATATGATGGAAGATATTAGCCACAAAATCGACGCGGGTTTCGGTGTGCTTAATAAGTGACTTACATCTTTTGTGTGGTATGTCTCGTGTCTTCTCACTTGTAACATTCATAATGGCTTGTCTGCAGTTCTGCATGCGAAAGGTATCGAAATACCCAACAAGAGGCTCGTGGTCGTAGCCAATCTATCTAGTCAGTCGCACAGTTTATGATGCAGCGCATGGACCTGATGTCGGGATAGACACTCTGTTACTCTAAAATGTAGCCGATGTTGGTGTTATGATGCTGTCTCATCTTTTGTTTAGTTACAACATTTAGCTGTATAGACATAAGCATAGCCTTCTCCAGTACGGCCTTCAAAAATTTGGGCTGGTAATGGTATAGATACATCAGTAGGAAATTGACTAATAAATGACTATGGGTATAATCTGGGAGAAATTATGCGCGTACATACATTATCCCAATGAAAATAGCGGTAGGACAAATGTTCGCAAATGATGGCGAAAAACGAACCCGTGTTTAAGTGCTTCGAGTGTCAGTGTGAAAATTTTCAAGATTATGTGCTGAAAATCTATCATTAATGTACCGTTATTCTAAGGAACGTATGGTTTCCACATTTAGCACTGTGCACAGCTGTGCTCTAAAACCAACAGATGATAAAGCAAAGTGAACACAACAGAACTTACCAATACAGTGCACTATAATACTAGTAAACTGCAGAACAACTCGTAGACGTGAGCCTTTAAAAATTGATGTGACCAGCGTGCGCTAGCACAAAGTTAATAACTCTGGCTCCAAACAAAAGAACGTCTTTACTCACTTGCCAACCGTGCCCAACTTGTTATAATCACCCAACTCAGAATCACTGCTGGGTAAAAAATAGGCATGTACTATAGAACAGAAATTATCAGCCGTTCGACATGAATTGATTGCAGGCAACAAACGGATGGGACATACATAGAAAAACAGGAGCAGTGAGAAGCACGCGAGGAAAGAATAACATATCAACGTGTATCTAGATGATGAGTGCAAATTCGTCAGAACACAAGACCTATGGCGGAGGAACTTGTACTCACATCGACACAAGAGCAACGCTGATGACTCCCGCAAAAACGAACGACTAAACGTAACTTGGCATCAAATTTCTGGGGTAAGGAAAGGGTTGAGATATTACTGACAATAAGGACAGACCACGCCATTGTATTCCCGCCCCATTGCAATGCAAGCACCAGACACGTTACTGCATCCACGACTAACGTCGCCCAAACGAAGTCCAGCATCGTGGCTTGTCGCAGGATATCCCGAGGCGAGTACCAGGTAGGATTGGCCCCCAAGGGTG